>Ga0169931_10000761_pt1 | contig 53798 bp, 44 predicted proteins | sample Kivu_15m_20L_FD_129675 | JGI IMG/M metagenome (GOLD analysis project Ga0169931, IMG submission 129675) | Freshwater microbial communities from Lake Kivu, Western Province, Rwanda to study Microbial Dark Matter (Phase II) - Kivu_15m_20L... | ecosystem: Environmental > Aquatic > Freshwater > Lake...
AGGTCCTCGATGCGGCCATTGGTGCATGACCCGAGGAAGACCGTGTCGATGCGCACGTCACGCAGCGGCGTGCCCGGGGTGAGATCCATGTATTCCAGTGCTCGCTCGATGGCGACCCGATCGACCTCGTCCACGGCGTCCTCGGGCGAGGGCACCGTGGCCGAGAGCGGCAGACCCTGCCCCGGATTGGTGCCCCAGGTGACGAAGGGGCTGAGCGCACCGGCATCGATCACGACCTCGGCGTCGAAGGTCGCGTCGTCGTCCGTGGCGAGCGACCTCCAATAGGCGACCGCCGCATCCCAGTCAGCTCCCCGGGGCGCGTGGTCACGACCCTCGAGGTAGGCGAAGGTGGTCTCGTCGGGGGCGACCATGCCGGCGCGCGCGCCCGCCTCGATCGACATATTGCACAGGGTCATGCGGCCTTCCATCGACAGGCCCCGCACGCCCTCTCCGCGGTATTCGAGCACGTATCCCTGCCCGCCGCCGGTGCCGATGCGCGCGATCACGGCGAGGATGAGGTCCTTGGCCGTGACCCCGTCGGGCAGCGGTCCGTCGACGGTGATCGCCATCGTCTTGAAGGGCTTCAGGGGCAGCGTCTGGGTGGCCAGCACATGCTCGACCTCACTCGTGCCGATGCCGAAGGCCAGCGCGCCGAACGCACCGTGGGTCGAGGTGTGCGAGTCACCGCAGACCACCGTCATGCCAGGCTGAGTGAGCCCGAGTTGCGGGCCGACGACGTGCACGATGCCCTGCTCGGCGTGGCCGAGCGAGTAGAGGGGGACGCCGAAGTCCGCGCAGTTCTTGCGCAGCGCCTCGACCTGGGCGCGGCTCACCGGGTCGGCGATGGGCTTGTCGACGTCCACGGTGGGGATGTTGTGGTCCTCGGTGGCGATGGTCAGGTCGGGGCGGCGGACGACGCGACCGGCCGCACGCAGGCCATCGAATGCCTGGGGGCTGGTCACCTCGTGGACGAGGTGGAGGTCGATGTAGAGCAGGTCAGGCTCGCCCTCGGCACGGCGCACGACGTGCGCGTCCCAGACCTTCTCGGCCAGCGTCTTGCCCATGTGCACTCCTTAGGGGGTGGCCTAAGGGTAACGACGCAATGAGGACGGCCCGACGCCCGGGGAGGTGCCCAGCCCCGGGATGGTGCTGAAGCCGCGATCCGCGCACGGACCATCCGATGATCGGGTCCATCGCAGCGGATGTGCCCGATGCGGATGCGCTTCCTTCCCCTGGCTTGCGATTTCGGGTCTGCTGATGCCGGAAAGTGCAAGCCGGAGGAGTGAAGCGGGCGACAGCGCCTCCAACCCACTCGTGCCCCGGCCGCTGCTGCCAGACACGAGATGGGTCGACACGATTGGCGTCTCCAACAACGCGCGAAGTCGCGGGACACCATGGCGATGTCCCGCGACTTCGGTCGCGTAGCCCCGACGGGATTCGAACCCGCGCTACCGCCTTGAGAGGGCGGCGTGCTAGGCCGCTACACAACGGGGCCGTGCGGCACATGAGAGAGCATGTGCACTCGCTGGGGTACCAGGACTCGAACCTAGACTAACTGAACCAGAATCAGTTGGGCTGCCAATTACCCCATACCCCATGGGCGCCTCCCGGCAGGGCGCCGAGCGACCCGGAGAGTCTACCCGAGCGCGAGGTGGCGACTCTCAGCCGGTGCGCGCGGCCGACAGTCGTCGCAGCGTCTCCTCGCGACCGAGGATCTCCATCGACTCGAAGAGAGGCGGTGACACGCGCCGGCCGGTGACGGCGATGCGCACCGCCCCGAAGGCCACCTTGGGCTTGAGCCCGAGGCCATCGATGAGAGCACCTCGCAGCGCCTGCTCGATCGGCTCCGCCGCCCACTCCCCCAGGCCCGTGAGCGCATCGGTGGAGGCAGCAAGCACGCGCTGGGAGTCCTCATCCGCGACCGACTGCTCGGGGTCGATGGCGAAGTCAGCAGGCTCGACGAAGAGGAAGCCGAGCATGCCCACCGACTGGGCGAGGGTCTCCATGCGCTCCTGCACGAGTGGCGCGGCGAGCGCCAGGATCTCACGCTGGCGCTGGGTGGGCGGATCCGCGAGGAGGCCGGCCCGCTGGAGGAAGGGCACGACGCGCTCCCCGAACTCCTCGGGGGTGAGCGAGCGGATCCAGTCGCCGTTGATGGCGGTGCACTTCTTGAGGTCGAAGCGGGCCGGGTTGGGGCTCACGCGCGAGATGTCGAAGGCCTCGGCCATCTCGCGCATGGAGAAGAACTCCCGGTCCTCTCCCATCGACCAGCCCAGGAGTGCGAGGTAGTTGAGCAGCGCTTCCGGCAGGTAGCCCTCCTCGCGGTACATGAGCAGCGCGGACTCCGGGTCGCGCTTGGACAGCTTCTTGTTGCCCTCGCCCATGACATAGGGCAGATGGCCGAATCGGGGCGTGCCGCCGTCGCCGATGCCGATGTCGGCCAGGGCGGCGTACATCGCCAACTGCCGCGGCGTGGAGGAGAGCAGGTCCTCGCCGCGCAGGACATGCGTAATACGCATGAGCGCGTCGTCGACGGGATTGACGAGGGTGTAGAGCGGATCGCCGTTGGCGCGCACGATGACGTAGTCGGGCACGTGCTCGCTGGCGAAGGTGAGCTCGCCCCGGACGAGGTCGTCCCAGGTCCAGTCCCGGCCCGATCCGTCAGGGGCCTCGGGCATGGCGAAGCGCGTGACGGAGGTGCGCCCCTCGGCCTCGAACGCCGCGCGCTGGTCTGCGGTCAGGTGACGGCAGCGCCCGGAGTAGCCCTGCGTGCGCCCGGCAGCGCGCGCGGCCTCGCGCTCGGCCTCGAGCTCCTCGGCCGTGCAGTAGCAGGGGTAAGCGTGACCGGCCTCCACGAGCCTGCGCGCGACATCGGCGTAGATGTCCATGCGCTCGGACTGGCGGTAGGGGCCGTAGTCGCCGCCGACCTCGGGACCCTCGTCCCAGTCGAGCCCGAGCCAGCGCAGGGAGTCGAGCAGCATGAGGTAGGAGTCTTCGGAGTCGCGCTCGGCGTCGGTGTCCTCGATGCGGAAGACGAAGGTGCCGCCATGGTGGCGCGCGAAGGCCCAGTTGAAGAGCGCGGTGCGCGCCATGCCGACATGGGGATTGCCGGTGGGTGAGGGGCAGAAGCGCACGCGAATATCGGAGGAAGGCACGCGCGGAGCCTACCGGGGCGACTCCAGCGCGAGGACGGCGTAGAGCAGCGATCCGTCCCACGCGTAGGAGCCGGTCACCGCGTCGACTCCGATCTCCTCGGCGAGCGGACCGGTGAGTACGGCGGTCCAGGCGCCCGCCTGCGTTCTACGGTCGGAAACGTCCACCGGGTGGCACTTCTCGACCGCAGAACGACCGGCGTCGATGGTCATGATCTCTGCCTCGGCGAAGCCGATGAACCGCTGTGCGCGCGGGTACGCCGCCTTGTAGATCGACTCCTTCGCAGCGAAGGCGAGGGTGGCCTCCTCCGCAGAAGCCCACCGCTCGCGCTCGGTCTCGGCGAGGCACTGGCGTACGACGGCCCGCAGGCGGTCGCCGTCGAGTCGCGGGCAGATGTCGATGCCGAGGCCGGCCATGCCGCGCCCCACGACCGCTGCGGCCACTCCGCTGTGGTGCGTGAGCGATCCCGCGACTCCCTCGGGCCACGCGGGCGCTCCGTCCGAGGACCGCCCTACGCTCGCGTCCACTCCGAGGCGGCGCAGAGCCTCCACGGCGGCGAGGCGCCCCATGAGGAAGTCGGATCGGCGGGTGGCGGCAGCGTCCGTCAACTCCGTGGGCCAGTCGAAGGCATCCGACCAGGCAGCGGGGTCTCCCATGACGCGCGCTCCGGCGCAGCCGGGGGGCAGCGTGACGGGGAGGTCGTCGAAGGCCGGGGTCATCCCGCGACGGTGTTGGCGAGGATCCCGATGCCCTCGATGGTGACCTCGACGGCGTCGCCGGCGCGCAGCGGGCCGACACCGGCGGGCGTGCCCGTGAGGATGACGTCACCGGGCAGCAGGGTCATCACCTGACTGATCCACGACACGAGCTTAGGCACTGAGTGCACGAGCAGCGAGGTCCGCGAGGACTGGCGCTCGTCGTCCTCGACGTGGCAGGTGATGGCGAGGTCCGAGACATCGAGGTCGGTGGCGATCCACGGGCCGAGCGGGCAGAAGGTGTCGAAGCCCTTGGCGCGACCCCACTGGCCGTCGGCCTTCTGTAGGTCACGTGCGGTGACGTCGTTGGCGCAGGTGTAGCCCAGGATCACCTCGGCGACGCGATCCTCGGGCACCTCGCGGCAGAGGCGGCCGATGACGATCGCGAGCTCCGCCTCGTGCTCGACCTGCTGTGACATGGCGGGCAGCCGGATCTCGGCGCCCGGGCCGATCACGGAGGTGTTGGGCTTGAGGAAGATCATCGGCTCGGCCGGCACGTCGTTGCCCATCTCGGCGGCGTGGGCGGCGTAGTTGCGGCCTACCGCGATCACCTTGCTCGGCAGCACGGGCGCGAGCAGGCGTGCCTGGGCCCCGGTGACCTCCCGGCCCGTGAAGGTGATGTCGCCGAAGGGGTGCACGTCGATGACGCGCAGTCGCGCGTCGACCGGCAGGTCGGAGTCGCGATCGTCCACGCCGTCGACCGCAGCGAAGACGACCTCGGATCCGACGGCGACGCGGGCGATGAACACGGCGCGACCTTATCGAAGGTCAGGAACTGGCCGCGCGGAGCAGGCTGTAGGCGAGGGCGTCCTCGAGGGCGATCCACGAGGCGGCGATGACGTTCTCGTGCACGCCCACGGTGCTCCACTCGGCCGCACCATCGGTGGTGCCGATGAGCACGCGCGTGACCGCGTCGGTGCCCGCCACTCCCTCGAGGATGCGCACCTTGTAGTCGGTGAGCCGCACACCCTCGAGCTGCGGGAAAAGGCGCACGAGGGCACGACGCAGCGCACGGTCGAGGGCGTTGACCGGGCCGTTCCCCTCGGCGGTGACGATGACGCGTTCGCCTCCGGCGTGGAGCTTGACGGTCGCCTCGCAGACAACGCTGCCGTCGGCGCGCTGCTCGACGATGGTGCGCCACGACTCGACCGTGTAGGGCTGGGGGCGCCCCGTGGGACCCTCGTCGAGCACGAGCAGTTCGAAGGACGCATCGGCCGCCTCGAAGGTCCAGCCCGACGCCTCGAGGTCCTTCACACGCTCGACAACCTTGGCCAGCGTCGAGGGATCGTCAGCGGCTTCGAGGCCGAGCTCGCGGGCCTTGAGCTCCACCGAGGCGCGCCCGGCCATCTCGGTGATGAGGATGCGCTGGTCGTTGCCCACGAGCGCCGGGTCGATGTGGTTGTAGAGCTCCGCATTGACCTTGAGTGCGCTCGCATGCAGGCCGGCCTTGTGGGCGAACGAGGAGACGCCGGCGTAGGGCTGATGGGTGTCGGGGGCGATGTTGGCGATCTCAGCGATCGCGTGGGAGACCCGCATCGTGTCGCGGAGGTGACCCTCGGGCAGCACCGGCATGCCGAGCTTGGTCTCGAGGTTGGCCACGACCGGGAAGAGATCCGCATTGCCGGTGCGCTCGCCGTAGCCATTGGCGGTGCACTGCACGTGGGTGACTCCGGCCTCGACGGCGGAGATGGTGTTGGCGATGGCGCAGCCGGTGTCATCCTGGCAGTGGATGCCCAGGCGCACGCCAGAGCGCTCCTTCACCTCGCGGACGACCTCGTACATCCCGTGCGGGAGCATCCCGCCGTTGGTGTCGCACATGACACCCACGTCAGCGCCAGCCTCGAAGGCCACCTCGAGGATCCGCACTCCGTAGTCACGGTCGTGCGTATAGCCGTCGAAGAAGTGCTCCATGTCGATGAAGACGCGACGGTCATGCTCACGCAGGAATCGCACCGTGTCCGCGATCATCGCGAGGTTCTCTTCGTTGGTGGTGCGCAGTGCTTCTGCCACGTGGAGCACATCGGACTTCGCCACGATGGTCACCACGGGAGCCTGGGAGTCGAGCAGAGCGCGCACCTGCGCGTCGCCCTCGACCTTCACGCCCGCCTTGCGCGTGGCACCGAAGGCGACGAGCTGAGCGGTTTGCAGGTCGAGCTCCTCGCGAGCGCGGGCAAAGAACTCCGTGTCCTTGGGCATCGCGCCGGGCCAGCCGCCCTCGATGAAGCCGACGCCGTAGCCGTCGAGGAGGCGCGCGACGGCGAGCTTGTCGTTGACGGAGTAGGCGATGCCCTCACGCTGGGCTCCGTCGCGCAGCGTCGTGTCGTAGACATGGAAGTCGTCCCCCAGGGGCAGGGTGGCCATGTCGTCCTCCTTCAAGCAAAAAGCCCCTCGCGGGTGCGAAGGGCTGCGCATCGATGCCGCGGGGCGGCGCCGATGCGCTAGGTAATGATGATGCTGGCGTGAAGCACGAGGTGAGTCTAGACCCTCCTGGGGAGCCCGGGAAGGGGGTGGGTGGCCTCAGGCGTCGATGATCTTGTGCATCCAGGCGTGCTTGTCGGGCACCGCGCCCGTCTGGATGTCGAGCAGGGCCTGGCGCAGGCGCATGGTGACCTCGCCGGCTCCGCCGTTCCCCACGGTCCAGTTGCCCATGCGCGACTTCACCTCGCCGACGGGCGTGACGACCGCCGCGGTGCCGCAGGCGAAGACTTCGGTGATCTCACCGGCGGCGCAGCCGGCCTTCCACTCCTCGACGCTGATGCGCCCCTCGTCGGCCTTGATGCCGAGATCCTGCGCGACCGTGAGCAGCGAATCGCGCGTCACGCCGGGCAGGAGTGCGCCGGTGAGCGCCGGCGTCATGATGCGCGCCTGGTCGCCGGAGCCGTAGACGAAGTAGAGGTTCATGCCGCCCATCTCCTCGATCCACCGGTGCTCGGCGGCGTCGAGCCACACGACCTGATCGCAACCATGCTGCGCGGCCTCGGCCTGGGCGATGAGCGAGGCGGCGTAATTGCCCGCGCACTTGGCCTCGCCGGTCCCGCCGGGTGCGGCACGGACGTAGTCGTCGGACAGCCACACCATCACCGGATGGATTCCCTTGGAGAAGTACGCGCCGGCTGGCGAGGCGATGAGGAGGTAGGTGTAGGTGTTGGACGGGCGCACTCCGAGCCCCACCTCGGTGCCGAGCATGAAGGGGCGCAGGTAGAGCGAGGTCTCACCGCCGCTGGGGACCCAGTCGCGGTCAGCGCTCACGAGTGCGGCGATGGACCCGATGAAGAGCTCCTCCGGGACCTCCGCCATGGCGAGACGGCGGGCGGAGTTGTTGAAGCGCGTGGCGTTCTTGAGCGGACGGTAGAGCCAGATGGACCCGTCGGCATGGCGGTAGGCCTTCATGCCCTCGAAGATCGCCTGTCCGTAGTGCAGGAAGTTGGTTGCCGGGTCGAAGGTGAGCGGCTGGTAGGGCACGAGCTCGGCGTCATGCCAGCCCTCGTCGGCCGTCCACGTCGCGCGCACCATGTGGTCGGTGTAGTGCTGGCCGAATCCGGGATTGGCGAGGATCTCGGCGCGACGCTCGGGGGTCGTCGGAGACGGGTGCGGCTCAGCCGTGATCGGCCACAGGTGCGTGTCCGCGAGCGAGGGCGACGTCATGACAGTGGAGGCTACTCAGGCTGAAGCCGCTGCGGCGAGGGCGTCGCCGATCTGGCTCGTCGAGCGGACGGCGGAGCCTCGCGAGGCGAGATCGGCCTCGACCGCTGCCTCCACGCGCTCGGCCTTGGCCTCCTCGCCCACGAAGTCGAGCAGGAGCGCCAGGCTCATCACCGTCGCCGTGGGGTCGGCCTTGCCCTGGCCGGCAATGTCGGGAGCCGAGCCGTGCACGGGCTCGAACATGCTCGGATTGCTGCGGCTCGGGTCGAGGTTGCCGCTCGCCGCGAGGCCGATGCCCCCGCAGATCGCCGCGCCGATATCGGTGAGGATGTCGCCGAAGAGGTTGTCGGTGACGACGACATCGAAGCGCTCCGGCTGGGTGATGAAGAACATCGCCGCGGCGTCGACGTGCTGGTAGTCGGTGGAGACCTCGGGGAACTCACTTGCGACGCGGTCGAACGTGCGCTTCCAGAGGCTGCCGGCGTTCGTGAGCACATTGGTCTTGTGCACGAGAGTGACGTGCTTGCGGCGGCGCATGGCGCGAAGGAAGGCCTCGCGGATGATGCGCTCCGCGCCGTACGCCGTATTGATGCTCTCCTCGGTCGCGACCTCCTGGGGCGTGCCCTTGCGCAGAACGCCACCAGCGCCGACGTAGGGACCCTCGGTGCCTTCGCGGAAGACGACGAAGTCGATCTCGGCCGGTCCCTTGCCCGCGAGCGGGCCGATCACGCCGGGGTAGAGCTTGACCGGGCGGTAGTTGAGGTGGTGGTCGAGCTCGAAACGCAGGGGCAGCAGCACGCCCCGCTCGAGCACGCCCGGGGGCACGCTCGGGTCGCCGATGGCGCCGAGCAGGATCGCGTCGTAGCCGCGCAGCTCCTCGAGCACGGCGGGGGGCAGTGTCTCGCCGGTGCGGTTGTAGAGCCGGGCGCCCAGGTCGTACTCCTGGGTGGTGACCGTCATGTCGCCCTTGACGGCGTCGAGGACCTTGAGGGCCTCGGCGACAACCTCGGTGCCGATGCCGTCGCCGGGGATGAGGGCCAGGTTGAGGGTGCGCGCCATGGGGCGAAGGCTAGTGGGGGCGGCGCGCCCCTCAGGACGCGAGGTAGCGCCGCAGGGCCTCGCGCATGATGGCGCTGGCCGTGGCGCCCTCGGACTCAACGCGTGCCTCGAGGTCGGAGTGCAGGTCCGGGTCGAGCCGGACCTGCACCACGCGCGAAGGACCGTCGCCGAGCGATGGGCGCCCGCGCCTGAACCTGCCGAGTTGGTGCGGCTCGAATCCCGCTTCGGCCTCGTCCGCCCATTGGTCGAGTTGGGTGTCCGTCGGGATACCCGGGTAGACCCAGGTCTCGTAGTCGACGTCGGTCCTGCCCGACAGGGGCGGCTTCGCCGACCCGCCGGGCCGCTTCGGCTTCCTAACCGCCATCGCCCCCCACCTCCCTGAGATGTCGCTCGTATCCCCGCCTCATCGCCATCGCATGAATCACGCGATGGACGTCGCCTCCCTCGCGTACGGACACGACCTCGAGCAGCCGCCCTTCACCATCGGGCCCGAGGTGCAGGGTCCCGCCGGGCGGGCGATCCACTCTCGGCAGCGTCACCATCGCGTGGGCCACCGCGTGAAGGATGTCGTCATCGGAGATCCCGTGCTTGCGCACTATCGCGGACAACGAACCAGCCATGACCCTTAATGTAGTACATAAATCCCGAGGGATCTAGTCCACGATCTGGGTGCGGGTGAGTTCGCCGGTCGCTGCCAGCGTGTCGTCGCCGAGTGTCACGGTCGCGCGAATGGTCGCGATGCGCGCCACCGTGAGCACCTCACCCGCGGGGCCCTGGGTCAAGGTGGTGCGCTTCACGACAGCGCCGGACCGCTTGGCCCGCACCTCGACCACGACCATCGCGGGATGTTGTGCCACCACATTGCCGTTGACGACCCGGCGGACCGTAGCCGCCACCGTGGTGCGCTGGAGTGCCGCACTCGACAGGCCAGCAGCCACGCGGGTCACGCCGGGCACGCCCGAGGCCGGATCGATGACGAGCTCGGTCGTCATGCAGCCGGTCATGTCGCAGGCGGTGCGCGATAACTGCATCTGGAGAGGCAGGGGACGCTGCGCACGCGCCACGCCTGTCGTGCTCATACCGAAGGCGATCCGGCCCGCCCAGGCTCCTGTGACCTGCAGGGCGACATCGGTGCGCACCTCAGGCAGGTCGGGTCCCGACTGGGCAGCCAGGGCGGGAACGGGGGCGAGCACGGACGCGGCCAGCGTGGCGGCGGCGAAAGCAAGGGGCGGCGTACGCATGAGGACCTCCAAGGGAGCGGGAATCGGACCCGGCGGACGCTAGGCAGGGGCTCGGGTGCTCCGGCCACTTCGACCGGTGCCTGTGGATGCGGGCGCCTTGGTGGACCTGGGGACAGCGGGGATGACCCACGAGCAGCCCCGGTGCTACCCTCATGGCGATGTCCGCGCAGCGCCTCCTCCTTGGTCGCCGCGACGAGGCCTAGGGGCTCCCACTAGGGGTCCACGCCGGCCCCCTCGTCGCGGAGTCCTTGCACGCCGGTCCCCGCCTCTCGACAGGAGACCTAAGGACATGAGCACCCACACCGACGATCAGCGCAATCCGCAGCAGCCCTCCCCCATGGCGTGGCAGCGCTACGCCGCCTACCGCCCCGTCGACCTGCCCGACCGCACCTGGCCCGCGGCCGTCATCACCGAGGCCCCGCGCTGGTGCGCGGTCGACCTGCGCGACGGCAACCAGGCCCTCATTGACCCCATGTCGCCCGCGCGCAAGAAGCGGATGTTCGAGTTGCTCGTCGCGATGGGCTTCAAGGAGATCGAGGTCGGCTTCCCGTCGGCCTCGCAGACGTACTTCGACTTCGTGCGCCAGCTCATCGAGGAAGACCTCATCCCCGACGATGTCGTCATCCAGGTGCTCACCCAGTCACGCGAGCACCTCATCGAGCGCACCTTCGAGGCAATCCGCGGAGCCAAGCAGGCAATCGTGCACCTCTACAACTCCACGTCGACCCTGCAGCGACGCGTGGTCTTCGGCCTCGACAAGGATGGCATCAAGGACATCGCCGTGCACGGCGCTCAACTGTGCAAGAAGTACGCCGAGCAGATCGCCGACGAGACCGAGGTTTACTTCGAGTACTCCCCCGAGTCCTACACCGGCACGGAGCTGGAGTTCGCCGTCGAGGTGTGCGACGCCGTCACCGAGGTGTGGCAGCCCACTCCCGACCGCAAGGTGATTCTCAACCTGCCCGCCACCGTCGAGATGGCCACCCCCAATGTGTACGCCGACTCGATCGAGTGGATGCACCGCCATCTGGCCCGCCGCGACAGCGTGATCCTCTCGCTGCACCCCCACAACGACCGCGGCACCGCGGTCGCGGCCGCGGAACTGGGCTACATGGCCGGTGCCGACCGCATTGAGGGCTGCCTCTTCGGCAATGGCGAGCGCACCGGCAATGTCTGCCTCATCACGCTGGGTATGAACCTCTTCAGTCAGGGCATCGACCCGCAGCTGGACATGCGCGACATCGACGACATCCGCCGCACCGTCGAGTACTGCAACCAGATCCCCGTCCACGAGCGCCATCCCTACGGCGGTGACCTCGTCTACACCGCCTTCTCCGGCTCCCACCAGGACGCCATCAACAAGGGCCTGTCCCACATGGAGATCGACGCGACCGCTGCCGGAGTGCCGGTCGACGACTTCCGCTGGGAGGTCCCCTACCTGCCCATCGACCCCAAGGACGTCGGCCGCACCTACGAGGCCGTCATCCGCGTGAATTCGCAGTCGGGCAAGGGCGGCGTCGCCTACATCATGCGCACCGAGCACAAGCTCGAACTCCCCCGCAGGCTCCAGATCGAGTTCTCCCAGGTCGTGCAGCGGATGACCGACGAGGAGGGCGGCGAGGTGTCGCCCGAGGTGATGTGGTCGTCCTTCTCGGCGGAATACCTCCCCGATCCCGCTGCCTCGTGGGGCCGCTTCGCCCTCAAGTCGGTCAAGCAGGAGTCGGACATCGATGGCGATACGTCTGTGGACGTGGTGCTCCTGGACTCGGGCACCGAGGTCCCGATCACCGGCCGCGGCAACGGCCCGGTTGCGGCCTTCTGCGACGCCCTGGCCCAGCACGGCATCGACGTACGCGTCCTGGACTACGCCGAGCATGCGATGTCAGCCGGTGGCGACGCGAAGGCGGCGAGCTACGTCGAGTGTGCCGTCGATGGCCGCGTGCTGTGGGGAGTCGGCATCGACCCCTCGATCACGACTTCATCGCTTAAGGCGATCGTGAGTGCGGTCAATCGGGCCGTGCGCGACGCTGCCTAAAGCGCCGCCACCCCCAGACGCACCATTGCGCTGACTGGCCGCTAACGCGCCGAGATAGCGACCACTCGGCGCAATGGTGCGAGACGGGGGGCTAGAAGGCGAGGTCGACCGCGCGGCCGGTGTGCGCGCCAATCTCAGCCGTGATCCGGTCGAGGACCCCAGCAGACACGGGCTGGTCGACGGTGAGCACGATGACCGCGTGCTCACCCGAGTCATCGGGGCTGACCTGCATGCCCCCGATGTTGACGCCCGCCTCGCCCAGAATGCGGCCCACGGTGCCGACGACACCGGGGCGGTCGTGGTAGCGGAAGAACGCCATGTGCTCGCTGATGGGGACGTCGATGTCGAAACGGTCCACCTCGACCAGCTTGTGGATGCCCTTGGGTCCCGCGGCCGTGCCTGCGACGCTCACCCAGGTGCCGTCGTTGAGCGTGAGACGGACGCGCACGAAATTGCGATGGTCCTCGCTGTCGCGATCGGTGGTGAGCGCCACCTCGACGCCGCGCTGCTGGGCGAGGACGGGCGCATTCACGTAGGACACGGGGTCGTGGACGAGCCCCTGCATGACTCCCTTGAGGGCGGCGAGCTCGAGCACGCGCACATCGAGTTCGGCCACCTCGCCGCGCACCTCGACATCGATGCGCTGCAGTGCGCCGTCGGCGATGCCGCTGGCGATCGCGCCGAGGCGCTCGGCCACCGGGACCAGCGGACGGATGGGCTCGGCGAGCACACCACCTTGCACATTGACGGCATCCGGCACGAGCTCGCCGCCAAGCGCCAGGCGCACCGACTTGGCGACGGCGATGCCCGCCTTCTCCTGGGCCTCATCGGTGGAGGCTCCCAGGTGCGGCGTCGCCACCACGGTCTCCAGGCCGAAGAGCGGAGAGTCGGTGCAGGGCTCCTTGGCGTAGACGTCCAGGCCGGCTCCGGCCACGCGACCCTCGGAGATCGCGCGGTAGAGAGCGTCCTCGTCGACGATCCCGCCGCGCGCAGCGTTGACGAGGTACATCGTCGGCCTGGCAAGCTTGAGCTGCTCCTCGCCGATGAGGCCGGCCGTCTCGGGGGTCTTGGGCAGGTGCACGGTGATGAAGTCCGACTCGGTCATGAGCTGATCGAGCGGCACGAGGCGCACGCCGATCTGGGCCGCACGGGCCGGCTGGACGTAGGGGTCGTAGGCAATGATCGTCACTCCGAATGCCGACAGGCGCTGGGCGACAAGCACGCCGATGCGACCAAGCCCCACGATGCCGACGGTCTTCTCCGAGAGCTCGACGCCGTTGTACTTCGAGCGCTTCCACTCGCCGTTCTTCAGGGCGAGATTGGCCGGCACGATGTTGCGTGCCGCGGCGAGGAGCAGCGCGACGGCGAGCTCGGCGGCGCTCACGATGTTGGAGGTCGGCGCATTGACGACCATGACACCGGCCTGGGTCGCAGCCTTCACGTCGACGTTGTCCAGGCCCACACCAGCGCGGGCGATGACCTTAAGCTGCTTGCCGGCGGCGATAGCCTCGGGGTCCATCTGCGTGGCCGAGCGGATGAGGATCGCGTCGGCCTCCGGCAGAGCCGCGAGCAGGGCTGCGCGGTCGGCGCCGTCGCAGTGGCGGATCTCGAAGTCAGGGCCGAGCGCCTCCACGGTGGCGGGCGAGAGCTCCTCGGCGATGAGGACAACGGGCTTGGTCACGGGGCACCTCGGGTGATCGCGGGAAGCAGTGCGGGGAGTCTAGCCACGCCCATACTCACGCCCTTGCGCGCCGCCGCCAGGCCGTGAAGGAGGTCACAGGGCCGTCATGCGGGGGCACAAGCCAGGGCCACGGATGCACTCGTGCGAGGTCAAGCTCGGCGCTGATGCGATGCCATCCGGGCACGGGCGCGAATGTCGCAGCAAGCCTGATCCCCGCGAGCTCCGTCGCAGGTGCGCCGACGCGCACGACGAGATCACGTCGCTCGGCGAGATCGGCCAGGCACTGAGTGAGGAAGATCAGGCGCTTGGCCGACAGCCGCAGGCGCTGAAGCAGAGGAACATCCCAGACGAAGGTCGCAGTGAGATCCGGATGCGCCAGGAGCGCCGGGTCATCATCGCCGAGTGACTCAGCCGTGAGCCAGACCATCTCGGGCGCGGCTCCCGTCGCATCGCTGACCGCCGCAGTCCCGGATGTCCGCGCAAGGTCGGGGTCGCGCCGCACGCGCGGATCGGCGTACGAGCGTGGCTCGGGCGGATCCTCCGGCGGCCACTTCTGGATCGGGCACGCCCGCGCGAGGGCGCAGTCCGCGCACAGGCCGGGCGCCCGCTTCTCCACCTGCCACCGCGAGAAGCCATAGGGCTTGCCGGTGAGCGCCCCCACCGTCCACTGCCAACCCACGCGATTGGCCGCGCGCGAGCCGTCGAGCAGGTGACGGAAGAACGCGTCCTCGCCATCGCGCCAGCCACCTCCGTCGCGCACTGACCACTGGCTCGCGAGCCACATCCGCGTCTGGTTGGTGAGCCATCCCGTGCGGCGCAGCTCATCCGTGGCGAAATCGACGCAGGCCATGCCCTCGGGCCAGTCGTACGGCGCCCCACGCTCCTCGACGGCATAGCGCAGGCTGCGCTGCGTCGCGTCGCCGAGGCGTGCATACAGGTGCCGCGCGTACTCCTGCCAGAGCAGCTCGTCGCGGAAGGACTCCACATCACGCGCGGGCCCTCCCTCCACGTGATCCCAGACGCGCGGGAGGGTGAGGAGCCCGTGCCGGATGTACGGCGACAGGCCCGACGCACCGCGACGGTCGACCGGCCACACCTCATTGCGGCGCGCGGAGTAGCCGCGGACGCGGAAGCCGGCGAGTGCTGCGTCGGCAGCTCGCTGACCGCCCGCGATCGGCGAGGGCGTGACTTCCTCGCGGAGGATCTCGCCGAGGTGGCTGCGCACCCACTCCGCTTCACTCCCCCGCTCGGGCGTGGGCACCTCAGGCATGGGATGTCCGGCGGATGCGAATGGGTCCCCTGGCAGTCGACGGGTCGACCACGCGACCGCCCTGGGTGATCTCGACCATGTCTCGCGCGACGAGTCGGCGTGCCGCCTGGCGCGCGGGCTCCATGAGATCGCGCCAGCCGTCAGGATCGACCACCCGTGCAGCCTCGCTCGGGCAGATCGTGCCGGTGCGTCCGTCGAGGAGGTCGAGGATCGCCTGCTCGAGGGCGTCGTCCGTGGCGGTCACCTTCTTGCGCCTGCAGGCATCGGAGCAGTAGCGCACCTGATCCCAGTTGCGCGCCCAGGACTTGCGCCACTGCATCGTGCGCCCGCAGCGCACGCAGGTCTTGGACTCAGGCGCCACGCCACCATCATCGACGCGGGGCGACCGGGGCGCATCCTCAGGACGCAGGGGCGGGCCTCGCCGCTGCCGCCTGCGCCATGGGGTTGGGCGTGGGCGCAGTGATGAGGTGGAGGGTGTTGCCATCCGTGTGCTGGAAGGGCTCGGGGCGATCCGAGATCATCATCGTGGTGTCCTCGGAGTAGGTCCACGTGCCATCAGGATTGGCCGTCACCGTCATGGAAAACGCGATTGTCTTGAAGTGGGCCGTGAGGAAGGGGTTGGAGCTGATGCCATAGTCGGGCGCGCCCAGGGTGGCCTTGACGGTGAAGGTCGTGGCATCGGCGTCGCACTGTCCGCCCGCGAGCAGGACCTAGCCTCGCGGGATGGCCGCCGTCAGCATCACGGTATTGGTCGCTGGCTCCCAGAGCCAGTAGCCGTCCTGATCGTGGAAGGTCGCCGTCTTATCGGGCTTGGTGATGTGCGTGTGGTAGCGCAGCCCGTAGAACAACTGCGGGCCGTTGGTCTGGGGATCAATCGGCTGCGCGTTGTAGTCCTCGACGTAGACCGAATCCTTGGCGCCTGACCTATTGGGATGGACGTCAGCGCCGACCGTGCCCTGCCATACGCCCGCCAGGGCACGCAGGGGCCCGAGTTGGGCGAGGGTGTCCGGGCTGATGTCGACCGGCTTGGTGTAGATGGACGGCGGCGTATTCGGCATGGCCCAAGGCTAGGCGACGTCGACGTCAGCGGGCGGCGGTGCCCTCGACGTAGTCGTCGTCGCCTGAGTCGATCCAGCTCATGAGTCCGCGCAACTCGCGCCCGGTCTCCTCGATCGGATGCTGCTCGCCCTGGGCGCGGAGAGCCTTGAACTCCGGACCCCCGGCCTCCTGGTCGGCCATGAAGCGGGCGGCGAAGGAGCCGTTCTGCACGTCGGCGAGCACGGCCTTCATGTTCTCCTTGACGCGCACGTCGATCACCCTCGGGCCGGAGACGTAGTCGCCGTACTCCGCCGTGTCGGAGACGCTCCAGCGCTGCTTGGCAATGCCGCCTTCATACATCAGGTCGACGATGAGCTTGAGCTCATGGAGGCACTCAAAATAGGCGACCTCGGGCTGGTAGCCGGCCTCGACGAGGGTCTCGAAGCCGTACATGATGAGCTGCGAGGCGCCGCCGCACAGCACAGCCTGCTCGCCGAAGAGGTCGGTCTCGGTCTCCTCGGTGAAGGTGGTCTTGATGCCGCCGGCGCGCAGCGAGCCGATCGCCTTGGCGTAGGACAGTGCGAGCGGCCACGCCTGACCGGTGAAGTCCTGCTCCACCGCGACGATGGCGGGCACCCCGCGACCCGCGACGTACTCGCGGCGCACCAGGTGACCCGGGCCCTTGGGGGCCACCATGCACACGTCGACGGTCGCGGGCGGGTTGACGTAGCCGAAGCGGATGTTGAAGCCGTGCGCGAAGAAGAGCGCGTCACCCTCCTGCAGGTTGGGAGCGATCGCCTCGGCGTAGAGCTTCTTCTGCACCGGGTCCGGCACCGTCATCATGATGAGATCGGCCTCGGCCGCGGCCGTGGCCGGATCGACAACCCGCAGGCCCTCCTCCTCGGCCTTGGCGCGGCTCTTGGAACCGGGTGCGAGACCGACGCGTACGTCGACCCCGCTATCGCGCAGGCTCAGCGAGTGCGCGTGGCCCTGGCTGCCGTAGCCCATGATCGCGACGACGCGGTTCTGGATGATGGACAGGTCGGCATCGGCGTCGTAGAACAGCTCGGCCACGGGGACTCCTTCGGGGATGGGCAGGGGACGAGGGTATCCGGGGGTGTTGGGCGTCAGGCCGTGCGGTCGATCGGGCGCAGGGCTCGGTCGCTCATGGACCGGCCGCCGCGGCTGGCAGCGATGACCCCCGAGCGGACCAGCTCCTTGATGCCGTAGGGCTCGAGCAGTCGCAGTAGCGCCTCGACCTTCTCATCGTCGCCCGTGACCTCGATCGTCACGGCATCAAGGGCGACGTCGACGACCTTGGCGCGGAAGAGCTGCACCACCTCGAGGATGCTCGAGCGCTGACCCGCATCGGCCTTCACCTTGACGAGCGCGATGGCACGCTGCACGGAGGTGGCCTCGTCGAGCTCGACGATCTTCAGGACGTTGACGAGCTTATTGAGTTGCTTGGTGACCTGCTCGAGCGGGAGACCGGTGACGTTGACCACGATCGTCATGCGCGAAACCTCGGGCACCTCGGTGGGTCCGACAGCGAGCGACTCGATGTTGAAGCCCCGGCGCGAGAAGAGACTGGCCACGCGGGCCAGGACACCGGGCTTGTCCTCGACGAGGACGGACAGGGTATGCCGACTCATCTCATTCCTCCGAGTCCCATGACGGCGCCATCTCGCGCGCCACCAGGATGTCGTCGTTGCTCGTGCCCGCCGCAACCATCGGCCAGACCATGGCGTCGCGGTGGACGACGAAGTCGATGACGACCGGGGCGTCGTTGATGGACAGGGCCTTCTCGATGACCGAGTCGACCTCCTCATGTGTCTCGCAGCGCAGGCCGTAGCAGCCGTAGGCGTCGGCGAGCTTGACGAAGTCCGGCAGGCGGTGACTGTGCAGATCGGTCTCGGAGTAGCGCTCGTTGTAGAAAAGCGTCTGCCACTGCCGCACCATGCCCAGGCTGGAGTTGTTGATGAGGGCGACCTTGATCGGGATCTCATTGATCGTGCAGGTGACGAGCTCCTGGTTGGTCATCTGGAAGCAGCCGTCGCCGTCGATGGCCCAGACGACCGAGCCCGGCATGCCGACCTTCGCTCCCATGGCGGCGGGTACGGCGTACCCCATCGTGCCGAGCCCACCGGAGTTGAGCCAGGTGCGGGGCTTTTCGTACTTCACGAACTGCGCGCCCCACATCTGGTGCTGGCCCACGCCCGCCGCCATGATCGCGTCGGGGCCGCTGAGCGCACCGAGGCGCTCGATGACGTACTGGGGCGACAGGCTGCCGTCGTCAGGGAGGTCGTAGCCCACCGGATAGGTGTCGCGCCAGCGATTGAGCTGCGCCCACCAGGCCTCGTAGTCGCCCTGGCGCCCGGCGGCCATTTCCTCGCGCAGTGCGGCGATGAGCTCGGTCATGACCTCGCCCACATCTCCGACGATCGGCACGTCCGCGTGGCGGTTCTTGCCGATCTCGGCGGGGTCAATGTCCGCGTGGATGACCGTCGCGCCCGGGGCGAAGGTCGAGAGCTTGCCGGTGACGCGATCGTCGAAGCGCGCCCCCAGGGTGACGAGCAGGTCGGACTTCTGCAGGGCTCCGACCGCGCCGACGCTGCCGTGCATGCCGGGCATGCCCATGTGCTGAGGGTGGCTGTCGGGAAAGGCCCCGCGCGCCATGAGGGTGGTGACGACGGGCAGTCCGGTGAGCTCGGCGAGCTCGCGCAGCTGTGCAGACGCATTGGCGCGGATGACTCCGCCCCCGACGTACAAGACGGGTCGGGACGACTCGAGGATGAGTCGCGCGGCCTCGCGCACCTGCTTGGAGTGCGGCTTGGTCACGGGGTGGTAGCCCGGAAGCGAGATGTCGCTCGGCCACTCGAACGTCGTCATCGCCTGCAGGGCGTCCTTGGAGACGTCCACGAGCACAGGCCCGGGGCGACCGGAGCTGGCCAGGTAGAAGGCCTCGGCGATCGCACGCGGGATCTCATCGGGATTGGTCACCAGGTAGTTGTGCTTGGTGATCGGCATCGTGATGCCGCGGATGTCGGCCTCCTGGAAGGCGTCCGTGCCGATCGCCGAGCTCGGTACCTGCCCGGTGATGGCCACCATCGGCACCGAGTCCATGTGGGCATCGGCGATGGGCGTGACGAGGTTGGTTGCGCCCGGGCCACTCGTCGCCATGCACACGCCGACGCGACCGGTGGCGGCGGCGTAGCCTTCGGCGGCATGCCCCGCCGCCTGCTCGTGGCGGACAAGGATGTGACGGACCTTGGTGGAGTCCATGAGCGGGTCATAGGCCGGGAGGATGGCGCCGCCGGGGATGCCGAAGACGACATCGACCCCCGCATGCTCCATCGACCGGATCAGGCTCTGGGCTCCGGTGATCTGCTCACCGGATGACTGCCCGGGGCTGGTGCTCATGTCTCCTCTTTCCACTTCCCTCTCGGGAGTCCACTTCCGTCGCAGGGTCCATGGTGGCGCATGGATCCCTCATCCGTGAATGGGCCCCTCTCACACGAAACCCCCCGGCCCGGACGGGCTCGGAGGGTGCGCGCGGGTCGCCATCAGGCGACAGGTGCCGGGGCTAACCCGCGCGCCTGCCTACGATGACGATGACCTGCTGCATGAGGCCAGAGTAGCGGCCCGACGCCCTCGGGGCCAGCCCGGGGCGGGGACGTCCGCCCGTGTTCTGTGGTCGAGATGTGCCACCGGGTGGCACTTTCCGACCGTAGAACGCCGCCTGTGGACGGGGCCGGACACCAAGATCGGCTTCGCGGCAAGGTGTGCCGATGCCACACGCACACTCCGATCGCCAACGCCTGCACGACCTCTCAATGTCTCAGGACGGGGTCGTGTCCCCGTCGGACTTGGCGGCATGCGGCTTCAGCCGTCGGAGCGTCGCTCGCCGCGTGGCCGAGGGCACCTGGCAGCGCGTCGGCGGCGCGATCCTCCTCGCTCCGGCGCCCTTTGACGCTGAGCGTCATCTCACCGACCGTCAGTGGGCAACTGTCCTCACGATCACCTACGGCCCGCGCGCCCGGATCAGCGGAGACCTTGCGCTGCGCCGCGCTGGCTGGCACCTCGCCGGGACACCTCGCCTGATCGTGATGCCCCACAAGCCGCCGGCGGCGCTACCCCAGATACGCGTCCTTCGGCGACCGGACGGTGCGGCCATCCGCAGCCCAGAGGGGTTCCGCTTCATGGCCCCACTCGATGCCCTGGTGGATTCGCTCATCGTCCTGGGCGAACGTCGGTCCGCGGACGTGATCGACCTCGCCCTGCAGCGCAGGCTCATCGATGCGGAATCCTTCGCCCGAGCGGCGCAGCCCCACCTCGGTTCGGGTCACAACGGGGCTACCTGCCTTCGCGCCATGCTCGAGCGCGTGACGTCGGGATCGCGGTCCGAGGCCGAGCAGCGCATGGGCGCCCTCCTCGACCGCAGCGGCACCGGTCCCTGGGCGCGCAACGTCCCCGTGCGAGACATAACGAATCGCGTGGTCGCCGAAATCGACTTCGCGCATCTGGGTCTGCGGATCGCCATCGAAGTGGATGGCCGAGCACATCACACGGGCCGAATGGCCTTCGAGCGCGATCGCGAGCGCCAGAACGTCCTCACGCTTCAGGGCTGGTTGGTGCTGCGCTTCACGTGGGAGCAGATCACTCAACGTCCGGGCGAAGTCCTGGCAGCTGTGCTTGCTGCCGTCGCTCAGCGTGTCGCCTGACGGGCCGCGTTCTGTGGTCTGAATGTGCCACCCGGTGGCACTTTTCGACCACAGAACGCCGGGCCGACCCCTCAGTCGCAGACGGCTCCGCGGCTGGCGGACCCCACGAGGCGGACGTACTTGGCGAGGACTCCCCTGTCGTAGCGGGGCGGGAGCGGCACGAACTCCTCTCGGCGTCGAGCGAGCTCGGCCTTGTCCACGAGGAGATCGAGCGTGCGAGACGGGATGTCCACGCGGATGCGGTCGCCATCGCGCACGAGCCCGATGGGACCACCATCGGATGCCTCAGGGCAGACATGGCCCACGCACAGCCCGGTGCTGCCGCCGGAGAACCGTCCATCGGTGACGAGGAGGACGTCCTTGCCCAGGCCCGCGCCCTTGAGGGCCGCCGTGATCGCCAGCATCTCGCGCATGCCAGGTCCGCCCTTGGGTCCTTCGTAGCGGACCACGACGACATCGCCGCCCCGGATGCTGCCATCGGCGAGCGCCGCCATGGCGGCTTGCTCGCGCTCGAAGACGCGCGCCGTCCCCTCGAAGGAGTCGACACCGACTCCCGCCGTCTTGACGACAGCGCCTTCCGGCGCGAGTGAACCCGTGAGGATCGAGATGCCGCCGCTGGCGTCCAGCGGCGCGTCGAGGGGACGCACGACGGCACCATCGGGCTCGGGGATCCGCACAGCGGCGAGGTTGTCGGCGACAGTCCTGCCGGTCACCGTCAGGCAGTCGCCGTGGAGCAGTCCGGCGTCAAGGAGCATCTTCATGACGACGGGTACGCCGCCCACGCGGTCGAGGTCGAACATCAGGTGGGCGCCGAAGGGCTTGAGGTCGGCCAGCAGGGGCGTGCGGTCGCTGATGCGCTGGAAGTCGTCGAGCGCGAGCTCGAATCCGGCCTCGTGCGCGATCGCTGGCATGTGCAGGACCGAGTTGGTCGATCCTCCGAGTGCCATGACGACGGTGATGGCGTTCTCGATGGAGCGTGGCGTGATGATGTCGCGTGCGGTGATGCCCTGGCGGATCATCTCGATGACCGCCCGGCCCGATTCCCGTGCGAGGACCTCGCGTCGCGCGTCGACGGCGGGCGGCGAGGACGATCCGGGCAGGGACATGCCCATGGCCTCCGACGCACTCGCCATGGTGTTGGCGGTGTACATCCCGCCGCAGGTGCCTGCGGTCGGGCAGACAGCGCGTTCGATGCGGTCAAGGTCGTCGTCTGTCATGAGTCCGCGGGCGTTGGCACCCACCGCCTCGAACGCCGTGACGATGTTGACCGTCTCCTCGCGCCCATCGCTGAACCGCACGTGGCCGGGCATCAGCGAGCCGGCGTACAGCAGGATGCTCGCCACGTCGAGGCGCGCGGCCGCCATGAGCATCGCCGGGAGGCTCTTGTCGCAGCCGGCGAGGGTCACCATCCCGTCCAGGCGCTCAGCCTGCATGACGGTCTCGACGGAGTCGGCGATCACCTCGCGTGACACGAGCGAGAAGTGCATGCCCTCGTGGCCCATGGAGATGACATCGGAGACCGTAATGGTGCCGAACTCCATCGGGAAGCCGCCGCCCTCGCGCACGCCGCTGGCGACGTCTTCCGCCACTTCGCGTAGAGACATATTGCACGGAGTGATCTGGTTGAAGGACGATGCGATGCCGATCTGCGGCTTCGCGAAGTCGTCGTCTCCCATGCCGAGTGCGCGCAGCATGCCGCGGTTCGGGGCACGGTCGCGGCCCTGGGTGGCAAGACGGCTGCGGGGTGTCATATCCGGGGTCACCCCTTCAGAATAGGGACAAAGCGGACTGGCAGGATGGCCGCATGGACGAGCGCACCATCGTCAGCGCCGACTGGCTTCGCGACCACCTCGGGGCGGCAGACTTCGCGATCCTGGATGCGCGCTTCTCCCTCGACGACGAGGTGTGGGGACAGCGCGCCTATGTCGAGGGACATATCCCGGGGGCGCTCTACGCCGACACCGCGACCCACCTGGCCGGTGAGATCATCCCGGGCGTCACGGGTCGTCGGCCCTTCCCCGAGCCCGAGCGCTTCGCCGAGCAACTGGGGGCCTGGGGAATCGACGAATCGACGCAGGTGGTCACCTACGACGCAGATGGCGGCCGCATGTCGGCTGCGCGGGTCTGGCTCATGCTCAGGTGGATGGGTCACGACCGCGTCGCGGTCCTCGACGGTGGCTGGCAAGCGTGGATTGCCGCCGGAGGCGAGATCACCCAGACGGTGCCGGAGCCCGCGGCGACGACGTATCCCCTACGCCTGCGCCCGGAGCTGCTCGCTGAAGTCGACGAGGTCGACGAGCATCGGCAGCGCCCCCGCACGTGCGTCTTCGACTCGCGCGGGGCCGAGGGCTATCACGGGGGTGGGGTCTACCACGATCCCGTGCGCGGCCATATCGCCGGCGCCGGTCTCGCGGACCGGGCCAACACAACGCATGCAGACCTCACCTTCCGCACCGCTGAGGAGTTGCGCGCCTACTACCTGGAGCTCCTCGACGGCGTCGATCCGGGCGAGGTCATCTACTACTGCGGCTCCGGCATCACGGCGGCTCAGAACGTGCTCGCGATGAGCATCGCCGGACTCGAGGGCTCGCGGATGTACGTCGGGTCGTGGAGCGAGTGGATCACCGATCCGACGAGGCCGGTCGAACTATGAGCAGGCCTTATCGCTTTGCCGTCATCGGCACCGGCTTCTTCGCCCAGAACCACCTGCACGCCTGGGCGGAGATCCCCGACGTGGAGCTCGTGGCCGTGTGCGACACCGATCTGCAACGGCTCGAGGCCGCCGCGCGCGACTTCGGGGGGCGCCCCTACGCCGACGCAGAGGAGCTCTTCGCTAACGAAGAACTCGACTTCGTCGACATAGCGACCACTCCGCCGACGCATCCGATGATGGTGCACCTCGCAGCCGAGCACGGTGTGGCCGCCATCTGCCAGAAGCCGCTCGCCTGGGACCTCGAGGACGCGCGCGCCATGGTGGCGGCCATGGCGGCCAAGGACCTGCCCTTCATGGTGCATGAGAACTTCCGCTTCCAGCACCCCGTGCGCAGGGTCAAGGAGGTCCTCGACAGTGGTGCGATCGGCCGACCATTCTTCGGCCGCTTCAGCTTCCGCAGCTTCCACGACTGCTACTCCGCGCAGCCGTGGCTCCTCGACAGCGAGCGCATGATCATCGTCGACGTGGCGGTGCACCTGTTCGACCTCGCGCGGTTCTTCATGGGCGAGCCGGAGTCCCTCTACGCCGAAGCCCTCAAGGTCAACCCGCGCATCGTCGGCGAGGACGTCGCGACGGTCATCATGCGCATGCCCGGAGCGACCGCCATCGCCGACGCGAGCTACGAGACGTTCGCCGACCACTCGACGTATCCCCAGGCCTTCGTCACGCTCGAGGGCACCCGTGGAGTCATCACCCTTGGCCCGGACTACCACCTGCAGGTGGTGTCGCATCCGGTCGACGTCGGCGACTCCGCGGCACGCATGACGGGCGCGACCGTCATCGACGAGGACCTGCAAATCCCGGAGCACCCGTGGGCATCGCGGCCGTGGAACGGCATCCAGGACAGTGTCGTCAACCTCCAGCGCCACTGGGTCGAGTGCCTGCGCACCGGCCGCACGCCGGAGACGAGCGGCGCGGACACACTGCGCACCATGGAGTTGACGCTGGGCGCCTACGAGTCGCTCGAGACCGGACTGCCCTACCGGGTCGGCAGCGCGAGCTGATCGTGGCCACCCCCCTCGTCGCGGGTCCCCTGCGACTGGACTACGACTCCGGCGACATCCGCTGCGTGCGCCTGGGCGACGAGGAGATCCTGAGGCGCGTCTACGTCGTCTTCCAGGACCGCAACTGGACGGCGCGGCCATGGCGCATCCTCCATGAGGAGATCGACGACCGGGGAGACTCGTTCACCGTCCGCGTCCACGCCCGCGGGAGCTTCGACGCGGAGCCATTCGCATTGTCACTCCAGATCCAGGGCGACCACGACGGGACCCTGAGCTACGCCTTGCGTGGCGAAGCGAGTGCGTCCTTCCTGCGCAATCGCCTGGGCATCTGCGTGCTGCATCCCATGGTGGGCTTCGCCGGGCGTTCCTGCGAGATCACGCACGTCGGCGGAAGCATCGAGGCGAGTGCCTTCCCCGACAGGATCTCTCCGCATCAGCCCTTCCTCGACGTCACGGCCATGACCTACCCCGTCGGCGCAGCAGGCACCGCGCGACTGGACTTCGCCGGTGAGGTCTTCGAGACCGAGGACCACCGCAATTGGAGCGATGCGTCGTACAAGACCTACTGCACCCCGATCTCCCTGCCCTTCCCCGTCGAGGTGATGCCCGGGGAGGCCATCGAGCAGTCCGTCACGCTCACCCTCGCGGGAGTGCCGGCATCCGCTCCCCCACCTCCCGGCCTCGGGCCGATCGACATCACCGTCCATGCAGTCGCGCAACCCTTGCCGAGCATCGGCGTACACCTCACCGATGCCGCCTGGAGCCCCGCGGAAGCCGAATTCCTCCGCTCGCTCGCGCTCGGCCACGTGCACGTGGACATCGACGTCGATCACCCGGGCGCCCCCGATCGCGTCGACGATGCGGTACGCCGTGCTCACGACCTTGACGCAAGGGCCTTCGTAGCGCTGCACGCGGCCGGCGATCCCAACCCCTCCCTTGCGGCACCACTTGCCGCTGCGGGCGACACCCTGGCGGGCGTCTGGGTGGTCAACCCCGACGAGAAGGTCACTGCGCGCGCGACGGTCGATGCGTGGCGCTCGGCACTCGGTCCGGACCTCCCGTGGGGGTGCGGCACCAACCTCTACTTCACCGAACTCAACCGACAGCCCCCCGACACCGGCGGCCTGTCATGGACGACCTTCTCGGTCAACCCCCAGGTGCATGCGTCCGACGACCGATCCGTGATGCAGAACACCGCGACGCTGGCGGTCATCGCGGACAACGCCGCGCGACTGGCGGGGAGCACGCAGATCCACGTGGGCCCGGTGTCCCTGCGGCCCCGCTTCAATCCCAACGCGACTGACCCGACTTCCGACGTGAGCAACACCAACCTGCCCGCCGATGTCGACGCGCGTCAGCGCGACCCACTCGCCGCGGCGTGGACGGCCCTCGCCGTGCGCAGCCTCGCCATCCCCGGCACGGTCTCGGCCGTCACTCTCTTCGAGGATCTCGGCTGGAAGGGGCTGCGGGCGCGTGACTCGGGGCCGGAGGATCCGGCCTTCCTCGCGAATCCCGGTGAGGAGTTCCCCGTCTCCGCCGTCGTTCGCGCCCTTGCGCGCGCGACGCACGTCCTGCCCACGACCTCGAGTGACCCGGAGGCGGTCGACGCTGTCGTGCTCGAGGGCCCCGACGGCCGCAGCGCCCTCCTCGTCAATCTCACGGATGCCCCACGCGAGGTGCGCCTCACCGGCGCCGCGGATGCCGCATACACGGTGACCCCACATGATGTCGTCGTCGTCGATCTGCCTGGGAGGGCAACGTGACCGATCCACTCTTCGACCTCACCGGACGCCGCGTCCTCCTCACGGGAGCAGGCGGTGCACTCGGCTCGGTCATGGCCCGGGCCTTCGCCGAGCGGGGTGCGCACGTGGCGGTGCACGACCTGTCAGCCGAGCGAGCAGCACCCGTCGTGGAGGCAATCCAGGCGGCCGGCGGTCAGGCCGTTGCCGTCATCGGAGACGTCTCCACCGCTGAGGGATCATCCGACGTCGTCCGCCAGGGTGCCGACGTCCTCGGTGGACTCGACGTGCTCCTCAACGGAGTGGGCATCAACCGGCGCAAGCCGATGGAGGACGTCACACCCGAGGACTTCGACGCGATCGTCTCGGTCAACCTGCGCGCGATCTACTTCGCCAGCCAGGCCGCACACGCGATCATGCGCCCGCAGGGCAGGGGCTGCATCGTCAACCTCAGCTCGCTCAGTGCCCGCTTCAGCTTCAACACGATCTCCGTGTACGCCGCGACGAAGGCCGGCGTCACCTCGCTCACGCGCAGCTGCGCACGCGAGTGGGCCGTCGATGGCATCCGGGTCAACGCGATCGAGCCCTTCGTCATCAAGACGGAGTTCACCAGGCCCCTGTGGGGCGAGGACCACCGCCAGCGGTGGTTCGACCACATCACGCCGGCCGGACGACTGGGCGCGCCCGAGGACCTCATCGGCTCGGTGGTCTACCTCGCCAGTGATGCGTCGTCGTGGGTCACGGGCCAGACGATCGTGCTCGATGGCGGACTCACGGCCGGGGCCGATTGGGACGCCTTCCGCGACCTGTGAACGCGGCTACTCGACGCTGACGATGCGGGCGACTCCCTCTCGCACCTCGAAGAGGACGACCGTGACCTGGACGAGGTCGGGGCATTCGATGGGTCCGCTGCCATAGACCGACACGTCGCCGGCGTTCGCATTCCCGGGCATCGACGCGGTGCCGCCGTAACTGCACTCATCGTTGAGAGTGATCCTCGTTGACGGATTGAGGGCGTACTGACCGTCCGCTAGTCCCGTGCGGGAATTCATCGAAGGATCGAGGTTGCCCACGACATTCGCGCTGAAGATCACTCCTGCGACTGCTAGGACCGCGATGAGGATGCCCGCCACGATCGAGATCGCGATGTTGAGCCAGGCGATGATGCGTGTTGCGGTGTTGAGGCCGGCTCCCCCCACGCGACCATCGGACGCGGCGATCTCCTTGCTGGAGGAGTGGGCCAGCACGAGGGCGACGATGGCCGCGATGATGGGACAGATCGCCCACGAGACGATGGCGAGTACGAGGCCGATGATGGCGTTGGTCGACGTGATGGGCCCGGCGACCGGAGTGGCGACGGGAGCCGTCGGCACGGCCGGAGCAGCCGCGCCCCACGCACTCCCATCCCAGTAGCGCTGCTGTCCAGGGTTCTGCGGGTCGGGATACCACCCGGCGGGGGCTGCGCTGGGCACGGACGGGTCGGGGGTCCGGTCGCTCATGACCGCGAGCCTAGTCGCGGACGACCGGTCAGACCGGCTAAGGCGCGGGCACGAAGCGTGAGCGCTGCTCCCCCAGCCCCGTGATGCCGGCCGTGACGACCTGGCCGGGTTGCACCCAGGCCGGCTCGGCCATGCCCATGGCGACGCCTGGCGGCGTGCCGGTGTTGATCAGGTCACCGGGGTCGAGGACGAGGAACTGGCTGATGTAGTGCACGAGCACGTCGACGCCGAAGATGAGCGCGCTCGTGCTGCCCGTCTGCCGCCGTACGCCGTCCACATCGAGCCACAGGTCCAGTCCCGCACCGAAGTCCAGCTCGTCGGGAGTCACCAGCCACGGACCGAGGGGATTGAAGGTCTCGGCGGACTTGCCCTTCATCCACTGTCCACCGCGGTCGAGTTGGAACGCGCGCTCGGAGACGTCGTTGCTCACGACGAATCCCGCGATGCGGCTCCAGGCGTCAGCAGGCGACTCGAGGTATCGGCAGGTAGCACCGATGACGATCCCGAGCTCGACCTCGTAGTCGACCTTGGTTGCGCCACGGGGGATGTGGACGTCGTCGGTCGGGCCGATGACGGTGTTGGGGGCCTTCGTGAAGAGCAGCGGCTCCTCGGGGATGGCCATGCCGGACTCCGCCGCGTGATCGGCGTAGTTGAGTCCGGCGCACACCAGATGTCCCGGACGGGCGATGGGCGCACCGAGTCGCGCGTCATCCGGCAGCGTGGGCAACGCCTGGATGTCGCCCGCGGCCCAGCGCCGCTGCAGGTCGGCGATGCCTCCGCCCGCAAGGAACGCCGAGTCGAAGTCCGGCGTGATCGACGAGACGTCGTACCTCTCCCCTGCCAGACCGAGGACTGCGGGGACTTCGGCGCCCACGGCACCGACGCGGATGAGCTTCACGGGAGGACCTTTCATTCAGTGGCGAGTTGTGCACCGCGACACGCCGAAGGGAGGCGGCACAAGCCGCCCCTCAACGAACTAGTCGCAGACGGCGCCGCGACTCGCGGAGCCGACCAGCTTGGCGTACTTCGCCAGGACCCCCCGGGTGTAGCGCGGCGGCAGCGGCGCGAACTGCGCCCGCCGCCGTGCGAGCTCGTCTTCGTCGACGAGCAGGTCAAGCGTGCGCGACGGAATGTCGATGCGGATGCGGTCACCCTCGTGCACCAGGCCGATAGGACCACCATCGACCGCTTCGGGTGCGACGTGACCCACACACAGGCCGGTGGTGCCGCCGGAGAAACGACCGTCGGTGATGAGCAGGACGTCCTTGCCCAGGCCGGCACCCTTGATGGCCCCGGTGATCATGAGCATCTCGCGCATGCCGGGGCCGCCCTTGGGGCCCTCGTAGCGAATGATGATCACGTCGCCCGCCTGGATGGTGCCGTCCTCGAGGGCCGCCATCGCGGCCTGCTCCCGCTCGAAGACGCGCGCCGTGCCCTCGAAGGAATCGACGGGCACGCCGGCGTTCTTGACCACCGCGCCCTCGGGTGCGAGTGACCCGGAAAGGATCGTGATCCCGCCGGTCGCAGCGAGGGGATCCTTAGTCGCTCGCAGGATCTCGCCGTCGGGGTCCGGAGGGGCAATGTCGGCGAGATTCTCCGCGACCGTCTTGCCTGTCACCGTGAGACAGTCACCGTGGATGAGGCCCGCGTCGAGCAGGGCTCGCATGACGACGGGTACGCCGCCCACGCGATCGACGTCGCTCATGACATAGCGCCCGAAGGGCTTGAGGTTGCCGAGCAGCGGCACCTTGGAGCCGATGCGGTGGAAGTCCTCCATCTCGAGCTCGACGTTCGCCTCGTGGGCGATGGCCAGCAGGTGCAGGACCGCATTGGTGGATCCGCCGAAAGCCATCAGCACGGCGATGGCGTTCTCGAGCGACTGGCGGGTGATGATGTCGCGCGTTGTGATGCCCTGGCGAATGAGCTCGACGACCGCCTCGCCGGACTTACGGGCGTAGCCGTCACGTCGGCGGTCGACAGCCGGGGGTGCAGCGGATCCGGGCAGTGACATGCCCATGGCTTCGGCAGCGCTGGCCATGGTGTTGGCGGTGTACATCCCGCCGCAGGCGCCCTCACCCGGGCAGATGGCGCGCTCGATGGCGTCGACGTCCTCGCGCGACATGAGTCCACGCGCGCAGGCGCCGACCGCCTCGAAGGCATCGATGATGGTGACCTCGCGCTCGGAGCCATCGGACATCTTGGCGAATCCCGGAAGGATCGACCCGGCATAGACGAAGACGGCCGACAGGTTCAGGCGCGCCGAGGCCATGAGCATGCCGGGCAGGCTCTTGTCGCAGCCGGCGAAGGTCACCATCCCGTCGAGCCGCTCCGCCTGCATGACCGCCTCGACGGAGTCAGCGATGATCTCGCGACTCACGAGCGAGAAGTGCATGCCCTCGTGGCCCATGGAAATGCCGTCGGAGACTGAGATCGTGCCGAACTGCATGGGGAAGCCGCCGGCGGCGTGCACGCCCTCCTTCGCCGAGCGGGCAAGCCGCTCGAGGGAGAGGTTGCACGGCGTGATCTCGTTCCACGACGAGGCAATGCCGATCTGCGGCTTGACGAAATCGTCGTCGCCCATGCCGACCGCGCGGAGCATGCCTCGGGCGGGTGCCCGCTCGAGGCCATCGGTCACGTCGCGACTGCGGGGCTTGATATCGACCATAGATCCACATTAGGGCACGACGACGTTGCCCAGCCCGGACCCCGACTCCCACCGGTCCAGCTGCTCGCGAACGAGCCGGCCGATGCGAGGCAGGAAGGCTGTCGTGTTGCCGCCGACGTGCGGGGAGATGAGCACTCCCGGCGCGCGCCAGAGGGGATGCTCGACCGGCAGCGGCTCGGGGTCGGTGACGTCGAGGGCGAAGGACAACCTGCCCGCCTCCGCGAGGATCGCGTCGGTGTCGGCTATCGCGCCGCGGGCGACGTTGACCAGTAGCGCACCGTCGCTCATCCGCGCAAGGAAGTCGGCATCCACCATCCCTCGGGTGGAGTCGTCCAGCGGCACGGCGATGACAACGACATCTGCCTCGGGCAGCTGACGGTCGAGCGCGTCAGGCCCGAGCACACCGGTGCGCGCCGTACGTCCGACGAGGATCACCTCGCACTCGAAGCCCTCGAGACGTCTCGCGAGCGCCTGGCCGATGCCTCCCGCACCCACGATGACCACACGCTTGTCGGCGAGCGCGTCGTAGCGATCGTGGATGAAGTCCCCGGCCGGCATCCCCCGGGCCATATCGTCGATGCGCCGCAGCCGCGCGAGGATCAGGCCCACCGCCAACTCGGCCGTGCTCGCGTCGTGCACTCCCGCCGCATTGCACAGCGTCACGCCCTCGGGCAGGTGCGCGAGCGCATGCTCGAAGCCCGCTGTCGGCAGCTGGCACACCTCGAGGTCGGGCATGAGGCGCATGGCCTCGAAGGCCCACTCCCCCGCCATGTAGGACGGGACGTAGAAGCGCGTGCCCTCCGGCGGAGCGGCAGGCTCGCCATCCCAGACGACGAGATCGTCACGGCCGACGTGGTCGGCGATCTCGCGCGGCAGGACGATCATGCGGCTACCCCACCACACGCACACCCCGGCGCAGCTCCCAGGTCGCGTGCTCCCGCCGGACATCGCATAGTGAATGGATGCGTCTCATCACTTTCGGACTCGTGTCGCTGGCCTCACTCGCCCTCACCGCCTGCGCCTCCGGCAGTCCAGTCGCGGGCCCGGTCCCCGCCACCCCGTCAACCGACCCACCTGCCGTGACGGTGGCCGCCGACCAGGCGACCGCTCTCATCACCCCCTGGGGTCTGGTTCGCCTGGCAGACGGTTCCGCGCTGGTGAGCGAGAGGGACACCGGTCGCATCGTGCAGGTGGCCGGTGATCGCTCAGTCAGCGAGGTCACGCGGATAGCCGAGACTGCTGCGAGCGGCGAAGGCGGTCTGATGGGCCTGGCCGTCGACCCCACGGGCACATGGCTGTACGCCTATGTCACAACGGCCGACGACAACCGCGTCGTCCGCCTCCCCCTGGACGATCCCGATGCTCCCCGCGGGGAGATCGTCACCGGCATCCCCAAGGCCGAGACCCACAACGGCGGCCGCATCGCCTTCGGTCCGGACGGCATGCTCTACGTCGCCACCGGAGATACCCGCGTCGATGACCTCGCCCAGGATCCGACGTCCCTCGCCGGCAAGATCCTGCGGGTCGATCCCGAGGGCGGCGTACCCGACGGCAATCCCTTCCCCGGATCACCCGTGTGGAGCCTGGGACATCGCAATGTGCAGGGGCTCGCCTTCGACTCTCGGGGGCGCCTGTGGGCGACGGAGTTCGGGGAGAAGGACGCCGACGAGCTCAATCTCATCGAGGCGGGCGGCAACTACGGCTGGCCCCTCGTCGAGGGCACCGGCACCGATCCGGCCTACATCAATCCGCAGGCGCAGTGGACGCCCACCTCGCTCGCTTCCCCCAGCGGCCTCGCGATCATCGACGATGTCGCCTACGTCGCCTCGCTGCGCGGAGAGGTGCTCTGGCAGGTGCCCCTCGTGGACGGCCGGGCCGGGGAGCCCATCGCCCTCAACCTGGGCGATCTCGGGCGACTGCGCACGGTCGAAGCGATGCCCGACGGCTCACTGTGGCTCATGACCTCCAACACCGACGGTCGCGGCGATCCGCGCGCCGGTGACGATCGCATCCTCGTGCTGAAGCTCTCGGCCTGACCCGCTGCGAGCCTGCAGTCCGGCCGGTCGGACGTTCTGCGGTCAAAATGTGCCACCGGGTGACACATTCACACCGCAGAACGTCGGATGCGCGTCAGCTGTCGCTGACGCCGACTCGGATGCGCGTCAGTTGTCGATGACGCCGAGGCGCTCGAGCAGGAGCTCGCGCACCTTCGCCGCGTCAGCCTGGCCGCGCGTCGCCTTCATGACAGCTCCCACGATCGCTCCCGCCGCCTGCACCTTGCCGCCACGGATCTTCTCCGCGACGTCGGGCTGCGCGGCCAGAGCCTCGTCGATGGCCGCGAGCAGCGCTCCGTCATCCGACACGACGGCGAGACCTCGAGCCGCGACGACCTCGTCCGGCGTGCCCTCCCCCGCGATCACGCCCTCGAAGACCTGACGCGCCAGCTTGTCATTGAGCGCGCCCGACGCGATGAGCTCCTCGACGCGCGCGATATCGGCCGGAGCGACCGCGAGCGACGCGGGCTCCACACCGGACTCGTTGGCGATGCGGGTGAACTCTCCGGCCCACCACTTGCGCGCGGCATCCGGTGCCACGCCAGCAGCGACCGACGCCTCGACGAGCTCGAGGACCCCAGCGTTGACGAGGGTGGCCATCTCGAAGTCGCCGATGCCCCAGGCCTCTGCCAGGCGGGCACGGTGCACGGAGGGCTGCTCCGGCAGGCTGCTCCGCAACTCCTCCACCCACTCGGGGTCGGGGGCAATCGGCACGAGGTCGGGCTCGGGGAAGTATCGGTAGTCCTCCGCGTGCTCCTTGGAGCGGCCGGGAGTGGTGACGCCGGTGTCCTCGTGGAAGTGGCGGGTCTCCTGCACCACGCGTCCACCGGACTTCAGCACGCCCGCCTGGCGCTCAATCTCGGAGCGAACCGCGCGCTCGACCGAGCGGAGTGAGTTGACGTTCTTGGTCTCCGAGCGCGTGCCCCGCTCGGCACCGGGCAGGTTGAGGGAGACGTTGGCGTCACAGCGCAGTGATCCCTCCTCCATCTTGACGTCGGAGACGCCGAGTCCGCGCATGATGTCGCGGAGCTCGGTGACATAGGCGCGCGCGACCTCGGGCGCCAGGGCACCCGTGCCGATCACGGGCTTGGTGACGATCTCCACGAGGGGAATCCCCGCGCGGTTGTAGTCGACGAGGGAGTAGTCGGCACCGTGGATGCGCCCGGTCGCGCCGCCGGCATGCGTGAGCTTGCCGGTGTCCTCCTCGAGGTGGACGCGCTCGATGCCCACGCGCACGACCATCGGCCCGTCATCGGTGGGCACCATGACATCGAGGTAGCCATCGACGCACAGCGGCTCGTCGTACTGGCTCACCTGGTAGTCCTTGGGCATGTCCGGATAGAAGTAGTTCTTGCGCGCCATGCGGCACCACTGCGCGATGGAGCAGTTGAGTGCCAGGCCGATGCGGATCGTGGACTCGATCGCCATGGCGTTCATCACCGGCATCGACCCGGGCAGGCCCAGGCAGACCGGGCACACCTGAGCGTTGGGAGGCGCGCCGAAGGCGGTGGGGCATCCGCAGAAGATCTTGGACTCGGTGCCGAGCTCGACGTGGACCTCCATGCCGATCACGGGCTCGAACTCCGCGACGGCGTCGGCGTAGGGAATGGGCGCGCTCACAGCGACGGCACCTCCTCGATGAGCAGGTGGCCCCATCGATCGCGCAGCGCTCCCTCGAGCGCCCCGCCGACGAGGTAGAGGCGGTCATCGGCCATGGGCGGCGCCATGACCTGCAGGCCCACGGGGAGGCCATCTTCGGGGGCCAGGCCGACGGGCAGAGACATCGCACAGTTGCCGGCCATGTTGACCGGGATGGTCGCGACGTCATTGAGGTACATCGCGAGTGGATCGTCGACCTTCTCGCCGATGCGGAAGGCGGTCGTGGGTGCCGTCGGCGACACGAGTACGTCGCACTGCGCGAAGGCGGCATCGAAGTCACGCTGGATGAGCGTGCGCACCTTCTGCGCCTGGCCGTAGTAGGCGTCGTAGTAGCCGCTGGAGAGCGCGTAGGTGCCCAGCATGATGCGTCGCTTCACCTCGGGGCCGAAGCCAGCCTCGCGCGTGAGCGACATGACTTCCTCGACGGACCGATCACCTTCGTCGCCGACGCGCAGGCCGTAGCGCATGCCGTCGAAGCGGGCGAGGTTGGAGGAGCACTCGCTCGGCAGGATGAGGTAGTAGGCGCCGAGTGCGTAGTCGAAGTGCGGGCATGACACCTCGACCACCTCGGCGCCGAGGTGCTCGAGGATCTCCACCGCTTCGCGGAAGCGCTGCTCGACCCCGGCCTGGTAGCCCTCACCGGTGAGTTCGCGCACGAGGCCGATGCGCATGCCGCGCACGTCGGCGCGAGCGGCAGCGGCGACGACGTCGGGCATGGGGTCGGGGATCGAGGTGGAGTCGCGGGGGTCGTGCCCGCCGATGACTGAGTGCAGCAGCGCCGCATCCATCACCGTCCGCGTGCACGGCCCAGCCTGGTCGAGGCTCGAGGCGAGCGCGACGAGTCCGTAGCGCGAGACGCCGCCGTAGGTCGGCTTGACGCCGACCGTGCCGGTGACCGCGGCGGGCTGGCGGATGGATCCGCCCGTGTCGGTGCCGATCGCGAGGGGCGCCTCGAAGGAGGCGATGGCCGCGGCCGATCCGCCCCCTGATCCGCCGGGGATGCGATCGAGATCCCAGGGGTTGTGCGTCGGGCCGAACGCCGAGTGCTCCGTGGAAGAGCCCATGGCGAACTCATCCATGTTGGTCTTGCCGAGGATGGGAATCCCCGCCGCGCGCAAGCGCTCGACGACGGTGGCGTCGTAGGGCGGGCGCCAGCCCTCGAGGATGCGCGAGCCGCACGTGGTGGGCACGTCCTTCATCGCGAGGATGTCCTTGAGTGCGAGGGGTACGCCGGCCAGCGGGCCGAGGAGCTCGCCCGCCGCGCGGCTCGCATCGACCGCATCTGCCGTCGCCAGCGCTCCTTGGCCATCGACGTGGAGGAAGGCGTGGACTCGATCATCCACCTCCGCGATGCGGTCCAGGTGAGCCTGCGTCACCTCGCGCGCGCTCACCTCCCCCTCGGCGATGGCCTCGGCGAGGGTCGCTGCGCTCTGCCGGATCAGGTCGCGCTCAAGGGGGGTGCTCACTCCTGCTCCTCGAGGATCCGCGGCACGCGGAAGCGTTCGTCCTCCACCGCAGGGGCGGCCGCGAGGGCGTCGGCTCGCGCCAGGCTCGGGCGAGCCTCGTCGGGCCGCGTGACGTTGACCAGCGGCACCGGGTGGGAGGTCGGCGGGATGTCGTCGGCGGCCACCTCGGAGACCCGCGCCACCGAGGTGAGGATGACATCGAGCTGCTCGGCGTAGTGGTCGAGCTCGTCCTCAGCCAGGTCGAGGCGGGCGAGGCGGGCGAGGTGCGCGACCTCCGCGCGGGTGATCGCGGACATGGAGGGGAGTCTATTGACCGGGTTCACTCACTCGACGAGGCCCAGGCGCATTCGGGTGCCTCCGCTCTCGCCGAGTGGACACTTGTCGGGTAACGGCCCCTCATGGGCCGACCCGACAAGTGTCCACTCGGCAAGCAAGGCGGGATGACGCGTGATCTCAGGGCGATGAGGCCAGGGCCCGGGCCGCATCGGCACCATCGTCGAGGAGCGTGCGGAAGCCCTCGACGCCCAGAATCGGGATGCCGAGGGCGACTGCCTTCTCGTACTTCGACGAGGTGGACTCTCCGGCCGCCACGAGGAAGTCCGTCTTCTTCGACACCGAGCCGGAGACCTTCCCGCCCCTCTCCTGCACGGCGGCCGTCGCCTCGTCGCGCGTGAAGCCCTCGAGCGAGCCGGTGATGACGACCGTGACGCCGTCGAGTGTGCCGGGACCGGAAGTCGACTTCTCGTCGGCCAGGCGCACCCCGGCGGCTCGCCACTTCTCGACGACCTCGCGATGCCAGGGTTCGGCGAACCACTCCTGAAGCGCCTCGGCGATGACACCGCCCACGCCCTCGACCTCGGCGAGCCGCTCGGGGTCAGCCTCGGCGATCGCGTCGATGCTGCCGAGGTCACGCGCGAGCGCCTGAGCAGCGGTGGGGCCCACATGGCGGATCGACAGGGCGACGAGCGCACGCCAGAGCGGCCTGTCCTTGGACGCCTGGATCTGAGCGAGCATGCCCTTGGCGTTCTCCGTCAACTGCGGGCCTTCCTCGCCCCTGCCCGGCTCGCGCGTGAAGAACGGGCAGCGCAGCAGGTCGTCGGACGTGAGGGCGAAGAGGTCTCCCTCGTCCTGGACCAGCCCGCACTCCAGTAGAGCGATCGCCGCCTTGTATCCCAGGCCCTCGATGTCCATGGCTCCACGCGACGCGACGTGGAAGAGGCGCTCGCGCATCTGCGCGGGACACGACCGCGTGTTGGGGCAGCGGATGTCGATATCGCCTTCCTTCTCGGGCGCAAGCGCACTGCCGCACTCCGGGCACGCCGTCGGCATCACGAACGCGCGCTCGCTGCCATCGCGCACTTCGACGACCGGGCCGAGGACCTCGGGGATGACGTCTCCCGCCTTGCGCAGGAAGACCATGTCGCCGATGAGCACGCCCTTGCGCGCCACCTCCTGGGAGTTGTGCAGGGTCGCCATGGTCACGGTCGAGCCCGCCACTTTCGCGGGCTCCATGACGGCAAACGGCGTCACACGGCCGGTGCGCCCGACGTTGACCTGGATGTCGCGCAGGCGCGTGCGCACGACCTCCGGCGGATACTTGTAGGCGATAGCCCAGCGCGGCGCGCGAGACGTCGCCCCGAGTCGGTCTTGGATGGCCAGGTCATCGACCTTGATGACGACGCCATCGATCTCGTGCTCGACATCGTGGCGGTGATCGCCGTAGTAGGTGATGTACTCCTCCACGCCCGCCAAGTCAGGCACGAGGCGGATGCGATCGCTGGTCGGCAGGCCGAGGCGCGCGAGGACGTCGTAGGCCTCGCTGAGGGTCGCGAAGGTCACGCCCTCGTGCGCCCCGATGCCGTGGACGACGAGCCGAAGCGCCTCGAGGCGTCCGGTGGCCAGGCCCAGCTCATCGCGCAGACGGGCCACGCGCGCCTCCTCGCGGTCCGTGCCACGCGAGCGCGACTCGACATCGGCGAGGTCGTCCTGGCGACGGTCGATGCGCTGGCGCAGGCTGCCCGCCGCGGCGTTGCGGGGATTGGCGAACGGCGATCCGCCCAGGGCGAGCTGCTCGGAGTTGATGCGCTCGAACTCCGTGAGAGGGAAGTAGATCTCCCCGCGCACCTCGAGCAGCGCGGGTGGATTCTTGCCCGCAAGGGACTTCGGGATGCCGGGGATGAAGGACGCGTTGTAGGTGACGTCCTCGCCCACGCGCCCATCACCGCGCGTGGCCACCGAGCGCAGCCGTCCCTCGACGTAGACGAGGTCGACAGCGAGGCCGTCGACCTTGAGCTCGCACAGCATGGCCGGCATCTGGCCCGGCGCGTCGGCGGAGCCGCCGCTGTCGGGCTGCCCCACTGACTTGTCGACGCGAGCCGCCCATGCCTGCACCTCCTCCAGGGAAAAGGCGTTGTCGAGGCTGTACATCCGCGCCAGGTGCTCGACCGGCTCGAACATCTCCGCGCGCGATCCGCCGACCGTCTGCGTGGGCGATTCACCCGACGCGAGTTCCGGGTGCTTCGACTCGAGTTCCACCAACTCGCGATAAAGAGAGTCGTACTCCTCATCGGACAGCGTTGGCTTGTCGTGGAGGTAGTAGCGCTCGCGCGCCTCGTTGATCGCGTCGACGAGCTCATCCCAACGCGCGCGTGCCTTGGCGGGGACGCTCATGACGGCTCCTGCTCCACGGGCGCATCATCCCGCACGAGCCGACCCGCGATGCCGAGTGCGGTGTAGACCATTCGGGCCCATGTGGGATCCGCGCCCGCCAGTCCACAGGAGGGCGTGAGTGACACGCGGGCGTTGGCGACATCCGCCGGGATGCCCCAGCGGGAGTACTGCTCCACGGCCTGCGCCGCGAAGCTCTCGGCAATCGCCTGCGGACCGGGCACCGACTGCGGAAGCGACGGCGCATAGCCGAGCAGCAGGTGGATGCCCGCCTCCAGAGCTTCGCCGAGCGGCTCCTCCTGCGCCGTCTCAAGCACCGCCGGATCGACGGAGATCATGCGTGCCCCCGCACGCCGCAGCAGGTCGACGGGCACGCGCGGATGACAGCAGTGCACACCAGGCATCGCTCCCTGCGACGCGATGGCGTCGATGACCCAGCCGAGTTGGGACTGCGCGCGAGCAGCATCGACGGAGCGGTACGTCGCAAGCCCGCTCGCGGTCGTGACTCCACCGGCGAGGACGGACGGCAGTGACGGCTCATCGAGTTGGACCACGACCTCGGCTCCCGGCAGCCGACGGCGGATCTCCGCCACGTGACGCGCCGCTGCCTCGGCCAGTGCCTCGGCGATGTCACGGCAGGCACCGTGGTCCCGCACGGCGCGCTCACCACCGCGCATCTCCACAGCAGAGGCGAGGGTCCATGGCCCGCAGAGCTGCTCCTTGAGCGGTCCCCGACGGCCGGTCAGCGCCTGCTCGATCCCGTCGAGGTCTTCCCCCAGCCACGAGCGCGCCCGGGCCATGACGCGCCCGGGAGCATCGGTGAATCGCCATCCGACGGGCGTCGTCTCGACCGCCATGTCGGGCGCGACCTCGGCGAGCAGGGCCATCGTGCGCCCGACGAGGTCGGCTCCGGGGCCGCGCGCGGGCAGCTCGGGCACGTGCGGGAAGTCGGGAAGCTCGCCCGCGATCGCGCGCGACCACTCGTGCGAGTCGGTGCCCGGCAGACTGCCGATGCCGGTGCCTGCGGCGGGTGTGATCATGGGCGCACGATGGTGGCCGAGCCGATGACGCGCGTGCCGTCGTACATCGCCATGGCCTGCCCGGGGGCGACCCCGCGCGCGGGATCATCCAAGTGCGCGACGACGCGATCGTCCACGACATCGATCACTGCGCTCATCGGCGCTCCATGGGCGCGGATCTGCACGCTCATCCGCGCACCAGAGCTCGGCACCGACCCGCACCAGATCGGATCGCGAGCCGTGATGGTCGCCCGGGCGAGCAACTGCTCCTCCCCCACGAAGACACGCCCCTCGCTCGGGTCGATGTCGACGACGTAGCGGCGACTGCCCGAGGGTGTCGGCTCGCGCAGGTCGAGTCCGCGTCGCTGGCCGATAGTGAAGGCGTAGGCACCCAAGTGCTGTCCGATGACCGCGCCGGTAACCGCGTCGACGATGTCGCCTGGCGCCTCACCGAGGTGCTCGCGCAACCACCCGCTGGTGTCGCCGTCCGGGATGAAGCAGATGTCGTGACTGTCGGGCTTGTCGGCCACGCGCAGGCCGCGCTCGGCTGCCTCGGCGCGCACCTGCGACTTGAGACTGCCTCCCAGGGGGAACATGCTCGCCGCGATCTGCTCGGGCGTGAGCACCGACAGGACGTAGGACTGGTCCTTATCGGGGTCGACCGCGCGATGAAGCTCCGGCCCGTCGATCCCGTCGACGATGCGCGCATAGTGCCCGGTGCAGACGGCATCGAAGTCGAGCGCGAGGGCGCGATCGAGCACCGCGGCGAACTTGATGGTCTCGTTGCATCGTAGGCAGGGATTGGGAGTGAGGCCCTCGCGGTAGGACTCCACGAAGTCGTCGATGACATCGCGCGCGAATGCCTCCGACAGGTTCCAGACGTAGTAGGGGATGTCGAGCATGTCTGCGATGCGTCGCGCGTCCTGCGCGTCGGCGATGGAGCAGCACCCCTTGGATCGCCCCGTCGATGACTGCGCGCGACTCAAGGCGAGGTGTACGCCGACGACCTCGTGGCCGGCGTCGACGGCACGTGCCGCGGCGACCGCCGAGTCGACGCCCCCCGACAGCGCGGCGATGACGCGCATGTCAGGTGGTGCGCCGCAGGCGCGGGGTCGCGGCGCGGGTGGCGCGCTCGAGCGCACCGGGCAGCACCTCGAGGACGCGGTCGACATCGCCGGAAGTGCTGGGGCAGCCGAGCGAGAAGCGCAGGGAGCCCCGCGCCAATGCAGGATCGATGCCCATGGCCTCGAGCACATGCGAGGGCTCCGGCACGCCCGCGGTGCACGCCGAGCCCGTCGAGCACTCCACGCCTGACGCGTCGAGAAGCATGAGAAGGGTGTCGCCCTCGCAACCCGGGAACGACACGTGCACGTTGCCCGGGAGTCGCTGAGCGCGATCGCCGTTGACGATTGCCTCGGGGGCGAGGCGCAGGATGCCGTCGATGAGGTCCTCGCGCAGGGCCACCATGCGGGCGGCGTGATCGGCCTGAGCCGCAACCGCGTGTCGCACCGCGACGGCAAGAGCGGCGATGCCGGCGGCATCGAGCGTGCCCGAGCGCACCTCGCGCTCCTGACCGCCGCCGTGGACGATGGGCACGACACGCGCGTCACGGCGCAGCACGAGGGCACCGGTGCCGACGGGCGCGCCGATCTTGTGCCCGCTCAGGGCCAGGGAGGTCAGGCCGGGCAGCGAGCCGTCGACGGGGAGCTGCCCGATGGCCTGCACGGCGTCCGTGTGAAAGGGGACGCCCGCCTCGCCACACGCCGCCGCGATCTCGGCGATCGGCTGCACGGTGCCCACCTCGTTGTTGGCCCACATCACGGTGCACAGCGCCACGTCGTCGGCCAGATGCTCGCGCACGGCTTCGGGACCGACACGACCGAGGGAGTCGACGGGAAGCCACTCGATGTCGCGGCCCTGCTCCCCCAGCCAGGCAACCGGATCGAGGACGGCGTGGTGCTCGATCGCGGAGCACAGGATCCGCGGCCGGTCGGGCCGCGCCCACGCGAGCCCCTTGACCGCGAGGTTGTCGGCCTCGGTGCCACCCGAGGTGAAGATGACCTCGCTCGGCCGCACGCGCAGATCGTCGGCGATGGACTCGCGCGACTCCTCGACCACGCGTCGTGACGAGCGACCCGAGGCATGCAGGGAGGAGGGGTTGCCGACGCGCGAAGCCGTCTCACGCCACGCCTCGGCCGCCTCAGGGAGGAGGGCCGTGGTCGCCGCGTGATCGAGATAGGCGCGTTCGGACGTCGCGCCGTTCATCTGCACGAGGCGAGCCTACCTGTGCCCTCGGATCAGGCCTTGCGCTTGGAGATCTCGTCGGTCAACTGGGGCACGACCGCGAAGAGGTCTCCGACGACGCCAAAGTCGGCGAGTTCGAAGATCGGGGCCTCGGGGTCCTTATTGACCACGACGATGGTCTTGGAGGTCTGCATGCCCGCGCGGTGCTGGATCGCACCGCTGATGCCGTTGGCGATGTAGAGCTGGGGGGACACGGTCTTGCCGGTCTGGCCCACCTGGAACTGATGGGGGTACCAGCCGGCATCCGTCGCCGCGCGCGACGCACCTACGGCCGCACCCAGGGTGTCGGCCAGGGCCTCAACGACGCCGAAGCCGTCGGCACCGCCCACGCCGCGTCCGCCGGAGACGACGATCGCGGCCTCGCTCAGCTCGGGGCGCCCGCCCTTCTGTGCCACCGTGCGACCGGTCACGCGCGCCGACTTGGCGACGTCGGAGACATCGGCGCTCACATCGACACGCGTCGCTGCGGCAGCCGATGCCTCGGGCGCGATGGAGTTGGTGCGCACGGTGATGATCGGGGTGCCCGTGGCCACCTTGGACTTCACGACCGTCGAGCCGCCGAAGACACTCTGCGTCGCCGTGAGGTCGGGAGCGACACCGACGGCGTCGGTGATGATGCCCGAGCCGGTCTTGATGGCGACGCGACCCGCGACCTCCTTGCCCTCGGCGGTAGAGGGGATCAGCACAGCGCCGGCGCCAGAGTCGGCGACGACTCGCGCGAGCACCTCGGCCTTGGGCGCGACGAGGTAGTCGTCCAGGTCGGCCGAGTCGGCGACGTAGACCTTCTCCGCGCCGTACTCCCCCAGTGTGGCGAGGGCATCGACGGACACACCGGAGCCGAGCCACACCGCAGAAGGCGTGCCGAGCGAGCGGGCGAGGGTGAGCAGCTCGAGCGTGACCTTCTTGACGGCTCCGTCGGCATGCTCGACGAGCACGAGGATCTCTGACATCTCCTGGGCCTCCTAGATGAACTTCTGCTCGGACAGGTAGTCGGCGATGCGCACGCCGCCTTGGCCATCGTCGGTCACGACAGTGCCGGCTGCCTTGGGCGGTCGCGCCGCGAACTCATCGACGACGCTCCACGCGGCGCCGAGGCCCACGGCGGAGGGCTCAAGGCCGAGGTCGGCGATGCTCAGCGTCTCCACCGGCTTCTTCTTGGCCGCCATGATCCCCTTGAAGGACGGGTAGCGGGGCTCGTTGATCTTCTCGACCACCGACACGACGGCGGGCAGGCTCGCCTCGACCGTGTCGTAGCCGTAGTCCATCTGGCGTTCGATGCGCACGGTCGAGCCATCGAGTTCGACCCTTTGGGCGAAGGTGACCTGCGGCAGGCCGAGGCGCTCGGCGACCATCGCGGGCACCACGCTCATGCGCGCGTCGGTGGACTCGGAGCCGAAGACAATGAGGTCGAAGCCACGACCCTCGAGTGCCTTGGCGAGAGCTGCCGACGTCGCGATGGCATCCGAGCCATGGAGTGCATCGTCGACCACGTGGATGCCGGCATCGGCACCCATGCTCAAGGCCTTGCGGATGGTCTCGGCCGCGCGCTCGGGGCCCATGGACACAACGACGACCTCGCCGCCGGAGGCCTCGGCGATGCGCAGGCACTCCTCCACGGCGTACTCGTCGAGCTCATTGAGCACGCCCTCGGCCGACTCGCGGTCGAGGGTGGAGTCAGAGGCCTGGAGCTTCTTCTCGGCCCAGGTGTCGGGAACCTGCTTGACGCAGACGGCGATCTTCACGATCACTCCTCACGGAATCGGACGTGGACGCCATGTTACTCGCCAGTATCCCTGGGGGCGCGTCGAGATCCCGGGCCTCACGCCTCGGGCCTCATACGGCACTCTGGCCCCATGAAGGAGTCGGGCCTGGTGGCCACGGGCGAGCGCACCGCGCCCGGTCTGCCCGACGAGGAGTACTGGTTTGCCCGTCACGAGGTCGCCTACCGGTGGATCGCCCAGCGGATGGCCCAGCGCCACGCACCGGGCGCGGTGATCGTCGACGCGGGAGCGGGCGAGGGATACGGCGCAGCGATGCTCCCCGGTCGCGTCGTCGCACTGGAGTACGACGGCGCCGCCTGCGCGCACATGCGTCGCGCCTATCCACAGATCGCGGTGACGCGGGCCAACCTCGCCGCACTCCCGCTACGCACCAGGAGCGTTGACGCCCTGGTCAGCCTGCAGGTGGTGGAGCACCTGTGGGACGTCCGCGGATTCCTGCGCGAGTGCCTCCGTGTCCTGCGCCCGGAAGGCGAGCTGGTCATCACGACCCCGCAGCGGCTGACGTTCTCCCCCGGCCTAGGCAGGGGTGAGAAGCCGATCAATCCCTTCCACGTGGAGGAGTTCGACGGCGAGCAACTGCGCGACCTGCTCGTCGAGGCCGGCTTCGACGACGTCGAGATGCGCGGTGTCCAGCACGGCTCGCGCCTGCGCGAGTGGGAGGCCGCGCACGGTTCGATCGTCACGGCCCAGGTGACCGCAGCGCTCTCGGAGTCATGGCCTTCGGACCTGCGCGACATGGTACGCAGCGTCACCCCGGACGACTTCGTCGTCGACGTCGAACCCTTCCCTGCCGACAGTGCCCCGATCGCCGCGGCGCAGGACCTCCTCGCGATCGCGCAGGTGAGGGCATGACGGCATCGGTGGGTCGCTTCGCGCTCGTGCTGCATACGCATCTCCCGTGGGTCGCGCATCACGGCACGTGGCCCGTCGGCGAGGAGTGGCTGCACCAGGCCTGGGCGACGTCGTACCAGCCGCTCTTCGCCATGCTGCGCCGCCGAGCCGCACTCGGCCACGAAGGGCAACTGACCCTCGGAGTCACGCCCGTCGTGGCCGCGCAGTGGGATGACCCCTGCATGGTGCGCGCGCAGCACACGTGGCTCGGCTACTGGCAGACGCGCGCGGCCGGCATGGCGACGGCCGATGAGCTGCCGCGCCGGACCGTCGGTCAGCGGGAGTACGCCGAGGCAACACGGGCACTGGCCGACTTCGATGCGCACTGGAGCGCAGGCGGCTCTGCCGCACTGCGTCCCCTCGTCGATGGGGGCACGATCGAGCTGCTGGGCGGGCCACTCACGCACACCTTCACTCCGCTGGTGCCGCAGCGACTGGCTCTCGCGAGCATGTCCGCGGGCCTGCAGGACTCGGTGCACCGCATCGGCCACCGGCCCCGCGGCGCGTGGACACCCGAGTGCGCGTGGGAGCCGGGGATGGAGCAAATCTTCGCGCGCACGGGCGTGCAGCACGTCGTGCTCGACGGCCCGAGCCTGCTCGGCGCCGGCGCGACGACGAGTGCGGCGTGGCTGCTCGGGGACAGCGACGTACGCGTGCTCGGCCGAGACCTCGAGGTCACCTACCGCGTGTGGTCACCGAAGCGCGGCTACCCGGGAAATCGGTGGTACCGCGACTTCCATTCCTTCGACCACGAGTGGGGATTCCGGCCGGCACGCGTCACCGGCCAGCACGTCGAGCCGCAGGACAAGGCGCCATACGACCCGCTCGCCGCTCGCGCCCGCGTGGAGCACGACGCGCACGACTTCGTCGACGTTGTGCGCAACCGACTGATCGATCTCGCCGCGGACCCGCACACGAGTGGCATCCCCCACGTCGTGGCCGCCTTCGACACCGAACTCTACGGTCATTGGTGGCATGAGGGCACCGCGTGGCTCGAGCGCGTGCTCGACCTCCTCCCCTCCGCCGGCGTGGAGGTCGTCACCCTCTCCGCTCTCGCGCAGGACCCGGTCGGTCACGTGCACCCCGGGCCGGGGTCGTGGGGACTGGGCAAGGACTGGCACATCTGGACAGGCCCGCAGGACATCGCCGACCGCCAGGGCTCGCTCGCCAAGGAGGCACTCGCGGCTCTGGACGCCACACATCCCCGCAACGCACGATCGAGGCCGCATGACCAGCTCATCCGCGAACTGCTGCTGGCCCTGTCTAGCGACTGGGCCTTCATGGTGAGCCACGACACCGCAGCGGACTACGCACAAGCCCGCTTCGACGGCCACGCCCGGGCGACCACCGCCCTCGCCGACACCCTGCGCGAGGGCCGGCTCGACGACGCACTCCGGCGCGCGGCACGTGACGCGGAGCGCGACCACCCGTTCGGCAGCCTCGACGCGCGGTCGTTCCTCGGCGGGGAGACACCGGCCTAGCCCTATGCTCGGGCCATGCGCGTGCTCCACGTGTCGTGGGAGTACCCCCCGATCGTCTACGGCGGGCTCGGGCGCCACGTGCAGGCTCTGACGCATGCTCAAGCGGCCCGAGGCGACGACGTCACGGTCCTCACCCAGACGGCAGACCCGGTGGTCTCGCTCGACGAGGTCGACGGAGTGCGCGTCATCCGCGCTCCGCACGACCCGCCCGCCGTGCCCTTCGAGGAGGACACGCTGCTCGCGTGGGTCCTCGGCATGCAAACCGGGATGATCAGGGCGGCCTCGGGCACGATCCCTGTCGCCCCGGGGCCGGTGGACATCGTGCACGCGCATGACTGGGTGACCGCCCACGCGGGGGTCACCCTGCGCGAGGTCCTCGGCGCTCAAGCCCTTGTCGCCACGGTGCACGCCACCGAGGCCGGCAGGCACCAGGGCTGGCTGCCCGGCCCGCTGTCGGATGCCGTCCACTCCATCGAGCACTGGCTCGTGCACGAAGCCGACCACGTCATCACCTGCTCCCAGCACATGCGACGCGAGGTCGAGCAGCTCTTCTCGCTCGCGGGTGATCACGTGTCGGTAGTCGCCAACGGCATCGACCTGAGACGGTGGCGGGCCAAGCCGGCCCAGGTCTCGCGGGCACGCGATGCTCACGGGGCGACAGGACCCCTCGTCGTCTTCGTCGGCCGGCTGGAGTGGGAGAAGGGCGCGCACACACTCATCGACGCCCTGCCCAGGCTGCGCCGAAGCACCCCCGGTCTGCGCACCGTCATCGCGGGGCGCGGCGGACACGCTGACCAGCTCGAGGCCCAGGTGCGCGCGCGCCGCCTCGGCCGCGCGGTGGACTTCGTCGGCTGGCTCCCCGAGCCTGAGCTGCACGGGCTCATCGCCGCGGCGGATGCCCTCGTCATCCCGAGCCTGTATGAGCCCTTCGGTCTGGTGGCGCTGGAGGGAGCGGCGCTGGGCGCACCTCTTGTTGTCGCGCGCACAGGCGGACTCGCGGAGTTCGTCGAGGATGGTGTGACGGGGCGCACCTTCGAGCCGGGCGATGTCGCGGGCCTGGCCGCCGCCGTGACCGATGCTCTGACCGATAGCGCGGCGTCCAGGCGCATGGCAGGCGCCGCTCGGGAGCGACTCGTGACGTCCTACGGATGGTCACTGCTGGCCGCGCAGACCGACGATGCCTACGCGCGAGCTCTGCGGGACGCGGCAGCGGACAGGAGCACTCCCCCGGTGCGCATCCCCGAGCGATCGGTCAACCTGCTGCGTCCGTGACGGCGTTGCGCTCCGCCGCGACCGCCGTCTTGCGCGCAATGTCAGCCAGGGCCTCGCGCCTGGCGCCCTGGGCGTCGTAGACATCCCGACGATCCTTGAGCACGCGAGCCGGGATGCCGCCCACGATCGCGTAGTCGGGGATGTCACCGCGCACCACCGCATGGGCAGCCACGACGCAGCCCCGGCCGATGGTGGTCCCGCGCAGGACCGACGCCTTCGCGCCGATCCACACGTCGGGGCCGATACACACGGGCGACTTCACGATGCCCTGGTCCTTGATGGGGATATGGACGTCGTCGGTGACGTGGTCGAAGTCGCAGACATAGACCCAGTCGGCCACGATGGTGCCCTCGCCGAATTCCACGTCGAGGAAGCAGTTGACCGTGTTGTCCCGGCCGAAGACGCACTTGTCCCCCACCCGCATGGTGCCCTCATGGCAGCGCAGCCTGTTCTCGTCGCCGATGTGCACCCATCGGCCCAGGATGAGCCGGCCATATCCGCGGCGGGCATACACCTGCACCCGGCGACCAAGGAAGACGAACCCTTCCGTGACGATGTGGGGGTTGCGCAGCCGGAAGACCATGAACCTCCAGTAGCGCACGAGATACCACCACGACCACGCACGGTTGCGCACGATCCAGCGCAGCGAGGCCATGGTGACGAACCTCGCCTGACGGGGATCGCGCGTGGGAGTCAGGGCCGGACCCCGGTGACGCTCACGTTGTAGAAGAACTCGTCGGGCACGACTCGGGCAAGTGCGCGGCGGTCGAGGGCGTCCAGGGCCATCCACGTGCGGTACGCGAACATCGCCCATCCCCAGCCGAGAGACCCCGGCCTGACGGCGGCCTCAAGAGTGCGCACGGGCCAGCCGAACCAGGACGCGGTGAGTTCCTCGGTCACGGTCGCGACGTCCACCGCGCCTGCGCGGATCGCGAGCCGTGCGAGCGCGTCGGGATCGAAGGTGTGCAGGTCGACGACGGCCTCGAGGTGCGCCTCTTTCGAGGACTGCGCGAGCTCCTCCGGCGTGCGCGCGAAGCGCTCGCGCACGCCCGGGAGCCGCGCGGCACGGCCCGCGGCCCGCCAGGTCCACGTGGACAGCCGCCGTGCGATGACGTCGCCCTTTGCCGTGGGCTCGCCGCAGAAGACGAAGCGCCCGCCCGGCCTCAGCACGCGCAGGATCTCCCGGAAGGCCAGGTCGAGGTCGGGGATGTGGTGCAGGACGGCGTGCCCGATAACGAGGTCGAAGTCACCATCGCCGAAAGGCAGGGCTTCGGCGTCCGCGACCTGGCCTTCGACGGCAAGCGCGAGCGCCCGACCATTGCGCACGGCGACATCGACCATGCCCTGGCTGATATCCGTGACGACGGCTGAGTCCGCGAGGCCCGCCTGCATGAGGTTGAGCGTGAAGAACCCGGTGCCCGCGCCGATCTCGAGCATGCGCGGGACCGGCCAGCCCGCGTCGCCCGCGATATGGACGTAGCGATCACGGGCGTAGGCGATGCACCGCTCGTCGTAGGAGATGCTCCATTTCTCGTCGTAGGTGGAGGCCTCCCAGTCGTGGTAGACGATGTTGGCGACCTTGGGATCCGCCCATGCCTCCTGAAGCCGTGCCTCGTCGATGCTCATGACCCGGTGAACTCCGCCTGCCCTGGGCCCTTGTCGATGAAGGTCCGCATGCCGATCTCGCGATCACGGGTGCCGAACAGGCTCGCGAAGTGCACGCGCTCGAGCTCGAGGCCGTCCTCGAGGTCGGTCTCCATGCCACGCGCGATGGCCGCCTTGGCGGCCTGCATGGCCAGGCGGGGCCCGCGTGCGAGTTGCCCCGCCCAGGCGAGTGCCTCGTCGTAGACCGACTCCGGGGCGACGACGCGATCGACGAGCCCGATCGCCTGCGCCTCCTGCGCACCCACGAATCTGCCGCTGAGGATCAGGTCCTTGGCGCGCGACAGGCCGACCAGACGCGGCAGGCGCTGAGTGCCGCCGGCACCGGGGATGATGCCCAGCAGGATCTCGGGCTGGCCGAGTTTGGCGTTGTCGCCGGCCACCCGGAAGTCGCAGCACATCGCGAGCTCGCAGCCGCCGCCGAGAGCGAAGCCGGTGACCGCGGCGATGGTGGGCTGCGGGATCCGCTCGATGGCCGTGAAGCAGTCCTGGAGGGCGCGCGTGCGCTCCAATGCCTCCGGCAGCGACCAGTCGACCATCTCCTTGACGTCGGCTCCCGCGGCGAAGACCTTGGGTCCGCCGTAGACGATGACGGCCGCGACGTCACGGCGGACGGCCGCCTCGCGGGCAGCATCCCGCAGGCCCTCCTGCACGCTGATGGACAGGGCATTCATGGGCGGGCGCTCGAAGCGGATCGTGGCGATGCCGTCGATCACGTCCATCGAGACCTCTGCCGACATGCCCGCCTCCTGACCGATCGTGCGCGCGCTGCCCGCCCGCGTTCATGCAGCCTAGTAGCGTGGCCCGCGGTCTCCACGGGAGAGGCCACGACATGAGGGGCACATGCAGCCAACGATCGACGGGGCCGGGTCCTGGGATCCGCTCGGCCTGACCCTCGACGCCACGGGTGCCAATGTCGCGCTCTGGGCGCCCGGCGCGACCGCCGTGGACCTGTGCCTATTCGATGACGCCGGACACGAGCAGCGGATCCGATTGCCGGAGGAGACCTTCGGCGTCTTCCACGGACACATCGCCGGCATCGCGCCGGGGGCGGCGTACGGCTTCCGTGTCGATGGCCCGTGGGACCCGGGCCAGGGTGCTCGATGGAATCCCCACAAGTTGCTCATGGATCCCTATGCGCGCGCCCTCGACGGCGAGTTCCGTCTCGACCCCGCCGTCTTCGCACACGAGGGCGACGATGACCTCGTGCGCAACGACTCCGACTCCGCACCCTTCGTGCCGCGCAGCATCGCCGTCACGACGTCCTTCGACTGGTACGACGACCGACCCCCGCAGACACCGTGGACCGACACGGTCATCTACGAGACACACGTGCGGGGCATCTCCATGCGCCATCCGGACGTGCCCGAGCACCTGCGTGGCACCTACGCCGGGCTCGCACATCCGGCTGTCGTCGATCACCTCGTCGGTCTCGGCGTCACCGCCGTGGAGCTCATGCCGACGCACCACTTCGTCGACGAGACCCATCTGCTGCAGCTGGGTCTGACCAACTACTGGGGCTACAACACCCTGGGGTTCTTCGCCCCGCACGCGAGGTATTCCGCCAGCGGCACCCGAGGCGAGCAGGTGCGCGAGTTCAAGGAGATGGTCCGCACCCTCCACGCGGCGGGGCTCGAGGTGATCCTCGACGTGGTCTACAACCACACGGCCGAGGGCAACGAGCTCGGCCCCACCCTGTCCTTCCGCGGCATCTGCAACCCCGGCTATTACCGCCTGAGCGACGGCCGCCGCTACATGGACTACACCGGGTGTGGCAACACCCTCGATGTCTCCAACCCGCACGTTCTGCAGATGGTCATGGACTCCCTGCGCTATTGGGTGACCGAGATGCACGTCGACGGATTCCGATTCGACCTCGCTTCGGCACTGGCGCGCTCCTTCCATGACGTCGACATGCTCGGCACCTTCATGACGACGATCCAGCAGGACCCCACTCTGCGTCGGGTCAAGCTCATCGCCGAGCCCTGGGATGTCGGCCCGGGCGGCTACCAGGTCGGGGAGTTCCCCACCCTGTGGGCAGAGTGGAACGGCCTCTACCGCGACAACCTGCGCGACTTCTGGCGTGGTGCTTCCGGTGTCGGCGAGCTGGGCTGGCGCCTCTCCGGCTCAGCGGACCTCTACGCGGGTGAAGGTCGCCGGCCCTACTCGTCGATCAACTTCATCACCGCACACGACGGCTTCCCCATGCGCGACCTGACCACCTACGAGCACAAGCACAACGAGGGCAACCTCGAGGACAACCGCGATGGCACGGATGACAACAGGTCCGCCAACTACGGTGTCGAGGGCGAGACCGACGACGCGGCCATCAACGACATCCGTCAGCGCCAGGTGCGCAACATGATCGCCACGCTCCTACTCTCCACAGGGGTGCCGATGCTGCTGGGGGGCGACGAGATCGGTCGCACGCAACGGGGCAACAACAACGCCTACTGCCAGGACAACGAGATCTCGTGGTACGACTGGGATCTCCAGCCGTGGCAGGACGATCTGCTGGACTTCACGCGTCGCGTGCTCACCCTGCGGCGCGATCACCGCGTCTTCCGCCAGCGCTACTTCTTCGACGGGCGGCCCGTGAGCGAGGGTGGTGCGCCCGACCTCGGGTGGGTAGGCCCGGACGGTCAGCCGTTCACCAACGACGAGTGGAACGCACCGTGGACCAAGACGCTGGGGATGTACCTGTCGGGCGAACTCCACCATGTGCCCGGTGAGCCGCTCCCGCCGACGGACGACTCCTTCCTTTTCATCGTGCACGCCTCGGACGACGAGCTCGATTTCACGCTTCCGGGTGAGCCCTTCGGTGCGTCGTACGACGTTGTTTTCGACACAGGCGGCCTGATTCGGGTCGACGGGGCGGCAGAGCCGCCCCCGTCGGGCTCCCCAGGTCCGATCCCGGCGGGCACCGCGGTACGACTCGCGCCGCGCTCCTCCGCGCTGCTGCGCGTGGCGTCCTAGACGGCCCGAGCGGACTAGCGCAGCACCGGCTCTGCCGGAGACCCCAGGGGTGCCGGGGCTGCAAGCAGGCCCATCTCCACGGGCGACGCCATGCCACTGTGGCGCGGCAGCACGCGCACGGTGTAGCCAAAGGGTCCGGTGCGCTCAAGCGAGATGTCTCCGGAGAAGAGCCATCGACTGCCGTCGTAGCCCTCCTCGGCCTTCAGATCGGCGTACGCGGGTCCAACCAGGCGATCGTCTGCGTCGACGCGCCCGAAGGCCACCTGCACGAGGACGTCATCCGGACTGAGGTCGCCGAGCCGGACATGTGCGCGCAGGTGGAGAGGAGCCCCCAGTGCAGGAGCATCACCCACACCCATGGCCTCGACGTGCTCGACGGCGACCCCGTGCCATGCCGCCTGCACGCGCATCTTCCACGCCGCCAGGTCGCGTGCGAGCGCGTAGTCGTCCGCTGCGGCTCGACGCGAGGACCGGGCTGCGGGCTCGTAGAGTCGCGTGACGTACTCGCCGACCATGCGACTCGCGAGGACCTTCGGCCCGAGCGTCATGAGCGTGTGGCGCACACGCTCAATCCAGCGATGCGGCAGTCCGTCGTCGCCACGCTGGTAGAAAGTAGGCGCGACCTCGCGCTCGATGAGGTCGTAGAGCGCCGCAGCCTCGAGGTCATCGCGTCTCTCAGGATCCTCGACGCCATCCGCCGTGGGGATGGCCCAGCCGTTCTCCCCGTCGTACCACTCATCCCACCAGCCATCGAGGATCGACAGGTTGAGCGCGCCATTCAAGGCCGCCTTCATCCCCGACGTGCCACTCGCCTCCAGCGGGCGGATCGGGTTGTTGAGCCAGACATCGCAGCCGGGATACAGGACGGTTGCCATGGCGATGTCGTAGTCGGGCAGGAAGACGATGCGATGGCGCACCTCGGGGTCGTCGGCGAAGCGCACGAGCTCCTGGATGAGACGCTTGCCACCGTCGTCCGCAGGGTGCGCCTTGCCTCCGATAACGAGCTGCACAGGGCGCTCGGGGTCGAGGAGGAGCTCGCGCAGGCGGTCGGGGTCGCGCAGCATGAGCGTCAGGCGCTTGTACGACGGCACGCGTCGCGCGAAGCCGATCGTGAGGATGTCGGGATCGAGTACGCCGTCGATCCAGCCGAGTTCGGCGTCGCTGGCACCGCGTGCGCGCCACGAGGCTCGCAGGCGCTCGCGGGCATCTGCAACAAGCTTCTCCCTGAGGAGGCGCTTGACCGGCCAGATGGCCTCGTCGGGGATGCGCCCGATCGCCTCCCAGCCACGACCCTCCTCGACCAGCTCCGGCCCCACCTCACGAGCGGCAAGGTCGCGCACCTCGCGCGCCACCCAGGTCGGCGCATGCACTCCGTTGGTAATGGACGTGATGAGCACCTCGTCGGGATCAAAACCCGGCCAGAGGCCGGCGAACATCCCGCGGCTCACGGCTCCGTGGAGCAGGCTCACGCCGTTGGCTCGCTGCGCGAGGCGCAAGCCCATGACGGCCATGTTGAAGACGGCGGGGTCGCCACCCTCGAAGGACTCCGCACCGAGGTCGAGGATGCGCTCCACGGGCATTTCCGGCTCGGCATTGTCTCCGCCGAAGAACCGCTCGATGAGCTCGCGTGGGAAGCGGTCGATGCCGGCGGGCACGGGCGTGTGGGTCGTGAACACCGTCCCTGCACGCACGGCCTCAAGCGCAGAGTCGAAGTCGAGTCCAGCGACGACGAGTTCGCGCATGCGCTCGAGCCCGAGGAAGCCTGCGTGCCCTTCATTGGAGTGGAAGACCTCGGGCGCGGGGTGCCCGGTGATCTCGCAGTAGCGGCGCAGCGCCCGCACGCCCCCGATGCCGAGGAGCACTTCCTGCGCGAGTCGGTTTTCGCTGCCCCCGCCGTAGAGCCGGTCCGTGACCTCGCGATCGACAGGGTCGTTCTCCTCGATGTCGGAGTCCAGGAGGAGCAGATCGACGCGACCCACATGCGCGACCCAGACACGCGCCCGCAGGGAGCGCCCGCCGGGCAGCCCTACGGAGATGGTCACCCGATCGCCCGCTGCGTCGCGGAGCAAAGAGACGGGCAAGCCATCGGGATCCACGACCGGGTAGGTCTCCTGCTGCCAGCCCTCGCGCGACAGCGCCTGGTGGAAGTAGCCCGATCGGTAGAACAGGCCGACGCCGATGATGGGCACGCCGAGGTCGGATGCAGCCTTGAGGTGATCCCCCGCGAGGATGCCCAGGCCCCCGGAGTACTGCGGGAGTGCCGCGGCGATGCCGTACTCCGGAGAGAAGTAGGCGATGCACTGCGGGCGATCCTCCGGCTGGTCCTGGTACCAGGCCTCGCGATGCAGGTA
>Ga0169931_10000762_pt1 | contig 53780 bp, 38 predicted proteins | sample Kivu_15m_20L_FD_129675 | JGI IMG/M metagenome (GOLD analysis project Ga0169931, IMG submission 129675) | Freshwater microbial communities from Lake Kivu, Western Province, Rwanda to study Microbial Dark Matter (Phase II) - Kivu_15m_20L... | ecosystem: Environmental > Aquatic > Freshwater > Lake...
GACGCATCTCTTGGGCCAGCCGGTTCTTTGCCTCATGGAAGAACTGGGTGAACCGGTGCAAACTGAGCCAGATGAAACGTGTCTGCGCCATGATCCATCAACGCCTGGATAATGTTCTGACCTACTGCAGGCACCCCATCACCAACGGAGTAGCCGAGGGCCTGAACAGCAAAATCATGTCTATCAAGAGAAGAGCCGGCGGCTTCAGGAATGTCGAGAACTTCAAAACCGCAATCTACTTCCATTGCGGCGGTTTGAGCCTACACCCATAAAATTCCCGGAAGGACCAGAAGTTTTTCGGCAACTTCCAGACCATGGGGCGTGGTTTGACAGAGCGTGAACACGGGTGAGGCGGGGGGATTGTTCGAGTCGCCTGGGACACCCCAGTTGCCTTTTCCGATGAAGAGTGGCTCACCGTCATTCACCGGCGGGCGAAGGTCACCGGACCGAGTGAGTTTGTGAACGCGATTGAACAAAGCTACGAATACTTCCCGGTGCTCAATCGGGAGTTGGTCCCAATCCTCTTCCCAATCTGCCTCGATGTCTCCTGAGGACATTCCCCGCCAATGCAATACCAGGCTGATCAGCAAAATGGTTGGGACAAAACCTTCGGCATCGCCTTCTTCCCGACGGTGCCTAAACAGACCGGCCAGCAGGAGGAGTTTTTCGAGCTCACTAAAATGTTCAGCAACATTCATGGCTGTAAGCCCTTTCACACCTTGATGTAGACCCCGTTTTTCTGCAGGTTCCGAAGGATCACCCAGCAGATACCCACTTCCAGGGCCCATGCTGAAAGGGCGAACCAGGCGGGGGAATCCTTGGGCACCCATGGGCGTATGGCATCCTCCAATAGCCCCAGCAGGATATAGGCCAGAAGCGCGTTGCTGCCAAGGGTGTCGAACACCCCCCAGCGCCATTTGAGTCGATCGCAAAGCAACACAAAGACTGCCATAGTCACCATGCTGAATCCGGCCGCGCACATCGGGTAGGTGACCCCGCCCGTGCGCTGACTCATGGTCCAATAGTTCTTGGTGGCCGGGTCGGCGGGTGCCACAAAGGGTGGCTCCAGCAACCACCGGCCGGAGTCCTGGTTCGGCGGGAACCAAAGGTTCAGGCAGGAAAGGGCGTATGCCAGCACCATGATGGCGGCCCCCCAACCGAGCAGCCGTTCCATTGGTTTACCTTCATTACCCTCCTTGGAACACCAGTCATACGCAAAGGATCCGGCGATCAGGGGCATGGTCCAGGTGAGAAATCCCAATGGGCCACCGTCGATCGCCACGGGATTGGTCAAGGTCCAGTCATAGTTCGACCAGGTCCACCAGCCCAGGTGCTTGAAGCCGAAGGAGATGGCGATGTGGATCAGGGCGGATAGGACTGTCCAAATCAGACGTGCCCGGCCACTGAGCATGATGACCGGCAGCACCCACAGACTGGTGACCGCGATGTGGGCCAAAGTCTGGAAATATCCACGCTTGAAAGCGGCATGCAGGAACGACCAAAGGTCATATTTTTTCAGTTCATCGAAAGTTCCAACGCCGCCGCTGACACCGTGAACCACAAAGGCCACCAGCATCAGGCCCAGGCACCGCATCAACCCCTTGCGAAGTGCTGCCGAATAGCCCTCGCGCTCCATCGCACGCAGCAGCACCAGGCGGAAGGCGTATCCAACCGCGAAAAAAAACTGAGGCATGATCGCGTCGGCGTAGCTGAAAAAAGTGTGCTTGTGCTTGAAAAGATCCGGAAGAAAAGCATAACCACCCAAAAAATTGACAAACGCCATCCCGAAAACGGTGTAGCCACGAAACTGGTCGAGTGATGCCACCCGCGTTTTTTTTTGCGCTGGATTGATTGAGTTGGGTGTGCCCTCGGCTTGATTTACCGCGATGGACATGCTGGTGGCCCAGTGGAAAGGCAAGGTGGTGTGGTTGGCCATAATCTAACACGGCCATTTCGCCCAATCCATCTGAGGGGAAACGGCGGGTTTGACCAAATCCTTGGATTATGGCAATCTTAGGCCATCGACGCGGGTGAATCTTGTGGCAAGTCCCTCGGAGCCACGCATGTCGGATCGTCGCCGCTTGCTGATCAACGCTCCCCTCACCCTGGCAGGCGCCTGGTGCGGGGCAATGGGGCGCCTCGGCCAAATACAAGGTGGTTCCAACCCGCTGGCCCCAAAGGCCAAACGCGTGGTGATGATCTTCAACGCGGGCGCCCCCAGCCACCACGACCTGTTTGATCCGAAGCCAGATGCCCCGGAAACGGTGCGCGGCCCGTTTCGGCCCATCACCACCAGGGTGCCAGGCATCCGATTCACCGAATTAATACCGGAACTTGCAGCCCGCGCGGACAAGCTGGCCCTGATACGCAGCCTGCACCACACGCACACCCAGCACAATTCGGGGATGCATTGGAGCATTGTCGGCAAGCCCTACCGGATTGACAGCACGCTGATCAATCCGGGCTCGCAGGACATCCCCTCCATCGGAACCCTGGTTGGGTGGCTCACCAGGCGGGAGGAACCTTCTCGCCTCATGCCACCGTATGTCATCACCCCCCACCCGCATTGCGACAGTTTCGCCTACATCACACCCGGGCAATTTGGCGGTTGCCTGGGCCGTGAACACGACCCCCTGGTGGTGGCGGCCGACCCTGCAGCCAAGGACTTCAGCATGAAATCCCTGGAACCTTCCAAGGATTTGCCGCTCGACCGGATGCGGGGGCGTGATCACCTGCTGGGCATGCTGTCTGAACCGGACCCGGTTTTCGACCGTTTGCGGCGCAAGGCATCCGACCTGGTATCCACTCCGGCGGTGCGAGCCGCCTTTGAACTATCGCGCGAGCCGGCCAAGGTGCGCGACCGATATGGCCGCCACACCTGGGGCCAGTCCCATTTGCTCGCAAGAAGGTTGCTGGAGGCCGGCTGCCGGTTTGTCACCACCGTGAACGGCCCGAGCATCGTCTGGGACACCCACAAGGACAACTTCAACGGACTTAAAAACCGGCTGGTGCCCCCGATGCAACGAGCCTTTGTGGCCTTGCTTGACGATCTGGAAGAACGGGGAATGCTGGACGAAACCCTGGTGGTTTGGCTGGGTGATTTCGGCCGCACCCCCACCATCAACGCGGATGCCGGCCGGGACCATTGGCCACAATGCTACACGGCCGTGGTGGCAGGGGGCGGCCTGAAGGTGGGCCAGGCGATCGGGGCAAGCGACCGGATCGGGGCTTACCCCAAGGATTCCCCCCACACGCCGGCCGACCTGCACGCCACCATCCTCGCCGCGCTGGGTTACGATCCGCACTCCATCTTTTACCCAACCCCCGATGGAAGAACCCTGCCCCTTTCGGAAGGCCAACCCATCCGCACACTTCTGGGCTGAAACCCATTAAAAAAGTGGCGGGGGCCCGGTGACTGGCACCAGACCCCCGCCTTGTATTTGACAGTTCCAACCAGAGGCAAATATCCCGGAGGGTAAATGCCAGATGTGGATCAGTCGTCCTTTTTAGCCTTCAGCAGGTTGTCGATTTCCGCCTTCAGGTCCTTCAGGTGAGCCACGGTGGTGGCATCCTTGGACTTGGAGATGGCGCCCGACAGATCCTTGGAAAGGTTTTCCAGTGAAACCCGGGCCACAGCCCGCAGTTCGTTGCTGCGCACCGGAGCCATGGAGGAACCACCACGGCGGGACGGGGGCCCGGCGGGAATGGTGATGGGCGCCTCGGCGGGAGGATTAAATTCCCGACCCAGGATCTCGACATAGTTGCGCTGCAACTGACGACGCAGTGGATCCACCTTGGGATCAGCGGCCTTCAACTCGGAAAACACGCCGTTTTGAAGGTCAGCGACCAATTCGCTAGGCGTGTAGGCCTTCTCGCCAGCCTGCAGCTCGCCATCGAACAACCGGCTGATCACCGATTGGGAAAGCAAGGTGTTCAGCAACCCGCGCTGCTGGGAGGCAACCTCATTGGCAGCCCCCGAGTAGCGGAACAGGTTGACCACCGCGGGGTTGGTCAACTTGGCGTTCGCTGAGGTTGAGAAAGCGTTATCCAGCAGGAACTTCACGGCGGCGCGCTGCTTGTCCTCGGGAACCCGGGTGAAGCTCTCATTGCCCCGACCGCCGAGGGTGCGGCTTTCCACCACACCGCCCACCTGCTTGGCAACGGCGTTCAACCAGCGGGCCCGACGGCCGACCAGTTCCTTGTAGGCTTCCTCCAAAAGCGAGTAGTCCTCACCCTTGGTGACGGTTGCGGCCACAATGTGGTCCATGACCCGGTCGGTGTTTTTCAAACCGAGCAGGGTGGCTTCCACCGGATCGCTGCCGATGTTCTCGGTTAGGACGGTCGGATCCACGGTGCTGGGGCCATCCTCGCCACCAAACCTCAGGAAAGGCTCGGTGATCTGCCTGGCGGCCAGGTTGTCCAGGGCCTCCTTCTCGGAGTCAGGCGATTTGGCGGCCGGGATACCCTTGTAACCCCATTCGATGGCGAAGTAGTCATAGGGCGCCAGCTTGGGGATCAAGTTCTTCACGGGGATCTTGTCCTCGGGCTGGGCCACATAGTTGTGGCGACCATAGGACATGATCGAGGCCACCGAGCCGTATTTCTCGGTGAACTTCGGGTCGCGGAGTTGGGCGATGGAATAGGCCTGGCTGGCGCGGTGGTTGTGCCGCAAGCCCAGGGTATGGCCCACCTCGTGGCAGCAGACATATCGCAGCAACTCACCGGTGAGTTCGTCGGGCATGGGCAGCTTGCGGGCGCGCTCATCCTGGGCCGAGCACTCGATGAAGTACCACATCTGGGTCAGCTTCACGACATCGTGCCAGAAGATGATGTGGGCGGAAATGATCTCGCCGGAGCGAGGATCGTGGACATGGGGCCCCATGGCGTTGGCAACCGGTTCGGCTACCCAGCGGATGACCGAGTAGCGGGCGTCTTCGGGATCGAAATTGGGATCTTCCGCCCGTGTGGGGGCGTCCTTGCAGACGATCGCGTTCTTGTAGCCGGCCTTCTCGAAGGCGGGGGCCCAATCCTCCACGCCCTTCTTCAGAAAAGGACGCCATTTTTCCGGGATTTCCTTGCTGAGGTAATAGGTGATCGGCTTGACCACCTCACTCACCTCGGCATTGGGATCCTTCTTTTCCAGACGGTACCGGGCGATGAATTCCTTGCTCTTCGCCCAGCCCAAGGGATGGGAGTAATCCACGAAGCTTTCGGTGAAGTAGCCCACGCGGGGATCGAAGTAACGGCCCATCATGGGAGTTTCGGGCAGTTCCACCAGGGTGTGGTGAACCACCGCGGTCACGCTGCGGGCCCCGCCCGTAGGGTTGCCCACGCGGAAGGTGATCGTCGCATTCACATTGATGTTGGTGGGGAACGCCTTCACATCCGACAGGTAGGAACGGGCGGCGTCCGGGCTGGCACCGGGGGAACCGGCGGCGGCGCTCAACGGCATGTCAGTCAAGCCGGAAATGAAGGTCTCACCCACGGAGACCACCGAGGAGCGGTCCTTGCCTTCGGCCTCGACAGGGAACACCGCCAAAATGGAATCGGTGTTGCTGGCATCAATGGAAGACTGGATCGCCTTGCCATCGGACCGTTTGCCGAATTGGCTGCGCCAAACGAAAATCTTGTTCCCACGACGCTCAAAGCGGATGAACTCCTCACCCAGAGCGGCGCCACCCCAGCTACTTCCACCGGGACCCTTGGCTACCTCGGCCCGCCACATGAACAGCTTGCCGAGCTTGTCCTGCGGGATTTCAAAAAGGACCTTTTCCTCGAACTTATGGACGGCGAACACGCCGGGCTGGGTGGTGAAATCCTTGGTCACCACCTCATCATATTTTTTGGGTTGGCCGGCCACAGGAGGTTTGGCGCCTGCGGCTCCGGGAGGAGGTCCGCCAGCAGGCATGCCACCGGGAGGCGGGCCACCGGGCCGGGTGGGACGCTGGGCAGAGGCGCTCAAGGTACCCAAGGCACCCCAAACGCACAAAACAAGGTGAAACTTCTTCATGGGAAGCGGTTACCTGAGGGGTATACAAATTCAGAAAAAGACTAACTCATTCCACCAAAGAAAAGTAAAGACGCAAGCAAAGGCATCAGGGCAAAAGAATCAAACGGGGTAATTTAATCGTTTTGTAACGGGAAAATACACTTGTGATATTTCCAGATATATTAATTTTGCAGAAAAATTTGATTTATTTCCAAAACTGGGTATCGATTTGGTTTGTCCCTAAACGGCAGGCGTGTCTGTTGGACCGCCTTTCCATTCCAGAAATCAGGGACCAAATTGCCATGCGATCCGCCAAAAACAAAGGGCCCCAGGCCAACTCACCAGACAAAAATCGTGCCTTCAAAAAAGGCTACACCCACATCGCGGTGCTCCTGGACCGTTCCGGATCGATGGAATCGATTCGCAACGACATCGTTGGCGGCTTCAATACTTTTTTGGAAGAACAGCAGCGAGGCGAGGGGGAAGCAACCCTGACCCTGGTACAGTTCGATTCACAGGATCCCTATGAGGTGCTGCAGGACACCCAACCGCTGGGCTTGGTGCCCCGGTTGACCCGCGAATCCTTTGTGCCCCGCGGGGGAACCCCTTTGCTGGATGCGATGGGTCGCCTGGTAAATGATGTGGAGGCGAAAGTGGCACGCCTGAAGGAGGCATCCCGACCTGAGCATGTGGTGCTTGCGGTCATCACCGACGGCCAGGAAAACCAAAGCCGGGAATTCACCCGGGCCAAGGTGGCGGAGATGCTCAAGGCCAAGGAAGCCCAAGGGTGGAAAGTGGTTTTCCTCAGCGCCGATCTGGACGCGATCAACGAGGCGATGGACCAGGGTGTCTCCTTTGCCCGCAGCATGGCTTTCGACAAGACAGCCCGGGGAACGGCGGACGCCATGGGGGCATTCAGCGCGAAGTTGATGGCCATGCGAAAATCTGAAGCGAGCGACATCCTTTTCGACGCAGAGGACCGGGCCAAGCAAGATATTGAAAAAAGGCGCAAACCGTCCTGATCCAGGCTGCCACGGTAACCCCTTCCAGTACCCAAAACTCCCCTTCCCGGATTCAAAGATCGGGAAGGGGATTCTGTTTTCCACCGATTCACCCAATGCCCTAGAATGATGCAAGAAGCATTTTCAGGAGGCGGGCCCATGTTAGTTTTCCCCATTGAGCCCGGATCGATCAAAGGTCTTGGATTCATCGGTCTGGGCATCTTTCTGGTGCTTTTCTTGGTGGCTGGATTGATCGGAGCCTCCATCTGGAGCGCCCGCGGCGCCACCTTTGAAGTCAATGCGGATGGCATTCGCTTGCGCGGGGACCTCTACGGAAGACTGATCCCGATGGCGTCCATCCAAATCGATCAGGTTCGTCGGGTGGATTTCGAACAGGATCCCTCGCTGCGGCCCAATTGGCGAACCATGGGAACCGGCCTGCCTGGGTACCAAGGCGGATGGTTCCGGTTGAAGGATGGGTCAAAAGCACTGGTCTATCTGACCAATCCTTCGAAAGCCGTTTTTGTTCCCACAGATCTGGGTTACGGTGTGCTGATCAGCCCCAAGGACCCGGATGGATTGGTCGAGGCGCTGAAGGGACTGAAAAACCTGAAGCCATTTCCGTCATGATTCCCCAAAATCCCTTTTTGGCCGCCATCACTTACCTGCATGTCTTTGATGTGCAAGTATCGGTCGCCTTTTATGAAAAGCTGGGTTTTCAGGTGTTGAATTCCTTCACCCATCCCTCAGCCACCAAACCAACCTGGGTGTTCATGCAAAGCCGGGGAGCTTGCATCATGCTCGCCAAATCATCCGGCAAGATTGACCCTGAGCAGCAGGCCGCCATGGTTTATTTGTACTGCGCGGATGTGCCAGCCAAGCGGGAAGAGTTGGTGCAACTGGGCCTCAACCCCGGTGCCATCCACACGCCGTTTCATGCACCCCGCGGGGAATTTCGCTTGGCAGACCCGGATGGATATTGCTTGATGGTGATGAATGTCTGACTAATATCCTGCTTTGCTTGCGCGTCCAGAATCTGATGTAATAATTCCATTTCCCTGCCCCGGCCCCCTCAGGGCCATCTAGTTTGATTTACCCGAGGAAACGGCATGCCTCGCCCGGGATTAGTGGCCTGCCTCTGCCTTATCGGCTTCAGTTACGGGCATGGCCAAACCGTGGACGAAGCTTTTTTTGAGAAAAAAATCAGGCCCATTTTGGTAGATCAATGCCAGAGTTGCCATGGCGAAAAAAAACAGAAGAGCGGCTTGCGGGTGGATACCCTGCAGGCTTTACTGGCCGGAGGTGAAAGCGGCCCCTCGCTGGTACCCGGCAAACCGGATGAAAGCCTTTTGGTCCGGGTCATCGAGCAAGGTGAGCCCTACGCGATGCCGCCCAAGGGCAAACTAACCCGAGATCAATTATCCAACATGCGCCTTTGGGTGAAGGCTGGGGCACCATGGCCCGGGGCCACGACAGGACCGGGGAAAACCCTGACCACCCCATCTGTTCCCAGCGGGCAGACCTTGTGGTCGTTTCACCCACCGTGCCAGGCATCTCCACCGCAGGTGAAAGATGAAGGCTGGTGCCGCTCCCCGATTGATCGATTTCTTTTGGCGGGGTTGGAAGCGAAGGGACTGAAACCGGCCCCGGAAGCTGACAGGCGCACCCTGCTGAGGCGAGTGACATTCGACCTGACCGGATTGCCGCCCACCCCCCAGGACTTGGATGCCTTTGAAGCGGACCGATCCCCCGACGCTTTTGAGCGCGTGGTGAACCGACTGCTGGCCAACCCAGCTTACGGGGAGCGCTGGGGACGCCACTGGCTGGATCTGGCTCGCTACGCCGATAGCAACGGCATGGACGAGAACATGGCGCACGCCAATGCGTTCCGTTACCGGGACTGGGTGATCGATGCGCTCAATCGCGACCTGCCCTATGACCAATTCGTGACCCACCAGATCGCGGGCGACCTGGTAACCACCTCGGATGCTGATGAACGAGCCCGAATGACAACCGCCACCGGTTTCCTGGTGATCGGGCCCAAAATGCTGGCTGAAGATGATCCGCAAAAGATGGAGATGGATATCGTCGATGAGCAACTGGACACCTTGGGCAAGGCGTTTTTGGGAATGACCTTCGGGTGCGCGCGGTGCCACGATCACAAATTCGATCCGATCAGCATGGCTGATTACTACGGGATGGCGGCCATCCTCAAAAGCACCAAGACCATGGCCAATTTCAAGGTTGTGGCCATGTGGCACGAACGGCCAGTCTCTGGAACGAAAATCCTTGCCCAGCGCGCCCAACACGTCGGAAAATTAGCCGAGGCGAAAAAGAATCTGGAGAACCGACTGAAACTTGAAAAAGACCGCCTGTTTGCCGATGTCCCGAAAAACCGACAGGCGCTGGATGCCGCCTGGAAGGTGCGAGCCCACCAGCAGTCCGGCATCCAACCAAAACCACTCATGGTGGATGGGAAGGCGCCTCCCCCGGGAACGATCCTTCTGGAAGCGGAAAAATTCGACCGGGGCAACCTGGTCCGTGACTTCACCATCTATGGTCAGGGAATTGGCGTGGTGTACAACGCTGGCCCCCTGCCCAATGTGGCCGAGTACGATTTTAAGACCTCCACCGAAGGGATCCACCAAATTGAGATACGCCACGCGGCGGCCGAGAGCCGTCCGGTGCGACTGTTTCTGGACGGGCAGCTCTTGAAGGGTGATGCACTTGGCGGAGTCACTGGCTCGTGGACTCCGGAAACCCAGCGGTGGGGTCTGGAGGCCCGCGTGCCTTTGACCCTGGGCAAGCACACGCTCAAGGTGGAACGCGACGGACCAGTCCCGCATTTGGACAAAATCGCGCTGGTCCCACGCAAAGACCTGAAACCAGGCGAACTGCCGGCAGGCCCCCTCACAGTGGCGGACGCCGCCCGGGAAGCCGGTGTACCTCCAGGTTTGGTAGAAGCGTGGCTGGCCTGGCTCAACCGGGAAAAGAAAACTAAAAAGCCCGACGAGGCCCAAATCAGCGAATTTCTGAAAGACAAAAAGGGTCCACTCGTTTCCGTGAAGGATGGAGACAGCCTGTTTGCGGAACCGGTCCAGGCCGACCTGAAGATTTTGCGGCAAGCGGTGAACTCAGCCGAAAAGTTGGTTCCGCCCGAGCCGATGGCCATGGCTGCCGAGGATGGCAAACCCGCCAACCTCAAAATCCATTTGCGGGGCAATTACCTGACCTTGGGACAGGAGGTTCCCAGGGTTTTCCCACGAGCCCTGGCGGGTGACAAACAACAAACGGTGGATGACAAGCGTAGCGGCCGGTTGGAGATGGCCCAATGGATGACTCGTCCCGACAACCCCCTGACAGCCCGTGTGATGGTGAACCGGGTATGGCATTGGCATTTTGGGGCGGGGCTGGTCCGCACGCCCGACAATTTCGGCAAATTGGGGAGTGCCCCAGCCAACCAACCCCTGCTGGATTGGTTGGCGGTTGAGTTCGTTAGGAAGGGTTGGTCCCTCAAGGAACTCCACCGGTTAATCCTTGGAACAAGCGCCTACCGGATGAGTTGCCGGTTTGATGAAAAATCAAACCTGGCGGACCCGGACAACAGCCTGTTTTGGCGATTCAACCGGCAACGGTTGGATGCGGAAGCCATGCGGGACAGCATCCTTGCGGTTTCGGGCGATTTGGATCGGACACCCGGCGGTACCCTGCTTAAAACCGCCAACCATGTGTATGTGGCCAGTACCGCCAGCGAATCCTTCGACCCTTACCAGGTGGACCGGCGCAGCGTTTATTTGCCGGTGATCCGTTCCCGCCTGTACGAGTTCCTGCAGGCCTTCGATTTCGCAGACCCCAGCGCCTCAAATGGGGAACGAGTGACGACCACCGTGGCCCCGCAGGCCCTTGCCCTTCTGAACAGCAAACTGATGGAGGATAAGACCCGCTCCTGGGCGGAAAAGATCGTGCGCCTGAATACCGACCCGGAACGGATTGAAACCATTTACCGGCAGGCCCTCCTCAGGGCGCCCAGCCTGAAGGAAATGGAACGAGCCTTGGCCTTCACCCGCGACATCCGCCCCAGTTTGACCGGAAATGAGCGGGAGCGGGAATTGAAATCCTGGCAGTCTTTTTGCCGTGTGGTTCTGGCATCGAGCGAATTTGTCCATGTGGACTGAATCCAGGGGAGTGTCCGGAATGTTCACCCGGCGACGAATGCTTCAGGATGCCAGTGCGGGCTTCGGCGCCTTGGCCCTCAACGGCTTGCTGGGTATGGAAACGAAGGCTGGAATACCGGCTGGCGGCCCACTTGCCCCCAAGCAACCGCACTTTTCCCCCAAGGCCAAGCGGGTGATCTTCCTGTTCATGCATGGCGGCCCCAGCCATGTGGACACCTTCGACCACAAACCCCTTCTGACACGGGATGATGGAAAGCCCTTACCCTTCGCCAAGCCGAGGATTGTTTCCAGCCCCACGGACAACCTTTTGGCTTCCCCCTGGAAATTTAAGCAGCACGGCCAAAGCGGCCTGTGGGTGAGCGACCTGTTCCCCCATGTCGCCCGCCATGTGGATAAAATGTGCATGCTGAACGCCATGCACGGTTCCAATTCACGGCACGGGGGTGCGCTTCTGGAACTGCACACCGGGAGTGACACCTTCATCCGACCCAGCATGGGCAGTTGGGTCACCTATGGGTTGGGTACAGAAAACCAGGACCTACCCGGATATGTGACCCTTTGCCCCTCACTGAGCCATGGCGGCGTGAACAATTGGTCCAGCGCGTTCCTGCCGGCGGCCCACCAAGGCACACCGCTTGGTACCTCAAGCATCCCGGCGGAAAAGGTCGCCATCCCGTTCATTTCAGGCGCCACCCCACGGGCGGCGCAACGCAGGGAGATTGACCTCCTGCAGGAAATGAACCAGGAAAAGCTGGCCCAGAGCGGCCCGGATCAGGCGCTGGAAGGGCGGATCGAAAGCTTTGAGCTGGCGTTTCGCATGCAGGCCGCCGCGCCGGAACTGCAGGACATTTCCGGCGAGACAGAAGAGACCCACCGCCTGTACGGCCTCGACAAACCCCAAACGAAGAACTTCGGCCGGCTCTGCCTAATGGCTCGGCGCTTTGCCGAGCGCGGGGTACGGTTCATCCAGTGCAGCCACAGCTACAAGTGGGACCAGCATGGCGGCCTGAAGGGGGATCACACCAAGAACGCCCTGGAGGTAGACCAGCCGATCGCAGGGCTACTCACCGACCTGGACCGCCGGGGACTGCTGGACGACACCCTGGTTCTGTGGGGTGGGGAATTCGGACGAACCCCCGCCGGCCAGGGCAAGGATGGCCGCGACCACCATCCCCACGCCTTCACCATGTGGATGGCAGGCGGTGGCGTGAAGCGCGGATTTGCCTACGGAAAAACGGATGAATATGGCTATTACGGCGTGGAAGACAAAGTGCACTTCCATGACCTGCATGCCACCATGCTTCACCTGCTGGGCATGGACCACAAGCGCCTCACCTACCGTCACGCCGGACGGGATTTCCGGCTCACCGATGTGCATGGCGAGGTGGTGACGAAGATCATTGCCTGAACCTTTCAATCAGGAACGCCGGGATTTTTTCACCCTGTGGAACAATCCGCCCAAAACCACCACAGCCACCACGGTGAGCAGGCACAGCAGGGTAGGCAGGGATCTCTCCCGATCCATCAAACCGAAGATGATCGTCCAGATGGATAATCCCAAAAAGACCAGGGCGGGAAACGGGTGCCAGGGACATCGGACGGCGTGCTCAGATTCTGCCCGAAGGCGTAGCGGGAAAATGCTGCACACCACCATGGCACTGATCACGGTCAGGCCCACGGAGGTGTAATCCAGAATCTGTAGGAACGTCCCTGACCAGCACAGTCCGACGGCCAGGCCCCCTTGGATACCCAGGGCAACCATGGGCGTTTGCCGGGTCGGATGCACGCTGCCAATGGCCCGGAACAGATAGCCGTCGCGCGCCATGGCGACCGGCAAGCGGGAACCGGCAAGCAGGTAGGAACTCACGGAGGCAACCAATCCAAGGCCTAGAACCACGCTGAGCAAATTGGCGACTGCGCCCCCAAATAAATGCCGCATAGCCAGGTCCGCCACCGGCCCCACCTCCTCCACAGAGCGCAGCCTCATTTCCTCCGGGTCCAGCGCGACGATGTACGCCAGGTTCAGCAACAGGTAGAGGCAAGTGACCAGCGCACAGCCACCCAACGTGGAAAGCGGCAGCCTGCGCCCCGGGTTGCGGATCTCCCCGGCCAGGTACCCGGCAGCATTCCAGCCGGCGTAGGCGTAGCCCACATAGATCAGGCCGACCGCCCAGGTGGCCCATTCGGTGCGGTCAGGCCAATGGCTGGCAGAAAAATGGCCCCAATCAGCTTGTGGGCTAGCCAAGGCAGAGAGGGCCATCGCCACCAGCACCACGATTTTGGCGCAAGTGGTGGCGGTTTGAACCCACGCGCTTTGTTTTTGCCCCAAACAATGGCCCCAAGTGATCAAGGCAATGATGACCGTGGCCAAGGCCGGTTCAAGATGGGTGGAAAGGAAATCTGGCAGCAGGGCCTGGAGATTGCCCTGAAAAGGCTTGGTCGCGTAATTGGCCGCCAGGCGCGAGACCACGGCCGTGGGTGCCGCAAACCCGATCAAAAAACTGAGCCAACCAACCACCAGGCCAGCCACTGGTCCAAATGCTTCCCGGGCAAAGACATAATCCCCGCCCACTTTGGGGAAAGCCGTGGCCATCTCCACCACACACCATGCGCCACACAGGGCCATCAGTCCACCAACAGCCCAAAGGACAAGCAAGCCAATTGGATTGCCTGTCTCACGCAAGGTATAGCCAGAGGAGGTTAGAATCCCCGCCCCCACCATTCCAGCCACCACGACGAAAATGCCGGTGGCCAAGCCGTATCCCCGCGGAGGATGGTCACTCATTTTCCGGAATTGTCCCGGGCGGGAACCTTTTCAAACACCACGAGGTAGTTTTCTTTCATCAGGCCTTTTTTCTCATCGACCTTGCGAAAGCCAGCCTGGGTGATTTCCTTTTCCACGATGGCTTGACCGGCCCGCACATGGCCCATCACCCAATCGCTGCTGACGCCGGGTTCCCGGATGAAATCAATCACCACCAGCTTGCCGCCATCCTTTAACCCCTTGTGAATGCTGTCCAAAACCCGGGCCGGATATTCGAAATGGTGGTAGGTATCGCAGACATACACCAGATCCACGCTGGCCGGCGCCAGTTCCGTGGAGACATCCTTGCCCAGAACCGTGGTGATATTTTCCAGCTTTTGATCCTTGGCTGTTTTCTCGATGTGATCGAGGAACTCGCGGGCGATGTCCACCGCAACCACCTTGCCCTTTTCACCAACAGCACGAGAAAAAAGGCGGGTATACAGGCCAGTTCCAGCCCCGACATCGGCGACCACCATTCCGGGCCGGATTGCCAACGCCTCCATCACCTTCTCGCGCTTGTCAAAGACTTCGCGGCTTTCACCCTCGAAACGTTCAACAAATTTGGCAACATCCGGTTTCCGGAACTGGTCATTGATGCCTGGCTTTACGCTTTTGTCCTGCGCGGAAAGGGGCAAAAGGACCATGAATGAAACAAAGGTCAGGAAAAAAGCGGTCAATTTCCATGGATTGAAATGCATCGGACCAATCCCCAAAACAAGTTGTCACGGACTTACCAGAATAACAAATCACCCGCCATCTGGGCCCTTTTTTCCTTGCCTCCACCTGTTTCGCAGCATCAAAAAGTGGGGCATAATCAGGTCTCCCTATTTTCGTTCCGCAGGTATTTCCATGAACCGGAAACTGGTTGTGATTCTGGCACTGTGCGCAAGCGTCGTGCCCCTGACTGCCCAATCGCCCCATGAGGTGATGGATAAAGCCATTCGGGAATCTGTGGATGGAGGCAAGGTCCCCGGTGTGGTGATCCGTCTTCAGCGCGGGGAGAAGGTCTTGCTGGAGAAGGCCTGGGGCAACCGGGCTGTTCAGCCCACCGTGGAACCGGCCACGGTTGACACCATGTATGACCTGGCCTCGTTGGCCAAACCAATCGCCACCAGCACAGCCATCGCCGTGTTGGTGGATCAGGGAAAAATAAAGTGGACCGACAAGGTGGCGCAACACTGGCCCGCCTTCGCACCAAATGGCAAGGAGCAGGTCACCCTGGAGCACCTGTTGCTGCACACCAGTGGCCTGATCGCCGACAATCCCATCGCCGACTACAATTCCGGGCCGGACAAGGCGCTGGAAAACATCTGCAACCTGAAACTGGTTTCACCCCTTGGCTCCAAATTCCGTTACAGCGATGTGAACTTCATTGTTTTGGGGGAAATTGTCCGACGGGTGTCTGGCAAACCGCTGGACGGATTTTGCCAGGAAATGGTCTTCGGCCCGCTGAGAATGAATGACACCTCCTTTGGCACGCGTGGGGACCGAGTGGCCCGCACCGCTCCGACTGAAAAAAGGGAAGGCCGATGGATGCGCGGTGAGGTGCATGACCCTCGGGCGTATAAGCTGGGCGGGGTGGCAGGGCACGCCGGTTTGTTCAGCACCACCGCCGATCTGACCAAGTACTCCCGGATGGTGCTGGGCGAAGGAACTTTGGGCGATGTGAAAAAAGGCGGTGTGAAAATACTCTCCGCCAAGACCTGCCGGGAATGGACGCAGGCCCGGGAAGTTCCCGGGGGATACCGCGCCTACGGGTGGGATGTGGACACGGGTTATTCCTCCAACCGGGGCAAGCTATTCCCCCGGTTGTTGAGCTTCGGGCACACTGGATTCACGGGCACCAGTATCTGGATTGACCCGGTGCATGACACTTTCCAGCTCTTCCTGTCCAATCGCGTCCATCCGGATGGCAAAGGGGATATCCAGCGTCTGCGGGGCCTTGTGGCCACCGAATGCGCCCGATTGGTGATATCCGAAGCCCCCGAACCCCTGGTGAAAACCGGACTGGCCGTTTTGCAGTCGGAGAATTTCGCGCGACTGAAGGGGAAAAAAATCGGGATCGTGACCAACCACACGGGACGGGACACCTTTGGTAACAGCGTGGTGGACCTGTTGAACAAGGCCCCGGGTGTGACCGTGAAAATCCTGTTTGGGCCCGAGCACGGCATCCGGGGGGCGGTGGATCGACCGGTGGCTGACAGCCAGGATGCCGCAACGGGTTTGCCGGTGGTGAGTCTTTACGGCCCCAGAAGAAAACCAACCAAAGAACAACTGGCAGGTTTGGACCTGCTGGTTTTCGACATCCAGGACGCCGGCTGCCGTTTCTACACCTACTCCAGCACCCTTGGGAACATCATGGAGGCGGCATCGGAAGCCGGCGTAAGCGTGATGGTCCTTGACCGGCCCAATCCCATTGGCGGTTTGGCATTCAACGGGCCATTGACCGACCCCGGGGCCGAATCATTTGTCGCCTTTCACCGGATACCCACCCGGCACGGTTTGACGCTGGGGGAACTGGCCAGGCTGTACGCGGCTGAACGGCATGGCGTCGGAAAAAAATATCCGGCCGTGAATCTGGAGGTGGTACCGATGGAAGGTTGGACCCGGCGAATGACCTTCGAGACAACCGGTCTGGAATGGCTTGCGCCGTCCCCCAACCTGCGCTCCCTACAGGCCGCCCACACCTATCCGGGCATCGGCCTCGTGGAATTCACCAACTTATCCGTCGGCCGTGGAACCGACAGACCCTTCGAATGGGTGGGCGCCCCCTGGCTACAGCCCGAACGGGTGATTCAAAAATTACGGGGCATGGACATTCCGGGCGTACAGTTCCTGTGGGTAAACCGGACACCGGTTTCGAGTGTCTTTGCCAACAAACCCTGCCAGGGGATCGACATTCTGGTTTCCGACAGGGAAAAACTGGACCCCTTGCGCCTGGGGGTGGGCTTGGCATTGGCATTGCGCGAGGTCCATGGGGACATCTGGCAAGTGGACCGGATGAAAAACCTGCTGGTGAACCAAGGCACCTTGGACATGATCAAGGAAGGGAAATCTCTGGACAACATTTTGGCTAGTTTCCAGGCGGGTTTGGAGGAATTCCGGATCAGGCGAGAGAAGGTGCTGCTTTACCGATGAGCCAAAAGCCCAAAACTGCGTCCGAAGGTCGGCGCCCACGCAGGACGGGGGTTTGCCTGGATCCGGAACATTTGCTTGGCTCCGCGATTTTTTTGGACCTGTTGGCGGCCTCCACCCACGGGCTATTTGCCGGCGACCGTTTGGGGGCTTGGGCCCTGGCCGATTGGGTGGAGGAACAGGGTGATTTCAGATTGGCAGACTGCCTGCGGGAAAGCCTGGATAACAATGGCCTGATCCCCCTGCCCCCCACGCATCAGAAGGCATGGCGCCCAGTGGTTGGATGCGAGCAGGGACTTTTCACCTGCGTGGGCAGGCGGCTTCTGGGCCCCGCCTTGCGAGCCAACCGACCGGGATTGGCGCTGGTACAAACCCTGGACTTGCAAGCCTACCATCTCGGCGCTGAAGCCCTCGACCGGTTGCTGGACTGCGCTGCCATGAGTCTGGTGGCACGGTTGAACTTGCGTGACAACCCACTTGGAAATTCGGCCATGGCCAACCTGGCCCAGTCACATGCCCTGCTCCAGTTGAGGGAATTGACCCTGTGGGGTTGCCATATTACCCAGGAGGGGGCCCAGCACCTGGCTTTGGCTTCGGGCCTTGGCAACTTGATGAGGCTGAACCTGCGGAGCAATCCGCTGTCTTTGGAGGGTGCCCGGGCCATTTTGGATTCGGATCGTTTTTCCCGGGTGGAAACCCTGGTGCTGGAACGTGTTCGTCTGAATGATGGCCCGATGGGTCCTCAACCTGGGTGGCCAGCCCTGAAAACACTTCTTCTGGGAGGGAACCAGGTCGGGCCCATGGTGGTCCGCGCGCTGGCAGGCAGCGCAAGATTGGCCAATTTGGAGCACCTTGGGCTGAATGGAAACCGAATCCGCTCATTGGGTGCCAAGGAATTGGCAAACGCCCGTCATTGGAACAAGCTCCGGATTTTGGAAGCCCGGGACAACCGGATTGGCCCGGGAGGTGCACGGGTTTTGGCCAACCTGAAAATGCCCGGGTTGGAAATGGTGGATTTGCGGAAAAACTGGCTGGGGGAGCCCGGCCGGAAATGCTTGAAAGACTCCCCCCTTGGGCGGGGGAATATTCAGTTGAAAACAGGCCAAAATCTTTCCAGGCCACGCCTTCCTGTCGGCATAAGGCCGGTCCAAACAGGCAATCTGATCCGACGGGCCTGGACGCACGTACGAGGCATCTTCGGACTGTAGCCCGATACCGGGAAAAATGGTATTTTTGACTCCAACAGGGGAGGATGGTCTGGCCCCTGCCCCGCCTCCCTCGGGATTCGCCCGACATGTCTTCATCGCTCCTGTTTGCGGCTTTCGGGATTCTGCTTGGAAATCCCAACGGGCCCCCAGCACCGGGTGCCCCTCCGGACTTTGACCGGGAAATTGCCCCCCTGCTGGCCACACATTGCCTGGATTGCCACCGAAGTGACAACTCCAAGGGAAAACTGGATCTTTCCACCCGGGTTGGAGCCCTGAAAGGAGGCAAGTCGGGTCCGGCTCTGGTGGCAAACCAACCCGAAACGAGCCTGCTGATCAATCGGGTGACTGCCGATGAAATGCCCCCCAAGCATCCGCTAGGTAGCAAGGAAAAGGGATTATTGAAAGCTTGGGTAAAAGCTGGGGCTTCCTGGGGAGCCATGCCCGACCAACCTATTGATCCTTTCCGTTACACCACCTCGGGCCGGGCCGGCTACGATTGGTGGTCGTTAAAACCGGTTCAGGCCCAAGTTGTTCCCAAGGATTGGCGTGGGAACCCGGTGGATTTTTTTATCCGGAAAAAGCTGGCGGAGGCAGGGCTGAAACCGAATCCGGAGGCAGACCGCAGGATCCTCTTGCGCCGATTGTCCTTGGACCTGACAGGTCTGGCCCCAGCCCCTGAAGACTACAGGATTTTTTTGAACGATATTTCCCCCCAAGCCTATGAACGGCAGGTGGACCGGTTGCTCGCCTCCCCCCACTACGGGGAACGATGGGGGCGGCATTGGCTGGATGTCGCCCGATATGGCGAGACGGACGGTTTTGAACGGAATCCGAAACGGCCCAACGCCTGGTACTACCGGGACTGGGTTATCCGTGCCCTGAATGATGACATGCCGTTTGACCGGTTCGCCCGGTTACAACTGGCTGGTGACGCACTGGAACCCGATGCCCCGGACGCAGTGAAGGCAACAGGCTTTTTGGTGGGCGGCGTTTACAACACCGTGCTGGGCAACGACCAGATGCGGCGGGCCAACAGGCAGGACGAGCTGGAGGACCTGATCGGCACGGTGGGGCAATCTTTCCTGGGCCTGACAGTGAATTGCGCCCGTTGCCACGACCACAAATTTGACCCGATCGGGACGGATGATTATTACCGCATGGCCGCTTGCCTGGCTGGGGTGAACCATGGCGAAAGAAAATTACCCGACCCCGGCTTGATGGAACGGATCGCCAAACTCGAGGAAGCAAAACAAAAAACGGATGGAGAACTGGAAAAACTGGAAGCTCCAGTGCGCCAGGCATTACTTCAGGAAAAACGAAAAGTTCCCGGCGGTCCGGCTGCTCCCAGGCCATTCATTAACTGGGATTTCTCCAAAGGATTGAAGGACACGGAAGGCGGGTTGGTGCTGAAGCCGGAGGGATCTGTGCGGCAAACCCCCAACGGGGTTCGGTTGGCAGACAACGGATACCTGAAATCGGACCCCATCCGCACCACGCTGCGTGAAAAGACCCTGGAAACCTGGGTACTGGTGGACCCGGGAACCCAGCAAGGAGGCGCGCCGGTCAGCCTATTCAAGCCGGGCGACGCGACCTTTGACGCCATCGTCTACGCGGAGCTGGAAAAGAACCGGTGGATGGCCGGGAGTGATTTCTTTCGGCGGACACGGTCTTTCCAGGCGCAGGACACTAACTCCCCTCCCCCGGACCGGTGGGTCCATGTGGCCATCACCTACCATGCCGATGGCAAAATCACAGGTTACCGGGACGGGGTGCCCTACGGCACTCCCTACCAATCGGCGGGACTCTTCCCATTCGAGGCCGGACAGTCCCAAATCCTTGTGGGTTGCAGGCTGGAACCCGCCGGCGGCAACAAGATGTTCGCAGGAACAGTGGGGCGCGTGCGGATCTATGATCGTGCCCTATCGCCCGATGAGGTGAAACGCTCCTTCGACCAAGGCGACACCTTGCCTAGCCGCGAGGAGGTGCTTGCCCGTCTGTCTCCCCCCAAAAAGGCCGAGCATACGGCCCTCGCGAAAAAAATCGACCAGTTGAATCAGGACTTGGCGAAGGCCCGATCCATTCAGGGGGCAAGGGTATATGCGGTGGTCGGTGGCAACCCGGATGTCACCCGGGTATTGGCGCGAGGCGATTACACCAAACCGGGCAAGGTGGTTGGCCCCGGAGGAGTGGGTGCCGTCGGACTGCCCGCGGGCGAATTCGGTTTGAAGCAGGATTCCACCGACGGGGAACGGCGCATTCGACTGGCCGAATGGATCACCAGCCGAAGCAATCCCCTGTTCGCGCGTGTGGCCGTGAACCGGTTGTGGTTGCACCACTTCGGCGCTGGGTTGGTGGAAACCCCCAGTGATTTCGGCTTCAACGGGGGTAATCCCAGCCACCCGGAACTGCTGGATTGGCTGGCCACTGAATTTTTGCGACAAAATCACAGTTTGAAGGCGATACACAAGCTGTTGGTGACCAGCGCCACCTACCGGCAATCTTCCACACCGGTAGCAGAAAGCCTGGCCAAGGATGCGGATAACCGTCTGTTGTGGCGCATGCCCAAACGCAGGCTGGAAGGAGAGGTCCTGAGGGACACGATGCTGCAGGCCGCCGGAGCCCTCAACCTGGAAGTGGGTGGGCCGGGTTTTTCGGATTACCGCGTGATCGACACCGGGAACGGAACCACGTATTACGAACCCTTTGATTCAGATGCCCCGGACCTGCAACGGCGGAGCATCTACCGGTTCACGCCGCGTGGTGGCGAAACCAGCATGATGGACCTGTTTGACTGCCCGGATTGCGCGACAGCAGCCCCCAAACGTAGTTCGACCACCACCCCCTTGCAGGCATTGAGCCTTTGGAACGGGGCCATGGCACTGCGGCTGGCGGGAAATCAGGCCCGGCTGATTGAAAAGCAACATGCCGGTACCCCCAGTCAGTTGGACGCGGCCTACCTAATGAGCCTGGGACGAACTCCTACCGCGATTGAGCGAGAAAAAGCCGGGGAGCTTGCAAAAAAGCACGGTCTTCGCGCGGTTTGCCGGGTTTTGTTCAACAGCAACGAATTCTTGACCGTGGAATGAGGAGTCCAGCCATGCCTCACCTGCACCGGCGTGACCTGCTTGGAAGCCTTGGCGCCTTGGGAACCGCCGCCCTTGCCGGCCTCTTGACCAGGGATGTCAAGTCACGGGCGGATGGCCCGGGCGTTGATTTCATGATCCCGGCCAAAGCGAAGCGGGCGGTGCAAATCACCCTGGTGGGAGGAATGAGCCACATCGACTCGTTCGACCCAAAGCCGGCACTGAAAAAACTGAACGGCAAAACTCTCGAAACAGATTCTCCCCCGGATTTGTTTTTTGGACAGATGGGGCTTTTGCGCCAGCCGGATTGGGAGTTCAAGCCTCGTGGGAAATCAGGTCTGGAAATCTCGGAATTGTTTCCCCATATCGCAAAGCAGGCGGACAAACTGACGGTGTTGCGCTCGATGGTTACCGATAGCGCCAACCATACCCCGGCGCTGTTTGTTGAAAACTCGGGATTCCAATTCAATGGTTACCCGGCCATGGGGAGCTGGCTTTCCTATGGTTTGGGGTCGCTTGCGGAAGACCTGCCTGCTTTTGTGGTGCTTCCGGATGGAAGGAGCGGCCCGAACGGTGCGGCCTCGAACTGGACCAGCGGGTTTCTTCCCGCGGAGCACCAGGGGGTGGCACTGCTACCGGGCCAACAACCAGTCCGGGACCTGAACCCGGCCCTGGCTGTAAGCAGCGAGGAAGAAAAGGCTTCGCGGGAATTTCTGCGCCAGACCAATCGCGCTCACCTTGAAACGTCCGGAGGTGAAGCTTCGCTGGCAGCGCGACTGAAAAGCTATGGATTGGCGGCCCGCATGCAACTGGCCGTACCCGAAGTCAACGATTTGACACGGGAAAGCCAGGAAACGCTGAAGCTATACGGGATGGACAACCGGGCCACCCTGGATTGTGGGCGGCGTTGCCTGCTAGCCCGGCGAATGCTGGAAAAGGGCGTCCGTTTTGTGCAGGTATATTCCGGGGGAGCCATTGCCGGGACACCACGCCACAGTTGGGACGCCCATGAGAATGTAAAAGAGAATCACGGGGCCGAGGCATTGCGGATAGACCAGCCGGTGGCGGGATTGCTGGAGGACTTGAGTCGGCGCGGGATGCTGGAAGACACCCTGGTTTTGTTCACCACCGAATTCGGGCGGACTCCGTTCACCCAGTCGGCCAAGGGTACCGTGGGCCCGGGCCGGGACCACAACAAATACGGTTTCTCCTGCTGGATGGCGGGTGCGGGACTCAAGGCTGGAATGGCCCGCGGGGCAACCGACGAGGTGGGATGGAAAGCAGTGGAGCAACCAGTCACGTGGAACGACTTCCACGCCACCGCGCTTCACCTGCTGGGCATCCGTCATGACCGGCTGACCTACTACCACAACGGAATACGGCGACGATTGACCAATGTGCACGGGGAGTTGGTGGAGGGCATTTTAAGATAATTAAGGTACTCTATATACTTGATTACCATTGCCAAGTTCTTTTTAATAAAAGCAGTATCGTCCATAAAATTAGATTTGAAGGCTGTCGCAAAATATCCAACAGTCAACCGACCAACCTGGGCAGGTGAGACTTTCCAAAAATACTAGCCATTTCTCATGCCACCTCCTAATCATAAGATCGCTTCTTGGTGCAAAAAAGCGCCGCATCCTAATCTTGATAAAGATTGGCGAGATGGAAATGGAAAACAAAACACTGACTGAAGCCAACATCCCGGGCCAACCGAGGTCTCCTGCTCCTCGCCCCACCCGACGCTCCTGGGCTGAACCGTGGAAAGTGAAAGTGGTGGAACCCCTGAAGATGACTTCACGGGCTGAGCGTGAAAAAGCGATTGAGGATGCCGGGTTCAACACCTTCCTGCTGCGATCCGAGGATGTGTACATCGACCTGCTGACCGACAGCGGCACCAGCGCGATGAGCGACTGGCAATGGGCCGGAATGATGCTGGGGGACGAGGCCTACGCGGGCAGCAAAAATTTTTACCACCTCGAATCGACGATCCAGAAATATTACGGGTACAAGTATGTGGTCCCAACCCATCAAGGGCGAGGTGCGGAAAATATCCTGTCTCAAATCCTGATCAAACAGGGCGACACGGTTCCGGGCAACATGTACTTCACGACAACCCGCCTCCACCAGGAACTGGCGGGCGGGACATTTGTCGATGTGATTGTCCCCGAGGCCCATGACCCCAATCACCTGGGATTGTTCAAAGGCAATGTGGATCTGGAAGCCTTTGAAAGTCTGATCCAGCGGGTGGGCACCGACAAGGTCCCGTACATCACGATCGGGGCCACGGTGAACATGGCGGGTGGACAACCGATCTCCATGGCAAACATACGGGCGGTCAAAAAATTGGCACGCCAACATGGCATCCAGGTAATTCTGGATGCCACGCGCGCCGTGGAAAACGCCTGGTATATCCAGCAACGGGAGGCGGGATACCAAGGCAAAACCGTCGCTGAAATCCTTTTGGAATTCTGCTCCCATAGCGATGGCTGCACCATGAGTGGCAAGAAAGACGCCCTGGTGAACATGGGCGGTTGGCTGGCGGTGAATGACCAGAGGGTCTACGAGGAAGCCAGCAACCTCGTGGTGGTGTACGAGGGTTTACACACCTACGGCGGCATGTCCGGCAGGGACATGGAAGCCATGGCACGGGGCATTGTGGAGAGTGTTCAGGATGACCACATGCGCGCCAGGATCGGCCAGGTGGAATACCTGGGCCAGAAACTGATCGATTGGGGAGTGCCTGTTGTGCGGCCCATCGGCGGGCACGCGGTCTATCTGGATGCAAAGGCCTTTTACCCTCAACTGAAACAGGACCAATTCCCGGCGCAAACCCTTGCCGCGGAACTGTACACGGATTCGGGCGTACGGGCCATGGAGCGTGGAATCGTCTCGGCGGGGCGGAACAAGGCAACAGGGGACCACTACTACCCCAAACTGGAATTGGTGCGCTTGACCATTCCAAGGCGGGTATACACCCAGGCCCACATCGATGTGACGGCGGAAAGCGTGCTTGCCGTTTGGGATGAACGGCATCGGGCTAAAGGCCTGCGCATGGTGCACGAACCGAAGTACCTGCGGTTTTTCCAGGCCCGGTTCGAACCACTTTGAGCCGGAGGAAGGCGGGCTATTCCGCAGAGTTTGGTTTCCAGGGCTGTAGTTCCACTTGGCGGGACTCGCCCCGTTCGTTGGCCTGCCAGACCTTTCGGGTTTCCAGTTCCACCATGGAGAGCCAGCCAAAATCCTGGTAGGCACCCGTGTCGAGGCACCAGGCTGAACCAAAATCCACAGGCAACCCCTCCCCCATGATGGTGTGGCCACAAACCATCGTTTTGCCCGAGATATGTGGCATCAGGGGCGGTTCGAGTTTGGCCCAGTGGATCACCCAGGGCGGTTGATCCTCCAGGCTGAGTCCGGCCTCCACATTGGCGTGGACCATGAAATGGTTGTCCAGCTCCACCAGATCGAGGCAAGTCTCGTTGATGAATCGCCACACCTCGATAGAAATGGAGTTGCGCCAGGTACGGGACGGTTCGACCCCGAAACTCATCAGCGTGGCACGGCCGCCGGCGGTATCGAGCCAGGCTCGGGAACTATTCTGGGCCGCCTCAAGGAACATCATCTCATGATTGCCCCGGAGGGGCGTGAGCACCTCCCGGCGGTGCAGGTCCATCAGCAGTTCGAGCACGCCTCGGCTGTCCTGACCGCGGTCGATCATGTCGCCCAGCGTGACCAGGCGGTCACCCGGTTGTAGGTCGGCCAACTCCAGCAGTTTCTTCAACGCGGTCAGGCAACCGTGGATGTCGCCCACCACCAAGGTTCTCATCTTCGTTCCCCGAAAACCATTTCCCAACCCTAGCGGCGGGCCTTCCTCGGATTGTCCTTCTCGCGCTCGAGCACCTTTTCTGGGTCGCGGCCTTCCAGAAGGCCCAGGTAACTGTGGTACCGACTGGTGGAAATCATGCGATCTTCCACCGCCTTCAGCACCGCGCAACCTATCTCGTGCGTGTGGGTGCAACTGGCAAACCGGCACAACGGGACAAAGGGATGGAACTCGACAAAAAAGCCCTCCACCTCCTCCTCGCGCACCCCGGTCAGTTCAAACTGTCGAACTCCGGGGGTATCCACCACCCAACCACCCGCCACCAACTTGAGCAATTCGGCGGTGGTCGTGGTGTGCTTGCCCTTGCTGTTCACATCGCTCACCTCGCGAACTCGCAGGCCCAGGCCCGGCTGAACCGCGTTGAGCAGCGATGACTTGCCGACACCGCTTTGGCCTGAGAATACAGTTTGGCGATCCTTCAGCAGTTGGCGCAGCAGGGGGATATTGGTGCCCTTGGCCGCGCTGGTCAGGAGGATGCGCACCCCCAGGCCGCTATAAAGGCCGATCAGATGCTGGTAATCAGCCGGATCGACCCGGTCGGACTTGTTGAGACAAATGACCGGCTCCAGCCCCCCCTGGATGGCGCTGGCCAGGTACCGGTCGACCAGGTGCGGCTTGAGTTCGGGCTCCACCAGGGAAACCACAAAAACCACCTGGTCCACATTGGCCACCAGGGCGTGGACACGGTTGCGCGAATTGCGGACCAATTGCCCTTTCCTTGGCTCCACCCGCTCAATGACGGCCTCTGCATTCGCCTCGCCTGGACTGGGCGGGCGAGGACCCTTGATTTCACGAGCGAGCTGGCTTTCGGTGGCACTTGGCGTCACCTCGGGGCGAATCCACACATGGTCGCCGCAGACCACCGGGGTACGCTCATCGGACGAAAGGGTTTTCAGCAACCGGCGCACCGTGCAACGGTATAGCCGCCCATCGGCCACCTCGACCACGCTCCATAGCCCGTGCACCCGCAGCACGCGACCGGACAGGCAGACTTTTTCATCGATGGCCGGGAGGTCGGATTGGGAACCGGTCTGGTCCACGACAACGGTGCGCTTCCGGCTCATTTCGCCCCGGTTGCGGACACGGGCCTGTTCGGCCGCGGCCTTGGCGTGGCTGTCGCCGCCGTCCCCGGTCTCGCCCCAGGCTTTTTGGCGGGGAGGCTTGGCCCGGTTTTTCCGCATTTCCATGCGGATTTTCTTCGGGTTTTTAGCCATTAGGGCCTGACTCCATCGGGACGGGGATCATGGCACCTCAGTGACGCGTGCCGGCGGCAAGCTCTTCCTTCAAAAAGCCCAGTGATTTGTCCTGGACTGCCTGATGCAATGAATTGCCATGGGAATCCATGGTGACCACCGCCGGGAAATCAACCACTTCCAGCTCCCAGACCGCCTCGGGTGAGCCGAATTTTTCCTTCAAATGAACCCCATCCACCCGCTTGATAGCCTGGGCGTAAATCTGGGAGGCCCCACCGATTCCATGCAGGTAAACGCATCCGTGTGCTTTGCAGGCGTCGAGCGTCTTTTGCCCCATTCCACCCTTGCCGATCACCGCGCGGATGGAATAGCGTTCGATCACGGTGGCCTGGTACGGTTCCTCGCGGATGGAGGTGGTGGGACCAGCCGCCACCACCCGATAATTTCCCTCGCCTCCGAGTACCACGGGGCCGCAGTGGTAGATCACCCCATCCTGAAGGAACGGTAGGTCCCCGCCCATGAATAGGTATTTGTGAACCTCATCCCTCCCAGTGAAAATCTTTCCGGACAGGAGAACCGTGTCGCCTGCCTTCAGGCCGCGGACGGCCTGTTCGGTGAGCGGGGTCTGGAGACGGATAGCCGCCTTCATCCGACCGGCGATTTCCGCTTCGGACACCAGGGCTTGATCCCGGTCGTCCGATTTGCCCTCGCCTTCATACAGCCATTTTTTCGCGTTGCCTTGACTATCGAGCACCACGCCCCGACGGCGATAGGCCCAACACATGTAGGCGATGGTGACGAAGAAGGAAGCAGGCAAGCGATTCAGTTTGCCAACCTTGCAGGCACCCACCGTGAGTTTGCCACCAAACCCCATGGGGCCGATCTCCAGCTTGTTGGCGTCGGCCAAAATGGTGTTTTCCATTTCCGCCAGAACAGGATCGGGGTTGGTATCGTCCACCAGGCGGAGGAGTTGTTCCTTGGCGTGGGCGTAGCCCTGGGCCCGGTCCCCGCCGATGCACACTCCCAAAAAACCGGGGCCACACCCTTTGCCCTGGGCCTCCCAGACCGCCTCCAAGATGGCGCCGCGCACCCCCTCCAAATCACGGTCCAGCTGTTTGCCACCCACCGTGCAGGGCAGGGAGAATTGGGCGGACATGTTCTCGCACCCACCTCCTTTCAGGATGAGCCGGACATCGATGTCTTGGGAATCATGCTGGTGGAAGTGGATGGAGGGGCTACCCGGCCCCAGATTATTTCCTGTGTTGCCACCCGTGACCGAATCGACAGAGTTTTGCCGCAAGTATCCCTTGGCGGTGGCCGCCGCCACCGCCTTTTCCGCCGCCTGGGTGAAGACATGCTGGTCATACCCGCAAGGGGCCTGGACGAAAAACGCGATGGATCCGGTGTCCTGACAAATGGGGGCGCTGAGTTCCCTGGCCAGTCCGATGTTGCGGGCGACCAAGGCAAGGGCCAAATCCGCCTTGCTGCCCGCCTCCTCCAAGGCCTGGCGGGTGAGCAACACCTCGGAAATATCGGGCGGCAGGTGGGTGGACGTCCTTCGGATCAATTCCAGCAACGAGGCTTCCAAAAGGTCTTGACCTGACATGACGCGTCCATTCCGTGAACAGTTGGAAAAAAAACGGCACTCTTGCTTCCCATTATAAAGACAAAGGGGCCGGCACGCCCATGGCGCGCCAGCCCCTGAAAATCAGGCGTTCACTGGGAACCTATGCCCTATTTGGGGGCCTTGGGCAGTTCCAGGTTCACCTGGGCGGCATTGATGATTTCCTTGGTTTCCGCGTTTTGCAGAAATGCCACAGCCTTGAGTTTTTTCAACTCCAGGGGGCGTTCGGAATCCGGATAGGGCCTTTGGGCGTTGCTGGTTTCCAGGTAGGACTCCAGTTGGGCCTTGAGGTCTTTCAGGTTCAGGCTGGCTTGCAAGCTGCCGGTGGACTGCTCCACGGCTTGGCCGTTTAGTCCACCCGGAAAACCCCGGACCACATGATGGTGCAACCGCTGGTTGTTCCGCCCCTGGTACCTGACCTCCTCCTCAATGACACAGAAACGCAGCGCGTAGCGGTCGGGGTTGGTCACTTTGGAGAATTTAGCGGTCAACTCGATGGTTTCGCCCTTGGTGGAAGAGGTCAGGTCCAAAGAGGAATCACCTGTTTTTTCAAGCTCTTCCTTCAGGGCCCCCTTGGCCTCCTCGTACTTGGCCTTGGCGTTGCCCTTAAAGCCGCCCAAGGCAGGACCGGTTTTGCCGTTGATCACCACGGTGGGGGTAGACCGAATGCCGTAAAAACGAGCCCGGTTTTCGCTATCGCGGTTGGTGAGAGGGTCTGGGCCGGGAATGTGCAGGTGATACTGCAACAGAACCACATCGCTGGGTTTGTAGGTCTGCGCCATGGCATCAAACGCAATATCCGCCGCCACGCAAGGCGGGCATTGCGCGCCGGTGAAAAGCTCCACCAAAGTGACCCGTTTGGATTTCCGTTTGGAGCCGTCGAACGGTTCGGGCTTGAACGGGATGGCGGTCTTCAAGAAGACCTGATCCAGTTCATCCTCCTGCTTGGCAATGGCAGTCTTGAGGTCGGCAGCCTTCTTGTCATTCACCCCCTCGAGGAGGGAGGCCTCCAACTTCATCAAGGCCAGAGTCTCGTCGGAAGCCGTTTTGGTATCTCCCTTGATTTTGCGCAAAAGAGCCAAACCCATTTCCTTTTGGACATTTTTGCGCCCCATGGCACCCAAGGTGGGAATGAGGCTGCGCTGGACCAAAACCTCCGGCAGGCCCGCCAAAGTTTTTTCCTGGAACTCGACCGCGGTTTTGACCTCTTCAGGCTTCGAATCCTTCAGCGCGTAGTCGGCGATAAGGGTGCCTACTTTCACCGAGGCGGCGGAGGCCGGATGATCCTTTAAAACTTTCTCGGCCAAAGCCATTTTGTCGGCGAAGGAGGCCTTCTCCATGATTTGCTTGACAGCGTCCGAGCCAGGAGCGGCAACTTCGAGTTTTTCTTTTTCCGGAAGTTCGCCCTTGGAGGAGGCCTCCAGAACAGCCGGGAACCAGTTGCCGTTCAATTTGAAGGCGCCGGCCAGACGCCTGGCCTTGGAATCGGCCCCTACAAAGACCAGGTCCAGGTTCACCCGACCATCGACATGGAAAGTGGCCTTGTCGCCGGTCTTTTTGAAATCAGACAGTTTGGAATCCTTGAACGGCTCGATGCCATGCTTGAGCCATTCCGCCTTGAGGTCACCGCCGGAACCCTTGATTTCAATGATTCCCAGGACGGAATCGCGTCCCACCGGCACACTGGGAAGGGTGCCGACCAAAAGCCATTTACCCGCGAGTCCCTGGGCCTCCTGGGCGCGCCCAATCTGACCGCCCAAGGCCAAGGCGAGTGCCGCCAAAGCCAACCACATCTTTTTCACCATCGATAATTCCCCATCTAGGGATGGATAGACAAACAGGCTTCGTTCAATCGCAGGAAGATTCCGGCATGAATCGGGCCCCATTCCTACAACCATCATCACCGATGGGTGGAGGGAGGCAAGACCACCTGAGCAGGTAGTTGTTGAAAGGGCCGAACGGAATCAGGAATCAGCTTCAGGCAGGCGGAAAAGTTTACGCAAAGCATCCAGAAGCGTGTGCCCCTCCTGGACTGCCCCATTTGCCGATTCTTCAGCCAACGCCGCGATGGGACCGTGCAAATACTGGTTTTGCAAAAGCCGGAAGGCCCCTTCGATATACCGCTTATCCTCGGGGCTAAGCCGGCCGTTCAGTTTTTGCAGGAGTTTGGAAACAATATTTTCCCGCTTGGCCTCAAATTCACGGGTCAGCCTGGCGATGGCATTGCCGTGTTTTCGGCGGGTCCAGTCGCGCAGAAATCGAGCAGCCTCCTGATCGACAATCTGTTCGGCAGCAGGGATGTGGCTCCTGCGCTCCTCCAGGGTGGCGTTGCGCACGCTGTTCAGGTCATCGATGTTGAACAGGCAGACAGAATCACCGTCGTGGATCCGGGGGTCAAAGTCCCTGGGAACGGCGATGTCCAACACCACGCAGCGGCCCTTTTTCCGCTTGCGGGAGATCTGGCGCCAACGGTCCAGGGTGACAATGGGATCGGGGGATCCTGTGGTGCTGAGGACGATATCGGCCCGGGCCAGGACCGAATCCAATTCTGCCCAAGGTGCCGCCTGCCCACCGTGGGCTAGAGCCAGGTTTTCGGCACGCTCCAGGCTTCGGTTGGTCACAATTACCCGTTTGGGCTTCAGATCCGTCAATTGCTTGAGAGTGAGTTCGGCCATCTTGCCGGCACCCAACACGGCGACGGTCTTGTCGTCGAAGTGGTCGAACACCTCACGGACGTAATCCACCGCTACGCTGGAAACGGAAACATGGCCGTGGGCCAGGCCCGTTTCGGTGCGGACGCGCCGGGCAACCTGGCGGGCCCACTGAAACAGCCCGTTCAGAGCCGGCCCGGATGCGCCCGCCAGACGGGCCACTTCGTAGGCCTGCTTGACCTGCCCGGCTATCTGACCTTCCCCCAAGACGAGGCTGTCCAGGCTGGCCACCACACGAAAAAGGTGCCGAACCGCTTTTTCCCCTTCAGTCGATCGCAAATTATCAGCCAAAGAGCCGCTTTCGAGTTCCACCAGTCGACCAAGCAACTCAGCCATTTCCCCCACGCCAGGAAGGGCGGTGCCGTCCAGCCGGGCGAAGTACATCTCCACCCGGTTGCAGGTGCTGAGAATGACCGACTCGCAGTTGAAGGCGCGCTGGATGGCCTCGAGGGCCTGGGTGAGTGTATCCCCACTCAGCGCCAATTTCTCGCGCACCTGCACCGGGGTGGTGCGGAAATTCACCCCCATCATCACCAGATTCATGATTGCACCCCGGTAGGGGTGTGCCACCTGGCGGGAAGAGAATGGGGCAATGCCGCGCAAACCACCAGAAGTACAAACGCGACAATGACCAGAAGCGCCAACAACCTGCCGCGCACCTTGAACACGTAGCGCAAGCAAACCAGCACGGAAAAATCCAACCACAGCACCAGGGTGCCCAAAACCCTGGGATCAGCCCAACCGCCCAAGTGCGCCGCGTCGCCCCAGAGCATACCCGCCCCGATGAGTACGCCTATCGTGAGCAAAGGAAAAGTGATCGCGACTGATTGCCGAACCTTGCTTTCTAGTTGTTCCAAACTGGGCAATTGCACCCCGGTCCCGGGGCGGTGCTTGTTTCGCAACTGCCTGGCCCGGACCAGATACATGCCTGCCGCCACAGCTCCGAAGCCAAGAAATAGGCTGGCAAGGACCAGGGATGCCGCGTGGACCACGCTCCACGCCCGGGCATCCCGCATCAGGATCGCCCCCTCCTCCACTGCGGTGCCCCGAAACCAGGCCAGGGCCACCAGCATCAAAACCACTGGCATGGCAAAGATGTTGATGGAACGAACCCTGCTGGACAGGTCCAATTGGAGCGTGACCAGGGCAACAAGCCACGAGAAAAACAGCAAAAAGCCGAAGGGGGAAAAAAGGGCGGGCTGGTGGTAGGCCAGGTAGAGCGATTGGGCCAAAGCACCGGCACCGTGGAAGACGATGGCTCCTGTCCGAAGCCATTGGAAACGGTTGAACTGGGCCGCCAAATAAAGGACCAGCGCGGTTAGGTAACTTGCGCCAAAACAAACAAAAGTGATTCGATCCAAGGAAAGCCCGTCCACCAACCGTTACGGGAAAAGACCGGGCGGAAGCCCCGGGCAAAATCAAACTCTGTATTTTATGTTAGCCAACCAAACGATGGACACCAAGCGGGATGCCACCGGGTCAAGAGACCGGGTATTCGGCTTCCAAAGCACTGCCGATGGTGGGGAACCGGAAATCAAACCCACCTTCCAGGGCCTGTTTTGGAACAACCCTTTGGCTGGCACACAAGAAACGGGCAAACTCACCCACCGCCAACCGCAAAACAAAGTAAGGCACAGGAAACCAGGCAGGGCGGTTTAATCGCGAGGCGATTTGGCGAACCAAGTCCCCATTCCGGACCGGATCGGGGGATGTGGCGTTGATGGGCCCGGAAACTTTCGGGTTATCAAGGGCCCACAGGAAAAGCCGAACCAAATCATCCAAGTGAATCCAACTCATGAAAAACCGGCCGCCTGCCAGCGGGCCACCGATTCCCCAACGAATCGGTGGGTCCAACTTGGCCAGGGCCCCCTGCCCCGCCTTGAGAACGACCCCGGTTCGAACCAGCACCCGGCGCACCTTGCCCTCGAGCGGGGCGCTGGCCTGTTCCCATCGCTCGCAAAGCGATCCGAAAAAATCCTGGGCGGCCGGGGCTGACTCATCCACCGGATCGTCGCCGGTATCGCCATACCATCCGATCGCCGAGGCTCCCAGGAAAACCCGGGGAGGACAGGAGCAGGCAAGTATGGCCCGGGTGAGGTTTTGGGTGGAAACAATCCGACTGTCTTCCAAAACCTTTTTGAACGCGGCGGTCCATCGTTTATCCGCGACATTCTGACCGGCCAGATGAATCACCGCCTCGTGACCGCAAATGGCTTTAGTCCACTCCCCCATTTCCATGGGATCTCCAGCCACCACCTGGCACCCTGCAGGAAGGCTTTTGGCAGCCTGCTGTGGATGCCTGGAAAGAACCGTGACCGTGTGGCCGGCATCCAAAAGGGCTGGAACCAGGGCACGGCCCACCATGCCAGTGCCACCTGTCACCAAGACCTTGCTCATTTGCTTTGTCGCTTGCCGTAGAAACCGGTTTCCCTGTCACCGACCCGGGAGGTACCAGCTATGGCATCGGCGTTGCCGGTGAAGAGGAAGCCACGGTAAATCTGCTCGGTACGTGGAAAACGGATACCGAACTCAATCTGGTGGGGTTGTGGCCCTATACGTCCCTGAACCTCGTAACTGGCACCATCCTTGTCCGAAAAATATTTGCCGGACACCTCGGCACCGTCTCGCACCGCAAGTGTGAGGGTGCCCGAACGCCTTCCATCGTCCTCCAACTGGTAAGTACCCTGGAAATACGCAGGCTGGAACTTGTCGGAAATCACAGGCTGGGCGGGGTCGGTCGACTTGGGCAGGGGAACCGAATCGATGGCAAGCCACAGCTTGGCCCCCTCCCGCACTCGAAGAGCCACTTTACCGTTTTCCGAAACGCACCGGATATCGCCTCCGAGGCGCTCGGGAACCACCTGCCCCAAGTCCAAATCAAACTCGGTGCCAGGAAATATGGCTCGATTATCTCCCTTGGCGACAAAGGCCCTGGTTTCGCCGTCCTTGAATGTCACAAATTGTTCCACCAGGATCATGGGCTCGGCGGCACCGCCAGCAACCTTCAGTTTTCCAGCATTTAAAAGAACTTTGGCAAATCTGCCCTGCCGGGTCCTGACGACTGCAAAAGCCGCACCGCCGGGGGCGAGACAGGTGGCTAACTCTGCCAGGTCCGACTCGGAGACGGAATCCGCCTGACGGAAAGCGGGTGTTTGGATAAGGGCGGCAGTTTCCTGGCGGTGAAGACGATCAAACGGGGCCGGCGGCGCGGCAAAGACTTGCAGCGCCAGCAGCAATCCCATCACCAGAAGAGCCCCAATTCGAAGAGGTTGTTGATTGTCCGCCAGGACCACTGGGCGCAGGTTTCGGGACGCAGGTAAATCTTCACCTGGGCCATGTTCCCCGGGAGAATGGCCTGATCAGGGTCAACAATATCCAGATAAACCAGGAACTGCTGGGCCTGGGGCTTCATCGGCTCACCCGGGTTGGTCGCCTGGACCGCCACGGGGCCACCAGCCCGGCTGGTCAGCGCCAGGGGAATGTCGCGCGCCTCGGAAGGAAGGAGCCGGGCATTCGTACCGCTCCAAACGGCCCCTTCACGCCCCTGAACCCGGATGATGATGTTGCGCGCCAGGATCTTGGACGGATCCCCGTCGCAGTCCCGTACCAACTGGTTGTATTCGCTGGTGGTCAGTGGCAGGATCACCGAAAGGCGGTCCTTCGGATACACGGTGATCAGCGGGGAGCGGTTGTCGGGTTCCACCAGTTTGCCCACATCCTCCTTGCGGGGGGCCTGACCGATGATTCCCTCGATGGGGGAATTGAAGCGGAGGTAATCCCGCTTTTGGGCCTCAATGTCCTCAACCACCTGGCGGGCCTTGTCGAGCGACTTGGAAACCTGGAGGATCGCGTCGCTGACCCGACGGCGCTCGTTTTCCTGCTTGACCTGGTTGAGTTGGTCCAGCAAAGCACGCAGGCTGGTCTGGCTGGAGTCGAGTTCCGCTCGAGCGGCCCCCAGCTTGGTTTCGTAGTCGGAGTTGACCAGCAGCGCCAGAGACTCATCCTGGACCACCGACTGTCCGGTATGGACGTGCAGAACCTCCAGCTTGCCCGGCTGGGTCGCGTACAGCTTATGCGTCCCTTCCGGTTGTGGAACCACAAGAGCGAGACCGCGCAGGCGGTTCACCGGCAGCGGAACCAGGAAAAACACGGCGACCAGCGTGAGGGCCACGCAAGTGGTGACCGCCACGCGCCAACTCTTCATGTCCGGAATCCTCCCTCGGCGGTAAAGGCTGCGCCCCAGGTTGAATATGGGCCAACCCACCATAGAGACAGCGCTGGCCAGGGTGAGCGCCTGGCTGATGACCTCGAGCTTGTAGGGTTTTAGAAAGTTGTAGAGGAAGAACAAAATCGAGAATGTCACGATCCATCGGTAGACATAGCTGATGACCGCGTAGCTGACGAAAAGGATCTTCCTGCCGGTTTCCATGTAGGGTTCGGGCGGGACCTCAATCCCCAAAGCCTGCTCATTGAAAAGGTTGGTCAGGTACTTGTTGGCCCGGTCACGCAGGTTCGGAATTTCCAGCCAGTCAGCAACCACATAATAACCGTCGTAACGCATGAATGGGTTGCCGTTGAACACCACGGTACTCACCGAACACACAACCATCAGGCTTAAAGAAAGGTTGTGAACAAAAGGATTGGCAGGGGTGTTCCACCACACGAATGTGGCGATGGCGGCAATGACCAACTCCACGTAAATTCCGGCGGCGCTGATAATGATGCGGTGCCATTTGTTCGGCAGGGTCCACGCGTCCGAAACATTCGCATACAGGGCGGGCGAGAAACAGAGGAGCAGGAAGCCCATCTCATGGACTTCACCCCCGTAATTGCGGCAACTCAGGCCATGCCCGAACTCATGGATGACCTTGACCACCCCGAGGGCTACCCACAGATACATGACGGTCTTGAAGCTGAAAAACTCGTAGTAGCTGGGCAGCTTTGCCAAAAAGGTGTCGAAATTGAACAAGACCAGGCCCAAGGCTGAAAGCATCAGGACAAGGCTGGCGGCAAAGAAGGTATTGGTGAAGATGAAGGTCAGGTAGGGCACCATCTTCTTCAGCATCCGGTCCGGATCAAACACCGGAACCTTGATGTAAAGAAGATTGGTGAAGCGCTGGAGCAACTCCATGCGCTGCCTTTTTGCCTTGCGCTCGTAAAGCTGGCGCCCGGCCGCCGGGGACTCGTTTTGGGCAAGGCCGGCACGAATCAACTGCTGGGCGAAAGCCTCCAGATCTTCCAGGCGGAGGCGGTCAGGCCGGTAATGTCGCTCGTACGCTTTCTGGGCATCGGACAGCGACTGCTTGCCATCCATGAATCCGAGCAGGAAATGCTCGTGCTCCTTGAGGCGGTAATATCGGAGGCTGACGGGATCCTTGATGATGAAGTGGGTTCGCCCCTCGTACCGGTGCCGCTTGATCTCAAGGTCCGCCCGCAGGCGGACCCTGACCATCTTGCGCCGTTCCAGCTCGGTTTGGGCGGGTGCCAAGGACACGGTTTAATTCCCCTGGGACGAAAGCGGCGGCCGGCCAGACGATTGGTCAATTGGGCTGGACAATACGCCCCACCACCGACTGGACCTTGGGCCGGACAATGGTGGCGGTGCCACCCGGAAGCAGGTAACCGGGGTTGTTGCCGTCCAATCGGGCCCGGAACAACCTCTGGGGATTCTGGGAATCGATGAATTGGCTGACCAGTTCCACCTTGCCGGTGAGTACGGTGTTGACTTCCTTTTGGTCGGGCAGTTCCCAGACCAGGACCTGATGGTCCCCAGTGCCGGTCACCGCGAACCGGCGTTGCGGATCAAAAGCGGCGCAGGTGCCTTCGCCGCCGCCGCCCCAGACAAACTGGCGTAGTTCTGCGGCGCGGCCACCCTTGGAGGGAGTTCGCCAAAGCTGGAGACGGTTTTCCTCGGAGCAGTTGGTGAGAACCATTTCCGCATCGGGACTGAAAATAGCCATCGAGTTGAAATTGAGGGCACCGGAGACATTGGCGATCACCCCCTTGGGTTGCCGGTCCGTGATGGATACCAGCTTGATCACATTGCCCTGATCTACCAGAACCGTGGTCCCATCCGGACTGATGCCAGGCTGGGATACCTCACCACCCCGGCGGACAAAATCCAGTTTCGGCACCAAAGCCGGTGCGGAGGCGTTACCTTCCACCGACCAAACGCCCAGTGTGCGATCCTTGTCCGAGGAGGCGCTGATCAGACGAAGTTGGTTGTCGGCGGTGCGCGCGAAGGCGACATGGGTTACCTCCGCCTTGTGGGCCTCGTTCACCGTGGTGACAATTTTCGCCTCGGCCCCGCGGGCCGGCATCTGCCACAGGTGGATAGTGGAGTCCTGCCCGCCGGTTGCCAGCAATTTCCCATCGGGGGAGAAAGCAACCGCTTCCAAAGCATTGCGGTGGGCCGGGAATTCTTTCAAATCCTCGACCTTCAGGCCGCCCTTGCCATCAGCGACAATCCAGGCGATGGTCAGCTTGCCCGATCCCTCACCGGCCACCACCCAGACTCCTTCGACCCCACCCACATTCTGGACGGGTGAAATAGCCACGCAGCGCATCGGGTCATTGAACCGACGGGCTTCCAATTGGCGCCCCGTCCAAATCGAGCGACCGGCCTGGGCGTTTTGCGTCGCCTCCCAGAGGCGAACGGTCTTGTCCTCACTACAGGAGACAATAAGGGACTTGGCTTGTCCTTGAGCAGCGGCACCCAGAAACGGGGAGGCCGCCACGCCAGTTACCTCAAGCAAATGGCCCGAGAGAACCAAGGAAGGGCTGACAGGCCGGGCGGGCTCAATCTGAACGGTATCGCCGATCTGCAATTCCGAGGCCTGCTGGACCTCGACAAACCCCTCCACGCGGAGTTTTTCCAAATTCTGGATATCCATCAGAGTTTCACCCGGTCGAAGGGATTCGCCCGGGAACTTGTTGATGGTTCGGACGGTGCCATCGATGGTGGACCGGACTTCCAGGAGGTTGAGTTCGGTGCGGGCCTTCAGCAGCTCGGTACGGGCGATTTTGGCCTCGCTTGCCTTCGTCTGGAACTCGTATTTGTAACGCTCCACACCCAGCTTCGCCCGGCGCCATTCCTCCTCGGAACCAGCACCCTTCAGGCGAAGGGCTTCCTGTGCCCGAAAGGTCGCCTCCGCCTCGAGGATCATCTTGCTGGCGGAATCCCTCTCACTGGAGGTTGCGTTCAATTTGGAAAGCCTGAGGTCCATTTCGGAGAGTGCCAGTTTGGGATCCATAATGGCGACCACCTGGTCCTTGCGAACGGCCGCCCCCTGATTCAACCGGGAAAAAAATCGCTTGGTTTTGCGGATCTCGATCTTGCTTTTTTCCGGATCAAAATCCTCGCGGGCACCCAGGGGACGCATCCCACCCTCTGGCCCCGGATTGGCGATCCAAATGTCCTGCCAATCGACGGCGGCATCGTAGCTGCCAGGCGCGGTCCCTTCGGGTCCGGCCTTCAGCTCAATCCCGGCAATGACGAGGGTCCCCTCACGCTGGGCCGGCACATCCTGCTTGTCGATGCATGTGAACCGGCAATCGGGGATCACCACTCCCGGATTGATCCCGGAATCGGCCACGGGGCCCGCAGTTTCGCCACCCGTCTTCTCGGTGCGCTTTTCCTGCTTTGCCTGGGCGGATTTGGACTCCCGGGCTTCAGGCCAGAGCGGTTTGGACAGGAGAAAAACCGCCAGGAAAATCCCGGCCCCGGCCAGCAGGCAAAAAGACAGAAAACGGAACATGACTCACCTCGCCATTCCAAGCTGAACCATCACCCCAAGGGGACGGGTGAACGCTTAGAAGAAGAACACAATCTTTTCGTAAATGAATTCCCACACACCATAGAAGAGCGCGTAGCCCATGCGCCGGGTTCCACAGCGAATCTTGGCCTTCACCTCGGTGCCTGAACGCTCGCCGAAACCGCGCAGACGCTCCACCAGGGCGGGATCATCGATCCGCACAAAGGCGGTGACCACCGGTTCGGGATTGTCCTTGTCTTCCTGGCTGGGAAGGGCCTCGCCGCCGATTCGGGAGCGGGCAAGCTTGCCGGTACATTTTTGCGAGGCGTTGGAACGCAGGATGAAGTCGACATCCAGCTCCTCAACACCCTGATCCTGAAAAGCCTGCAGGACCTGGCCCAAGTGCTGCTGGGGGATACGCAGCTCGATTTCCCACGGGCCGTCAACCACGCCCACGCGGAGCAACTCATCCGAAGGCTTGACCGCCCGGTTGGTCAGTTCCTCCTTGAAGCCGGTGGAGAGGACCGTCCATTTGCGGGTATTGACACTTTCGCGTTCCTGGGCCGTCAATTCCAAAAATCCGGGAGCCTTCAGGTGGAACCAGCCCACTTTGCCGGAGGAAGCCAAGGCGTTGGTCCGCTGGACGAGGGCAGCCAGCTCACGCCGCTTGCTTTCCAGCAGTTTGGAGGCCTTGGCCGCATCGGTGGCGGCGTTGAGACGGTCAGCATCGGTACCGCTGGAGGACTGCTGGACCTTGAGGGCGAATTCCTTCTGGGCGTCCTTCATTTCCCGAAGCAGTTGGCGGATCTGCGACTCAAGCTGGGCATCGTGCATCAGGCCGAGGTTGGCGTTTTCCTCTACCTCTTGACCGGGAGTCACCGACAATTCGCGGATGATACCTTCGGTGGGCGGGAAAATTTTTCGACGGACCTCGGGCAGCAGTTGCCCGGTGGCCTCCATCTTCAACGGGTAAGGCATGAAAGCCAAAGCGCTGGCCAGGCCAGCCACCCCGCAGATAACCCCGGCCAGAATGGCTTTGCCTCTGCCCCCCAGCATTTCCTCAAAACGGGCAACTGGTAGCCACATCCAGCGCATTGGCACCCGGTCGTAATCGAGGGCGTTGGTGATGGCGCTGGCGGAATGCCGCCCGATCACATCCATTCGGGCGATGATCTGCTGGGGTTCCAGCGGCGGGTCGAAACATTCCATGACCAAGGCGGCACGGGCTTCCTCCGGCTTTTTGCCGGCCTTTTCCCGCTCCCGGGCCTTTTCGGTATCCAGCTCCTCACGGCGCAGGGGTTGGACCACCAACAACTTGCTGCCGCTTTCCGCCAAATAGGCATCCAGGGCCCGAAGCACTTTGGGCGGCAGGGTATCATCCCGCACCCCCTGGAATTCAAGCCGTTCGCCCCAATTCATCACTTCCGTGCAGAGGGTCCGCAGCGTCTGGACGAGGTTGCTGCGCTTCTCCACCACATCGGCGCCACTGATGGCGGTCACTTCCACCGCGCCGTGGCGGTTGGCAACCATGCTCACCCGGTCGCACTGGATCAGGCGCCGCCCCTCGTTGGCGATGAGGTAAGAGACCTCGGTGACATTCAACGAGGCGTGGACCTGGCGGGAGTAGGTCTCCAACTGGGTCCACACCTGCTGCTGACCCGAAAGCTGGGCCATCATCTGGTTGCGGGCATAGCGGGCGCACAGGTCCGCCATCATTCCCATGTATTGGAGGAACCCGGGAATGGCATTCAGGGCACGGTTCGCCCCCTGCCAAACCTCAATGAGGCCGGCCACTTGGCCGGAAACCTGCACCGGAACCAACAATAAGATGAAGTCAGTCGGGTTCCCACCGGATGACTGGCCCTCCTCGGATGCTCCCAAACTGGTCCGGGGCATCATGTGGAACGGCTTGCCCTGATTCAGGGCCGTCCGGAGCAACTCATCATGCGAAACACGCGAGGCTTCTGACTGATCGAGGGCGGTATCCTTCAGGTTAATCTGGAATTGAAGCTGAAGGTTTCCTTGTGAGGTCTTCATCCAGACCGCCCCAGCAGGGGCAGCCAGTGACTCCAACAGACGGCGAAGCATCTCGCCGTAGAACACCCCGGGAGGGCTGTCCCCCTCAGAAAGGCGGGAGACCTCCTCCAACCGTTGGTTCAGACGACGGCGCTCCTCATCCAAGGCGCGACGATCAATATCGGGACTGGCACTCATCACAAATCTCCCAACCCACGGTCAGGCCACCGGGGGTGCGCCGTCTCACTGTATGGTTGGGTAAATTTGGAAACAAGGCGGTGATGGGGTGAACAATCGCCGGAACATCCGGTGGGAGATGGAATTAGGCCGAAATTGTCAAAAACCTAAAGCTGGAAGAATAGATAACATGGATATATGGGAAAGAATATTTAGGCTGGCAAGAGAGCGTTGATCAGAGATTCCTCCGTAGCCGTTGGAGACGGAATAAATTCCCCCAACCCCCCGGATGCCGCAAGTTGAATAGCGGAAGCTTGATCTCCCCATGACCATAACCGGACAATCCGGGCCACCAAGCGAATTTCCGTAAAAGATTCTGCAGGGCCGCATTGAGGAACTCAGCGGGCGTTTTCAGGGCCAAGGTGTCCGCCAACTGAACCAAACGCTCAATCAGGCACCTGCCATCTGGGTCTGACAGGCCTTCAGTGATGCGTTCGTCCCGAAGAATGACTGCCAGCTGATAGCTCGTCAACATGCTCGATCCCCTGCCCGAAGGCGGAACCCGGTTTCACCTTCGGGCAGGGGCTACAGAAAAGGCCCGGTCCGGATTCAATCCGAACCGGGCCGCAAGGATGGGTACTCCATCTTTTGGGTCCGGGATCGGTCAGGGTTTGGATAATCCGAGCCTGGGCTCAACCAACTGGGGCAAGAAACGGACCGGAACCGCCCCCACCTCCAGCACCGCCTGGTAATAGGGCAACAGGGCAAACTTGTCCCCCTGGGCGGTTTGAACTTTTTGCCGCAACCGGTGCATGGCCGTGCGGCCCACAAAATAAGTGCTCAATTGGCATGGGGACTGCTTGGACCGGATCACCTTGCCCAACGCCTCGCCCTCGCTCTGGAATGCCCGGTCCACCATGAAGCGAAGGGCCTGGTTGTCATTCCAGTCGCCACTATGCATGTTGTGGTCAAGAATGGCGTTGGCCACAGCGCGCAGGTACCACTTCAACTGCAACAACCGCAGGCCAAGATCCCCATCGCCGTATCCCTCATCGAGAATCACCTGTTCCATGTGGACCGCCCAGCCCTCGATATAAACACCCGAGGCGAAAATGCGGCGGATCAGGGATGGGTTTCGGTTGGCGTACTCAAGCTGGACATAGTGGCCAGGGTAGGCCTCATGCAGCGTGAGAATCTGCATCATGCGATGGTTGTATTCATCCAGAAAAGACTCCACCCGGCGGGCATCCCAATCCCTGGGTGGTGGGGAGATGGCGTAAACACTGCGGGCCTCGAAATCGAGAGGAGGCGCATTGTTGAGGTAGGCGACAGAATTGCCTCTTTGAAACTCCGGCATTTCCAGGATGTCGCAGCGGTCGGGTTCTGGCAACTTCAGGAGACCACGCTTTCGGATGAATCCCTTCAGCTTTTCCGCGGCACTTTTCGCATCCTTCACAAGGGTATCCACCGTGCCCCGGTCGCGGGAAACCGCCCCGATCACCTGACGGGTGGTCTCGCGCCGGCCCTCGGGCGTTTCGGGCAATTGGGCCTTGCCGGGGAAAAGGGACGGCCACAGTGTGCGGGATAGCGCTGCCATCTCCGATTCAATCCGGGAAAACTCGTGCTCGGCCTCCGCCAGAACCTCCGAGGCGGAAATATCCGCCTCTAATTCGTATTCCAGCTTTTTGGCAAAAAGCTTGGGGCCCAACTTCCATTCGTCCGAGGAACGAGGGAGCACCTCCTTTTCCAGAAACTGGCGGTACGACTCGAATAGCGGAACCAAAGCGGCGGCTTCCCGCCTTACTTCCTCTGCCCCCTCTCCCTGCCCAAGAGCTTCCGCCAGACCGGATTTGTACCAGGCCACGCTGCCCGGAACCTGACGGATGGCGGTTTCCACGAACACCCTCACCGGGGGCTTGGCGGACTTCACACCCAGATTGGCTCGGGCCTGCTCCAGCAGGCGCGGAATCTCGCGGATGCGTGCCAGGCATGCCTTGTTCACCGCGGCTTTCGGCAGGGTAGTCTGGGTGACCAGTAGATAGGTGGAGTCTGTGGTGTACTCGTTGTATGACCGGGGATCGGTATCAAGGGGTGCCAGCTTTTCCTCAATCCAGAGCGACCTTTCCAGGCCGTTTTTCCAGATGGCCAAGTCCACACGGCCATCCGGCCCCAGCAGGTTTGGATTGAAATCCTTATTCAGGGTCTCCAGGGTTTTACGGGAGTGGGCAAGAACCCTTTCCCTGCTGGCAGGGCTGAGATCCTCCAGCTTGTTGGCAAAACGGTGGTCTCCCCAACGAGTACCTAGGAAGGGTTGCAAGGCGATATATTCGTCGAGCCAACCCTTGAAGGCGGCGGCAAGCCGCTGTTCGGCCTCCCCGGCCCAACTATTCCTCACCAGTCCCAGGGACATCCCCAATGCCAGGCAGGCAACCACCCAATTTTTCCATTTCATGGAATCACCTCCGCTTTGCCCTGATTGGTCCAACGCACCCGCCAATTGCCCCATTCCACCACCGAGTTCCCGCCTTGAATGGTTTCATACCAGGCCTGAGCGAGATTGGTGCGGGCCAGCTTCCTCAATCCGGAATAGGAGGTGGTGCATCTGGGATTCAGTTCCACCACCCGATCCTCGGATCCATCTTGGGCAGCCCCCATCAGCATGTCCAACCCGGTCCATCCCCTTAGGCCCGGCCAACAAGCCAACGCCCGCCGACCCAGGCAAAGGGCTCTGGAACGCAAACCCGTATCCAAGGGGACCTCACCACCCCGATAACCCAGCCCTCCATCGTTGCTGAGGAACTGGGCGCAAGGTTCCAGCCAAACGGATTGGGAAGGCCCCACCAGCGCCGCCACACTCAAGGGAAAACCAGCCAACAGAGGTTGGACCAAAACTTCTCCCAAGCCTTGGCTCTCCGCCCAATCCAAGACCGCGTCCGCTTCCTGAATGGATCCAACCACCCTGTTGCCCCATGAACCCGCCCCGCAGGCCAATTTCACCACCGATCGGGGTGCCGGCAACACATCCCCTTTGCGCCATAACCGGGTTGGGATGCTGGGCACATTGTTTTCATCCCAAATCCGGGCCATGACGGCCTTGTTTCCGGCATTCCGGAGCACATCCGGGGACGGGCCCATGGACCGGCACCCGGCTTGGCGTAGCCATTCGGCCGTTTTGGAAAGCGCCATCCCAACCTCAGGCGCGATAACCAGCGCGATATCACACCGGGAAGCCAAGGAGCGGAACTGATCCCCTTCAGGGGATGGAACCGCCGGTTCCCAGGAAACGAAAGCGGGAAGTTCGCCCGGTCCCACCACGCGGCGGTCAATGCTGGTGATCACCTGAAAACCCGGTATGGCGGCCAAATCCTTGGCGAGGGCCAGAAACATGGTTTTGCCCTCGTTGACCAGGGAAGGCAATTCCGGGTGGTGGGCCATACCCCCCGAGCAAATCCATTCGTGGAAAAAACACTTCACTATTTGACAGGGCTCCCGGGCTCAGTTTTCAAGCCGATTCCAATATCACGGGAGCCTGTGACAGAAGCGGCTTGGCTGGCACGCCACCAGCGCCAAAGGGCTTCCCCGCTGAATAGCACCAAGGCGGCCCAGATCCAAAAGAATCCGAACAAACGGCCCTGATCGATCGGCTCCCCCAACAGGGTCACAGCCAGTATGAATTGCATGGTGGGGGACAGGTATTGGAAAAAACCCAGCACCGCCAAAGGCAAGGCACGAACCCCGGCGGCAAACAGCAAAAGAGGACCGGCGGTCACCACTCCGCTGAGGGGTATCAGCACCGCCTGCACCGTGTCATCCACTTCCAGGTGATCGGCAGCATACACCCAAGCCAAGCCAACCAGTCCCATTGGAAAAAGAAGAAATGTTTCCGCCGCCAAACCGACCAGGGGATCCACCGGTGCCAACTTGCGCAGGAGGCCGTACAAACCGAAGGAGAAAGCCAAACCGAGCCCCAGCCAAGGGGTTTGACCGGTATTCCTTATCAGGAAAAACAAACCCACCGCCGCCAAAATCGAGGCGATGATCTGGGCCAGCCTAAGTTTTTCACCCAGGAACACCATGGCCAGGACCACGCTGAAAAGCGGGGTGATGAAGTACCCGAGGCTGGCTTCCTGAACCCTCCGCAATTCCATGGCCAGTATGTATTGGAACCAGTTGGCGCAGATGAGGATGGATGACAGCACCAAAATGATGGCGGATTTTCTGGAACGAAATACCGCACGGAATTCGCTCCATTTGCCTTGCGAAAAAAGCAGCGCGGCCATCAGGGCCGCGGTCCATACCGAACGGTGCAGCACCAATTGAAAGGGTGGCACCGAACCCAAAGCCTTAAAATACATAGGCATCAATCCCCAGGCCACAAAAGCACCCAGGGCGCAGGCAGGGCCCACGCCCGGGGAGGATGGCCTGTTCGGAGATGAGCCCAAACTCACCCTTGAATTCCAAGGACATCGCGCATGGAGTAGGCCCCGGCCGGTTTGCCCGCCAGAAAGCGTGCGGCAGCCAAGGCACCCAGGGCGTAACTGTCGCGACTGTGCCCCTTGTGCACCAGCTCCATGGTTTCACCCAATGTGCTGAAAATCACCGTGTGTTCACCGACATTGTCACCCACGCGCACGGCATGGACGCCGATTTCCCAGAGGGGGCGCTCCCCCACAAGGCCTTCCCGGCCATGGACGATACGTTCCTGCCCCATGGCTTTCTGGACAATCTCCGCGAAAGTGAGGGCCGTACCCGAGGGAGAGTCCTTCTTGAATCGGTGGTGCCTTTCGACGATTTCGACATCAAAACCCTTGCCATTCAGCATGTTGCCAGCCACGCGGGTCAATTCGAAAAGGACATTCACCACCAGGCTGAAATTGGACGCCTTGAGGATGGCCACATGATGACTGGCAGCCGCGACGGCATCCTCCTGTTGTTTGTTCAATCCTGTGGTTGCCAAGACCAGCGGGATTTTGTGGCTGACCGCCATCTCCAAAACCCTTTCCAGGGCTTCAGGCACGGAGAAATCAATGATGGCCTCGGGCCGGGAATCTGGGGCAAGGCCGTCTGAAAGCGAAACCCCGATCTTGCCGATTCCAGCCACCTCGCCGGCGTCAAATCCCATCCGGGGATTACCAGGGGCCTCCAGGGCGGCCACCACCTTTTGCCCTGGGGTGGTGGCTCCCAACGCGACCACCCGTTGCCCCATGCGCCCAGAGGCCCCGTTCACCGCCAATCGAATCGACATGGTCATTCCTTCCCGAAATCTGGCCTTGATTGGCCATTTCCAAAAATACCCCGCTGCCTGGATCATTGCTTTTTCTGGCCGGCTCCCTGCATGAGCGCATGATATTTGCCAAGAACGAAGCTGGCTGGATCAAATGTTTCCCGGTTTCCGTCCGGCCAGAATACCTCGATGGAATCCACCGATGTGGACTGACCCAAGCCGAAGTGGAGGCGTCGGTCCGGAGACGAGGCGTAACTACCCCCTCCCTTGACCTGACGGGACATCCCTTTCCCACCCACCATCAGCCGGACCACTGTACCGACCCGGCAGCCGTTTCCAGGGCGATCAATGGAAAAACCTATCCAACGACCGCCTGTATTCCCAATCCCCCGAAGAACCGCCCCGGGGGACGCCACATGGCTCACCACCAAGTCCAAAGACCCGTCATTGTCCAGGTCGCCCAGCGCGGCACCGCGCCCGCGATGGTCGGATTCGAAGTAGGTCCCTCCCCGATGGGAGGCCATTTTGAATTTCCCATTCCCCTGATTTCGGAGCAAAACCGGGCGCATTCTTTGCCCCGCCTCAGTACCCCCCGGATACCGGATGGCGTGGCCATTGACGACAAACAGGTCCTCCCAACCGTCGCAGTCAAAATCTCCAAAACCAGTTCCCCAACTCACATTCTTCTGCCCCATTGCAGCCAGCCCGGAAGCGGTGGTTCTCCAACTGAAAACTGGTTTGCCATCCCGCAGGCCATCGTTGTGGTAGAGCGCGTGGGGTTCGTTCTCGTAATTGGTGACCCACAGGGAATATCTCCCCGTCCGGTCATAGTCGGCGGCATCCACCCCCATGCTGCCATTGGGATTGCCGCGATCATCCCTTGCCACCCCGGCCTCCCTGGCCCAGCTTTTCAGGCGGATATCTCCACGGCGCGACTGGTTGAGGTAAAGGAAATTTTCCACCGTATCGTTGCAGGCATAAATCTCCGGCTTTCCATCGCCGTCCAAATCGGCCATCAAGGCGCCAAGGCCCTTGGACGCCTCCTGCCCCGGCTTTTCCAGCCCCGCATCCCTTCCCACCTCCCGGAAAGTACCATTCCCCCGGTTGTGATAGAGCAGGTGCTGAAGTCCACGAAACTCCTTGGGAGGGCAAACATCCTTCACCTGGGTGCCGTAAGAACAGGATGGATGTTTCGCAAACGACCAATCCGCGTAACAAGCGATATACAGGTCCGGAAAACCATCTCCGTCGAGATCTCCCCAAGCCGCACTGCTGGTCCAGGTGTTGGCCCCTAATCCAGCCGAGCGGGTGACGTCCACCAGTTTCCTGCCCCTGAAAGGCGCGGAGGGATCGACCGGATCATTCCTCAGAAGAGCCACCCGGCCCCACCCCGTGAGCAGGACATCCTGCCAACCGTCCCGGTTGAAATCAGCGACAGCCACGCCATGGGAGTAGAAAGGCCCACCTTCCAGATGAATCCGGTCACTCCAATCCTCAAATCGCATCGCTCCGAGATTGTGGAACAACCGGCATGGGAGACCCTGGATATTTTTGCCGTCGAATTTCCCGCCGCCTGACGCAATAACCTCAGGGAATCCATCCTGGTCCATGTCAAAAAGTCCCACGCCTCCCCCCAAGGATTCGAGGATGGACAAGTGATTTGATTCCTCCCCGTTCCGGTAAGTGAACTGGATACCCGTGAAGGAGGGAGCCAACTCCTGGAAAAGTGGGGGCCCCGCATCCTCCTGCCAAGGGGGCTGGACGGCCACGACGGGATCGCCCCCACCGGTTTGGGACTCCTTTTTCCCGGTGCGACCGCAACCAAAAACCAGCAAGAAAGCCAAAGCCATTCCGACCCGAAAGGACGGGGTGACCATATCCAGGATGTTTCCCCTCATGTCACTTGGCCTTGCGCCGGTGGATGATCACATGCTGCCAAGGCAGCTCCCGGAGAGTTTCGACATATTCCAACTCGGGAATTTCCCTCAACTCACGCAGGACCTGCTTCTCGCTCATCTTGTGGACCAACTTGATAGGCACCTCCGGGTCCTCAAGCCGAAACTCAACCAGCACCAACCTTCCGCCTGGCTTCAGGGCTTTGGCCAAGGAGCGGGTCACCTCGAATGGCAGGGAAAGCTCGTGGTACACATCCACCAGCAAAATCAAGTCGGCCGAATCGGGGGGAAGCTTGGGATCCTCCTCCGTGTTGCGGACCAAATCGATATTTTCCAGGCCTTCGGCTTTTTTCTTTCTTTCAATGATGGCAAGCATCTCAGGCTGGATATCGACAGCAACCGCCTTGCCCTTCGGGACCAGAGCGGCCATGCGGAGGGTGTAATAACCGCTGCCTGCCCCGAAATCCACCACCACCTGATCCGGTCGGATTTTCAGGAGTTCCAACAACCGTTTGGGGTTCTCTTCCTTTTCCCTCTCGGTCCGGTCCAACCACCCGGCCCCCTCGTGGGTCATCACATGCGCGATTTCCCGCCCAAGATAAAATTTGCCGAGACCGTTGGGATCATGTCGGGGATTGAATTCGTATCGATTTTTCCTATCAAGGTTTTGTTTTTCCTGCGGAACAGTTTCTTGAGCCAGGGAGAACTGGTCCCCGAAAGCCAACACAGCCAAAACGACCAGGATTGCAAATCGAGCCATGGTTTTCCCCCGACAAATGAATTCATTCAGCATATCCTGATGCCAGCGGGGCCGAAACGCCCCCCTCTTCCCTGATTAGGACATCCTCATGCCCCGTTTTGGTGTGCACGCCAGCATTGCAAAAGGATTTGACCAGGCCCTGGTCGAGGGGCAGAACCTCGGGTGCGAAAGCCTGCAAATATTCACCAAAAGTGCCAGCCAGTGGCGAGGCAAGGCAATCGACCCGGAATCCGCGGCCCAGTTCAAGAAAACCCGAACCGGTCTGAAAATCACGCCAATCGCCGCCCACAATTCCTACCTGATCAACCTTGCCACTCCGGATGATGCCTTATGGACCAAATCGGCAGAAGCCCTGCGGGAGGAACTGGAACGGGCCGACCTGCTGGGACTGGATTTTTTGGTGATGCACCCCGGAGCCCATGTGGGCACAGGAGAGCCGGCCGGTTTGAAAAGGATCCTCCAAGGACTGGAAATGATCGCCAGCAAGGGAAGTAAACCAAAAACCCGGCTGCTATTTGAAATCACAGCAGGCCAAGGCTCCACCCTTGGGAACCGTTTTGAGCACCTAAGGGCTCTGATCGATGGCAGCCCCAGGGGTTGGAAAACAGGCGTTTGCCTGGACACCTGTCATATCCTGGCGGCCGGCTATCCCCTGGGAACCGCACAGGATTACCGGGATACTTTCCGGGAATTTGACCGGGTGGTGGGCCTTAAGAAGCTGCATTTCTTCCACATCAATGATTCAGCAAAACCTTTGGGCAGCAAAGTGGATCGTCACGCCCATCTTGGCGAGGGCCATGTGGGCAAGGAGGCTTTACGTCAGTTGGTGAACGACCCGGCTTTCACTGACCACGGAATGGTCCTGGAAACCGCAAAGGAGAAACGGGACGGTATTGCCATGGATGAAATCAACCTGAACTTTTTGCGCTCGCTCGCCTCAAAATAGACAAAAAACGCAGTCAAATCATCCGCCTGAGGGCAACTCACGCGGCGGGAGAATCATCCTCGGGCAAAATGGGCCGGGAACCATCTATTCCAAGCCAGCAGAGGAAAGCGACCACATAAACCAGCGCGTTGATCATCAGATTGATTCGGAACCCTTCCTGGCTGGCGGATCGCTCCAAGCCCAAGGCCTTTTTGTCGATCAGATCTTTGCCCGGGTCGTTCACCCCTTCTGCGACCAAAATTTCTCGCGCCTTGGCAACCCACTGGATGGCATGGGTTTCCGACGTGGCGATCTGGTTTTGAATGGCAAAATCCGCCTGATATCCCCCGATGAGCCAACCAGTGAAAACGGTCCCCAAAAAACCGCCCAAGTTACCGATCATGTTCATGGTTCCGGCAACAATAGCTGCCTGCCGGCGACCGATATCCTGGCAAATAGCCCAGGAACTCGCCAAAGTGAGGTCATTGCAAAAGCCCGAGAACCCAACTGCCAAGGCAAACAGCAGGGCACTGTTTCCCATCAACGGGAAGGTGGCCAAAAGGCAGCACAAAGCCGCCAATCCGGTTCCAAGCAATCCGGGCAGGGACCGCCCGAAGCGAATTCCTAATCCCTTCCGAATGAGGCGGTCTGTGAGCCAACCGCCCACCAGGCACCCGATCGCCCCCAGAATGAGAGGACCTCCCTTGTAAAGGGCTCCCACCACATCCCCTTTGGGAACCCCGAACTGAACCCGCATGATTTCAGGCAAATAATTCAGATTGAAATACCAGGAAAAACTGATGGCGCAATACTCGATAGACAACAGCAGGACCGCGGGGTACAGGAGAATTTTGCCCCACGGGACCGCTGAATGGGCCGCCTCCGTTGCCCCCCCGGTTCCCTGGCGGATAAGACTTTTTTCCGCATCGTTCGCCCAAGGACATTCGGAGGGCCGATTGCGAAACCGTAAGGCGAAGCCCACGCACCACACCAGGCCCACCAAACCAAACACGAGGAAAATGCCGCGCCAAGGGAGGCCGAATCGATCCACCAAAAACAACCAGACCAATGGGGTCAGGCCCCCCATGAGACGGGCGGTGGTCCACAGCAACCCTTGGGCCCACCCCCTTTCGGAATAGGGTAGCCAGTTGTGCAGGGCCCGCGTGATGTTGGGAAAAGCCCCCGCCTCACCGACCCCAAACAGGAAGCGCACCGCCACCAGACCCCAAAAACCCAACAGGACCACCCCGCCAACTTTCAGGCCGGCCAGTGCAGTCAGCGCTGTGAAACAAGACCACCACAGTACGATTCGGATCAGCGTGCCACGCGGCCCAAAGACATCACCCAGATACCCGGTGGGAATTTCAAACAGGGCATAGGCCAAATTAAAGGCCGCCAAGGTCCAGGCCCATTGGGAGATGTCCCCACCCATGGCGTCCTTGATTTGTTTTTCCGCATTGGGAAACGCGGCCCGGTCCAGGTAAGTGATCATGGCCAGGACGCAAACCCAGCCCAGCACCTCGTAACGAACCCGTGTCGGGCGGATGGCAGAATCGTGCGGATCGGACGCGCCGGCGCCCAAGGAACCAGGCAAACCGGACATGAGCTCCATCCTCCCGAACCAAACAGCAAAATTATCCCTCCCCAGCGTTTTACACCGAGGGAGACCACGAGTCATGCGATTTCAGGGCAAAAATGCCGAATCATTGGACTGTGGCCGAAGGAAGTTCCGGTTGAAGCCTCGGCTTTGCCAGGAACTGCTTCTTGTGGGGTTCGTAATCTAACAATTGCCCGCCAACCCAGTAGAGGTATCGGCCTATGCCAAATTTGACAGCCGCCCGTTTCAGGGCGTCGGAAAAAGCGGCTTTTCGACGGTCGCCCTCATCCATGTGATCAGCCGCGCCGCCCACATCCATTTTGGTGATCCACTCGCCATCCAGCCGCAATTTCAATCGGCAGGTGACGGATCCACCGGGAAGGCACTCATAGTCATCTTGCCAATTCCCTGGCCCCAAGACCTCGTCCAACCGATCTTCAATGACCCGCACATCCACGTAAGGGATCGCCAACGCCCTGCGACCAGCAAACGCACCCGGCTTGAACCGAACCACCTTTTCCGAAAATGGCGCGGCCAATCGGGCCATAACGGAAACGGCACCCTTCGAGGAATCAACCAAGGGCACTGGAAATATGGATTCGAGCGGTGAAACTGTCGAATCACCCTGATTCATGAGGATGTCCGGGTTCATTTCAGGCACGCTACCCAAAGGACCGACAGGCACCAGGCGATGTGGAATACAGCAATCCATTTTCCTTCCCTCCCAACCTCTGCCCCTCCAGGGCGACCCTACCTTTTCCGGCACAATCCATGGGCATAACCACGCACTCCCTGCACTTCTCCTTGCGCGGGCACCTCCAAACCTTGCAGCCAAAAAAAGAAACCCGCCGGTCAACCCGGCGGGTTTCCAAAAACAGTGTCTTAATCAATCAGATCAATTCAGGCATGGGTTGGTTGGCGACCAGGTGCTGGGGGCGCCCGGTTTGGTCAATGAGGAAATGGGTGGCCGGATCCAAACCGATCGCCTTGTAGAGTGTGGCAAAAACCTCGCCAAACTGCACCGGACGTTCCTTGGCGTATTCGCCCAGGCGATTGGTGGCCCCCACCACGGCTCCACCCTTGATCCCGCCACCAAACAGCAGGGCCCCGGCCACCTGAGGCCAGTGATCGCGACCGGCATCCTTGTTGATCCGGGGGGTACGGCCGAATTCGCCCCAAACCACCACTGCCACATCATCGATCATGCCACGCAGGATCAGGTCGTCGATAAGGGCGCTAATTCCCTGATCCAGTTTCGCCCCGTGGTCACGGACCAAATCAAAATTTTTGCCATGGCTGTCCCAGCGGCCGTAGCTGAGGGTAACAACCCGCACCCCGGCTTCCACCAAGCGGCGGGCCAGAAGCAGATGCTCGTTCACCGTGGGAGCACCATCGTACTGATATTGGTAGGGCTTTCCCGAACCGTACCTGGCCCTCGTCCTTTCACTCTCGCGGCTGAGGTCCAAGGCCTCCACTAGTTTGCTGGAGGTCAAAACGCCCATGGCCTTTTCGGTCAGGGTGTCCATTCCACGGATCTGGCCGACCGTATCAATTTCACGGCGCAGCGAATCAAATCGCTCCATCAATCCTTTGCGCTCGGACATATTGCTGGCCAAGGCGTTTTTGAGCTTCAGATTTTCCATACCCGGACCATCGGGCTTAAAGCAGGCATAGGACGGCCCGAGGAATCCGGAGGTGCCGGGATCAGACCATGGCACATGCTGGGTCCTAGCCGCCAAACCGACAAAAGAGGGAACCGAGGGGTCGGTGGGTCCGAGCATTTTGGCGACCGCGGCTCCCATGCTGGGACGTCCGCCCATGGAGGCGATCGAATTGGGAGGCCAACCCGACATGCACTGGATGGCATCGTGCCCGCCGGTGGCCCCCACCAGGCTACGAATGATGGCGCAATGCTTCGTACGGGCAGCAATTTGCGGAAAAGTCTCACCGATTTGAATGCCGGGAACCTGTGTGGCAATCGGCTTGAACTCGCCTCGGATGTCGGTTGGGGCGTCTGGCTTCAAATCCCACATATCCTGATGAGGCGGGCCACCACCCAAAAAGACATTAATCACGGCCTTGTGCCCGGATGGCTTCCGGCCGGAGGCCTTGGTTTGGCTTTGCTCTGCGCGAAGCAAATCCACCATGTTGAAAGCGCCGGCCCCAACACCCAAGGCACCAATCCGCAGGAACTCCCGACGGGCCACACCGTCACAGTAAGCCTGTTTCTTGCCAAAAAGTGTGATCATGGGAAAATCTCCACAAGGATGTCTAGGAGACAAACACTTGGTCGGGCGGGACGACCAGCAAAACTGATCGCTCAAGTGTGTCTATTTCAAAGTTCGCAGGCTTACTGAATCTACTTCCTTAAGTCTTTTGGGTCAAGCAATACTTTACCGTCCACATAATTATGAAATAATTTGTTATCTAAATTTATCCGAATTACTTATTCAGGGCCGATTTTTTAAAAAGGTTTCCTTCATTGCCAATGTTTATTTTTGTAGGACTTACGCAGTTGGCCCGAATTGGCTTTGCCTATTTCATTCAATTTGACTATCTTTGGCAGCTGTGAACAAGCCAAAAGTCACCGCTGAAGACTTCATCGACTTTCTGGTCGCCACGCC
>Ga0169931_10000764_pt1 | contig 53755 bp, 37 predicted proteins | sample Kivu_15m_20L_FD_129675 | JGI IMG/M metagenome (GOLD analysis project Ga0169931, IMG submission 129675) | Freshwater microbial communities from Lake Kivu, Western Province, Rwanda to study Microbial Dark Matter (Phase II) - Kivu_15m_20L... | ecosystem: Environmental > Aquatic > Freshwater > Lake...
CAGAAGGCTACAGCACAGAAGGCTACGATGTGGAGCTGCGGGTTCTGTGGGGTGGCCCGGCCAGTCGTCAGTATGCTGGCAACATCGAGATTCAGAACGGATTTGCCAAATCGCTTTTTCCGATCAGCATGCAGGTCGATAGTTCACACAGCGTCAAGTTGCGGGACAATCGTACCATTGAACTACTTCCTAGCTCTGCTACTCGCTACGGAGGTGCCGGGTTCCAGATCTCCGGCTCAGATCAAACAAAAATACGAATTACTCTCGATGATGCGAGTTCAGCGCTGTCCAGTAAAACCGGGGGTAGTGCCGATGCAAACGTAGTTGAGCAGGGGACAGCGAAAACCAAGGTTCTCGAGGTAACGTTGCCGGAGATTTTGCAGCAAAGCCGATCGATGGTTTTGGATCAGAAGGGGAGTTCCATCGTTATTGAGCGTCCTACTTATGATAAGATTCGACCTATCCTTAAACGCACTTCACTGATCTTTGCACCCGAAGAACCGATTCCCCTTTCGTGCACGGGTCATCATCTCGGATTAGGTCAGCAGCAGGGTTTGCGTCTTACTTTTTCGTTGCTAGAAAGTTCCACTGGAACGATTCTTCAAAGCCACAATACTTCAATCACGACAGACCAAGTCGGCTCGTTTGCCGAAACGTCTGCGGCCACTTTCTATGCTCCCAAAGAGGAAGGTGTGTATCGAATCGAGATTCGCGCTGAGAGTCGCCGTATGCTCGGATCTTTGCTTTCGGATGCGGGGGTGAGTCGCAGTCTGGAATTTGTGGTGATGCAATCTTCGCCGATTCAAACGGCCTCGGTACCGTGGACATCGATCGAAAAATGGGAGCCTGCGGCCGTGGATGTGCTGACGGAAAACGGAAATAAAAACCGTGACAATTCAGCGACGGGTGCGGCAGAGCGAAATCGGTGGTTCACTTGGCGCAATCTCGGTAATCGAGGCGGCTGGTGGAATAATGTCTCGCGACAATCGACTCGCAGCCCGGTCAAACAGACGGTGGAGCGAGGCGAAAGTATCATGGGGCCGAACGATTGGTACCTGACACCGCTCAGAATTGTGGCGCCCGGCCAACCGCATCGATTACTCGTGCGTTACTCCTCTGCGGAACCTATGCAACTGGGCCTAACCATTCTCGAGCCCAATGGTGAGGGGAGTCTTTCGCCGCTGGGTGTTAATTCGGGGGTTCAAATCTCAAGTGATGACCTGCGAGAAATTCAAGGGACGGGTGAAACAGAAATTATCTTTTGGCCCAGAAGTTCTGGGGCTAGCTTATTGGTAACCAATCCGGATAGCGAACATTCGCTGCGACTGCTTGGATATGAGCTTTTTACAGGCCCCTCGCAGCTCGAATCAAACCTCCCACGGATAGCGTTTCAGCCGGAATCGTTTCGGGAGGGCCGGAATGCGGAGAGAGACAAAGCGACCGGCGATCTGTCAAAAAATGGAGTTCCAACTCAGACATCCTCTGCACCGCTGGTCCCACGTGTGGCGGCAATCTATCTTGACAAACCCTTATTGGCAGAATTTTTGGGTGGTCCAGAAATCTTAGATCAAGCCACTGAACGCGGACTGCATGCTTGGCAATCCTATTACACCGCTTGTAAACACTTGGTGGAGTATTTGAAGTGGTCTGGCCACAATGGCGTTGTTCTCTTCGTGGCGGGTGAAGGGGGTTCTCTTTATCCGAGCGAATGGTTGTATCCAAATTCGAAATTTGATCGCGGTCGTTTTTTTGCTGACGGACGTGATCCGATGCAAAAAGATGTTGTCGAAATGCTGTTGAGAATGCTCGACCGCGAAGGCTTACATGCTTTGCTCGGCATACACTTTGACGGCTCTATGGATCCCGATTTGATTCGCAGCAATTCTGCTTCAGATCCTGTCGAACTGGTAGACCTACAAGGAAATCGATGGTCGCAGTCCAAGCCAAATACTCCGCGGCAACCGCCCCGCTACAATCCACTGAATCCAATAGTTCGGGAACAAATGACGCGTTCGCTGTTGGAATTGGCGGATCGCTATCGCAATCATCCGAGCTTTCGCGGTGTAGTGGTCGAAATGGGAGGGACGGGCCATCTGAGCTTCGCCGGTGATCGCTGGGGTTACGATCCTGAAAGCGTTCAAGTTTTTGCGAAGAGCCTCAACGCGCAGCTGCCAGCGGATGTGAATGAATTGACTGCGGTCATACAAAGTCGACTCCGCGGCGCATTCATGCAATGGCGTGCCAATCAGTTGACACTTTTCTTACAGCAAATTGCACAGAGCATTCGCAAGGAACGAGCGGATTTGCGTTTGGTGGTCTCTACGGCAGGCTTAGCAAAACAACCACCCACGGAAAATGATTTTGTCGAATGGTCTGAACTTTGGATGCCCGCAGATTATATTGCATTGAGCCGTGGGCTCGACCTGAATGGTTTAGCTCAAGTCGCCGAAATCGATCTCCTTCATGCCGATGTCCGCTTCCCCCTGCATTCGCTGCCACAACAGCGTTGGAGCTATGGTGTTCGCGACATAGCACCAAGTACGGCCAGCGAGAATCGACTCCCGCGGGGCGGATCATTATTGCTGCTCCCTCCGATGAGCCGAAATTGGCCATCGGTTGAAAAGCAACAGCATCTGAATCAAACCAACTCAAAAGTCTGGACCTTTTTGCAAGTTGCTCCCCACGCGCCAAGTGTTCTATCCAGTTGGAGTGAGCGGCTTTTACTCGACGATGCTTGGTTGATGGCTAGTGGTGGTTGGTCACCCAATTTTGGGAGTGAAAAGTGGATGCGCGATGCCGCCCAACATTGGATTCAACTCCCTCCGGTGCGCATGGAAAACTCCGATTACAACTTAGGACAACCACTATCCCGATCGGTCAGCTTGCGGACAGCTACCTTTCAAGACAAAACGTACCTATTTTTAGTCAATGCGTCGCCTTGGACCGAGATCTGTTCGCTTGAATGGAATCGTGCGCCGGCTGAGGGTCTTATTCGCCTGGTAAACTCTTCGGCCTCGAGCGTTCCGAAGTCTTGGTACAGCAAGCAATGGTCGATGCAACTGAAGCCGTTCCAGTGGCACACGATTGTCGTCGACACTCCTGGCATGGAGATTGTGCATTGGAATCACCAGCCCGAGGAAGCCGCGATTGAAATTGCCAAAACGAAACTCAACGAGCTGAGCGAACGGGTGAAACGATTGCACACGACTCGCTTGGCCGCTTCCGAGTCGCTGGTTAATGGTGGATTTGAAACATTCACTGTTGATGAGAAGCCAGATGGCTGGACCTTTTCAACACTTCCTTCCACTCAAGTCTTGCGGTCCACCAACGCTTACCGTGGGGACTCTTCGCTAAGGCTGGAGAATAACAGCAACAGCAATGCTTCACTGTGGCTGCAAAGTTCACCGGTTCGATTACCCAAGACTGGCCGGATTGCCGTCGAATTATGGATTCGCAAAGAAGTCGGCAGCGAGGAACCGAAGGTTCGCCTAATGCTGCAGGGCCGCCACAGCGATGGAACACGCTACGAAAGAATTCGCTATTTAGGTAAAGATGCGACGGATGCTCCTATTTCCGACCGCTGGGAAACTGCTCCACTGGTTCTGCTGGTTTCCGATTTACCCACCTCAGGCATCGAGGAACTTCGCCTGGAGGTCGATCTGATCGGCAAAGGAATCATCTACGTCGACGAAGTGAAAGTTTACGATGTCTACCTTCACCCAGACGAAAGAAATCTCATACGGAATGAGATTTTTGCTGCAAGCGAACCTTTTCGCGATCCAAGTCTTATGGTCCGCCTGGACGAAATCGATCGACTTTGGAAGAGCTATTGGGGTGAATACCTCAGACGCTATGTGCCTCTGAACCATTCCACCACGGGAAGTCGCGAACTGAAAGCCGAACTCGACACTTCCGCTTCGAGAGAACTGTCGCAGCAGAATACGGAAAATCTCCCAGAGAAAAATACCGAAGCCAAGACAAAGCCGGCGCAGTCTAAGGCAACCACCCAGCAATCGCCCGGTTTGCTAAGACGTCGACTCGGAAATTTGCGCGGAGGTGGAGCTACAGTAGACCGTTAGTATTTAGTTCCGTAAAGTAGGAGAGATAACTGTATGTATGCTCGCGCAAACGCTTCCTTTTTTGGGCATGTCCTTCATTCATGACAGCAACTACGGATTCATTGCCAAACCCTTCGCTCGAATGCTGGATTGCCCAAGATGGAATACAACTAGCCGATTGGGCTTATCACTTCTTGCGAGAATTTCTGACTGGTCGTTCCGAGCACCCCGCGTACATTGCGCTATCGGGAGGTACGACGCCTAAGCGCATGTACGAACGAATGACCCAAGATCCGGCCGACGCAGTGGTTTGGCAGAACGCGCACTGGTTTGTAAGCGACGAGCGCAACGTCCCCCTCGATCATCCTGACAGCAACTTCGGCTTGGCCGATCGAACGCTGTTTCAACCAGCATCGATATCGAGAGACTTATTGCATCCGGTACCGATCGATATCGAAGCGCCAAATCGAGCCGCCGAGCAATATGAATCGCTGCTTGAGTACCATTTGTCCCGAAGGGTTTCGGGAAGACCGAGCTTCGATTTGATCTTTCTCGGTTTAGGCGATGATGCTCACACGGCATCTTTGTTTCCGGGCACAGCCGCATTGGCAGAACGTCAACGCAATGTGGTTGCCAATTTTGTGCCTAAACTCAGTACCCAGCGGATTACATTCACAGCGCCATTGATCAACAGTGCGGAGTGCGTAGTCTTTCTCGTGTCTGGTAGCAGCAAGACGCCAGCGCTCGAAAACATCTGGCATGGTCCGCGCGACCCCAATCTTTACCCTGCTCAATCGATTAACGGCGCTGGTCGAATCGTCTGGATGGTTGATCGAGCCGCGTTGGGTCAACTGGATCCACCCTCCCATGCTAGCGTGATTCAGCACCAGCTCAAGGCATGAGGCGCCAGCGCGAGTGTGGCGCCTGCTTGAAGGAAGGTTCGAGCATCTTATTGCGAATCCAGCATCCGCTGCAATCGCTCCAATGCCACCATCAAACGGTGCCATTCGGCTACAACTTCAAAGGTATCCAAGCTGAGGCAATCCGGGCGATCAAAGCCTACCTCGCTTAGTTTGATGCGTGCATCGAGCACCAACATCCCTTCGACCAAAGCATTATCGCACTTTTGCTGAGCCGATAGCTCATGATCGTCATAGATTGGCATTATCTGCTGCATCGCGCGATGCACTACCCAAAGGGCAGCTCGATCTTGGCTCTCCGCATCAATTACAGCGCGAAACGTACCACTTTGAACGTAAAACTTGGCCATCAGCTACTTCCTTGCATTTCAGGGGGGCTACAGCCTTGCAGGGCTGTGGAATTCGTTGTTTTTCAATCATTACGCTTAGACTTCGAGTATGGTTGGGCTGAACCACTTATTTCAGCCACTCTCTCTTTGCCTGCTGTAATGATCGCAATGAACTGGACACCTTAGGTCCATGCTGAAATGCATCAGAAAAATTTTATCGAAGGTGAGAATTGAGACAAAGAAGCGAAGGGATTGGGGTCAAGCTAAAATTGGCTTAAGGTTCCACTTCGCTGTTGCGATTGTTTTCGGTCCGTCGCTCAAAACGTCTCAAACCGATTATGGGAAACAGCTCCGCTGCGAGAAAGAAAGATCCGGTCGCGCACAACAAATCGTCTGGTCCGCATAGTTGCAGACCAACCTCGTACGCTTCCGCAGGATCTTTAGCAATTACGGTATGTGCCAGCATTTTTTTCTGAGATAAAACTTTTTCGGAAGCTATCAATTCGGCAATTATTTCCTGAAGCTGCGATGCCGGCACGGCTCGGGGATTCTCGCGATACTGGGTAAGGATGAGAATATCGGTGGATTGAATTAATTCCCTCAGCATCACCCGCAAGTCTTTGTCGCGGCTGGCGGCGAAAAGGACCACTCGCCGGGCCTGCGGAAAATAATCCTTCATGGCTTCCACTAAAGATACGATCGAAGCTTCATTGTGGGCTGTATCGATAATGCGATAGGGTGCAACCCCGACCAATTCGAATCGGCCGCGGGCCTTGGCCCGGATCAAGCCTTCACGGAGTTGAGTTTCAGCGATTCGCCAACCGAGTTCTATCAGCCAACGAGTTGCGGCGATCGCGATCGCCGCATTATCGCACTGGTGCTTTCCCGGCATTCCCAGAGTCGCGTTGGCAAGTTCGAACTCCCGGGATTTTTCAAAGTAATCGATTTGACCGGTCAATTTGGGCAAGGGACCAGATGTACTGAAGAGTTTCGATTCGGAAAATGTGGATTCGGGTGGAGTGGATTCGGGCTTGGTAAATCCCGATCCTCCCCATCGAGCGTCGAAGTCCACTGCGATGCAGCGCAGTGGTGCTTGGCACTCTGTTGCCTTTCGCACAATGACATCGTTGGCGTCGGGATGGCGAGCGCCACAAACTACGGGAATTTGCTCCTTGATAATTCCCGCCTTTTCCCCTGCAATCAAAGCGATGGTGTTACCTAGCTGCGCTTGATGGTCCAAGCTAATCGAGGTGATAATTGTGAGTAGCGGAGCGCAAACATTGGTGCTATCGAGCCGGCCACCCAGGCCAACTTCTAGAACGACCACATCGACTTTAGCTGCCTCAAAGTATAGCCACGCCAGCGCCGTGGACAGTTCAAAGAAGGTCGCCTTCTCTCCCGTCTCCTCCGTCAGTTTATCTTCTACTTCTCGCAGTCGCTCAACCAGCCGAACCAGCAGATCCGCAGGGCAATACACCCCATCGACGGTAAAGCGTTCCTCCAGTTTCAGCAGATGGGGAGAGGTGAACAGCCCGACCCGGTAGCCGGCTGCTCGCAGTATTTCAAACAAGTAGGTAGCTGCGGAACCTTTACCTTTGGTTCCAGCGATGTGAATGGTCGGGAGGCGGAGTTGGGGATTTCCAAGCCACTGGAGCAGCATCTGCATCCGGGATAGCTTGTAATGGCTGGCGGAATACGGTTTGTGACCTGTCTTTTCAAAGTTGACCCGACCGAGCAGGAACTCCAACGCGTGGTTGTAGCCGGGTGCTGGTTCGGGTTGTTCTTGCGCGGTTTCCACGTTGAATGCTCCCAAGGTAGCCGCCATCGCTCCCAAGTTTCTTCATGGTCCCTATTGGACCATGTAATAGCGGCTTCGCAACGCGTCTTGACGACACGATAGTGATCAAAAGATCATCTCAATGACATTGTTTTGAAGTGTTCGCAATGGCGAACTGGCCTGACACCCCCAAAAGACCCTGCCTGCGTGAGGTATCCTTTCACTCCGAGCTGATTTTCAACAATTCTTCACACGAGCTCGCAGGGGAAGGCGTTTTGGTGAAGTTTAACGAACATACCGGCATAATGCGCAATATCCGCCACATTGGAGGGACGTCGTAGCTTGTCGATAGTTGCCTCCGCATTTATAGTGCCCCATAAGCAGAAACGATGGTCGAGTCTTTGGAGCGGTTTGATTGAACTGCTTTGGTATCCCAGACGTAGTGCCGCCAGTTTCGCCGCAATCTTATCTTATAGATCCCTATTTCGTTGTAGCGTCCGAACAAACGGAGCTTTTTTTCGATGGCATTGAAGTTAGAGACCGCCGCGCCGAAGCCTACTCCCAAACCTGTCGAACCGGTCATCGAGACCCGTAGCTTGGGCAAAATATACAGAGACTTCTGGGGGCGTAAAAAGGTTTACGCATTGAAGTCGCTAGACATCGAGGTCCGCCAGGGTGAAATCTTTGGACTCTTAGGGCCCAACGGTTCGGGTAAATCGACCACGATCAAATTGATCCTTGGCTTGTTGTTTCCCACTTCGGGACGTGCTTTCGTGTTCGGCAAAGATTCGACGGACGTGAGCAAGAATGAGCGTGTGGGTTATCTCCCCGAAGAATCGTATCTCTACAAATTTCTCAATGCTGAAGAGACCCTAGACTTTTATGGTCGTCTTTTCGAGATGCCGGCCGATATTCGCCGGGCCCGTACCGAGAGATTGATCAAAATGGTCGGCTTAGAAAGATCGCGTCGCCGACAACTCCGCGAGTACTCTAAAGGCATGACGCGGCGTATCGGTTTGGCCCAAGCCTTGATCAACGAACCAGATTTGTTGGTTCTCGACGAACCAACAACAGGATTGGACCCACTGGGTTCGAAGGACATGAAGGATCTTATTCTTAAGCTTCGCGATGAAGGCAAAACCATCTTGTTGTGCAGTCACCAACTGGCGGATGTCCAGGATGTCTGCGATCGAATTGCCATTCTCCACCAAGGGGAGCTGAAAGAGCTTGGTCGAGTCGATAGCCTGCTCAAGGTGCGCGATGTCACGGAAGTGCATGCGAAGGGTCTCAGTGATCAAGCCAAACTCGAGATTCAGGAATTGATCAAGCGGCACGGAGGAGAAGTTCTCTCGGTCGATAATCCAACCACCACGATGGAAGAGTTGTTCTTAGATATTGTGCGTCAGAGTGAAGACCGTCCTGGCCATCGTTCGGGCGGATAACCTTAGCTTACAAGCTCCTTGTCTTTTTTCGATTGCGGATAGACGATGCTTTTTGATCTCGAATTAATGACGCCCTTCTGGGAGTGGTTCACTACGGTGGGCTTGCTCAACGGTGTATTGCTGATAGCCGCTCTGTCTGCTATCGGTTTTGCCGTATGCTACATTGTCGCCGTTTATCTTTATGGCCCCTCCGAAGGTTTCTACGTTATTGCAGAAGTGATATCGAAGTTCTTCAGAGACGATCTTCCCAAAACCTCTTTTCGACGCATCGCGGCATTTGCGAGACTCGCTTTCCAGGAGGCTATTCGTCGCAAAGTTTTGGCGGTGTTTGCCGTGTTTGTTGTCGGCTTGATGTTCGCCGGTTGGTATCTCAACCCTGGCGCTGATGATCCGGCCAAACTGTATATCAGCTTTGTCATGACGTCGATCAGTTACATGATGATGATGCTGGGTTTATTTCTTTCTTCGTTTAGTTTACCGGCGGATATCAAAAATCGAACGATCTACACTATTGTCACCAAGCCCGTTCGTCCCACCGAAATTGTACTAGGACGAATTTTGGGCTTCACCCTTGTCGGAACACTTCTTCTGGTGGTGATGGGAATTGTGAGTTTTATTTTCGTCTCGCGCGGAATTGTCCATTATCACGAAATGGAACCCATGGTAGCGAATGCTCGCAAAGGGATATCGACATACGACGCTCGCCATTCGCATACCGTCACTTTTTCTGAAGATGGCACTGGGGTTACCGATGAGGTGAAATCGCACAAACACACGGTTTCGGTTCGCGAAGTGGACGGGAAAAAGGTATACGAATTTGGACCTCCCGAGGGGAGCCTGCAAGCTCGTATTCCAGTATTTGGCAAACTCGACTTTACCGGTCGAGATGGCTCCAAGGGGGATGGGATCAACGTTGGCTATGAAGACACTCGTCGAAAGTATATCGACGGTGCCAGCCTCTCTTCGGCTATCTGGACCTTTGACGACGTTGCCGAGTCTCGGTTCGGTGAAAATCTCAATGTCGAAATGACGATTACCGCTTACCGAACCTTTAAAGGCGATATCGTGACCGGTGTCCGCGGGAGCCTGATTTTGCGCAGTCCCGATGGCAAGGTTGAGAGCGAGCGAATTCCATTTATTGTCAAAGAATACCAGCTCGATCGCATTGTGGTCCCTTCAAAACTTAAGGGATTCCGAGATGGACAGCCTCAAGAACTGAATCTTTATCAAGACCTGGTTCAAGCGGGACAATTGCAAGTCATCATCCGTTGCAATGACCGCAGTCAATACTTTGGAATGGCACCTCCCGATCTATATTTGCGAGCGGGCGATGCTCCCTTCCTGTGGAACTTTTTCAAAGGTTTCTTGTTCATTTGGTTCCAAATGGTCATCGTCATTTGCTTTGGTGTGATGTTCAGTACCTTTTTGACCGGTCCGGTCGCCATGATCGCCACGGTGAGCGTCATTGCTCTTGGCTTTTTTGGTTCGATCGCTTCGGGCTCTCTTTCGGGAGAAATCGTCGGGGGTGGCCCCATCCAAGCTCTCATTCGCACAGTGACCCAGCAAAGCCCCACGCTACCGATCGAGGTGGGGGCGGAGTGGCTTGCGGAGGGAATTCGTTTCGTAGATCAAGGCATACTCGGACTTCTGACTGTACTGACCAACGCTTTGCCGAATTTTCCAACACTGATCTCGACAGCCGACTTTGTTGCCCATGGTATCAATCTGTTCGAAGGCTTAGTCATTCGTCATAGTGCCGTAACCTTCGGATATCTCTGCCTCACGACCATCATCAGTTATTTCTTCCTCAAGACCAGGGAGTTTGCAGCGTGAACCTAAGTGCTTTTCCTCGCAAGCTTATTTACTTGGTTGCCATCGTTCTAACTTTAATTCCCCTGTATTACATTGGGCAACCTGCCGTATATCAAGACAACCGAGTGACATCGGCGGGTGGAACACTTTCCCAGATACGAGAGAAGTACGATTTGGGGCAGGGGGATCTCGGAAAACTGGATCCTGCCAGCGAATCGGCTCGTTTGGCTACCTTGGGCATGCGCGGCGTCGCCGCAGCCATCATGTGGTACAAAGCCAATCAATACAAAAAAGAACACAACTGGGATCGTTTTTCGGCATCCCTCAATCAAATCGCTTTGCTGCAACCTCATTTTATCAAAGTGTGGGAATTCCAAGCCCACAATCTTGCCTACAACACCTCGGTTGAATTCGATGACTATCGCCAACGCTATGCTTGGGTCAAACGCGGCATGGAATATCTCAGCGAAGGTATCGATTTCAATCGACGCGATGCGAATCTTCCTTATTTCCAGGGAATGATGTTCGGTCAGAAACTGGGTAAAGCGGACGAACAATTGCAGTTTCGAAAACTCTACAGCGCGGACAAGGATTTCCACGACGAACTGGAAGCGGAAGGCTTTAACGTTCGCCAGGAGGATGGGCTTGGTGCTGATCGTTTGCCGGATAATTGGCTCTCAGGACGCTTGTGGTACAAGCGCTCCGAAGGCGTTCTCGAATCGGGATCCATTCTTGACAACTTTCGCAAAAGCCCGCTTCACTTCTATAGCTCCGCTCCACTGACGCTCATGAACTACAGCGAGGCGATCGAGAAAGAGGGAATTCTCGACGAGCGCGCGAAATTTGCTTGGAAGCGTTCAGATCTTTCGTGGTCCAACTTCGGTGAGAGAGAGATTCCTACCACTTGGGGACACAACATCCGGCTCAGAGATTTGTCTGAAAGCGTTAAACGCTTGGAAGAACTCCGCAAACAATTTTCCGCTTTCACAGGTGATCTTTATCGCAAAGCCTACGACGAACGATTTCAAAAACTAACACCTGAGGAAAGAATCTCGCTGGAGACACCCGATGATAAGAAATCGGAACGACAATTTATGGTCGCTCTAACGGCCCGCCAGAAAGTGGAACCCAATCCAACCGATGTCGCCAAGCTTTTACCCCCAGAAACCAGAGTGGAAGGCTTGGAACTGGCTTTACGAATCGAAAAAGAGACCGCGTATCGCGAACATGTTGACAACTATCGCAACCAAGTAAACTACAATTACTGGGAAACGCGGGCACTAGCCGAACAGTCCGATATCGCGATCGCTGCGAGGCAGTCTCTGTTTGACGCTGAAAAACTTCTAAGCGATGCGGAACTGGATGAAGCTCTCAAGAAGTATGATGACTCTTGGGTCCAGTGGAAAAAACTTTTTGACACCTATCCTATCTTGATGGTCGACGAAAGCGGCGATGAGGTGCTCGATGCGATTCGTCGTTATCAGCGAGCTCTTGATCGAGAACTGAGCGACGATTTTATTCTGAAAGAGTTCATCGACCTCCGCCGTCAATACGATGAAACCGGTGGAGACATCCAAACGCTGTTGGAGATTTCGCGAGCCGCCGCGAAGAAAGCGCAAGCTGAGGAAGCTGCCGAGGAAAAGTCTGCCAATGAGCCCACTCCTCCAACGACCACAGATAGCAAGCCGGCAGAAGCGGCTCCCGTCGCGGAATCTCCTGAGTCGGGCGAACCACCCGCGCCGGCGCCTACCGCGGGCGATGGAAATTGAGGCGGCGGATGCCCTCCCCAACGAAACGATTTCCCACCAGGCCAGCCCACTCGCTGGCCTGCTCTCTTTTCTGCAGCCTTTTGGGGCTGCGAACACCCCACTTTTTTGGCATCGATCTCCTGGCAAAGAACGGCTTTTGAAAAAGAGTTTCCCCGACCGGGAATACCCACTCGCCATGTATCCGCTAAGATATCAGCATGGGAATTTACGATCGACCTTATTACTCCGATGACTCTGAGCAAGCCTGGACCGGCGGGCCGCTGTGGAACCAGCGGATGGTGGTCACCAATCTGGTATTGCTGAATGTCTTTTTTTTCGTTCTCAATTTCCTTCTTGGAGGTCGGGAATCGGTCATCACCAACTCAATGGCTGTTCGCGGAACAGATTTGGTCCAGCCATGGTATTGGTGGCACTTTCTATCGTATGCCTTTGCGCACAACCCCGACAGCATTTGGCATATCGCCTTCAATATGTTCAGCCTGTGGATGCTAGGACGCCCGGTTGAACTACATTACGGTCGCAACGAATTTCTGCGAATCTATTTGCTGGCTGCGGTGATCGGTGGACTTGTTTTTGCTACCCGCGCTTATTTTACGGGAAGTACGTCCGATTCGGTCGGAGCATCCGGGGCGGTTATCTGCATCACCATGCTGTTTGTCTTTTTGAATCCCAGAGCGACACTCATGATGTACGGCGTTTTCCCAATGCCAGCCTGGTTGCTCGGCGGCCTGATTGTCTTGGTCAATTTTTTGGGGACCGACCAGCAAATCGCCTACGATGTTCACTTGGCAGGTATTGGCTTTGCGGCTCTCTATTTTTACTCCCGAACCCATTTTGGTCGCTGGATGGAAGCGATCAACTTGCCATCTTGGAAACGCCAGTTGACCGGTCCACGACTCAAACTGCATGATCCAGAAAAGGCGAACCGTGAAGCCGAAGAAGCCGATCGAATTTTGCAGAAAATTTTTGAACAGGGACAAGATAGCCTGACAGCGAAAGAGAAACGTTTTATGGAAAAGTACAGTCTCAAAAAACGCAAAGAGCGCGATAATAACCCAAGTTAATTTCCTTTTGAATCGAAGCACACCGACATGAATGCTGCAGCCACCGAAACCTCATTTCCCACAACTCGCGATTCGATTGCCGGCATCCCCGTTCGAGAGATCGCGCTCAAGTTTGGGACACCCACCTATGTCTACGATGCCAGCGTGATCGCACAGAAAGTCAATGACCTGAAACAATTCGATGTGATTCGCTACGCGCAAAAAGCATGCTCCAATATTGGGATACTCCACCGTCTGCGGCAGCAAGGCGTTGTTGTCGATGCGGTAAGCGCTGGAGAAATCAAGCGCGCGTTCGCTGCCGGCTATGCAGACCATGGCAATCCTCATCCAGTCGTTTACACGGCAGACATTTTTGATCGAGCCGCTCTGGAACTCATCGCCAAACATCGTTTGCATGTCAATATTGGCTCACCCGACATGATCGATCAATTGGGTGAAGCGGTTCCAGGCAGCGATATCACGCTGCGCATCAACCCGGGTTTCGGCCATGGCCACAGCCGCAAGACCAACACAGGTGGCTCGGGTTCCAAGCATGGTATCTGGCATGAAACCGTCGATGAATGCCTCGTGCGTGCCGATCGCTATGGACTGACGGTGACCGGACTGCATATGCACATCGGATCGGGCACTGATCTGGCCCATCTGGCGAATGTCTGCGGCGCGTTAGAAAAAACGGCCCTGAGCGTAGGCCGAACCATCACGACGATCAGTGCAGGGGGTGGTCTCCCCGTTCCCTATCGCGTCGGACAAAGCTATGTCGATATCCAGCAGTATTACTCGCTCTGGAATGCGACGCGTGAACGACTCCAAAATCAATTCGGCCATGCAATTCAATTGGAAATCGAGCCCGGCCGTTATTTGGTTGCCGAAAGCGGTTATCTGATCGCCGAAATTCGCGCCATCAAACAAATGGGCGAAAATATGTACTATTTGGTTGATGCCGGCTTCAACGATTTGGCTCGTCCGATTCTCTACGGTGCCTATCATCCCATCTCGATCGCTTCGCATGATGGTCGTACCTTAACCGGTTCGCATCCTGTGGTTATCGGCGGTCCGCTCTGCGAATCAGGCGATATTTTCACACAAGATGAAGGTGGCTACGTATCATCGCGACAACTTCCTGCAGCCCAGATCGGTGATTTTCTTGTCCTGGAAGTTGCTGGTGCCTATGGCTTCGTCATGTCCAGCAACTACAACAGTAAATTCCGCGCTCCAGAAGTTTTGATCGAAAACGGTAAGCTCATTGAAATTCGACGCCGAGAAACATTTGACGATCTTATCGCGGCGGAATCTCTTGGTAATCCATGATTTTTTCGAGCGTTTGATGTTTATCCCCGCAATGTTGCCTTCCACAATGGAGAGTCGCTTCAAGATTTAAAGGAAACCACCATGAAATACGCTTCTCTCTTCGCTTGGCTATTCGCGCTGCTTCCCCTGACCACAGTTAAAGCAGAAGATTGGCCACAGTGGTATGGCCCCAATCGCGATGGCATCATTCGCGAGAAGAACTTAGTGCGAGAAATCCCGTCGACCGGACTCAAGGTGCTCTGGCGTCAACCGATCGCTGGCGGTTACTCCGGTCCATCGATTGCAGGTGGCAAGGTGATTGTTACCGACTACGATAAATCCTCTGGCGATGCCTCCAACGATCCTGGTGGAAGGCGACAACTCTCCGGCCAGGAACGAGTCCTCTGTTTCGATGCATCATCGGGCAAGAAATTGTGGGAATACTCTTATCCATGCCAGTACAACATCTCCTATCCCGCCGGACCAAGATGCAATCCGACAATCTCGGGTGATTCCGTTTTGGCGCTCGGTGCTGAAGGCGATCTGGTTTGTCTGAACATCGCTGACGGCTCTTTGATTTGGAAAAAATCGCTGCGTGATTCGTACCAAGCAGAAACTCCGATCTGGGGTTATAGCGCCCCACCGCTGGTCTTCGAGAACTCGGTGATCACCTTGGCAGGCGGGGAGGGGAGCATCGTCGTCTCGCTAGATCTCAAAACGGGCAACGAAAAATGGCGAGCGCTTTCGGCGACAGAAATCGGTTACTGCCCACCTCAATGGCTCCAACGAGATGGAATCCGAGAATTGCTGATTTGGACGGCCGACGAATTGTGTGGTCTCGACCCAGTGACAGGCAAAGTTCATTGGCAAGTACCCCTGCAACCTCGCTACGGGATGTCGATCGCTGCGCCGCAGATCAGCGGCGATATGCTTTTCGCCTGTGGTATCGGTGATACGGCAGCCATGTACCGATTGGGCAAAGCCAGGACGGCCCCCGATTTACTCTGGAAAGGAAAACCCAAGATGGCTCTGTACTGCGCAAATTCAACGCCCGTTTTTGCAGGCAACGCGATTTATGGGGCCGACTGCCAAACGGGCGCCATGCTTGCAGTAAATGCCAAAGATGGGGCAAGAACCTGGGAATCCTTTGCTCCCACGACCGGGAAACCGGGGCGAGCAAGCCACGGAACGGTCTTCCTCAATCGCTACGAAGATCTCTACTTCCTGTTTACCGAAACAGGGGACTTTGTCATCGCCCAATTAACACCGGAGGCTTACACCGAAATCGGTCGCACCCATTTGCTCGAGCCAACCGGCGAGTGCTTTGGACGAAATGTTGTTTGGAGCTATCCGGCGTATGCGAATGGGTCTCTTTTCGTGCGGAATGATAAAGAAATCATCTGCGTCGATGTCTCGGCCAGGCAAAAAGAAGTAAAATAAACGCCGCAAGATAGGCAAACCTTAACGGCCACACCAACTCTACCCAGCATTTCGAAGATGCTGGTTTTTCATGTTGGTTAGGCCGAAAAAGCAACTGATTGATCACAGTGAACCTCTTCCGGGTTAGTGCCATGGCGTCCGATGTTCGACTAAAAGAGCAGTTGCCGCGTCTCACCGACGCGATCGTGAAGACCTATACGCCCAATGATCGCATCAACCACCTCGGTCATTGCCCTCTCCCCAAGTATGACGTCGTTATATCGATCCTCGATGATCTGAAGGATATTCTGTACCCTGGCTATCGACGACGTGAGGGATTGCACATTGGAAATGTGACTTATCATGTTGGAAACTTGATCGATAACCTTCACGATAAACTCACCACCCAAATTGCTCGAGCCTTGCAGCATGAAGATCGAGTGCGGCAACGGGCGAGCGATTGTGTCGATTTGGTCGATTACGAAGCGAAGGGTCAAGCGATTGCGATCGCCTTTTTAGAGCGCGTCCCACATCTGCGAACCATCTTGTCGACCGATGTGGAAGCAGCGTTTGAGGGCGATCCAGCCGTTACGCATCGCGATGAAATTATTTTTTGCTATCCGGGATTGGAAGCGATTACGATCTTTCGAATCGCCCACGAACTTCGTCGCCTTGCAGTCCCCTTCATTCCCCGCATGATGACCGAATGGGCGCACAAGCAAACTGGCATCGATATTCATCCCGGCGCGACCATCGAACCCTATTTCTTCATCGATCATGGAACGGGGGTCGTCATCGGCGAAACATGCCAGATCGGTAAGCACGTCAAAATCTATCAGGGCGTTACGCTCGGCGCATTAAGTTTTCCCACCGACTCCGATGGGAATATCATTCGCGGTCACAAACGACATCCGACGATCGAAGATCGAGTCGTTGTGTATGCCAATGCCACCATCCTGGGCGGAAAGACGATCATCGGTCATGATAGTGTGATCGGTTCCAGCGTTTGGATCACCAGCACGGTCGCTCCAGGTACCACCGTCACGCTGGAGAAACCTAAATTGCGTATTCGGTCCGGTGTACCGGATGAATTATTGCCAGAAGCCAATTATCAAATCTGAGCGGGCAAATCTGAGCGGGCAAATCTGAGCGGGCAAATCTGAGCGGGCAAATCGAATCGCTCGTTGTGGCCCGCTTGCCAGTATCAACGCGCAGAGCTAGGCTCGCTTTCGCGGATGTTTGGAACACTATAATTGGGGTCAACTATAATTCGGGATCAATGGAGTCGTTGGAGAAATCGTCGCGACTGCGAAGCTGAAAGAAGAGAGCTCGTTTCTGATCGGGCAAGGAATAATCAAAGCCCAGTTTTTGTAGAAAGTGCTCTGACGAACTGATCGCCATCACTTCGAGAATACCCTTTTCGCGAGCCCGCTCGACGCACAATTCGACAAGCTTCGAGCCGATTCCGCGACCTTGGTAGGCTTCCGCGACAGCCAAGCACTGAATTTCGCCCAGTTTGCGCGAGTAGATCTCCACAGCCGCGAAACCGACCACTTCTTCGTCTACCGTAGCGACGAAGCCGTTGGTTGCCAACATGGCCAATTCCTGCCTCGTACGGCGCAGCAGCTTTTTTTGCAAAACGTATTCGTTCAGCAGCAGCTGTATCGACGGGATGTCTTCATCCAGAGCAGGACGAAATTCGATCTCAACCTCTTGAGCGGATTCGGTGGACGATGATGGAGCGTTCAATGGGCCGCGGGTCTCCTGAAGAAAAAGCCGAGTACAATTTTCTGGATAGATTCAATCCCTACAGAATTATTGATTACGACCAGCGAAAGAACTAGGGGAATTCAGTTCTTCAAACCCCAATATTCAAAAAACCGTTTATACAGCGCGGTGCCCTTTTCCAATTGCTCTAGCGATATCCATTCATCGCTGCGATGCGCTTGATCGATACTTCCCGGTCCGCACACAACCAGATTTTTGAGTCGTCGCAAAACGCCACCATCGGTCGCATAACAGACCACCTCGCTGTGTGAACAACCGGCGAGCTGAATCGCTTGCTGAACATATTCCGAATTCGGGTCGACCCACAGCGGATCGATCGAGTATCGCAAATCGCACTCCAGACCCAGTTCCTCGCAACTCTCACGCACTTGCTGCAGCAACGGCTGAATATTGACCTTGGGCATCGTTCGCAAAAACCAAGCTGCTCGCGCCAGACTGGTTGTCACATTGGCCGCTAACGGCTGGTTGGTGATCACAATATTGCCAGACAACGTCGGAGGATCGAATTCCAGATTTTGATAAGCTGGATCGGTTTCCGTCAGCACTTGCAACTCGCCCAACTTCGCCAACATGGGAATTAATTTCCAATTGGCGTTGATACCATCTTTCGTGCTGCTGTGCGCACTGATGCCGCGAGCGGTTATCTCGATTCGACATCCTCCTTTATGCGCATGTACAACTCGCAATTCGGTCGGCTCACCAATCACTCCCACCGTATCGCTGCGCGCCATCTCGTCAAACAGCTTTGAAAACTGATTGACATGCCGAGCTCCAGACATCCCGACCTCTTCGTCTGCCGTGCAAACGATGTAAATGGGAGCGGTCTGCTTGCGAGGATCGATTTCAGACACGGCTGCCAATGCACAGGCTAGCGAACCTTTCATATCGCAACTCCCTCGCCCCCACAGCCTCCCCTCCTTGACTGTTGGCGCGAAAGGCCCGCAAAAATCGATAGACCAATCATCGGCAGGTACCACGTCGGTGTGCGCAAAATAGGCGATGCCACCCACGCCGGCACCACGCCTAGCCACAAGATTCGCTTTGCGAATCCCATGGTCATCTGTGTATTCCAAACGCTCAACCTCGAATTCGAATCGCTTTAGCTCGCTGGCGACAAAGTCGCTAACATCGAGATTCGACTTCCGACTCACCGAATCGAAGGCAATAAGCTGCTGAGCGAATTCAAGAGCCTTCATGATTGGGTCTTTCGCACCACCATTCCACTTCAGATTGACTTCACCGGTTGTTCATAAAATAACATCTTATGCACCGTTTGCAGGAGGGCACCCTCCCATTATTCAGGCCATTCTAACGTGAAAAAAAACGCTGCGCTCGACGAAAACCGTGTGCCAAATCGCTGATTCCCGACTTCTTTACCCCGCATTTCGCGTACATTCTTTCAGCGAAGGGGCACTTTGACACCTACCCAGCATTTGGGTTGATACCATGAGATTCCCTTGCAAAAAAGTCACCACCCCCAATAGAAGTAAAACTCGATAAGCCGGTCAGCGCATGTGCTGGACCTGGATCGATTATTCTGGATATCTTTTGAATTTTGCCGAGGCTTGGTATGCTGCTTGCGCATCTTTGGTCACACAGCAATCCGGACGGTTCTTTGAAAGCGTGATCTTCATGACACATGATATGAAAAACACGGTCGCATTGATTTTGGGTGGCGGCCGCGGCACTCGTTTATATCCCCTTACCAAGATCCGCTCCAAGCCGGCTGTCCCTCTGGCTGCCAAGTATCGCTTGATCGATATCCCCATCTCCAACTGTATCAACAGCGGCATCAATCGCATTTATGTGCTGACTCAGTTCTTGTCCGTCAGTCTTCACGCTCACATTCGGCAAACCTATCGCTTCGACCATTTCAGCGGCGGATTTGTGGAACTTCTCGCTGCCCAGCAGACGATGGAAGGGGGTACCGAGTGGTACCAGGGGACCGCCGATGCGGTACGCAAAAACCTCAAATACTTTGACCAAAAAGATCTCAAGCATGTTTTGATTCTGTCCGGCGATCAACTCTATCGCATGGACTATGAAGATATGATGCGAACCCATATCGAGTCGAAGGCAGATGTGACGATCGCCGCCATTCCCGTTCATCGCAATGCGGCCAAGAGCTTGGGTGTGATGCGCTGCGATGACACCGGTCGCGTTCAGGGCTTTTTGGAAAAGCCGCAAACGGATGATGAAATTAATATGGTCCGCACCGATCCAAGTTGGATTGAATCGCGCGGCATCAAAGCGAATGGCCGTGACTGCCTGGCGAGTATGGGGCTGTACATTTTCAATCAGCAATTGCTATTTGATGTTCTCACCAAGACCAACTACGAAGACTTTGGGAAAGAGGTTTTTCCTGCGGCGATCCGTTCGCGCCGAGTGCAAGTTCATCTCTTCGATGACTACTGGGAAGATATCGGTACCATTCGCGCATTTTACGATGCCAATCTCAGTCTGACCAAGCCGAATCCACCGTTCAATTTTGCGTGCCCCGACGCGCCCGTTTATTCGCGAGCCCGCTACTTACCCCCTTCGCTCTTCGAAGGTGCTCAGGTGACCGATAGCCTGATTGCGGACGGTTGCCGAATCGGTAAAGGAGCGGTCATTGAAAACAGCATCATCGGCTTGCGCTGCATCATTGGCGAAGGTGTTACGATTCGAAATAGCGTGCTCATGGGGGCCGATTATCTGGAATCCGTGGATGAAATCGCAGCCAATAAAGTCGCTGGACGCCCCTCGATTGGCATTGGGAGTGGCAGTTGGATTGAGGGAGCCATCTTAGACAAGAATTGCCGTATCGGCCGACATGTTCAGGTCGTCAATCGACTTGGCGTCAACGATTGTGATGACTATGAACCTTGCTACATTCGCGATGGTATTCCAATTGTCGTGAAAGATGGCACGCTGAACGATGGTTGGACGATTCCGCTCCGCAGCAAATAAATCGCAGCACCAACTTGCCGGCGCGTCGTTGCTGGCCCTTAAAACTTGGGGTCGCGTTTATCGATAAAAGCTTGCAACCCTTCAGCGGCCGCAGTTGTCGTACACGCCGAGGCGGTCATCGCCGCTCCGCTGGTCAACCAAGATAATACGTTTTCACCCACTACTTCATTGAGCATGCGTTTGGTGAGCAATTGCGACTGCGGTGCGCATGCCTGAATCTTTTCTCCCCACTGCTGCGCCCGAACCCAAACCTGATTCGGCTCCACCAAATGATGGACTAGGCCTAAACGATATGCCTCTTGCGAGTCGAGCCAATCATCGCCTAACAACAACCGCGAGGCGGTCGAAGCCCCCGCTCGAAAGCAGAGCAGCGGGGCGACCATGCCGGAAACTAAGCCGTGACGTGGAGCGGGTAAACCCAACGTAAGTCGATGGGAACCGACCACTAAATCACACGCTAGTACCAATCCTAAACCTGCTCCCAAAGCGGCCCCATCGACCGCTGCGATCAGCGGCTTGGGATAAATCAACATCGCCTCATAAAGATCCTTCAGCGCATCCATATCCTGATGCCATTGCTGAAACGCTTCGGTGCTATCCAAAGTTTCATGCCACTGCTGCAGATCGACGCCCGCACAAAACGTGGACCCAGCCCCAGTCAAGAGAATCGAGCGAACCTTCTTCTCTTGATGTAAATCGCTGAGCGTTTCGGTCAACCGCTCGATCAATTCACGCGACAACGCGTTGCATCGGTCGACGCGATCAAGAACGATCGTTGCCACGGAATTATGAGACTTGATCTGCAACATACTCTTCACCTCGCAAATAGTGCGCGGCCTCTAACGCAAAATAAGTGAGTATCATACTCGCGCCCGCTCGACGCATGGACAATAAACTCTCCACTACCACACTGCGTCGGTCTAACCAGCCATTTTGAACAGCCGCCATAAGCATCGCATATTCGCCGCTTACCTGATAAATGGCAACGGGCACTGCAAATGTATCACGGATACGCCGCACGATATCAAGGTAGGGCATCCCTGGCTTCACCATCACGATATCCGCACCTTCCTGCAGATCCAACGCTACTTCATGAAGAGCCTCATCGCTGGCTGCCGGGTCCATTTGATAGGTTTTCTTGGTCGCCTTACCCAAACTTCCCGCCGAGCCAACCGCATCTCGAAAAGGCCCATAAAAAGCGGAGGCATACTTGGCAGCATAGGACATCAATAGAACTTCAGCATGCCCAGCGTCGTCCAAGGCATTGCGAATCGAACCGATGCGTCCATCCATCATGTCGGAAGGTGCAATCACAGAAGCACCCGCATCGGCTTGCACCACCGCTTGTCGACACAGGATCTCGATCGTCTGATCATTGACGACATAATCGTTCATGACCAGGCCATCGTGTCCATGCGATGTATAGGGATCCAAAGCGACATCCGCCACCAATCCGATCTGATCTCCAAATCGTTCGCGTATCGCCCTGAGCGCAGAACACATCAGATTGTTTGGATCAGTTGCCTCCTCCGCTCCAACTGTTTTTTTGGCGGTGGGTGTTTTTGGAAACAAGGCAACAGCCGAAATACCCAACGCTATCGCTCGTTGCACTTGCTCCAAACAGAGATCGATGCTGTATCGATTCACGCCGGGCATGGAGGGGACCGACTCGCGAATCCCTTCACCCTCGCAAACAAACAAGGGCCAAATGAAATGTTGGGGAAGAAGTACGTTTTCGCAAACCAGGTTTCGTATCCAATCGTGGCGACGCGTGCGCCGCATACGCGTCGCTGGAAAAGGTCCACGTACCGGCAACGATGGTTGTGTCATGCTCAGAGCCCCTTCCACATTCAACAAGCCGCAAGAAAATCGACCGCACATAAGCACCAAGGTCGATCGGCGAACACCATGCACATGGAAGCAACGCTCCAGCGCTTTGGATTCATTACCCTATCAATTAGGATACTCGGAAAGCGTCACTTGCACACGATAGGTTTGACGGTCTCGCAATATGATAACATCCACTTCATGACGAACGGGAGTGAGCCCCGCGGTTTGCAGTAGATGACCATCGTTCTCGACCGTAGTCCCATCAAACTGAAGCACCACATCGCCATGCTGCAAGCCGGCTTTGGCGGCAGGTGAGTCCGGCTTCACCGCTTTAATCAACGCGCCACGCGGCGCGATCATACCCAATTGCTTGGCCTTTTCGCTGTTAAATGTCCCATCCAGTTGAATACCCAAATAGGCTCGCGGCAGCTTTCCATGCTGGATCAAATGTTCCGCGACCAAAACGACCATCTTGATGGGGATAGAGAAACCAATTCCTTCATTACCACCCGAATTACTGGCGATCGCCGTATTGATTCCGATCACCTCCCCACGCAAATTCAACAACGGGCCACCGCTGTTTCCTGGATTGATTGCCGCATCGGTCTGAAAGAAATCCTGAATCTCAATCTCGCGCGCACCCAATTCCAAGTTCCGCCGACCCTTTGCGCTAATAATGCCATAGGATACCGAATGGCTCAGCCCAAACGGACTGCCGACAGCTAAAACGAAGTCCCCGATATCGACCTCGTTACTGTTCCCGATACGGGCCGGGGAAATTTCTTCTGCGCTGGGCAGCAGTAAGATGGCAATATCGGTCGATGGATCCGACCAAATTCGTTCAGGGTGAAACATCCTCCCGTCGGTTAAATTCAGCTTGATCGATTCCAATTGCGCCTGATGAATGACATGTCGATTGGTAATCACGTAATTCGCTTTGCCCAGGTTCACAATCACACCCGCTCCCGCCTCTTGAATCTTGGAGGAGGCAAAGCCGGGCCCCGCTTGACTCGCTTTGGATGCCTCAATGTGCACAATGCTCGGTGAAGCAAATCGAACCACGCGCTTTAACAGACTGAACTGACGCTGCAGCAGATCGACTTCAGCATTGATCGAACGAAACTCGGCTTCGCGATCTTCTTGAGGTGTGCTGTCAGAACCTTCCAACACCAGAGCCGGGTTGGAAATGAATCGAGAACCATCCGGGAGCCCCTGCGCCGAAAGGGGACTCGAAGCGATCAAAGAAATAGCCACCAATAGAATGACTACGACTGGAGCACCCTTTACTTGCATCATCAAAACTCCTTCACAGGACGCGTGGCCAACATCTTCATCCACGAATCCTTCCGTGTCTCACACACTGCTCAGAGATTGGTTTTGCAGGTGCCTGCCAATAGTCCTCCATGACTTGGTGTCTTCCCTTGCATCGGACGGCGACTGAATCGCATGCAGAAAAAGCGGAAGAGCGGATCGATCCAACCAACAAAAAAGGCGTCGCACAACGATTGTTCTGGTTGTGCAACGCCCAGTATTGATGACTATCGAGTTTCTTACTATCGAAACTTTCGTATGCCGCTCTCCGCAACAGCATTGCGGCAGGTCGCCTGAGAACTAATGCCTTTTGAATCAATCGGAAGACGCATGACTCTGGGAACGACCAAATCGATCCCAAGAGTTCGAGTGCCGTTTTTCGCTTTCGCGCTGGCACTCGATGCACATCGTCACGAATGGCAAAGCTTGCAGACGACTGAGTGGAATTGGTTTTTCACAAGCCTCGCAGGTGCCGTACTGCCCCACCTTCATTCGCTCTAATGCTTGATCGATCTGCGATAACTCCCTCGCTTCGACTTCGACCAACTGAGTGCTGATCTCATCGTTGGCATTATCCAGAGCGGCATCGAATACATCGCTGTAGACTTCATTTTTCAACTCATCCAGCAAGCTCAAGTCACCCATCAACGCAGCCCTCAAGGCTTCGCGTCGGCCAATTAAAACTTGCTTGAGTTTGTTCAGTGCTTCTTTTCGGGCCATAGCTGCCACCCTTTTCTTCGGTTGAGATTCCCACCCCAGCGGAAACGTCCGGTTTCCACACAATCGCGTTACCGAAAAGCGATCTTTGGGAAAACCAACCGTTTGGGGCTTCTACCAGTTCTTGTTTGGGCCACTGCCTTAACGCCTCGATATTCCCGGTGGTCTACAAACCTTTGCAACCTTCACCGGGAATGTCCCGCTTGGAAACCTATCGTTTCGGCACGCAACTATAGTACGCACGCTGACCCGAAGTAGTTTGCCAAACTTCCCATATATCAATTTTTCCCTAATTTTAGTGGTGCTAATGGGTATAGTCTTTCCTGCCTAGAACCGCCATCCATTCGACACCTGGTATTTATACCCCCCAAACTGTGGCCTATTTATTTCAGCCACCACAAATCCCCCAAACCACCTTATTTTCCAAAAAAGTTCCGACACCCGCTGGATTGCGATTACTTTTCAAAAAGAAACCAACATCAACCCTCAAAATCGTCACAATCGCTGACGAACCCACCAATCTAAGCAGCTTCCTCTGTTTTAGCTGCAGTCTGTAAACCGATGTTGTCCTAAAAAGACGATAAGAGATGTTGCGGAAGTCTTGATAAGCAGTCCCGGAAAGACTCAGTCCCGGAAAGACTCAGTCCCGGAAAGACCTCTGCGCCGATACCAAGAAACCTGACTACTATCGAGAACGGCCCGTCCATGCCAAATGACATCAATGCATCCACTCTAACTGCACTACCACTGGCAGCCTCCCCAGCGTTTAGCTTAGGAGCGAACACCAACTGTTTGGGTGTCGTCAGCTTGGTTAATCCTGCGGGTGAAATCGTGCGCCGTTGGCGGCTGCAAAACGCCAAGAGCACTATTGGATCTGACCGTCAGGCGACGATTTGGCTCGACGATCATAAGGTCAGTTCTTTCCACGCTTTGCTGGTGCTCGGTTCGACAAACTGCATTATGAAGTCGTTCGGACCCGGTTTGCGTCTCAATGGCCAACCCGTACAAGAAAGCGCGATTCGAGCGGGAGATCGCTTTGAGCTTCTTGGGTATCAATTTCTGATTGAATCTCTTTCCGTTTTGACCGGTTCCTCGAAGTCCGTGGCGAAAGTTCCCGATGCGACTCCAGCCCTAGATTCGGCACATGTTTGCAACCCGCACGAAACATCGGCCTCGCAAGCATCGGCAAGCGTCGATACGTTTCAAGTTTCCAAATTGGAATTTCGCGTCGACCAATTGCTCGTGAGACTCGCCGCGATCGATGAGAAGATTTCGCAAACATCGGCTGATCAAAAAAACGATTTCTCGCATAAATGCGAATCGTTGCGAAGCGAAACCGAACAACTGCGCGACACGATCGCGCAAGATTTCAGTGCTCAAATCCGAAGTTTAACCACCGACATCGAACGCCAAAACTCGACTCGAGACTTGAAATTTGATTCAAAGCTGGCTGACCTTTCAAAGGACTTTCACTCTTTTCGCGCGAAAGTTGAAAGCGGTGTAGAAAACCTCCAGCGAGCCGATCAATTACTCGCTCATCTCGCAAAGTCTCAGGAACAAGCAGAGGCACGCCTGACCAGCACAGAATCTCGCCTCACCAACACAGAGTCTTGCCTGACCAACATCGAACAGTCCCTGCAACAGAGCAGCGCACATTTCGAGCAACTGGAACGATGGCAGCGTGAAACGACGGAGAAGATCGATTCTCTATCTCAACAGTCCAACCAAAAACTCGTCTCGACACAAGATGTATCGAAGAACTTTGGCGTAAATTCGGACGACTCAGCCGAGAATCCTCTGGCGAGCGTTAAGCCAGAAATCGCTGCCTTGCAAGCGCGTCTGAGTGATCTGGAAGAGATTTTGGGAGCCTTAGCTACTACCATGCAGACGCGTGGTCCGGTGACTGAGCGATTTCAGTCTGATATCACCACACCTTATCGCTCTGCCAAAGAAGATCGAGAATCCGTCACTCCTGAGACTCCAGTCACTCCTGAGACTCCAGTTTTTGAGGATGAGCCCGAACCGACTTCTGCGCAGGCGTCTGAACTTCCCGCATGGTTTCGTGGTGGGCTATCCGAGGATTTACCTGAGGAAACTGAAGCCAACAATGAAGCGATGTATTCTCCACTTTTCCGTGAAGCGAGGGATGAAGATAGCCGCTCGGCACCGGTTGCTCAGTGGTCTACAACAAGTTCGCTTGAAGCCCCGGAGGAATCGTTTGAAGCTTCTGAGGCTCAAGTGGATGAAAAATTCAATGAAGATGTTCAGCACAGTTCGATTCTTCGCAGCCTGTTAAGGCATGACTCTGAAGAACCTATCGATTCATCCGCAGAGAGCCCCATGTTCGATCAGAAGGATTGGGATGAGCCAGATTCCTATCTGGAATCGGATAAATCGCCGAGTGTTTCAGCCTTGGACATTCTGCGTGCTAGCTACGGGTCGAAGGATCGTGAACAATTTGAGGACGATGAGCCAGTGGGGCGACGCGATAGTCGTGATGGTAGTGCTGCACTGCTCGGCAATTCTGATGAGCCGATTCAATCGACTCAGGATGATTCGACTCAAAACTCCGGCGACAGCCGTAGTGCAACTGCTGACTATGTAGAACCGAAGAGCTATCGAAATCAAGTCGTCTCTGGTGGCAAGGAAGAGTTGGTAAAGACGCCCCCTGTCGCTGCCGCGAATCACGCTGCGGGCAATTCTGCTCGTAGCCAAAGTCATTCCAGCAGCGACGCATCGCCTGCAGATTCCCATGGGACGGTTGACGAAGATTCCGTCGAAGCATACATGCAACGACTTTTATCACGTATGCGGGGGAGCGAACCTGAGCCAGCCAAGCCGGCGGCCTCGGCTCCTATGACGGTCAGCCGAAGTTCTTTGAAGCCATCAGGTTCCCAAGCGATGCGAACCACCTACAGTCCGCTGCGGAAAACTCGTCAGGATCCCGCGGCCGCTCTCATCGCCAGCCGACCCAAAGTGGACGAAGAGGGATCTGAGAACGTTGGTGACGCGGGCGAAACCGATGTTGCTAACCCGCCGAAAACTGGAAATGTTACCGCACCGAGGTCCGCTCCAGAGTCCGCCAAAGATTTGGCCGCGCTTCGCGAACTGGCCAATGATTCCGCTCGGGCTTCCGTAAAACCTACTGAACCCAAGATAAAACCTGTTGGCAATACGGTAAAGCTCATCGTCGCATCGTTGGCTTCTGCTTTCGGTGTGATCTTGTTGATAAGCAATGGTTTGCAGGTTAACTTGACGCTCGTCGCTGCAGCCACATCTTTTATGCTCTCTGCGATCTGGTTGCTCGACTTGGCTCAGTCCTACGCTAGCAGTAAGAAAAAAGAAGCCTCGGGGGGCAACAGTAATACCCAGTTCCGAAAGAAACTTGAGGGTAAAAAGTAGTTCCAGCGCCCCGGTCAATCGATTTCAACAACGCTCAAGATGCTCCTCTTGAGCGTTTTTTTATTGACCTTCGCCGGGACAGAACCGGTTGCTTTTCGCAATCCATTCCGTATATTGAACATCTGTTCTCAGATGCAGCATGAAACGACATCGACGGAGTGAACGCGTATGGATCCTGAACATCGCGCCTATTTGGAACTGGCTCTTACAACCGGGATAGGGCCGCAAACCCTCCAAAGGTTGCTCGAAACCTTCGGCTCTCCTGCAGATGTCCTCTCAGCCAACTCCGAACAACTAATAAATATTGATGGAATCGGACCGCGCCTGGCCGCCCTCATTCGTCAGCGCGATAAAAAACATATCGACGATGTGCTCAAGAACTGCGAAAGATATAACATCCGGTGGGTGCTTCCACTTCAAAATGAATTTCCCGAACTTCTGCGCACGATTCCCGACCCACCCAGTGTCCTGTTCTACAAAGGTGAGTTATCCCCTCGCGATCAACTCTCTGTGGCGATCATCGGTACGCGACACGCCACCCAATACGGCAAAGATCAGGCGACAAGAATTTGTTACAGCCTTGCCAAAGCGGGCTTCACACTCGTCAGTGGTTTAGCTCGTGGTATCGATGCTATTGCCCATGAAACCGCTCTGCGTTGTAAGGCGCGAACCATCGCCGTTCTGGCAAACGGTCTAGACACAGTGTACCCTCCGGAAAACAAATCGTTAGCCGAACGAATTGTTCAAGAAGGTGGCCTGTTGCTATCTGAACAACCACCCTGCATGCCTCCCAAACGCGGCATGTTTCCACAGCGCAATCGGCTCATCAGCGGTCTTGCCCTCGGGGTCTTAGTGATCGAAGCCGCTCGGCGATCTGGCACCTTGATCACCGCTCGACACGCTGCCGAACAAGGACGCGATGTCTTCGCTCTGCCAGGCCCAGTTCAATCGCGAGTATCTCAAGGCTGCCATCAATTGATTCGCGATGGCGCAATACTTACCCAAGATGCCGACGATATCATCGAGAGCCTGGGCCCGATGGTCCAAGATGCGAAGATCGCGCCGGATCGCACGATCCGACGACCAGCCGAACTGCAACTGAACGACCAGGAGCAAACCGTACTGAATTCCATTGAATTCGACGCGACCGATATCGATCGCATCATTCATCGCAGTGGGCTCCCCGTGGCGCGCGTTCTCAGTACGCTCAGCGTTCTGGAATCAAAACATTTGGTGCGGCGCAGCAGTGGACGATGTTTCTTGCGATGCTGAAACCATGACGCACTTCCGCCCTGCGCTCAATCAAAAGGGTATCGAAAAGGATCCTCTCTCTGGTATACTCTTCGCCTCGATCGGAATGCTCATGTTGGGCAAACCGACCTACCGAGCTTTCTGACCCTAACAGAGCCATAACGTCATGAACGTTCACGACATATTAGGCCCTGGGGGCTCCATATCGCGACGACTGGCTCGCTATGAATCGAGGCAAGAGCAATTGCAGATGGCCGATGCCGTAGCCGCCGCACTCGATTCGAGCAAACATCTTTTAGCAGAGGCTGGAACAGGTGTCGGAAAAAGCTTTGCCTATTTAGTACCCGCTATCCTCTTTGCAACCGCAGGAGAGAGCGAAGATATCTTGGATGATGGCACCATCAAAAAACGCAATCGCCGGATTGTCATCAGCACGCATACGATCAGCCTGCAAGAACAATTGATCCACAAAGATCTCCCTCTGCTCAACGCGGTTATCCCCCGCGAATTCAGCTCCGTGCTGGTCAAAGGGCGTTCCAACTACATCAGCCTGCGACGAATGCAGCAAGCCAGCAGCCGCGCAACATCGCTGTTCGGCAGCGAGGAAGAACTTCAACAATTGCAAATGATTCGCCGCTGGGCCGCCGAAACGAACGATGGCAGCCTCAGCGAACTTCCCGTGCGTCCCTCGGCACCCGTTTGGGATGAGGTTGCCAGCGATAGCGGTAACTGTATGGGCCGACGCTGCCCGATGCATGATAAATGCTTCTACTATCTGGCGCGGCGCCGCGTGCAAAACGCCCAAATCCTCGTTGTCAATCATGCTCTGTTTTTCAGCGACTTGGCGCTGCGAGCTTCGGGCGTAAGTCTACTGCCCAACTATGATGCGGTCATTTTTGATGAATGCCATACGCTGGAAGCTGTCGCCAGCGATCATCTGGGATTACAGGTTACCACCAGTCAAATCGATTATGTCCTTAGAAAAATATATAATCCCACAACAGATAAAGGTTTGCTCAAAGCGCTCGATTTAATTCAAGTCAGCAAGCTGCATCTCCGTTGCTGCGACGCACTGGAGCAATTCAGTTTTGATTTACAACATTGGCTCGAAGATCGTCCCGGTAGCAATGGACGTGTTCATTCGCCCAAAATTGTCGAGAACCATCTCTCGCCTTTGCTCCTGGAATTAGCGGGACAATTAAAGCGTTATGGCAGCGATCATAAGGATGAGTCGATTCGTCAAGATCTGACCTCAGCCCAAACGCGTATCGAAACGCTCGCTACTTCTATCACCAGCTGGCTAGAACATCGCCTGCCCGATAGCGTCTACTGGCTCGAGCAGCATTTTTCTAGACGAGGTTTTTCGCGTATTATTCTGCGTTCTTCGCCCATCGATGTTGGCCCAAGCTTGCGCAATATGCTTTTTAACGAGGTCCCAAGTGTCGTTCTGACCAGCGCTACCATTTCTGTTGGCAGAGAAGGGGGCTTCGAGTTCTATCAATCGCGCGTCGGTTTGACAGGACCCAACACCGTCAAACTCGGCAGTCCTTTCAATTATTTGGAACAAGCACGACTGATCTTGCTAGACAACCTTCCCGATCCGTCGGCTCAAAAGAAAGACTTTGAAGCCGCTTTGCCACTGCTGGTACAACATTTTCTAGCCCAAAGCGATGGCCATGCCTTTGTATTGTTTACCAGCTATCAATTGCTCAAACAGGTCGCTCAAGCAGTCGCACCTTGGATGGCCAAGAAAAATCTCGCAATCTACAGCCAAGCTGACGGAACACCTCGATCGAAGCTCATCGAATTGCTGAAAGACAATCCGCGCGGCGCGATTTTTGGAACAGATAGTTTTTGGGCTGGTGTCGATGTACCCGGTGATACGCTCACCAATGTTATCATCACCAAATTACCTTTCAGCGTTCCCGACCACCCTTTGCTCGAGGCCAGACTTGAAGCGATTCGTCGGGCGGGAGGCAATCCTTTCCGCGATTACCAGTTACCAGAAGCGGTGATCAAACTAAGGCAAGGCTTTGGTCGATTGATTCGCACCTCGACCGATCACGGTTCGGTCGTAATTCTCGATCCGCGGATCGTCTCCAAACCTTACGGCCGAATCTTTTTGGATTCTCTACCCGACTGCAAACTCGAGCGAATCTTCGGGCCCGAATTGCTCCGCCAACTCACCGTGGCACCACAGCCTTAAATCTAATCTTCTTCAAACAAATCGTTATATTCTTCCTCGATGTCGACTTCGTAATTGACCGGTGATATCGCCTTTTTGAGCGCTTTGCGCATAGCATCGATCGGAGCCGTTCGACCTGTGAATAATTTGTACTGATAACCTGCTTGCCGCAAAAACATTGTCGTGCCCGGCACCACCAAACATCCTGCTTCGCGGGCGTTTTTGAGCAGCAATGTTTGCTCAGGGTTGTAGACCGTATCGAAAACAATCATTCGCTGATCGAGATGGGAGCGATCATAGGGTGATTCATCGATGTTGGGATGCATGCCGATCGGTGTGCCGTTCACAATCAGACCGGGTCGTGAATCATAGCGCCGCTCCCACGGTACAGCTCGTCCACCAATATCTTTTGCCAGCGTCTCGGAGCGATCCACATTGCGAGATGCAATCGTGACAATTGCCCCTCTAGAGCGCAACCCATGGGCGATAGCCCGCGAGACTCCCCCCGCTCCGAGAAGCAATACCGATCGCCCTTGCAACTTCTCATCGGGCCCCCATTTTTTCTCCATCGCCTGCTCAATGCAATCCATCGCCGCACGATAATCGGTGTTGTATCCTAACGCTTCTCCTCGATCAAAAATGACCGTGTTCACTGCGCCGATACCGGACGCCGCCGTTTCCACTTGATGAAGTAACTTGACGATAGACTCTTTATGAGGAATCGTGACACTCAACCCGCTGAAGCTTTCGTTTTCCTTGCACCACTGGACAAAAACGGAAAGATCATCTTTGGGAATTTGCAGGGCAAAATATCGGTTGGATAGACCGTCATGCGCAAATGCCGCATTGTGTATCAGTGGACTCAACGAATGACCGACCGGGTCGGCGATCACCGCGTAAAGTTTTGTTTTCTCCGTAATTTCATCAACGCGATAGAGATTCTTCATTTGCTCGAAGGTCAGTTGTCCCGGAGCAACCTTTCGATTGGAACTGGGTGTCGCAAAGGTTAACGGTGATCCATAACGACTAGCCAGGATTCGCGTGAGAACACCCAGTTCGCCCATGCAGATCCCGATGGTAGGGACCTTGGCTTTCTCAACCAGTCGCAACATTCGAATCGTATCGGCAAACGAATTGGCCATTGTTGCGATCTTGACAATATCAGCATCTTTCGCCGCCAAACGCTGCGCTATCTCCTCGAGATCGGCAGGCGTTTTTTCGAAATCATGCATGCTGACAATACGCTTGGTCTTGCCATACCGAGGAATCGAGGCGGCAATATCTTCCTCCAAATCGACATACTCTGCGCCTGAAACAATCGCAGTACGCAAAACCTTTTGCCGCTCATCTTCCGACTTTTCCCACCGCCCCCCATCCTCTTTTCGGCGACAGGTAATCACCACAGGAGTTGGTCGATTTTTCAACAACCGCCCGAAGTCGATCGCTCGGCCGATGTAATCCACGCGCATCTCTACCAACTTGGCACCTAATTCGGCCAATCGCGCATGCTCGGCTACGATATGTTTGTGTCGGGTTCGACCGATACTGACGCAGATCATTGCTTTATCACTCTCAAGCTGTTTACCAATGCAGAAATCGCTTCAGCAATTCCGGTCCAGGTTCCGTCAAGAAACTCTCGGGATGAAATTGCCATCCTTCGAGTTTTGCAAACTTGTGCCGAACCCCCATAATAATTTTTTCGCCACGCGCATCGGTCGTCCAAGCGGTCATCTCCAGACACTCGGGCAACGTTGGAGGATCGATCACCAAACTGTGGTAGCGAGTCGCCACAAATGGATTTTCAATTCCAGCGAAAAATCCTCGATTATCATGGTAGATCCGGTCCGTTTTTCCATGCATCAACTCCGGCGCTCGCACGATTGAGCCACCTAAAGCCTGGCCGATCGATTGATGTCCCAAACAAACACCCAGAATGGGCATCTCACCGGTCAACTGCTCCACCACCTCCACACAAATCCCCGCCTCCGAAGGTGTGCATGGACCTGGCGATAGGATCAGCCGCTCCGGCTGCATCGCCCGAATATCGGCAATGGACATCTGATCGTTTCGCACAACACGCACGTCCAGACTCGCATCAAGCTCGCCCAAGCGCTGCACAAGATTGTAGGTGAACGAATCATAATTATCGATCACTAAAATCATGCAGCACCACAGTACATCGCGTCAAAGTAACTCGCTTCGGATTTTAAGGTTCTGTACATCAGCATGATTGTCTTTAGATGAAGAGTATTGTTTTTATATCGCTCTGGGAAAACTCGACAGCGAGCCTACGAATCATTCGTCAATTTCAACTCTTTGATGCGAATGTTTCTCCAGCGTATTTCCATAGGCATCACTTCATTGCTGGAGTGAACCTGCAGGGCTATAAAACCGCGACGATCCGAAGGGTCGGTCAGATCGGCTATCGGAATATCGTTGATCCATGTTTTAATCCGATTCGCTTCGGCGACAACCCGCATTTTGTTCCATTGACCCAAGCGAAAAGCGGCTTGTGCCTCCGGCCGATTCTTTACGGGAAACAACCAGCCCTTGCGCGCTTCGTCGTAAATTCCTCCGGTCCAGCCGCGCGATGTCGGGTCTATTTCGACCTGGTAACCATGCACTCGACCACTCTTGTACTCCGGCCGACTCGCACTTCGAATCTGTACACCGCTGTTGAGCCGCTCACTTTCTAATTTGAATTCTAGTTGGAGCTCGAAATCTTCGAATTCCTCCGTAGTGCACAGAAAACTATTCGGAGTTGCAATCCGAGTTTTGCCGACAATCGAGCCCTCCTCGATCCGAAACTCGGCCTGCCCACCCCGCTGAAGCCAACCGTCCAAAGACTTCCCATCGAATAAATCGCGAAAATCGGTCAGCGGTTCTCCGGATAGACTTGGGGCAGGGGGCTCACCTTGCAAATCTGGCAGTTCAGCAAACTGGCCCTTGGCAACCGATAAATTCACAGCACAAACCACCGCCAGAAGGAGCCAGCCACTTCTCCAGACTGGGCTATTCGAGACTGGGCTATTCGAGACTGGGCTATTCGAGACTGTGCTATTCGAGACTGTGCTTTTCCAGATTGGTCGAGGAGACATCCAGCGTGGAGTTTCACCACTGCGAACGCTTTGTCTATCTCGAAAAAGGAAATTCATCTGTATGGACTGCAAAGCGAAGGGTACCAGACAAGGACAAAGATCAACCACCGACCTTCTATAGTACTCAGAAATCGGGGGACAGGTACCCTACCTTCATCTGAAAATCACGCTCGTCCCAACCCAAGCGTGGCCAAGATACGAACGTACATCACCCATGCGGCTACTCATCTTGAGAAACACCCTCAACCGCCACCGAACGTTTCTCTGCAGGTCGCGATTACGCAGCCGCCAGCGGGCGACAGAGGCCTGCCGATTGCACCCAGGAACGGACTTCGTCCAGGTCCGGAACGCTGCTGCCTCTCAACATCCGCTTGCCTTGACTGCTCTCGGCCAATGCTCGGATATCCTCATACAATTTGGCAGGCACGGTTTTCGCCAAACGTTCCGGAGACGTAATTCCCACTGCGACCAACAACTGAGCGTCATGGCCTCTCAAATCGGGAACACGACATACCAGTTGCGATTGCTGCTGCCAAGTTCGAATGACATCTCCGCTCACTCGAGCTTCACCCAATCTCGCCGCCAGAGACTCTGCGTCTTCTTGCAAAAAGTCACGCACAGTAAACATACCGCAATTGTTCATCCGCTGGGCAACTGTTGGACCTATGCTCGGCGCATCGACAACAGGGCGATCCTGGCTTAAGAAAAACTTGAGCACCTTGGTCGTTGCGCTCGTCTTGGTTTCCGCCTGGTCTGCCACAGTTCGCGTCGCGACAACAGGTCGAATCACTTTTTTACGCTTAATGCTCTTGGTTGGTTCCGCGTATTTCGGTTCAGCAAACTTCTCTTGTCGCTCTGGCTTTTGCAAGCCCACAATTTTTCGCTTCTTGTGTGATAAGCTTCTCGCGGTCGCCGGCAAATCTCGATCAAGATTCCCCTTACCTTTCGCCCTTTCAAGATCTCGAATCTTCTTTTGATCCCGGTTCGCTTCGACGATCCAACTTGTAATGCGAGCTACCTCGTAACCATTGCCGCTGCGCAAAACTTGTTGACCTCGCTTGGTTTGCAAAAATCGTTCAACTCGCTTGGCCAGTTTTCGAGGCGTGAGCCTATTCAAGCGCTGGGCTGTGCGAATGCCGCAACCTACCATCATTCGCGAGTCAAAAGCCCTTACGTTGGGTACTTCGCATACCAATCGTGATTCCGCTTGCCAACGAGCGACTTTTCTCGCGGACACATAACGATTAGGCCGAGTTGTCGCTGGCACCGAATGAAGTGGGTTGGTTCGATAGAAATCCGCATCCGATGTCTCTTCCAGTTTTCGCGAGATTTGCTTAGGATTGGAATCCAATAATTGACCGATGGTGCGAATCCCGACACTTCTCAAGCGAGCAGCCATCGCCTCATCCATCGAAGGCGCATCTTCAATGTGGCTACTGCGAGACAAATAAAATGGTCCACTGTTATCGATATAGTAGGTCTTTACCTTAGACTTTTTCTCAATCGTCACCGGAGTCGCAGCCAAACGCAGTGGCAAGATGTCAGGTTCTTTTGGAACATACAACTCATCTGCAATTGCATGCAACCGTCGGTTCACTTCCTCGGCATCGACAACCGGTTTAGGTAGTTCCTTTTTCAATGCAACAGCAACAGGCTCTACAGCTCTCTCGACAGAGGGCCGCACGTGGCTGATCCAAGCTTGATGTGCGCGAGCCAATGCAATAACACGGGCATCGACCGAAAGTAAAACGACTTGCACACCTCGCCGCGCAACTTCGGCCAGAACGCTCATCAATTGCTTCGCCGCCGAAACGGAAAGTTCATTCCATACATCATCGATGAGCAGCGGAGCGTAATGTCCTCGGCTCAACATCATGTCTACTATCGCCAATCGAATCGCCGTGATGGCTAACCGATAATCTTCCATGGAACGGCCGGAGGCAAATTCATGGGGAAAACGATATTCCCCGTTTTGGGAGAACATCATGCCCGAGTAGCCATGATTCCACTGTTGATCCTGCGCCCAGTTAGGAAGTGGCCTCCCTTGGATGGCTTGATTAGGTACGGCGGTCAATTTTTCATGCCAAGTATGGGCCAATGCATACAGCCCGCTATCTAGCAATTGCGGCTGACGATATTCACTGACGCGAAGCTCTAAAATCCGACGATCTAATTCGCGCAGCTCCGCGCGCAAATTATCAACACGGTCCCACTGTCGCAATTTCTGATCGATCCGCCCCAATTGCTCTCGCAAGGAGAATAGAATCGACATATCAACATTTCGAACACTCAATACGTCCTTGAGTCGTTCCTCGAGTCGACGCATCTCTACCAATGTTGCTGCATGATCGCCCTGTGCGACTCGCAGTCGCATCTCTGTTTCATTCAGTTTTTGGCGAATAGCCAACTCAGCGGCTTCTTCCATCGACTTCTGAATCGCCGCTTCTTCTTTCAACGGAAGCTGATTGGCTTGACAACTTCGCAAACTGGTTGTGTGCCTTTCGCAGCCACATTGATATGGCAGCTTCAACTTCAACTGTTCAACATGAATCCCAAGATCTGCAGCAACGCGTTGCAAAAATAAAAGCCGATCCACTAACAAGGTATCGATCGCTGTCTGCAATTCTTTTTCGCAACGACCTAATTGCTCAATTTGTTCCTGCAGTTTCCGAGCCGCAGTGTCGGATTCTTTTCTGGATATCTGTCGACACACCTCGTACAGATTTTCCTGCATCGACTTGAGCGTTGATGGTAGTGCGATATCTAATGGATTATTACCCCGCGACCCATGATGGTAAACATCGGCCAACTCCTCGAGTTGCCGACGAGTCTGCAGGAGTTGGTTTTCAAGCGCTCGCAGTGGTTCGCGAGGATCCATGTTCACAAATGGGCTGGTCAAATCATTCTGTTGCTCAACTCGCAACTGAGATGCGGAATGCTCGAGCTGTTGACGATGCGCAACGATTTCGGCTGCCGTTCGTTGCCAATGATGTAACTGGGTATCGATCTCGTTGAGTCGATCCATTTGCGATTGGGTCACCAACGGAACAATGGGCTGAGCGGCAACCGCTGGCTTGCTGCTGGTGGCTATCTTGGGAAGGCCGGCTACTTCATGCAGTTCGGTAACCAAACGCTGTTGCTCTTTACGGAGCCAAGATACTTGTTCGCCTAACTTCTCAGCTTGTTTTGTCGCCTCGACCAAATCGCGTTGGTGCTGTTCACGCTGCGAGTAGTAGGAGCGTTTTTCACTCAATTCGGACTCAGAGGGAATCGTTCGCTGCAATAATTCGATTTCCTGTAGCAAACGATTGCGCTCGCTGAGCAATTCATCGCGAGCAGCTTGCGGGCGATCCTGCATAGGCAAACGATCGAGATACTGGATTTCCCTCGCTAAAACGGCTCGACGCTGCTGTAGATCTTCCATTTCGGCCGTCGGTATCGGCGATGTGTGGGTCGGAGCTTCCGACTGCAATAACCCATGCTGACGAGCTAGATTCCACAATACCTGCGGCGCAATCCTTTGATCTTTGCCAAGTGCATAGACCGACTCGTATAGAGAACGATCCATCAGTGGCAATGTACCGCCGTCATGGGAAGCAAGCGAGCGCCATGAGAGAGAATCACTCCACAACGGTCGATGCTCGACTCGATACTCGCGCTCGCCCCGAAGATTATTGGCATAATGAAATCGTCGGAATAAACCCGATGAATCACTCCATGTGATTTGACGCATCGTGATTTGACGCATCGGCGTTGAGCCATCGTGAGTCGCCGATGGTCCGTACAAGCCACTGACCACTCGACGCATGGTCTTCGTTGTTTCGCAAGCGGTGGGTAAACAGATTGCATTGAGACCCTCGTTGAGAGGACCAATATGTGAAATCGCATCGACACCGAGTTGCGATGCCACTCCCCCCGCGACCGCAGTGGGTGAAACGCATAACGGCGAAGCACTTAAAGGCGCAGCGCTAGAGAGGGGTGAGTGAAGCGAATCCATCAAATTCTGGGAATCAACATCCATGCTAACCAGATACATTGGCTCCTCCTTAGCCTTTGGGTCCAAACTGGATCACCCGCTAAAGTACACCAACTGGAGTTTTCGAGCCAATAGCGATTTTTTGCTCTTTCCTGTCACGATTCGCATGAAAACATCGAAAACTGGGTCGCAGGGCCCCATTTTTTTAGAGAGTTCACGGAAATCCCGCTATCCGCATTCGCTTTTAGCCATTTTCTCAAATCAAGCAGGCGGTTATCCTATTAGCCAGGTGCGAACAAAATCCGTTCGCCCATTCTACCTCACTTAACAGTCTTGAAATTCATCATGACCACCCGCCGACGCGCTCGAGAAGTCGTATTGCAACTGTTGTACGAAGACGATCTGAATCCAAACCACGACCCCGCGCTGGCTGAACCGTTTATTGCCAAAAGAATGCTGGCCAATAAACCACTCTCGCAATTCGCACTCGAATTGCTCCATGGAGTTCGCAAGAACCGTTATAAAGTCGATCAGCTGCTCTCTCAGAAAGCGACCAATTGGTCTCTGCGCCGCATGTCGGCTATCGACCGAAATATTCTCCGTCTGGCAACCTATGAAATGGTGCACGTAGGCACACCGGGCCGCGTCGCAATCAATGAAGCTGTTGAAATTGCGAAACGTTATGGTGGTAAGAACTCCAGCACTTTTGTCAATGGAGTACTCGACCGAGTCTTGCGCGAGCTTAATGAAAAACTGGGTGAATCTGAATCTGCTGCGGTGAGCGAGGTTTAGACTCCGCGCGTCTGCTCCGCGAGCCCTGCCATGTTTCTCGGCTAAGAGCCGATCTGAAAACGATTGGAACCTTGGCGTTGGACGCTGTCCTTCCTTGTCGAATTGGCTACCATGATATGAGCCATTGTTCTTTGACATTCATCCAAGTGAGTCCGAGCTATGAGTGCCGCGGAAATATCGGCCGATCAGCCGCTGGTTTCTGTCAACATTTCCCATCTCATCGGGTCTATAAAAGATCCCAGTTCCCAAGACGATCGACTCGTCCAGGCAGCACTGGCTGTTGCTCGCCTACTCCAAAATCGCGCTGCCAAATTGCAGACGCCCGCTGAACGTCGACAGCAAGCCGAACTGGATCGCATGATCCAACATCCAAGCGATAAAGCTATTCTGACCCAAATGACGGATCAATCGTTTCGCAGTCAATCGGCATGGCGTGTCGTCGATCAGATGGTGCATATCCTCGATGTGCAGGGGGTCCCGCGTTTTTTTAGCATGCTCGATCGTACGCTCCTGAAGGGCTTTCAGTCTTTCGGCAATTATCTTCCGGGCGTTGCCGTACCGTTGGTCAAAGACAAGATGCGCAAGGAAACGGCAAACGTTATCCTGCCCGCCGAAACCGATATGCTCGCCTCGCATTTGCGTGCCCGCAGCGAAGAAGGCTTGCGAATGAATGTTAACTTTCTGGGCGAAGCGATTCTGGGTGAAGAGGAAGCTCAGCGTCGTCTGGAAAAATATCTCGCCGCCCTGCAGCAACCCGAAATCGAGTGCATGTCGGTCAAGATATCAACGATCTATTCGCAAATCTCAGCAATCGCTCGCCGACACACTGTCAAAGTTCTCTGCGATCGACTTGAACTGATATTGCGTGCCGCTGCTCGCGAGACCTTTGTGCGTCCCGATGGATCCAAGGTAGGCAAGTTTGTCTACCTCGATATGGAAGAATATCGCGACTTGCGGCTAACAGCGGATACCTTTACCAAAACACTGGAGCGTCCCGGTCTTGAAAACGTTCGAGCTGGACTTGCCTTACAAGCTTATATTCCCGATTCACATTTGGTCCAGCGCGAGTTATCGGAGTGGGCTCAAGAACGAGTTCGACGGGGTGGCTCTCCAATCACCGTTCGAGTGGTGAAGGGTGCCAATATGGAAATGGAACGAGTGGAAGCCTCTCTGCGGGGCTGGCCGCAAGCTCCATACAAAAACAAAACCGAAACGGATGCTAATTATAAACGCATGCTCCAATACGGTATGCAACCTGAGATCTATAAAGCCGTTCAACTCGGGGTCGCTTCGCATAATCTTTTCGATTTGGCTTACGCCATCGTGCTCGCCGCCAGTCAAGGTGTACTAGCGAAGGTGCAATTTGAAATGCTCGAAGGTATGGCCAATCACCAACGTCGAGCGCTCTTTGAATTATGCCATAATGTTCTGCTCTATGCTCCGGCATGCCACCAACATGAATTCATCAACGCGATCGGCTATCTGATTCGACGCTTAGATGAAAATACAGGGCCTGACAATTTCCTGCGTCATGCTTTTAACATTCAAGTCGACAGTCCCGCTTGGAAACGACTGGAGACAGGTTTTAAATCATCGCTCGAGCTATCAAAAACCGTTTCCGATCAACCGCGCCGAACCCAAGATCGACGCCAGCCACCCTCTCAACCCGCGGAACCAAAACGCTGGGAAGAGTTTCAGAACGAACCCGATACCGATGTATCACTTGTCCAGAACAGCCTGTGGGCGGAAGCCCTTATTGAGCAATGGAAAACCCGTTGTGATAGTCGTGCCACCGAGATAGCCCTTTGTGTCGCTGGCGAAACACAAATGGGTGAAGGGGGAATTTATCAATCGCCCGACCCTTCACGGCCCGGTGTCGTCGCAGCCCGTTATCACCAAGCTAGCCCCGCTCAAATCCGTCGAGCGATTCAGTGCGCGGCGGAGGATCCGGCAGGTTGGCGCACGCTAGTGCCCCGTCAACGCTATGATATTTTGCGTCAAGTCGCGCAGGAGATTCGAGTGCGGCGCGGCGAGCTGATGGGTGCCGCCCTGGCTGATGGTGGCAAGACCCTGTTAGAAAGCGATCCCGAAGTAAGCGAAGCGGTCGACTTCGTTGAATTCTATGCGCGGTGCGCTCTCGACCTGGCACAGCGTGAAGATATCGAGGTCCAACCACTCGGCGTTGTTGCCGTCATTTCGCCATGGAATTTTCCCATCGCTATTCCCTGTGGCGGAATTGCGGCCGCTCTGGCCGCCGGCAACACAGTCTTGCTGAAACCCGCTTCCGATACGGTTCTACCCGCCTCGATATTATGCGAATGCTTCTGGTCCGCCGGTGTACCCCGCACTGCATTACAACTGATTCCCTGCAGCGGTAGCGTCGCAGGAAACTCTTTGGTCGGACATCCTGATGTTAAAGCCGTCATACTTACCGGCGGAACAGAAACAGCCCAGCGGATACTCAAACAACATCCGCATTTATTTTTACTAGCGGAAACGGGTGGCAAAAATGCCACCATCGTCACCAGTTTGAGCGATCGCGATCAAGTTATCAAAAATGTTTTGCATTCCGCGTTCTCTCACTCGGGACAAAAATGCAGCGCGACATCCCTGCTTTTACTGGAAGAAGAAGTCTTTGAAGATGCCAACTTCCGCGAACAATTTGTCGATGCCATCTGCAGCATGTCAGTCGACTCGGCTTGGGAATTGAAAACCAAAATGGGCCCCCTGATTCGACCACCCAGCGGCGTTCTGCTCCGCGGCTTGAAGGAACTTGAACCTGGAGAGTCCTGGGGAGTGTTACCGAGACAACTCGATGATAATCCCTCCCTCTATAGCCCCGCTGTGAAATGGAATGTTCAACCCGGTAGTTTCACCCATAAAACCGAATTGTTCGGCCCCGTATTAGGCGTGATGAGAATTAAAAATCTGACGCATGGAATTGAACTTGTCCACGCAACCGGATACGGATTGACCAGCGGACTGGAAAGCCTGGACGATCGAGAACAAGAGTTGTGGTCTAGCCACTTGCGGGCCGGCAATTTGTATATCAATCGCCCAACAACCGGCGCGATCGTCCTGCGTCAACCCTTCGGTGGCCTCGGCCTGAGCGCATTTGGACCTGGCATCAAAGCGGGTGGGCCAAATTATATTATCCCTCTCTGTCAGGTTCGCCCCAAGTCTTCCACTCCGCGCCTCCCCGAGCGTATGACACCACAGATCCGCCTGACACCACAGATCGGTAAACTCAAAACGCTTTGGGATCACCTGGAATTTGACACCAATATCCCGGCGGCAATAACCGCTTTGAAACCTCAAATCCGCGCTGCCTTGGTCGATTTTGATCGCTTCGCAAGCCAGGAGATAATGGAGTCGCATGATCATTTCCAATGGATCGGGCAGGATAACCTGAGACGTTATCTACCGGTGAAACAGCTGCGCATTCGAGTCGAAGTACAAGATAGCTTAGAAGATACCTTGATTCGTATGATCGCCGCCATCTCCGTCGGCTGTCGCGTTACGGTCAGCGTCGCGCCAAAATTCGACCGAACTCTGCTCGATTGGTTCGATCGCTGGACCGAAGAACTGGCAGGCACCATCGAGTTTCTCGAAGAAAGCGATGAAGTCCTGGCCGAAGCGATTCGCTCGAAACAAACGGACCGAGTTCGTTACGTGGATGCCAATGCGGTTCCCCTACCGATTCGCGCCGCAGCCCTTCAGGCCCATATCCACCTTGCCGATCGCGCTGTCACAACCGTTGCCCGAGTCGAAGCCCTATGGTATGTCGAAGAGCAGAGTCTCTGTCGAGATTATCATCGATACGGCAATCTGGGCGTTCGTGGTCAGGAGCAAAGAACCGAACCGCTCTAGTGGTCGTGAGCATCACGCCCTCAAAGTGCGCGGAACAAAGTGATCCCTCCAGTTCGACCAAGATAACTTTGGCCGACGATCGTTTAGATATTACTGGGACAGTTATTGGGGTAAACGATCCACCAAGCTGGCCGATCGCAATTGCCTAGCGGCTAGCGGGACGCGAAGAAACTCAGCGCACAGGACGCGATGGTGATGTGGCAACTCGCAGCGATCCAAAGAGCGTCTCGCGATCGCGGACAACGTAAAACTTCGCACCCTGGTTGCTGCGTAAGTCTTTGCTGTCCAGTATCCAAGCCAGATCGGTTGGCGTGGTTGTTTCATAAGTCAAAATGCCAACCAAAATATCCCCATTACGAATGCCAGCCTTCGCCGCTGGACTCCCCGCTCGAACCGCCGTCACTCGCATGCCACCCTGGTAGTTCGGGTCCACCCGCGATACCTCTTGCTGATCTACTGAACTCGCCTTGATGCCCAAAATCTGCCAAGCTCGCTCCATCACCGAATCGACCTCAGGCACCTTCTTAAGCTCGACTACCGTCAAACATAAATCATCGATAGTCGCACCCTCACGCTCCACCGTGATGTCCAACGTTGTGTCTGCAGGAACCTCGTAGAGCGCTAACTCATAGTCCAAACGTCGGTGAACCTCTTTGCCACCAATCGATAGAATCCTGTCGCCCACTTTGAAACCTGCTTTTTCAGGTGCCGAATCCTTCTCCACCGACTTGATAACCACTCCCGCACCCGCATCGTGAACCACTTTCATCGCTAGCTCTTGACGCTGCGCTCGCTGCCTTTCAATCAGACTTGAAGCGACTTCCAAAGCTTCATCCACCGGAATCGCAAAGCCAATTCCGTTGGCGCCCATGCGCACCGCAACATTGACACCAATCATGTCCCCTAAAATATTAATCAGCGGACCACCCGAGTTACCTGGGTTGATGCTCGCATCGGTCTGAATCAGATTGCGATATTCCTGAGTCCCATTGACGGGAATATTGCGATGCAGCTGGCTGACAATCCCCACCGTCACCGTGCTGGAATAACCAAAAGGATTGCCTATCGCAATCACCGTCTCGCCTACCAACAAATCGGATGATGTTCCCGCCTTGATCACCGGCAAAGCTTCTTCGCTGATCACTTTGATCAACGCCAAATCGGTTTGAGGATCATGATCGATCATACGGCCAGAAAACTTCTTGCCGCTGGCCATCGTCACATCGATGTCCGTCACTCCCTCAACCACATGCAGGTTAGTAAGGATGAAGCCGCGAGGATCAATGATCACCCCCGATCCCATCCCGTTGACTTGTTGCGTACCCGCCTCACCTGAATATGCAACCGTTTCGGTCCGAATCGTTTTATGACCCTGAATATTTACCACCGCTGGGTCGGCGACTTGAGTCGCTTTCACAATCGGCGACAATCGCGCGGGATCAGGCTCACGCCCGCAAAGTGTCCAATTGGAGCTCATCCATGCCATCAAGAAACCGACATGTGCCAGTTTCGACGAAAAGAGGCGAATCCTGCGGGGATCAGTCATGGATGCCAGCCAGTAGCAGGTGGACGAAGACAACCCGCCTGTCATGCAATCATTTCCTGACCGCTGACGAGGCACAAGTCAGTTCATCGGCCCATGTGACAAGACCGCTTCATCCGACATAAAGAGCCCCGCATGAATTACCCAGACCCACCCAAGTGAAGCTGGATAAGCTTTTAGAATTGCAACTATTGCAATGGCTACTTTGCTATCAATATGTGGCGATCGGTTCAAATACCGGACGAGTCGGCACCGGGAGAAAACGCGATGCCTCAGGCGGCTTCGCAGCGGAATTTCCCTTGAGCCCAGGAAGCATCAATGATTCTCGAGGCACTCCCTCCTGCTGCTCCGAGTAGCCCAAACATTCTTTTTCTGGGCAACTTGTGCCGTGGTCGACGTCCCCGTCGACCATGTGAGCAAACAAACCGGTCCGCACCGGCTCTCCCGCTCCAGGTCCAACCCGAGTTCCCACGCAGCCGACCGGCGGTAACAGCAGTGTCGATAGCAAAATCATGCGTGAGCCCAGCGAATCCAGAAGCCGAAATTTGCCCTGAACACTCCAGCCCCCCAAGACCGCCTTCGGGATTAGCCCGAACGCTTGACGCAAGCTGCGCCTCGCCAAACAAAGAGGAATGAAATAAACTTGGTTCATCATACATCCCATTATCGCCTTTATCGCATAGGCAACTTAAGCAAAACATGGCGACTTTAACGACTGCGCATCATAAAACGAACCCAGCCTCCCATCCGCTGACCGGCAACTGGAAGCCGCTCAATATCGGAGGCGTTATGCTCGGATTCCCGGTCGTTCAAGCTGCCTTGTCGGGGTACAGCGATTGGCCGATGCGTTTGCTAGCGCGCCGCTTTGGGGCATCCTATTCGTTATGCGAAGTGATGCTGGACCAGTTCTTGGTTTCAATGCGCGACCGGCAACGCAATCGCCACTTCCTTTACAACACCGCGGAAGAACAACCGGTGGCTGGTCAATTGATGGGAGCCGAGCCCGAACAGTTTGCTCAAGGTGCCCAGAAACTGGTCGAAGCTGGTTTTGCGGTGATCGATATCAACTTCGGCTGTCCGGTTCGCAAGGTGGTAGGTCGTTGCCGCGGGGGTTATCATTTGAGCCAACCCGAGGTGGCTCTGGAAATTGTCCATCGCACTCGAGATACGGTCCCCAGCGAGATTCCCGTTACCTTAAAGATGCGCCGCGGCATGGACGACACGGCGGAGAGCCGCGACAATTTTTATCGCATCTTGGATGGTGCATTTGCGTATGGAGTATCGGCGATCACCGTACACGGGCGAACTGTAGAACAGAAGTATAAGGGCCCAAGCCGCTGGGAGTTTCTGCGGGAAGTCAAGCAGCATGTGGGCGACAGGACGATCCTGGGGTCGGGGGATCTTTTCACCGCGGCGGATTGCTGGCGTATGATCGAACAGACGGGCATCGACGGTGTGACGGTTGCTCGAGGATGCATCGGAAATCCTTGGATTTTTGCCCAAACACGCGCCTTGGCCGAGGGTCATCCGCTACCGAGTCCACCTTCAACCTTCGAGCAAGCAGAAGTGATGAGAGAGCATTGGGATTTGGCAGAGCGACTTTACGGCAGCGATCGAGTGGGAGTGATGATGCGCAAGTTTGGCATCAAGTATTCGGCCAGCCATCCCTGCTACATCGCAGTGCGAACCGACTTCGCCAAAATTCGCGATCAAGCCGATTGGAATGCGGTTTTGGAAAAGCATTACGGTGAAGATCAACCTGGTGTTCACCCCCCTCCTGAAGTACATCGCGTACAAGGCTCAACTTGCGCGGATGGGTGCGAAGAGGGGGCTTAGGCCCATGAGCGTCTGGATATTTTCTAGGAAAAAGATGCTTTATCGGGAAGCGTTAGTTAGAATAAGGTTTGTCTACGTCGGCAAAGTGCTCGGCATCCTTCGCGCGATCGATGTGCTGACAAACCGACGTCTTGTCTTCTGGCCAGTTTTGGCCGGGTAGTTTTGGCCGGGTAGTTTTGGCCGGGTAGTTTTGATTGGCCAGTTTTGGCACCTGGGTTGTGGAACCTTTACGATGGAAACTTCGATGCGATACGCATTGGATCGACTTTTGAAGCATTTTCGCGGCTGCTCTTTCGCAATGGCCATCGCCACAGGCGGTGCATTTTTGTGCCCAACGGCAACCACAGTCGTAGCTCAGAATTATGAAACCGTTCCTTTCTCTACGGAAATGGCTCAGGATACTGCTCGCAAAGCCGCTTCCGAAATGAAAAAATCGCTGCTCACCGGCAGTTCGACCGAATTCGGTGGGGATGCTGGTCAGAAAGCAAGCCAATATTATGGCGGCTTTCTCGTGCCCGCTTTGACCTACCCGGCACAAGTTGAGAAATATCGGAAAGAGATTTTCACGGATATCAAAACTGCGAAGTCGCAGGAAATGCGAGATTTGATTATTCGTTCTGTAGAAGGTCCTCTCAAGAATGTTGTCGACAATGAAGCGGTTGCTCCGAGCAGTCGAGTCGCGGCTTTAATTCTGCTTGGCGAATTAGACACCGAACAAGCTGACTTTACAGCAAACAAACCCCCCAAGCCCGCCCGAACCACGATCACCTTTTTTCGCACGCAACTTAAAAAACCCAATCAGCTTGATGGATTGTTGGCTGCAGCGTTAGTCGGTTTGAACCGGCAGATCCGTTATTCGTCTTACACATGGCAACCCGCAGCAAAAGATGCTATCGCTGACGATCTCAAGCTTGTCCTTAACATGCCCAAACCGGTCGCGCGTTCCGCTGAAGCCCATGCGTATTTGCAACGAATGGCCGTGGAAGGTCTATCACTGTTTAGCAGCAGCAAACATCTTGAGATTGTCAACCAATTGGTAACGATACTCGCTGATGAAAAACAGCCCGCGATGCTGCGAGTTGCCATCAGTCGCGCAATGCCACGCTGGCCACTAGATGGCCTATCCGCCGAACAGCGCCAGCAGATTTTGGCAGGCAGTGTACAACTCGCTCGCGCAGAAGTTGCAACTTGGTTTGAACAGGCTCGCGATCCTCGGAAAAATAATCCGACCGGTTTCGGCGGTATGGGACCTATGGGAGGTGGGCCAGGCATGATGGGCGGGCCGGGCATGATGGGGGATGGTGGTGACGGCATGGATGGATTGATCGGTTCGCCTACCGGTGGCGGTGGTCGCGGCGGGATGGGTGGCGGTTTAGGAGCACCAGCCGGCCTGGGCGGAAGCGGAAGCGGAAGCAAAGAGAAAGAGAAAAATCTGGCCGAAATCCAAGATCGCGCAACGAACGCGGCTCGCCGAAAACTCTACACCGTTCTTGAAAGTGTTTATATCGGTCTGGATGGAAAAGCTTATGCGATCGACAAGAAAACTGTCGGCAAAGGTTTAACAGGTTACTACGCTGAGAACGACCCACTCGCAGACCCGACCAAGAAAGTTTTGGCTGAGATCGATGCGTTATACGATGCCTTGGGCGACCGCAGCGTGAAAGATATTCGCTCACTCGCCAACGTTATGGAAACTGCGATCGACAAGTTCAACTTGGTCGCCGATACAGTTCCCGGCATCGAAATCTACAAAAAGATTGAAATCAAGAAACCAGCCGACGCGGATGTCGCCGATGCCGACGCCGCGAAACCCGCTGATGGCGCTGCACCCGCTGATGGCGCTGCACCCGCTGATAACGCTGCTGCAGCACCTCCAGCCGGTCCGGCGGGTGCTGCCGCACCGAACCCTGCGGCTGCCAATGGCGCCGAGGGGGCAAATGGTGCTGCGGCCGAAAATGGCAATGGCCCAGCTGCCCCAGCCAATCCCTCTCCCGCCCAAGGACCTGGAGCTAATCCGCCAGCCAGCGGCGGAAACTAGTCGCTTCACTCGCCGACTACCACCGCAGCATTTCCTTCATGGCCTGAATACTACTGGGCAGATCATGCAGCAGGCTCCAACCTGCTGCTGCCAAAATTAAGACACCTGTTGCCAGAAGCATCCAGCCTGAAGCGCGATCTTCTGCAGGCAATGGGTGAATTTTTTTCGAGATCGCTCGTTCGAATTCAAACCAAGCTCGCCAGTCTTGCCGTTCTCCAGCGGCCACCACTTGAGCGACGGTACGATTGCCTGACATCTCCAAGCAAAGATTGATGCCCTTATTGGGCAATTGCAAAACATCTCCCGTCCACGTTGCACTGGAATCGTGCTCGTGTGCCACCTCGAGAAGCGACTCTCTCAATCTCGTTTCGCTCAAACCATAGATAATCAATCGCCGCCGTGCCATGAGAATCCAGAGGCCACAGCACAGCGCATAAAAAAATATCAAGATCCCCCAGACAGCAGTTCCCAGCGTCACGGCAGCTTGCTGCGGAAAAAATAGTTCCATCGGGCCGATCATCACCAATCCCAGCAAACCGATCGCCAGCGTTGCCGTATCCTTTGCACCCGTAGTCACAAAGGGATGTGGCCTGAGCCGAATCGTCCCGATCAGCATCAAATATAGCGCCAATGGGCCTACGGCGAGAGCCAAATAAAACCCATCCATGACCCACCCTCGGAGTAAAAAGCTTCTGATCCCAATACGAACTTTGTCATCGACCGAATCGTCATTACAAGCATATCAAATCCGCGTTCGGCGTGCTCGTTGCCAATCCGCAAAATCGCTATCAGCCGCACAAAGCAATCTTGCGGAGCGAATATTTTCTAATTCGGTAAGGTAGTTGACCTATTCCGTCGGTTGCCACCCAAGCCATGGGGAAGATTCCATCAGGCTAATGCCGATACCGTTATAATCGCTGATTCTTCGCTGACTACCGACAAGGAAATTTATTGTGCGCGACTCGGAAACCAATATCGTGACAGTTTCTGAACGGCCCAGCGCAATCGCAGCAGCAACCAGTGCCAGCAGTTCCATGGCAACTATCCGCGAGCCGAACACTCTGCCGGCGAAGCCGCACTCGAATCTGTCGTCGATTCGATGCGTTGAAGGCCGAATCGACCAATCGCTAGCGCTTGCCGATCAGGCGATGGCCGCGTTGGAATCCGCATCCGATATCGCCCAAACACATTCGACCGAGAAGGCGACGCAGAATCCTGAAGTGAGCGTTGTCATCCCTGTCTACAATGAACAAAAAACGGTAGCAGAGGTTATCGAACGCGTGCTCGCACTGCCGATTTCGCTGGAAGTGATTGTCGTCGATGATGGCAGCTCGGATGGTACGCGAGATATCCTGGTGCGATATGCGAAAAACCCTCGTGTACGCTCCCTCTTGCATGCGGTCAATCAAGGTAAAGGGGCCGCCCTTCGTACCGGTATCGCCCAAGCCAAGGGGGATTACGTCGTGATTCAAGACGCGGATCTAGAATACGATCCAAGCAATATCCTCAGTGTGCTTAAACCTCTACAAACAGGCCTGACGGAAGCTGCCTATGGGTCGCGATATCTACTAATGCAGTCCACGCAAGATCGTTCGCTCGTACACCGCTTGGGCAACTGGGGCCTGACCACATTCTCCAACTTGCTTGCGCGACAATCGCTGACCGACATGGAAACTTGTTATAAGGCTTTCCGCCGCGAACTGATTCAATCGATTCAGATCGAAGAAAATCGTTTCGGTTTTGAACCTGAAATTACCGCCAAACTCGCTCGTGCTCAGACGCAGATTTGCGAGGTCCCGATCAGCTATCAGCCGCGAAGCTGGAAAGAAGGGAAAAAGATTGGCGTAAAAGATTTACTGCGGACGCTGTATTGTATCGTCAAATACAACCTGCGTTAAACCGCCGTAATCCCCTCGGCTCTCGAAAGTTTTTAACGTCGTTGGGTGGATGTGGTCGTCGGTGCAGCCGCCGTTTGGGCTTTCGCAAAAAATGTCTTCGCATCGACCAATTGAAATTCCACCAGCATCGCGCCAACTTTTTCGATTCGAGTGAGATCGTCGGAAGAAAGCGTCCAATTGGTCAATAGCTTACTGGTAGCGATACTGTCACGGCCACGAGAATGCGTGATTCGCTGAATCTCGCTAGGAAAAAAACCTTGTTTGGCAATTTCGCGATTCAACGCAAGTCGCGCGAACGGTGGCAGCGGTCTATCGGAATAGAAGGCATTCAATCGGGCAGACCAATCTGCGAATTCCGAGTACTGTAGCAATGAAGACGCTTGGTTCGGCTTGATGCATTTCGCGTGATATTCGATCGCGTCAGCCGCAATCACGATCGTCATGGCGGCAGGAATAATTTTCGTAGCTTCAGGTTTGGGCACCAAGCGTTGAATTTCGTTGGCTGTAATCTGCTGCTGAACTTGAGCTTCGACCGATAAAATCTCATCCATACCAATGCGCGATTGGATATTGCGCTCGCGATCCAAGAGAACAATGCGACGCCCACCGGGATCAATGACCGTGATCGACTTTGGGTTGATCCGATCGAAATCATAGAAAACCCTTTCATAAAAAAGGGTCAGATTTTGCATCACCGGCTGCTTGTTATCCTCGAAGTAGATGTCTGTCTCAACCCGGAAGGCCACCGGTACCTCCTGCGCAGACACTAAGGATGCGAATAAACCCAAAAAACCAATGAAGAATATTTGCGACATCCAAGCTGTCGACATGAATCCATTCCCCAGCCCAAAATAATTTCGGATAGACTATAAACGGACCACCACATCGAATCCAAAACATCGAATCCAAATGGTTTCCGCGGGGATCGTAGCGAAACTTCCCTTCCGCGAGAAGAGAGAATTGGAAACTGGAACCTAGAACGCGTCATGAACCTTTATCCACTCAATCCTCCCTCCGAGCCCGGCGATCCATTCGTACCCGACGTTGGCCCGCATTTGCGGCGCATGCTGGAAGATGGAAGTTGGGCCAACTACTCTGGACCCGTTCTAGAACGACTTTCCACGGAAATCCATAACTACACCGGCTGCGATTCACTGCTTTGTAGCTCCGGTTCCATCGCAGTCGAACTCGCCCTTAGAGCCTGCAAAGTCCAGAGCGGCGACGAGGTGATCTTAGCTGGCTACGATTACCCCGGAAATTTTCGCTGCATCGAAGCGGTCCAAGCCCTAGCTGTGGTCGTTGACTTGGTACCCAACACGTGGTCCCTCGATCTCAATCAGTTGCGCGATGCCATCACTTCCCAAACCAAAGCTATCATCGTCAGCCACCTCCATGGCGAGATCCAGGATTTGCTATCAATACGCGAGATTGCTGATCGTTATGGGATTCCCGTGATTGAAGATGCCTGCCAATCGATGGGGGGGCGAATGGCCGGACGGGCGTTAGGGAGTCTTGGCCATCTGGGGGTTTGGAGTTTTGGCGGCAGCAAGTTATTGACGGCAGGGCGGGGTGGGGCTTTGCTCTGCAATGACCCTACCCTCATGCAAAGAGCTCGAGTCGCCTCTCAACGCAGCAATGATGCGATGGCCTTGAGCCCATTGCAAGCTGCTGTCCTCATTCCACAAATGGAGTTGTTACCGGAAGCCACGCACCGACGTTATGAAAACGCAAAAATGGTTGCTGAAATCTTGAACGCCTGCGATTGGTGTTCCCCTGTGAGACTCGTTCCAACCGACCCAACCGCTCTGCCAGCTTTTTACAAATTCGGAATTTTCATCACTCGCGATGCGATAGATCGCGAGCAAGTTATTCAGCGGGCCAACGCCCGCGGAGCCGAAATCGGTCCAGGCTTTCGAGGATTCGCATCGCGCTCGAGCCAACGTTGTCGCCGCATGAACGAGCTAACGCATTCGCGCCGGGCAGGTATGAAAACCATGCTGCTGCATCATCGACATCTCACAGCCAATCCAACCGAACTAAAATTCTGGGCAAGCGAGTTAACTGGTATCACCCATGGAATGGGCTAGAGGCACTTGTGCTTGTCAAGCATCGACAATGTTAGCGATCGAAAATGTCAATTGAAAAAACTTACCAATGCTAGACCTTGCGGGAACTGCTCTATTTTTTTGCAACGGTGATTGATCATGCGTATTTTGTTGACCAATGACGATGGAATCGACGCGGAGGGTTTAGCAGCGTTTGCCGAAGTATTATCGCAACATGCGGACGTTGTAGTCGTTGCTCCACTGGATCATCAAAGCTGCTGTGGACATGGTGTGACCACGACCCGCCCGTTACAAATCACCCAGCATCGCGACAGGTGGTATTCGGTCGATGGTCTACCTGCGGACTGTGTACGCATCGCTTTGTTACACCTTGGCCTAAAACCTGATTGGGTTCTTTCGGGAATCAACCATGGAGGCAACTTAGGTGTGGACATCTTGATGTCCGGTACCGTGGCCGCCGCACGGGAAGCAAGTTTAATTGGCTACAAGAGTTTGGCGATTTCGCAGTACCGCAATCCGACGATTCATGTCCCCTGGGAACTTTCGGCCTTGCGAGCTTTATCGGCTTGGCAATCTATCGTGGATCGACCTCTGGAAAGATTCGGCTTGTGGAATATCAATCTTCCGGCGGTCGCAAGCGTTCAGGAATCGGCTCCATGGCCCGAAGAGGATCGGCGAATCGAGATCGTCGATTGTTTGCCTGAGCCCCAGCCTCTGGATTTCCACCTTGAGCCGAGCGAGTCGGGTTTAATCTATCGTTCGAATTATCAACTCCGTCCGCGCTCCGAAATGTCGGATGTCGCTCATTGTTTCGGCGGCAAAATCACCTGCTCAAAACTCTCGGCAACATAAATAAAGTATTCCCCCTAAGGATTGCTTGTGTTATCGCGCTGTGCGATTAACTGCGGTACCAGGTAGATTGTGCTCTACTCATCGCAGCGTGGGCCTTCTGTTCGACTAGGAATCCAAGCAACACATACCTCATATTAAGAGCCCAACTGCAGGCTCCTATCACCCACCCTTATTGACGTCTGCGCGTGAAACGTGACATTGGACTCATTCTCCTGGATGTATATACTATACCCATCCAAAAGGAGATTGGTATGCGACCTACAGGATCGGCAGAAGAATTGGAAACGCGGCGTCGACGGGCCATGGACTTGCTTGAATCGGGAATGAGCCCAGCAGCCGTCGCTCTGGCGGTTGGTGTGGCAAGGCAAACCATCCAGAAGTGGAAAGCGTGGGTCCGAGATGGTGGCAAAAAGGCGTTGAAGGCTGTACCGCAACATGTAAATACTTGCCGACTGACGATTCAGCAGCAGAAGCAG
>Ga0169931_10000766_pt1 | contig 53594 bp, 45 predicted proteins | sample Kivu_15m_20L_FD_129675 | JGI IMG/M metagenome (GOLD analysis project Ga0169931, IMG submission 129675) | Freshwater microbial communities from Lake Kivu, Western Province, Rwanda to study Microbial Dark Matter (Phase II) - Kivu_15m_20L... | ecosystem: Environmental > Aquatic > Freshwater > Lake...
ATAGGCCTCTATCCGCGCGAGGAACTCGCCGCGCGTGCGCTCGTCCACGACATAGGGCGTGTGCCCCGGCTCCAGCGACGGGCTGTGGAAGGAGAGCACGAAGACCCGCTCGCCGCGCGCCAGCAGCGCGCGCGTCAGCGCCTTCATCTGCGCGAGCGAGATGCCCTCGGGCGTCAGCGTGACGCGGTCGACGACGCCCGCGCGCGCCAGCAGGCCGCGCGCCCAGCCCTGGAGGCGCGTCTCGCTGTCGACGAGGGGGAAGAGCGCGCCGCCCGCGGCGCCGGCGAGGCCGAGGAAGCCGCGCGTCACCGGCAGCTGAAGCAGCGGGCGCTCCTCGCCGAAGAGGAAGGGCGTCGCGCCGAGCCCGCGCATGTCCGGCCCGCGCTTGAAGCGCAGGTCCGTGTGCGGCAGGACGCTCGTGTCGACGCGGAAGCCGAGGCGCTCGAGCGTCGAGGCGGTCGACGGGCCGAGGCCGTAGCGCCCGGCCTTGTAGATCGCGGGCGCGACGCCGAAGCCGCGCGCGATCTCCTCGCAGGGCAGCGCGAGCTTCTCGCGCTCGAGGCCCGGCGGCAGGTTGCCGGCGAAGGAATTCGCGGCGCTGACCTCCTCGACATGCGGGGGATTGACCCAGGGATGGAGCTGCGCGCCGATCTCGCAGAGCCCGTCGGCGTGCCAGCCCGCGAGCATGCGCCGGCCGAGGTCCGAGGCGGCGGCGGGATGGTCCAGCAGGTAGGCGGGCCGCACGCCCGCGCGCGCGAGTATCGCCTGGGCTAGCGGCAGGCTGCGCATCGCCGAGACGGCGACGTTGTGGCGCGAGAAGGGGCCCTGCCAGTCGAACTGCTCCTCGGTGTCGACCACCACGCACAGCGCGGGGCGCGCCATGCAGGACATGTCGACCGGGCGATGGAGCGGCGTCGCGGTCATGCCGGTCGGGTCGCGCGGCCGCGCAACGGGCTGCCGCGCGGGCGCCGCCGGGCGCGCATCGAGCGCCTGCAGCGCCATGCGCTCCGCGGCGACGAACTGCTCGTCGCGCGCGAGCCCCGCGACGGCCTCGTCGCGCAGCGGGGCGATGCCGCCGCCGCGCTTCTCCCCGATCCAGCGCAGCAGCCGCGCGGCGATCACCTCTGGCTCGTTGAGCACGACGCCGCGCCCATGCGCCGCGAGCAGCGCCGCGACCTCGCCGCGGTCGTAGCCGAGGCCGAGCACCGGGCGGCGCGCGCCGAGATACTCGAAGAGCTTGCCCGAGATCGTCCCCGCCTCGCGCGGGTCGTTCCACTGGAGGTGCAGCAGCACGTCGGCCTTCGCCTGCAGCGCGAGCGAGGCGCGATGGCCGACCGGTGCCGAGAGCCGCACGCGATCCGCGACGCCGGCCTCCGCCGCGAGCTGGGCGACCGGGCCGAGGTCGCCGCCGACGAACTCCACCTCCACCTCGCCGCGTCGCCCGCCGAGCATGGCGATGGCGCGGAAGAGCGGCGAGGGGTCGCGGTAGCCGGGGTAGATCATGCCCGTGTAGAGGATGCGCAGCGGCCCCTGCGTCGACGGGCGCGCGGGCAGGCCGGGCGGGAAGTCCCCCGGCACGAAGCCGTTCATCGCCAGCGCGACCGGCTTGCCGAACTTCGCGCGCAGCGCGTCGCGCCAGGTCTCCGACACCGTGACAAGGCCTGCCGCGTCGCCGACCACGCGCCGCTCCCAGGTCGCCTCGACGCGCCGCCGCCAGGCCGGGAACTCGTAGTAGGGATTGTCGACCCAGAGGTCGCGGAACTCCGCGATCCACGGCACGCCGTGGCGGCGCGCCAGCGAGCGCGCCACGAGCAGCGTGGTGACCGGCGGCGCGCTCGCGTAGACGATGTCCGGCCGCCAGTCGCCGAGCAGGCGCCGCGCGCCGCGCAGCGCCTCGGGCATCCAGGCGACGCGGCCATCCGGCACGTGGAGCAGCGCGGCGCGCAGTTCGCCCAGCGCGCGGCGCGGCGCGAGGCCGCCGGGCGCCGCGGCGCTCGCCGGCGCCTCGCTGGCGCGGGTGCGGCCGAGGCGCAGGAAGCGGTCGAGCATGACGTCGACATGCGTCCAGGGCGTGTGCAGCACGCGCTCGCGCGGGATCTCCAGCGGCAGCGTCTCCGGCGCGTCGGAGCGCGCGGCGACGACGCGCACGTCCCAGCCGCGGTCGAGCAGGAAGCGCGCGAACCGGCCGGTGCGCACCGCCGCGATCGCGTTGAAGGGAGGGAAGTGGAAGGTGACGAGGAGGAGACGCTTCATCGCCCGCGCGGTCCGGCGGTTGATCCGCCGCGGGCGAGGATAGGCGCGCGCCGGGCCGCGGCGGCGCGCCGGGACGGCTTAGGCCGGCCGGTCGCCCGCGCCGTCCGGGTCGAGCACGACCGCCCCGCTCGCGGCCATCTCGTCGATCTCCCCCGCCGAGAAGCCCAGCCCGGAGAGGATCTCGCGCCCCTGCTCGCCGAGGCGCGGCGGGTCGAGCCGCTTGGGCAGGCGCCGGCCGTCGAGGTCGAGCGGCAGGATCGGCAGGCGCACGCTGCCGCCGCCGGGGATGCGCGTCTCGGCGAGTCCGCCCGAGGCGACGAGATGCGGGTCCTCGAACAGGTCCTCCGGCCGCGCGATCGGCGCGTAGGGCAGGCCCGTGGCCTCCGCCATCGCGACGATGGCGTCGCGCGACATCGTCTTCAGCAGCGCGGCGACCTCGGGGATCAGGGTCGCGCGCGCGGCGGCGCGCTGGGCGTTGGTGCGCAGCGTCGGGTCGGCGAGGCGGTCCTGCCAGCCGACCGCGCCGCAGAACGCCGCCCATTGCGTGTCCGAGACGACGGAGAAGAAGACCTGCTCGCCATCCGCGGCCTCGAACACGTCGTAGATGCCCCAGGGCGACAGGCGCACGGACATCGGCGGCAGCGGCCTGCCGGTGACGCCGAAGGCGGCCATGTGCTGCGAGACGAGGAAGGCGCAGTTCTCGAACAGAGCCGAGCGCACGAGCTTGCCGCGCCCGGTCTCGCGCCGCTCCAGCAGCGCGGCGAGCACGCCGATCGCGGCGAACATGCCGCCCATGATGTCGTTGACCGAGCTGCCCGCGCGCAGCGGCCGGCCGGGCAGGCCGGTCATGTAGGCGAGGCCGCCCATCATCTGCACGACCTCGTCGAGCGCGGTGCGGTCCTGGTACGGGCCGTCGAGGAAGCCCTTGTGCGAGGCATAGACGAGGCGCGGGTGCCGCGCGTGCAGCTGCTCCCAGCCGAGGCCGAGCTTCTCCATCGCCCCGGGCCGGAAGTTCTCGGTGACGACGTCCGCCGTGGCGACCAGGCGGTCGATCGCGGCGCGGCCCCGCGGCGACTTCAGGTCGATCGCCAGCGACTTCTTGTTGCGATTGAAGTTGACGAAGAAGCCGGCACCCGAGCCCACCAGCCTGCGCGTGTTGTCGCCGTCCGGCACCGGCTCGACCTTGATGACCTCGGCGCCGAGGTCCGCGAGCACCAGCCCGCAGGTCGGCCCCATGACCATGTGGACGAACTCGACCACGCGGATGCCCGCGAGCGGCAGCCTCGCCCCGTCGTCCGTCGTCCCCATCGCGCCGCCTCCCGCCTGTCGTCCAGCTCCGCGTACCATAGCGCGCGGGGCGCGATATGCTCGCGGCGATGAATATCCGCTTCCTCGAGACCTTTTTCTGGCTCGCCCGCCTGCGCAGCTTCACCGCGACCGCGCAGCGCCTCAACACCACGCAGCCGGCCGTGTCCGGGCGCATCCGCGCCCTAGAGCGCGCACTCGGCACGGCGCTGCTGTTCCGCACGACGCGCGAGGTGCATCTCACGCCGGAAGGCCTCGCGGCGCTGCGCCACGTCGAGGCGATCCTCGAGGAGTCGCGCCGGCTCGGCGAGATGGCCGGGGCGGGCGGCGTGCCGGCGGGCGTCGTGCGCATCGGCGTGGTCGACGCGATCGCGCGGACCTGGCTGCCACGCCTCATCGAAGGCATGCGCGACCGCTTCCCGCAGCTCTCGCTCGAGGTCACCGTCGACACGACGCTGCAGCTCGCGCGCGGGCTGGGCGCCGGCGACCTGCACCTCGTGGTCGCGATCGAGGCCGTGCGCGGCGAGCACCTCGCAAGCCAGGCGCTCTGCGCCTACGCGATGGGATGGGTGGCGCATCCGCGCCTCGTGCGTGCGCGCAAGGTCTACGCGCCGGAGGAACTGGCCGCGCTGCCGCTGATCACCTACCCGCGGCGCTCGCCGCCCGAGCGGCTGATCGAGGCCTATTTCGATGGCATCGACCTGTCCGGCGCACGGATGAGCGCCTCGAACTCCATGTCGACGATGATCCGGCTCGCGGCCGACGGCCTCGGCCTCGCCGCCGTCCCGCCGATCTGCGTGCTCGACGAGATGCGCGCCGGCGGGCTGTGCGCCGTGCGGGTCGCGAAGCCCTTCCCGGACCTGTCCTTCGTCGCGTCGTTCCGCGCCTCTCCCCGCAACCGTGCGGTCGACGCGGTGCTCGCGGGCTGCCGGACGGCCGCGCAGGCCTTCCTGCGCGAACGCGACCGTGCCGGCCGGTGGTCGCGGCATTGATCGCGGAAAATCATCAATCCCGTGAAAATTTCCGATTGGCGTCGATTGGCCGGCTGGTCGAGCATGGCAACGTCCAATCCATCCGGAAGGAAGCGCCATGGCCGACCGTCGTCTCTACCTCCGTTTCACCAAGACCCGCACGCAGGGGATCATCGACCTCTACGAGGAGAACGCGCCGGTCACCTGCGCCACGATCTGGAAGGCGCTGCGCAAGCCGATCCGCGTAACCGTGTTCCACGCGATGTTCGCGGGGCCGGAGATCATGACCGGCCTGCCGAAGAGCGCGCAGAGCTTCGATCCCACGAGGATCCCGGCGGAGAACCAGACCGTCTCGCCGGCCAAGGGCGAGATGCTCTGGTACTACCAGGGCAAGAACGTGATGAAGGGCCTGACCGACGAGCTCTGGGAGCTCGGCATGTTCTACGACCACGGTGGCCGCACCTTCGGCCCCCTCGGCTGGACGCCGGTCAACATCCTCGGGATCATGCGCGAGGGCATCGACGCCGTGGCCGACGAGTGCCGCGGCATCCGCATGACCGGCGCCAAGGAAGTCGAGATCGGCCGCTACGCCGGCTGACGCGGCGCGACGCCGCCCACCAACCACCAACAAGGGAGACAACGACATGCGCAAGCACGTACTCGCGGCGAGCTTCGTCCTCCTGGCGGGCGGCGACGCCCTCGCCCAGGCGGAACTGGTCATCAACTCCTTCGGCGGCGCCTACGAAAAGCGCCACCGCGAGCTGGTGATCGAGCCCTTCGAGAAGGCGAACAACGCCAAGGTGACCGTCGTCACCGTCTACTCGGCCGACATGGTCGCGCAGCTGCGCGCACAGAAGGCGGCGCCGCGCTTCGACGTGGTGCATCTCTCGGGTGGCCTCGAGGCGACGGCCGCGGCGGAGGGGCTGCTGGCCCCGATCCGCCCCGACCAGCTCTCGAACCACGCCGACCTCTATCCGTTCGCGGTCGCCAACCTGGCGAAGGGCGAAGGGCCTGCCTACTCGGCGGCAGTGGTCGGGATGCTCTACGACGCCAACAAGGCGAAGCCGGCGCCCACGAGCTGGCTCGACATCGCCAACCCCGCCTATGGCGGGCACCTGGTCCTCACGGACCTGTCGAACAACTGGGGCCTGCTGTCCTTCCTGATGATCAACAAGGTCGCCGGCGGGACGCTCGACAATATCGCGCCGGGCCTCGACGTCGTGAAGAAGACCCTCAAGGGCGCGACGATCGTCTCGAAGTCGCCGGAGATCCAGCAGGCCTTCGCGCAGTCCGACGCATGGGTCGCCCCCTATGCCCAGGACTACGCGTTCACGCTGACCCAGGCCGGCCTGCCGGTGAAGTTCATGCAGCCGAAGGAGGGCGCGGTGTTCTCCCCGATCACCGTGAACCTCGTGGCCGGGCGGCCGAACAGCGCGCTGGCGCTGAAGTTCATCGACTTCTCGCTGCGGGCCGAGGCCTCGGCGGGCTGGGCCGAGTCGTTCCGCTACGCGCCGGTGAACCGCAAGGCGCAGCTCTCGCCGGCGGCGAAGGAAGGCGTGCTCTCGGGCGAGGAGGCGATGAAGAACCTCGTCACCTTCGATCCGATCAAGATCGGCCAGATGCGCGGCGCATGGACCGAGCAGTGGAACCGGGCGATCGCGAAGTGACGTCCCCGCCACCCCTCCCGCCGCGCGCGGGAGGGGTGGCGTCCCCGGCCAACCCGTGAAGCGCGAGCCGCTCCTTCTCCTCCTCGGGCCCGTCGCCTTCCTCGCGGCGCTCTTCGTGCTTCCCGTCGCGCAGGTCCTCGTGCTCGCCTTCGACGGCGGGGATGGCGGGCCGGGGCTCGCGCAGTTCGCCCGCCTCTTCGCGGACGCCTACCATCCGCTCGTCGCGTGGCGCACGATCCGCCTCGCGCTGCTGACCACCCTCGCCACCGCGGCGCTGGGCATCCCGCTCGCCTATGTCATGCATCGCTCCGGAGGCTGGGTGCGCGCCGCGCTGACGGTCGTGATCGTCCTGCCGCTGATGACCAGCGTGGTGATCCGCACCTTCGGCTGGCTCGTGATCCTCGGCCGCGGCGGGCTGCTCGCGCGCATGCTCGAGCCGCTCGACCTCGTGGGCCGGAACTTCTCGCTCATGCACACGGAGGCGGGGATCGTGATCGCGATGACGCAGGTGCTGCTTCCCTTCATGGCGCTCACGGTCCTGGCCGCGATCAGTCGCGTCGACCGCTCGCTCGAGGAGGCCGCGCGAACCATGGGCGCCGGCCTGTGGCAGACGCTGCGCCTCGTCGTGCTTCCCCTCGCGCGGCCCGGGATCGTCTCCGGCTCGCTGCTCGTCTTCGCGCTCGCCGCGAGTTCCTTCGTGACGCCCATGCTGGTCGGCGGCGTCCGCCTGCCCGTGCTCGCGGGCGCGGTCTACCAGCAGGTGACGGGCACGCTGGACTGGCCGTTCGCCGCCGCGCAGGCGACGCTGCTGCTCGTGCTGGCGCTGCTGGTCATCCTGCCCTATGCGCGGCTCGGCCGCGCGCGGGGCGCCTGACATGGTCGGGGGGACGCCGCCCGTCGCGCGGGTCCTCGCGGCCGCGCTGTGCGTCGTCGTCGCCCTCTTCATGCTGGTGCCCCTCGCCGTCGTGGTGGCGAGTTCCTTCTCGGCGAGCGAGTTCCTCGTCTTCCCGCCGCGTGGCTGGTCGCTGCGCTGGTACGCGGAGATCTTCTCCTCGCGCGCCTATGTCGACGCGGCGTGGTTCAGCCTGCGGCTGGCGACCGTGGTGACGCTGCTCTCGGTCGCGCTGGGCGCCGCGGCCGCGATCGCGATCACGCGCCACGCGGTGCCGGGGTCGGAGGCGCTGACCGGGTTCTTCCTGTCGCCGCTGGTCGTGCCCACGATCCTGCTCGGCGTCGGGCTGCTGATGGCGTCGAGCCGGCTGGCGGGCGGCCCGGGCTTCTGGACGCTGGTCGCGGGCCATGTCGTGGTGACGCTGCCCTATGTCGTGCGCACCGTCGCCGCCGTGCTCGCACGCGCCGACCGCAGCGTCGAGGAGGCCGCGCGCACCATGGGCGCGCCGTGGTGGCGCCGGTACTGGCACGTGGTCCTGCCGCAGGCGCGGCCCGGCATCGCCGCGGGCGCGTTCTTCGCCTTCAACGTCTCCTTCGACGAGGCGGTGGTCGCGCTGTTCCTGCGCGCGCCCGGCACGGAGACGCTGCCGCTTCTGATCTACTCGAAGCTGGAATTCAGCCCCGACCCCTCGGTGGCGGCGGCGGCCACGCTGATGATCCTGATGACGGCATTGCTGATGGTCGCGCTCGACCGCGCCATCGGCCTCGAGAAGGTGGCGGCCTGATGGCGGAACTGCGCGTCGACGGACTATCCAAGCGCTTCGGCGCCGCCGTGGCGCTCGACGGCGTCGACCTCGCGATCCGCGACGGCGCCTTCGTCGCGCTGCTGGGGCCCAGCGGCTGCGGCAAGACGACGTTCCTGCGCCTGCTCGCGGGGCTGGAGGCGCCGAGCGCGGGGACGATCCGCATCGGCGGCGTCGATGTCACGCGCCTGCCGCCTGAGCGGCGCGGGCTCGGCATGATGTTCCAGAGCTATGCGCTCTTCCCGCACATGACCGTCGCCGGGAACCTGCGCTTCCCGCTGCGCATGCGCGCGCTGGGCGACCGCGCCGCGCAAGAGGCCAAGGTCCGCGAGGCGCTGCGACTGGTGCGGCTCGAGGGGCTCGAGGAGCGCCATCCGCGCCAGCTCTCCGGCGGGCAGCAGCAGCGCGTCGCGCTGGCGCGCGCGCTGGTCGCCGACCCCCCGGTGCTGCTGCTCGACGAGCCGCTCTCGAACCTCGACGCCCAGCTGCGCAAGGACATGCAGGTCGAGCTCATGGAGCTTCACCGCAAGATCGGCCTGACGACGATCCTCGTCACGCACGACCAGGACGAGGCGCTCAGCCTCGCGGACTTCGTCGTGCTCATGCGGGCGGGCCGGATCGAGCAGGCGGGGCCGCCGCGCGAGATCTACGCGCGGCCCGCGACGGCCTTCGCGGCGAGGTTCCTCGGCGCGGCCAACCTCGTCCCCGTCGTGGTGCGCGGCGACTTGGCCGAGGTCGAGGGCGCGGGGCACGTGCCGGTGGAGGCGGCCCAGGACGGGCCGCGCCAGCTGGTGCTGCGCCAGGAGGACCTCGCGCTCCGCGACGCGACGCGCGCGGGCGAGGCCTCGCTTCCGGCGCGCGTGGTCGCGATCGCGTTCCATGGGCCGGGGCTGCGCGTGGTCGTCGAGGCCGGGCCGCACAGGCTCGACGTGCTCGCGCCCCCGGATCTCGCGCTTCGCCCAGGCGACGCGGCGCTGCTCTGCTGGCAGCCGGGCAAGGCGCTGCTGCTCTGAACCCCGCGCGCTTGCGGCGGCTTCGCGGGGGCGTCTAAGTTCCGCCTTGCCGCCCGGAGCGAGCTTCCGGGGGCGAGCGGCGCGTCGATGGCGCCGCGCCATCGAAAAGAGCTCCGCCATGCCGCTCGACGACGCATCCATCCCCGACACGATCGTGGCCGAGTACGAGCGCGACGGCGCGGTCGCGCTGCGCGGCATCATCCCGATGCACTGGATCGAGCTGCTGCGCGAGGGCGTCGAGCAGAACATGCGCGAGCCGGGCCCCTTCGCGAAGCGCTACACGCCGGACGGCAAGCCTGGCCTTTTCTTCGGCGACTACTGCAACTGGCGCCGCATCCCCGGCTATCGCGAGTTCCTGGTCGACGGGCCCGTGGGCGCGCTCGCCGCGCGGCTGATGCGCTCGCGGCGCGTCAACCTCTTCCACGAGCACGTGCTGGTGAAGGAGCCGGGGACCGCCGAGCCGACGCCCTGGCACCACGACCAGCCCTACTGGAGCGTCGATGGCCGCCAGGTCATGAGCTTCTGGATCCCGCTCGATCCCGTCGGCCGCGAGACCTGCGTCGAGTACGTCGCCGGTTCGCACCTGAGCGGGATCTGGTATTCGCCCACGCGCTTCGCCGACGCCAAGGCGCATCCCGCGAAGGACCCGAATTTCCGCGCCGTGCCCGACATCGACGCCGACCGCGACGCCTATCGCCTGCTCGGCTGGGACGTCCAGCCCGGCGACTGCATCGCCTTCCACGCGCTGACGCTTCATGGCGCGCCCGGCAACCGGGGCAGCCATCGCCGCCGCGCCTTCGCCGCGCGCGTCACGGGCGACGACGCGGTCTTCGTGCTGCGCGACGGCTTCATGTCGCCGCCGCCGCCCGCCGACGCGCCGCCCTCCGGAACGCCGATGGCCGGGCCTGCCTTCCCCGGGATCTGGCCGCGTCCGGCCGCCTGACGACATTCGCCCGGTCCCCCGGCCGGGTGCCACCCAAGCAACAGGACAGGAGAGGACCATGACGAAACGCAGGAACTTCCTTCGCAGCGCCGCCACCACGGCCGCGGCCGCGGGCGCCGTCGCGGCGAGCAACTTCCCGGCCCCGGCGATCAGCCAGGGCCGCATGGAATGGCGCATGGTGACGTCCTGGCCGATGAACCTGCCCGGGCCCGGCGTCTCCGCGAACCGCATCGCCGAGCGCATCGGCACGCTCTCCAACGGCCGCCTGACCGTGAAGGTCTTCGGCGCGGGCCAGCTCGTCCCGGCGCTGGGCGTCTTCGACGCCGTCTCGCAGGGCACGGCCGAGATCTACCACGCGGTGCCGTCCTACTGGCTGTCGAAGTCCCGCGGCATCGGTTTCTTCGGCTCCTTCCCCTTCGGCATGGTCGCGCAGGAGCTGCAGGCCTGGCTGAACTTCGGCGGCGGCGGCGCGCTCTACGACGAGATGTACGCGCGCTTCGGCATCAAGCCCTTCATGTGCGGCGACAGCGGCCCGCAATGGATGGGCTGGTTCCGCAAGGAGATCAACTCGGTCGACGACTTCCGCGGCCTGCGCTTCCGCACGGCGGGCCTCGGCAGCGAGATGTTCCGCCGCGCCGGCGCCTCGGTCGTCACGCTGCCCGGCGGCGAGATCTTCGCCGCGCTGCGCGCCGGCACGATCGACGCCGCGGAGTTCATCGGGCCCTGGAACGACGCCGCGCTCGGCTTCCACCAGGTCGCCAAGAACTACTACTACCCGGGCGTCCAGGAGCCGTCCTCGGCGGAGGAGATCGGCGTCAACAAGGCGAAGTTCGACGCGCTGCCCGCCGACCTAAGGCAGGTCGTCCAGTTCGCGGCGCAGTCCTCCTACATGGAGGCGCTGACCGAGTACGACCAGAAGCACCCAGCCGCCGTGGCCGAGCTCGTGAGCAAGCACGGCGTCACAATCCGCGAGGCGCCGCGCGACCTGCTCATCGCCTTCGGCAACGCGGCGGGCGAGGTGCTCGCCGAGATCCGTGGCGACTCCGACGCGCTGGTGAAGAAGATCGCGGAATCCTACGTGGCCTTCCGCAACCTGCAGGCCGAGTACACGAACCAGGCCTATAACGGCGTGATGAACGCGCGGCGCCTGCCGATCAAGTGGGGCTGAGCGCGGGCGGGATCGACGACGCGGGGACGTCATGGAACGACACGGCGTCCTCGCGGCGATCGCGCGCGGCTGCGACTGGATCAACGAGCAGGTCGGCCGGCGGCTGATGTGGCTGGCCGCACTGCTGGTCCTCGTCCAGTTCGCGGTCGTCGTGCTGCGCTACCTCTTCGGCACCAGCTTCATCGCGATGCAGGAGAGCGTGATCTACATCCACGCCACGCTCTTCATGCTGACGATCGGCTACACGTTCCTGCATGACGGGCATGTGCGCGTCGACGTCTTCTACGCGGGCTTCGGGCCGCGCGGCCGCGCCCTCGTCGACCTCGCCGGCACGCTGGTCGGGGTGATCCCGTTCTGCGCGCTGGTGCTCTGGTTCTCCTGGGGCTTCGTCGGCGCGTCCTGGAGGATGCGCGAGGGCCCGATGTTCGTGGGCGGGCTGCCCTTCGTCTACCTGCTCAAGACCACGATCCCGCTCCTCGCCGGGCTGCTGCTGCTGCAGGGCGTCTCGATCGCCATCAAGTCGGCGCTCGTGCTCGCCGGCCGCGAACTGCGCGTCTTTGAGGCCGGGCACAGCGGCGGCGAGGCCCCGACATGAGCGGCCTCGGCGGGCTGCTCGACCTCCTGATGTTCGCGACGCTGTGCTTCGCGATCCTCACCGGCTTCCCGGTCGTCTTCATCCTCACTGGCTGCGCGCTGGTCTTCGGCGGCCTCGGCTGGGCGACGGGCGCGCTGACGCCAGAGCTGCTCGGCGCGCTGCCGCCGCGCATCTACGGCACGATGACGAGCGAGGTGCTGATCGCGATCCCGCTCTTCGTGTTCATGGGCATCATGCTCGAGCGCTCGAAGATCGCGGAGGAACTGCTCGACGCGATGGGCCGCGTCTTCGGCGCGATGCCCGGCGGCCTCGCGATCTCCGTGTCGATCGTCGGCGCGCTGCTCGCCGCCTCCACCGGCATCGTCGGGGCGACGGTCGTCACGATGGGGCTGATGGCGCTGCCGAGCATGCTGCGCCGCGGCTACGACCCGGCCTTCGCCTGCGGCACGATCTGCGCCGCGGGGACGCTGGGCCAGATCATCCCGCCCTCGACCGTGATGGTGATCCTCGGCGAGGTGCTGTCGGCGGCGTACCAGCAGGCGCAGTTCGCGCAGGGCAAGTTCTCGGTCGAGACGGTCAGCGTCGGCGAGCTCTTCGCCGGCTCGATGGTCCCGGGCCTGCTGCTCGTCGGCCTCTACATCGCCTACCAGGCGGTCTTCGCGGCGGCGCTGCCGCATCGCGCGCCGCCGATCCCGCTCGCCGAGCGCAACGACCGCCCGGTGAGCCTCGGCGAGGTCGGCCGCGCGCTGGTGCCGCCGATCGTGCTGATCGTCGCGGTCCTCGGCTCGATCATCGGCGGCGTCGCGACGCCGACCGAGGCGGCCTCGGTCGGCGCGGTCGGCGCGACGCTGCTGGCCAGCCTGCGCATGCCGGGCGTGGCGCGCTGGCCGGCCTATGTCGCGGCGGCCTCGATCCTGGGCCTGGTGGTGCTGGCGACCCAGTTCGACATGCGCCTCGGCCGCGCCAACGCTCCGCTCGGCGACCGCGCCGCCATGATGGTCGCGGCGCCTCTGGCGCTGGCGCTCGCGGCGAGCGTGCTGGCGGCCTTCCTGTCGATTTGGCGGCGTGGCGTGCTCGACGGCGTGATGCGCGCGACGACCAGCATCACGGCCATGATCTTCGCGACGCTGATTGGCGCGACGCTCTTCGCGCTCGTCTTCCGCGGCCTCGGCGGCGACGACATGGTCCACGAGTTCCTGAAGATGCTGCCCGGCGGCAAGTACGGCGCGCTGCTCGCCATCATGGGCGTGATCTTCCTGATGGGCTTCTTCCTCGACTTCGTCGAGATCACGATCATCGTCATACCGATCGTCGGGCCGATCATCCTCGCCATGGGCGTCGACCCGGTCTGGTTCGGCGTGATGATCGCCGTGAACCTGCAGACCTCGTTCCTCACGCCGCCCTTCGGCTTCTCGCTCTTCTACCTGCGCGGCGTGGCGCCGGCGAGCGTGACCACGCTCGACATCTACCGCGGCATCGTGCCGTTCGTGGTCCTGCAACTGCTCGGGCTCGCGGCGGTGTTGGCGTTCCCGTCGCTCGCGACCTGGCTGCCGGCGAAGCTGTTCAAGTAGGCCCGGCCGGGCCGCTCAGCGCTTCTCGCCGCGCGAGGCGAACTGGCTGGCGGCGAGCAGCGCCACCGACAGCGCCACCAGCAGCGTCGAGATCGCCGCGATGGTCGGGTCGATCTCGTCGCGCAGCGCGTTGAACATCCGCTTGGTCATCGTCGCGTAGTCGCCGCCGGCGACGAAGAGCGAGATCGTCACCTCGTCGAGCGAGGTGATGAAGGCAAGCAGCGCCGCGGTCACCACGGGCACCTTGATCTGCGGCAGCGTCACCGTGAGGAAGGCGCGCGGCCGGCTGGCGCCGAGGCTGCGCGCGACCATCTCCTGGTTCATGTCGTAGGACTTCAGGCCCGAGGCGACGGTGATGACCACCAGCGGGATCGCCATCGTGGAATGCGCCAGCACGATCCCCGCCATCGTGTTGTTGAGGCCGAGCTGCGCGTAGAGGAGGAAGGTGCCGATCGCGACCAGGATCGCCGGCACGATCAGCGGCATCATGAAGAATGCGTAGAGCACGCGCGGCGCGCGCCCGGACATCGTGTGCAGCGAATAGGCCGCGAGCGTGCCGAGCGCGGTCGAGACGATCGTCGTCAGGACGGCCGCCGCGAAGGAGATCCAGGTCGCCTGCCGCCACTCGCGCGAGCCGAAATAGGCCTCGTACCAGCGCGTGGAATAGGCGGGCGGCGGGAACTGCAGGAAGCGCGTGTCCGAGAAGCTGAGCGGCACGACGATCAGGCTCGGCAGGACGAGGAAGAAGAGCACCAGGCCGCCGAGCGCGTAGAGCCAGAGGCGCCGGCCATGCGTGATCTGCGTCTCGGTCGCCGGGCGGTCGAGCATCAGCGCCCCCCGAGGATCCGGTTGAAGCCGATCACGCGGCCAACCGCCCAGAAGATGGCGAGCGCCATCGCGAGCAGCACCACGCCGAGCGCCGAGGCCGCGCCCCAGTCCGAGTGGTAGGTGACGTTGCGCTCGATCTGCATCGACCAGGTCATCACGCGGCCGCCGCCGAGCAGCGCCGGCGTGACGTAGAAGCCGAGGCAGAGGATGAAGACGATGATGATCCCTGCAGCGAGCCCGGGCAGCGAGAGCGGCACGTAGACGTGGCGGAAGGCCTGGCTCGGCGTCGCGCCCAGGTTCGCCGCGGCGCGCACGTAGTCGCGGTCGATGGCGCGCATCGTGGCGTAGAGCGGCAGGACCATGAAGGGCAGCATGATGTGCACCATGCCGATGGTCGTGCCCGTGAAGTTGTGGACGAGGCGCAGCGGCAGGTCGATCAGCCCCGCGTCCGCCAGCCATGTGTTCACGAGGCCGCGCCGCTGCAGAAGCACGAGCCACGCGTAGCAGCGCACGAGTAGCGAGGTCCAGACGGGGAAGAGCACGAAGAGCAGGAGGATCGCCGCCGCGCGCTGGCGCGCCTGCGCGATCATGTAGGCGAGCGGATAGCCGAGCAGCGCGCAGATCGCGGTCACCAGGAAGGTGAGCTCGAAGGTGGTCTGCAGCGAATAGGCGTAGCTGGGGTGCAGCAGGCGCGCGTAGTGCTCGAGCGTGTAGGAATCGCCCTTGCGGACCGAGAGCCAGAACAGCCATGCGATCGGCGCCAGCGCGACGACCCCGATCAGGAGCAGCCCGGGCGCGGCGAGGGCGCCGAGGACGAGCCGCTCGCGCCGCGCGTCGGCGCGCAGCTCCGCGGCGTTCGGGCCCTGCGCCGCCGCGGCCGTCATGCGCCGTCGGGGACGAGGATGGTGTCGGCCGGCGCGAGGGCGAGGGCGACCTCGCCGCCGATGCCGGGCAGCGACGGCGCCGAGGCGCTCGCCGCCTGGCGCGCCGCGATGCGCGCGCCGCCGGGCAGCTCGACGTAGAAGAGCGTGCTCTCGCCCTGGTAGACGAGCTCGGCCACGCGGCCGCGCAGCACGTTGAGGCCGGCGCCATCCTCGCCCGGCGCGAGCACGCGCAGCTTCTCCGGCCGCAGCACGAGGAGGGGCGACGCCATGGCCGGCGCTGCGCCCGCGAGCGCGAGCCGCGCGCCGGCGGCCCAGGCCTCGCCGCCGCGCAGCTCGACCGGCAGGAAGCTCGACTCGCCGATGAATTCCGCGATGAAGCGGCTGCCGGGGCGCTCGTAGATCTCGCGCGGCCCGCCGACCTGGCGGAAGCGGCCCTTGTCGATCACCGCCACGCGGTCCGACATGGTCAGCGCCTCGCGCTGGTCGTGCGTCACGTAGACGGTCGTCATGCCGAGGCGGCGATGCAGGCGCCGCACCTCGATCTGCATCTCCTCGCGCAGCTTCTTGTCGAGCGCGGAGAGCGGCTCGTCCATCAGCAGGATGCGCGGCTCGAAGATGATGGCGCGGGCGAGCGCGACGCGCTGGCGCTGGCCGCCGGAGAGCTGGTCCACCTGGCGGCCGCCGAGGCCCGCGAGCTGCACCATGTCCAGGGCCCGGCGCACGCGCGCCTCGATCTCCGAGCGTCCGAGGCCGCGCAGGCGCAGCGGGTAGCCGAGGTTGCCCGCGACGTCCATGTGCGGGAAGAGCGCGTAGTTCTGGAACACCATGCCGACGCCGCGGCGGTGCGGCGGGGCCAGCGTCACGTCGTCGTCGCCGAAGCGGATGCGCCCGCAATCCGGGCGCTGGAACCCGGCAAGCACCATGAGCAGCGTCGTCTTGCCCGAGCCCGAGGGGCCGAGCAGCGTCAGGAACTCGCCGCTCGCGACGTCGAGGCTGACGTCGTCCAGCGCCCTGAACGCGCCATAGGACTTTCCGACGCCCGAGATCGAGATCGGAAGGCTGCTGCCGCGTTCCGCGCCAGCTGCGTCGCCCATGGCCATTCCCCGTGCTCCCGATGCGAAGCGACCGCCCCGGCGGAACGCGCCGGGGCGGTCGTCCCTGACTGCGTCAGCGCTGCAGGAACGCGTCGAAGCGCTTCACCATCTCGTCGTTGTTCTTCACCCACCAGTCGACGTCGAGGGCGAAGCCCTTGCCGACGTTCTGCGGCGAGTTGGGGAGCCCCGCGGCCATCTCCGGCGTGATGATGCCGGTGTCGTAGCCCTTGGTGTTGGCCGGCGCGTAGTTGATGTGCTTGGAGATCGAGGCCTGCGCGTCGGGGCGCATCATGATCGCCAGCGCCTTCATGGCGAGGTCCTTGTTGGGCGCGCCCTTCGGCATCATCCACGCGTCGGAGACGAGCATCTGCTGGTCGAAGGTGATGGCGAGCGGGCCGCCGCGGCCCTCCTTCTCGGCCATCGCGGCCTGGATGCGGCCATTCCACGCGCCGACCATCTCGACCTCGCCGTCCTGCAGCACCTGCACCGATTGCGCGCCCGAGGCCCACCACACGACCACGTGCGGCTTCAGGCTCTCCAGCTTGCGGAAGGCGCGGTCGACGTCGAGCGGGTAGAGCTTGTCCATCGGCACGCCGTCCGCGATCAGCGCCGCCTCGAGGCTGTAGATCGGATGCCGGCGCATCGACCTGCCGCCCGGGAAGTCCTTGACGTTCCAGAACGCGTCCCATCCCCTGGGCTGCTTGTCGCCGAAGGGCTTCTTGCGCCAGCCGATCGCGACCGAATAGACGATCTGCGACATGCAGTGGTCGGACTTGAGCTCCCTCGGCACGCCGGGATCGGCGACGATGGCGGGGTCGAGCTTCTCGAGCCGGCCTTCCTTCTCGAGCAGCGCGCAGGTGTAGTAGCCCTGCGTCGTCAGGTCCCAGGTCGGCCTTCCGGAGGCGACCTGCGCGCGCACGTCGGCGATGCCCTGGGTCGTCTCCTCCTTGATCGTGATGCCGAGCTCCTTCTCGACGAGGTTGAACCACGCCTCGCGCTGCGCCTTCTGGAAGGCGCCACCCCACGACGAGATGGTGATTGACCTCTGCTGCGCATCGGCGGGCGCGCCGAGCGCCATGGCCGCGCAGGCAGCCGCAAGTATCGTCCAGGAACGCGTCTTCATCGTCGAGCCTCCCCCGTGAAAGCGCTCGGCCCCGCGGGGGCCGATGCATGCTCGCTACTGGAGCCCGTCCGGGCGAAACTAGTCAAGGATCGCGGGCAGGGGAGGGACCGGCATGGCGCTTCATTTCGAGCGCGCGGAATTCGACGCGCGGGTGGCGGCTGCGCGCGCGGCGCTGCGCCGCGAGGGGCTGGCGGCGATCCTGCTCTTCGCGCAGGAGAGCCACTTCTACCTCACGGGCTTCGACACCAGCGGCTTCGTCTTCTTCCAGTGCGCGGTGCTGGGCGCCGACGAGGGTCCGGTGACGCTGCTCACGCGCCGGCCCGACCTCGAGCAGGCGCGGCGCACCTCGACGATCGAGGACATCAGGCTCTGGTACGACGCCGAGGGCGCGGATCCCTCGCGCGAGCTGCTCGCCATCCTCGAGGAGCGCGGGCTGCGCGGTGCGCGCGTCGGCATCGAGCTGCGGAGCTTCGGCCTCACCGCCGACAAGTACGAGCTCGTGCGCCGCAGGCTCGAGGGATGGTGCGAGCTCGTCGACGCCTCGGCCATCGTCCGCGAGCTCAGGCTGGTCAAGTCGCCGGCGGAGCTCGCCCATGTCCGGCGCGCCGCCGCGCTGGCGGACGACGCGCTCGAGGCGATGCTCGCCGCCTCGCGCCCCGGTGCCTTCGAGGGCGACATCGCGGCGGCGGGCTCGGTGCCGATCCTCGCCGGCGGCGGCGATCCGCCGCCCTCCGGGCCGGTGCTCGGCTCAGGCGACCGCGCGCTGCTGGTGCGCAGCGCGACGGGCTTCCGCCACCTCGACCCGGTCGACCAGCTGACGATGGAGTTCGCCGCCAGCTACCGCCACTACTGCGCCTGCCTGATGCGCACCATCGCCATCGGCCGCGCGGACGAGCGCCAGCGCCGCATGTTCGAGGTGACGCGCGACGCGCTGCGGGCGATGACGGAGGCCGCGCGCCCGGGCCTGCCGCTCGGCGGGATCGACGAGGCGCATCGACGGGTCTACGACGCCGCGGGCTTCGGCGCGTCGCGCATGTCCGCCTGCGGCTATTCGCTGGGCGCGCTCTACCGCCCGACCTGGATGGACGTGCCGCCGATGATCTACGCCGGCAACCCGATGCCGATCCGGCCGGGCATGGTGCTGTTCCTGCACGCCATCCTGGTCGACGCGCCCGCCAACCTCGCGATGTCGCTCGGCCACACCGTGGCGATCGGCGAGGATGGCGCCGAGGTGCTGAGCCGCATCGAGCCCGAATACGTCGTCAGGACCTGAGGCGACGCGCGGCCGCGCTCACACCGCGCGGCCCGCGAGCATCCCCTCGTAGACCGCCTCCTCGGCGCTGCGCGGCGACAGGCAGTCGCCTGCGAGGTGTATCTCCACGCCGAGGCCCTCGAGCTCGCGCTCGAGCGACGTGGCCGGCGCCTGCCCGGCGGCGACGACGACCGTGTCGACCTCCTCGCAGGCGATGCCCTCGCCGGTGACGATATGGGCGAGCAGCGCGCTGTCGGCGTCGACGCCGTGCAGCCGCGCATAGGGGATCACCTCGACGCCGAGCCGGTGCAGTTTCCCGGCCCAGTGGTCGCGGTGGTACATCTGCAGGTGCTGGCCTGCGTGGGTGCCGTTCACGGCGAGCCGGACCTTGTGGCCGTTGCGCGCGAGCAGCTCGGCGACGCCCATGCCGATCCAGTCGCAGCGCCAGTCCGCGACCAGCACGCGCGCGCCGGGATTGGCCTCCGCGCGCAGCACGCTCCACGCATCGACGACATGGCCGTCCTCGCGGCCCTCGATCTCCGGCTCGAAGGGCACGCCGCCCGTCGCCACGACGACGGCGTCGGGCGCGAGCGCGCGGACGAGCTCCGCGTCGACGCGGGTGCGCAGCCGAAGCTCGACGCCGGCGCGCGCGATCTCGCCCTCCAGGTTGGTGGCGAGCCCGCCGAACTCGGCGCGCTCGGGCAGGCGCTGGGCCAGCAGCACCTGGCCGCCGAGCCGCGGGCCGGCCTCGCAGAGGACCACCTCGTGGCCGCGCTCCGCCGCCGCGACAGCGGCCTTCATGCCGGCGGGCCCGCCGCCGGCGACCAGCACGCGCCGGCGCCGCGGTGCGGGCGGAGCCTTGCCCAGCCTGAGCTCGCGCCCGGTCGCCGGGTTCTGGATGCAGGAGACCGGGTAGCCCTGGTGGAAATGCCCGATGCAGCCCTGGTTGCAGCCGATGCAGGCGCGGATCTCGTCGAGCCTCCCGGCGCGCGCCTTGGCCGGCATGTCCGGGTCGGAGATCAGCGCGCGCGTCATGCCGCAGACATCCGCCTGGCCCGACGCGATGATGCGCTCGGCCAGCTGCGGCTGGTTGATGCGGCCCGCGACGAAGACCGGCAGGCCGGTCGCGGCGCGGATCGCGCCCGCCTTCGGCGCGACATAGCCATGCGCGACCTCCATCGGCGGCACGACATGGATCGAGCCGCCGAGCCCGGCCATCGAGCCGATGGTCACGTTCGCGTAGTCGACCAGCCCGCGCGCGGCGAGGCTCCTGCAGACCTCCAGCACCTCGTCGCGCGGCAGCCCGTCAGCCTCGACCTCCTCGGCCGAGATGCGGATGCCGAGCGCGCGACGCTCGCCGATGGCGCGGCGGACCTGCTCGAGCGCCTCGACGAGGAAGCGCATGCGGTTCTCGCGGCTGCCGCCATAGGCGTCCGTGCGCCGGTTGGACACGGGGTTCAGGAACTGCGCGACCAGCAGGCCGAGGCTCGCGATTACCTCGATGCCGTCATAGCCGGCCGCGGCCAGGCGCCGCGCGGCCTGGCCATAGGCCTCGACGATCTCGTGGATCAGCGCCACCGGCATCTCGCGCGGCATCGTGTGGAAGCGGTTGTCGGGCACCGACGACGGCGCGTAGGCGACGCTGCGCAGGCCGCCCTGCACGCGCCGCGACAGGCGCCCCGAATGGGAGAGCTGGCCAAAGATGCGCGTGCCATGCGCATGCACGGCGTCGACGACCGCGCGGAAGGCGGGGATCGCCTCGTCGCCCAGGATCACGATCTCCGGGGAGTCGGTGAGCCCCGTGGCATGGAAGCGCGCCGCCTCGGTGACGATCAGGCCCGCGCCGCCGCGCGCGCGCGCCTCGTGGTAGGCGACGAACTCGGGCGTCGGCAGGCCGCCGCGCGCGAGGTAGGTCTGGTGCCCGGTCGACATGATGCGGTTCGGGATCTCGACGTCGCGCAGCCTGAGCGGCGAGAAGAGATGGGCAAGCGTGCTCATGCGCGCGTCCTCCGCGTCCCGCCGCCGGTCATCGCCCGCCGCTCACCGTCACGACGGTCCCCGTGACGTAGCTCGCCTCGTCGGAGAGCAGCCAGGCCACGGCGTTGGCGCATTCCATCGCGGTGCCCGGGCGCTTCATCGGCACGACGCCGGCGGCGGAGGCGGCGCGGTTCGGGTCGCCGCTCGCGGCGTGGATCTCCGTGTCGATGATGCCCGGCCGCACCGCGTTGACGCGGATGCCGTCGGCCGCGACCTCGCGCCCGAGGCCGGTCGTGAAGGAATCGATCGCGCCCTTGCTGGCCGCGTAGTCGACATAGAGCCCGGGGCCGCCGAGCACCGCGGCCGCGCTCGACAGGTTGACGATCGCGCCGCCCCTGCCGCCGCGCCGGGTGCTCATCCGCCGCACCGCCTCGCGCGCGCAGAGCAGCGTGCCGACGACGTTGACGTCCAGCATCCGCCTCCAGCGCGCGGTCTCCATGTCCTCGAGGCGCGACTGCATGTCGACGATGCCGGCGTTGTTCACGAGCCCGCCGAGCGGGCCCCACTCGGCGTCGATGCGCGCGAACATCGCCAGCGTCGCGGCCTCGTCGCCCACGTCGGCGCGCAGCACGAGGGCGCGGCGGCCCTGCGCGCGCACGGCCTCGGCGACGCGCGTGGCGGATGCCTCGTCGCGCGCGAAGTTGACCGCGACGTCCCAGCCCTGCGCGGCGAGCTTCGTCGCGCAGGCGGCGCCGATGCCGCGGCTGGCGCCGGTCACGAGTACGGTGCGTCGGAAATCCATGGACAGCCCCCCGGCTCGACAAGGTCACCGGGATTAGCGCCCGCGCGCGCCGCCGGCGCAAGCCGCATGGCGCGCCCGCGCGGGTGCTATGCGCCGCCGAGGTCGAGCGCGCCCTGGCGTGGCGGGGCGGCGCGGGCGCGGCGGCGTCGCGCGCCCGCGGAGCCGGTCGACGGAAGGCCCGCGCGGCGGCTGCCATGGAGCTCCTGGATCGCGTCGGCCGCGTCGCGGAACGCGCGGCCCTTGCGCACGCCGTAGATGCGCGCGCGCGCCTCGGCCGCGGCGGCGACATGGTCGACCATCGGGACGGGGTAGGTCTCGCCGAGGGCGATCCCCGCGGCGGCGAGGACCTCCGGCGGCGCGCGCCATGGCTCGTGCAGCAACCCGGCCGGCAGCGCGGCGAGTTCCGGGACCCAGCGCCGGATGAACGCGCCATCGGGATCCTGGTCGCGCGACTGCTTCACGGGGTTGTAGATGCGCGCGGTGTTGGTGCCGGTGGTCCCGGACTGCATCTGCACCTGCGGGTAGTGGATGCCCGGCTCGAAGTCCGTGAACATCCGCGCGAGGCGCCGCGCGGGCAGGCGCCAGTCCTCCCAGAGGTGATAGCTCGAGAACGCCATCGCCATCGCGCGCATGCGGAAGTTCAGCCATCCAGTCGCGGCGAGCGAGCGCATGCAGGCGTCGACGAAGGGAAGGCCGGTGCGTCCCGTCGCCCAGGCCTCGACGCGCGCTTCATGCGCGGGGCCGGCCGGGCGCAGGCCGCGGCAGGCGGGGTGCAGCGCCTCGCGCTCGATGCCCGGCTCGTCCTCGAGCTTCTGGATGAAGTGGCAATGCCAGTGCAGCCGCGAGCGGAACGACGCGATCGACGCGGCGAAGGCGTCGTCGCCCCCCGCGCGGTGGCGCGCGCCCGCGCGCAGCGCCGCGCGGTTGGCCTCGCGCATCGAGATGCAGCCGAGCGCGAGATGCGCGGAGACGCGCGAGCAGGACGCCGCGCCCGTCCCCGGCCCGGACATGTCGCGGCGATAGGTCCTGCCGCGCGCGTCGAGGAAGGAGCGCAGCAGCTCGATCGCCTCCGCGCGCCCGCCCGCCTGGCGAGCGGGGCAGGGATCCGGCGCGATGCCGAGCGCGGCCGCGTCCGGCCTGTCCGCGCCCGGCAGGTCCGCGGCGCGCAGCCCGGCCGGCGCGGGGACCGGCTCGGCCTCCATCATCGCGTCCCAGCGTCGCGCCCAGCCGTCGCGCGAGCGCCGTGCGCGCCAGGCGCCGTGCTGCATGTACTCGACGAAGGGGATGCCCTCGCGCCGCGCCCAGGCGCGAACGGCGCGGTCGCGGTCATAGGTCCAGTGCAGGCCCGTCTCCTCGTGCGCGCGCAGCGTCGCGATGCCGTGCGCGCGATGGATCCGTGCGAGCACGTCGACCGCCTCGCCGACGCGCAGGACGAGGCGCGCGCCGGCCCGACCCAGCGCGGCGTCGAGGTCGTCGAGGCATTCGCCGAGGAAGGCGAAGTGCCGGCCCGACATCTCCGGCAGCGCCCACAGCCCGGGCTCGAGGATGTAGAGCGGCAGCACGGGCAGGCCGCCCGCCGCCGCCGCGGCGAGCGGGGCGTGGTCGTGGATGCGCAGGTCGCGCTTGAACCAGACGACGTCGATCATGGCCCGTAACCAGATAGGGCGGGCCGCGCGATCGTCAGCGCTGGCGGGTCCAGAACACCATGGGGTGCGGCGCCTCGGCCTTCGCGCCGATGTCGCGCCAGTCGAAGCTGGCGCGCAGCTCCGGGCGGCGGGAATAGCCGCGGCGGGTCCAGAACGCGTCGAGCGGCACGTGGCCGGGTGGGCGCATCGGGTGGTCGCCCGGCCGCTCGACGGCGCAGAAGGTCGTGCGCCGGTAGCCGAGCGCGGCGGCGCGCGCCTCGCGGGCGTGGAAGAACGCGACGCCGATGCCGCGGCCGCGATGCGCGGCCTCCAGCACCGACTCCCCGAAATAGTACCAGTCGCGCGGATCCAGGCCCGCGTCGCGGAAGGGGCGCTGCATCTCGGGCTCGGCCTTCGCCAGCGGCAGGGCGGTGGAGGCCCCGACGACCCTGCGGCCGACGCGCGCGACGACGATCGTCGCGTCCTCCACGCCGGCGTACTTGGCGAGGTAGCGCCGCTCGTAGGCGAGGTCGCCGTCGTAGAGATAGGGCCAGTCGCGGAACACCTCGACGCGCAGCCGCGCGAGCTCCGGCACGACGGCGCGGATCGCGCCGCCGGACAGGACCTCGATCGCGGCCGCCGGCGCGGTCACTTCCCGACCTGGCGCAGCCAGTCCTTCAGGTTGTAGTGGTTCGAGATGCGCGCGATGCGCCCGTCCCTGACCTCGAAGAAGGCCCCGACGCGCAGCCTGTAGCGCTGGCCCTTCGCGGCGAGGAAGTCGCCGTCGGTCCTGAGATACCTGCCGTCGAGGCGGAACTCCGCCGCCGCGCGGCTGCCGTCGGCGTTGGTCATGACGACGAGGTCGCTGACGCGCTCGCGGTAGCATTCGTTCATGTGCGCGAGGAAGCGCGCGAAGCGCGCCTTGCCCTTCTCGCTGCCGCCCTGGCTGATCTCGTGCACGACGCCGGGCGCGAGCAGGTCGAGGAAGCCCTCGACGTCCTGCGCGTTGAAGCGGTCATAGTAGGCCTTCACCAGCCTGCGCGTGGTCGCTGCCGTCATGGTCCTCGTCACCTTCCGTTGAAGCCGGGCTTGCGCTTGGCGAGGAAGGCATCGACCCCCTCGCGGAAATCCTCGCTGGCGATGCAGGCATAGGCCTGCGCCTCGGCCTCGGCGCCGATCGCGCGCCGGCGCGACCATTCCCTCACCAGGCGCTTGTGCGCGCGCGCGGCGAGCGGCCCGCCCGCGGCGATGCGCTCGACCGTGGCCGCGACCTCCGCCGCGAGCGCGTCGTCGGGCACGACGCGGGTCACGAGTCCCCTGGCGAGCGCCTCGGCGGCGTCGCAGAGCCGCGCCTCCAGCAGAATCGAGAGCGCGACGTCGACGCCGACGAGGTCGACCAGCGCCGGGACCTCGGCGGGCGGCGCGGCCATGGCGAGGCGCGCCACCGGGATGCCGAAGCGCGCGGAGGCGGCGGCGATGCGCAGGTCGCAGGCGGCGGCGATCTGCAGCCCGCCGCCGACGCAGGCGCCGTTGATCGCCGCGACCACGGGATGCGGGCAGTCCTCGATCGCGCGCGTGGCCCGCGCCACGACCTCGTCGTAGGCGCGCGCCTCGTCGGGCGTGCGGCGCACGCGCCGGAACTCCTCGATGTCGCCGCCCGCGGCGAAGGCCTCGCCGGCGCCCGTCACGACGACCGCGCGCAGCGTCGCGTCGGCGGCGGCCTCCTCCATCGCGTCGCCGAGCCGGCGCCATTCGCCGAGCCCCAGCGCGTTGCGCCGCCCGGGGCGGTTGATGGTCAGGTCGAGGCGCGGCCCGTGCCGCGCGACGAGGAGCGTGTCGGTCATCGGGGCAAGGAGTACACGAGCGCGGCGGCGTCGCGGAAGCGTGGCGGCCTCAGCGCGCGCGGGGACGCTCGCGCATGGCGAGCCCGGCGAGCAGGGCGAGGACGAAGAGCGGCGGCAGGATGGCGAGCGCGCCGGCGAAGGCCTCGGGCGGGTACACGCGCGCGCCACCGACGACCTGGCCGGTCCAGCCGCGGTCGAGCAGCCAGCCGATCAGCGGCTGGAGCAGCGCGCCCGACCCGACCACGAAGGTGTTCACCACCGCCATCGCGACGGAGTTCGCGCCGGGGTGGTTCTGCTCGCGCGCCATCGCGAAGGCCAGCACCATGGCGGAGGCGCAGGCGCCATGGACCAGCAGGATCGGCACGAGCGCCCAGAGCGGCCAGCGCGGCCCGAGGACCACCGCCGCGAGCGCGAGCCCGGCGATCGTCGCGCAGGCGAGCATCGGCTCGCGCCGGCGACCCAGCCGGTCGGAGATCCAGCCCACCAGCGGCGCGCCGACGCCCCAGCCGGCGAAGATCAGCGAGGTCAGCGCCGCCGCGGTGGTGCGCGGCAGCTCGTAGGCGGTCGCGAAATAGGGCACCGCCCAGAGCCCGCCGAAGGCGAGCATCGGGCCGGTCATCGCGAAGCCGAAGACCGCGCAGGCCCAGGTCTCGCGCACCCGCAGCACGGCGCGCAGGCCATCGGCGAGCCCCGACTGGGGCGGCGCTGCGCCCGGCCGGTCGCGCAGCACCAGGTGGAGCGCCAGGCCGATCGCGGCGGCGAGCACGCCCATGGCGACGAGCGCGCCGCGCCATCCCAGCGTCGCGACCAGCGCGGCGAGCGGCGCCTGGCCGAAGATGGCGCCGACCATGCCCAGCAGTTGGACGACGCCCGCCAGCATGGCGAAGCGGGCGGGCGGCATCGTCTGCGCCGTCACGGTCAGCGCGCCGACGAAGGTGCAGGCGACGCCGGCGCCGATCAGCATCCGGCCCAGGTAAGCCATCTCGATCGCCTGCGCGGCGGCGAAGATCGCGGATCCCGCGGCCGCGGCCAGCATCGAGAAGGCCATCAGGCGGCGCACGCCGAAGCGGTCGAAGAGCATGCCGAGCGGCACCTGCAGTGCCGCGTAGGCGTAGAGGTAGAAGGCCGAGAGGTTGCCCAGCACGGTGGCGCCGACCCCGAAGCTGGCCATCAGGTCCTCCACCATCACCGAGGGGGAGACGCGCTGGAGGAAGGCGTAGAGGAAGGTGGAGGCCGCGAGCACCCAGGCCGCGAGCGCGGCGGGCGGGATCCGGTCCTGGGCGGTCTGGTTCATGCGCGCGGCCGGTATACAGCAAAGCGCCCTCCGGAACTGCGTCCTTGCGCGACCCTCCCCGTCTGCCGCTAACCTACGGTCGTGAGCCTGGCCAGGAAATGGCCCGGCCCCAGCCCGGGAGGAGACAGGACATGACCACGAGGAAAGAGAACCGCCGCGGAATCTCGCGCCGCGCCGCGCTGCGCGCAGGAGCCGGCTTGCTGGCCGCTCCCGCGATCATGAAGGTCGCGACCGCCCAGACCGGCGGCGCCTTCAACTGGAGGCGCTTCGCCGGCCAGAGCATCGAGGTGTCGCTGACCCTCGGGCCGCGCGCGACGAACCTGCGCACGCACGAGAAGGAGTTCACCGAGTTGACCGGGATCAGGGTCGGCTCCGAGGTAGTCCCCGAGCAGCAGCACCGCCAGCAGCAGGTGATCCAGTTCAACTCCGGGAACCCGCAATTCGACGTGACCACGGTGTCCTGGCACGTGCAGAAGCGGCTGTTCGGCAAGTCCAAGTGGCTCGTCGACATGAAGCCGCTTCTCGCCGATTCGCAGCTCACCGCGCCCGACTACGACTGGCCCGACTTCACTCCTGGTGGCGTGCGTTGGGCGACCCAGGCCGACGGTCGCATGGACACGCTGCCCAACAACATCGACCCATGGATGATCTACTACAACAAGGAGCTCTTCGCGGCTAAGGGCCTCGCGTTCCCGCGAACCTTCGAGGAGATCGTGATGGCGGCCGAGAAGCTCACCGACAAGTCGGCGGGCATCTATGGATGGGTGTCGCGCGGCCTGAAGAACGCGAATGTGCCGGTCTGGACGAGCTTCATGCTCGGGCACGACGTCGACCCGGTCGACCCGAAGACTGTGAAGCTGCAGACCACGACCGACGGCGCGATCGCCGCGGCCGAGCTCTACAAGAAGCTCAACCGCGAATACGCGCCTCCGGGCACGGTAGGCTTCAACTGGAACGAGGCGCAGACTTCCTTCAGCCAGGGCAGGATCGGCATGTGGATCGACGGCATCGGCTTCGCGCCGCCGCTCGAGGACCCGACCAAGTCGCGCATCGTCGGCAAGGTCGGCTACGCGGTCATGCCGCAGGGCCCGAAGGCGCGCCATTCCGCGACCTTCGGCGACGGCATCGGCGTTGCCGCCGGCAGCAAGAAGAAGGAGGCGGCGTATCTCTACTGCCAATGGGCGACGTCGAAGCTGATGTGCAACCGCCTGCTGCAGTCCGGTGGCGGCTCGCCCTGCCGCGCCTCGCCCTACAAGTCGCCCGAGGTGATCGCCGGCCTCAAGCTGCCGCGCGAGTGGCTGTCCTGCCTCGAGGCCTCCTCGGCGATCGGTCGTCCGGGCCTGCCCGAGATCGTGCCGGTCACCGAGTTCCGCGACGTCTTCGGCGTCGGCCTCACGAACACGATCGGCGGCGCCGACGCACGCGCGGAAATGCAGAAGGCCACCGACGCCTTCACGCCGGTTCTGGCGAAGTCCGAGGCCTGAACCGGATGTTCCCCGCCGTGGCCGTTCGCCGCGGCGGGGCTTCCGCTGGAGCACGCGCATGACGGCGCAACCCACGGCCATGGATCGCGGCTACGGCCGCAACTACCTGCCGTTCGCCTACCCAGCGCTGCTGATCACCGGGGCGGTGATCGTCTTCCCCTGGCTGTTCACGCTCTTCATGAGCGTGCACGAATGGAAGATCGGCTCGCCGCGCGCCTTCGTCGGCCTCAACAACTATTTCCGCCTGTTCGGCGACGAGCGCTTCGTCGAATCCATCGGCACGACGCTCTATTTCACGCTGCTGTCGGTCGTGCTTCCGGTGTTGCTGGGAACCGCTTGCGCGCTGGTCTTCAACGAGCGCTTCCCGCTGCGCGGGCTCTGCCGCGCGATCTTCATCCTTCCCATGATGGCGACGCCGGTGGCGGTGGCGCTGGTCTGGAAGATGATGTTTCATCCCCAGCTCGGGGTCCTGAATTACCTGCTCAGCCTGGTCGGGCTGCCGCCCGCGCTCTGGCACACCTCGCTGGACACCGTGATCCCGACGCTGGTGATGGTCGAGGTCTGGCACTGGACGCCGCTGGTCATGCTGATCGTGCTCGGCGGCCTCGCCGCCGCGCCGACGGAGCCCTACGAGTCGGCGCGGCTCGACGGCGCCAATCCCTGGCAGATGTTCCGCTACATCACCCTGCCGCTGATCATGCCCTTCGTCGTGCTGGCGGTTGTGATCCGCACCATCGACGCGCTCAAGGCCTTCGACACGATCTTCGTGATCTCGGAGGGCGGGCCCGGCACGGCGTCGGAGACGATCAACATCTACCTCTACCTACAGGCCTTCGCGTTCTACAACATCGGCTACGCCTCGGCGATCGTGGTCGTGTTCTTCGTCCTGATCATCGTGCTGGCGATGGTGCTGCTATGGCTGCGGCAGAAGGCGAAATGGTCATGAGCGCGGCGTCTCCCGGGATCGCCTGGCACGCGAAGCGGGTGCTGTCGAAGCTCGCCTTCGGCTTCGCGGTCTTCGTGATCGTCTCGCCGGCCATCCTCGTGCTGCTGTGGATGCTGTCGCTCTCGCTGAAGAACGAGGTCGACAACATGGCCTACCCGCCGGTGTTCGTCCCCAGCCCGCCGACGCTGGCGAACTTCGAGGCGGTATTCGAGAACAGCAACCTGATGCGCTACCTCGTCAACAGCCTGCTGGTGACGGGCGGCGCGACGCTGGTGGCGATCCTCGTCGGCGTGCCGGCGGGCTACGGCATCGCCAAGGCCTCGGCGCATCGCACGGCGATCTGCATCCTGATCGCGCGCATCACGCCGGCGCTGAGCTACCTCATCCCGCTCTACATGATGTTCCAGATGCTGGGCCTGACCGGCAGCCTCTGGCCGATCTTCATCACCCACCTGGTGATCACGATCCCGATCTTCGTCTACGTGATGATCGGCTTCTTCGAGAGCCTGCCGCCGGACCTCGAGGAGGCGGCGCTGATCGACGGCTGCACGCTCTGGCAGGCCTTCCGCCACGTCGCGCTGCCGCTCGCGCGGCCGGGCATCGTGGTGGCGATGATCCTGTCGATCATCTTCAGCTGGAACAACTTCGTCTTCGGCGCGGTGCTGGGCGGCCGGCAGACGCGTACGCTGCCCGCGGCGGTCTACAACATGCTGACCTTCGAGCAGGTGGCCTGGGGCCCGCTCGCCGCCGCCGCGCTGCTTGTCACCGCGCCGGTCCTGATCCTGACGCTCTTCATCCAGAAGGAGATCGTCGGCGGCCTGACGGCAGGCGGCGTCAAGGGCGGCTGAGCGCCGCGGAGGCGTCACGAGCCCGTCATCGAAGCCGGCTGATCATCGCGGCCCCGCCCGGAGGCCGCCGCGATGACGCAGAACCCGCAGGACAAGCCGTATCCCGCCGACATCGAGGCGGAGATCGCGGAGACGATCGACGAGGAGCTCGAGCTCGAGCTCGATGACGACAGGTTGCGCCGGCTGCTCGAGCAGCCGGGCACGGACGCGGGCGGGATGGACCGGCTGCGGTACTTCTCCGAGCTGTTCCGCCTGCAATGCGAGCTCGTGCGGCTGCAGGACTGGGTCGTCCACGAGGGGCTCAAGCTGGTCGTGGTCTTCGAGGGCCGTGACGCGGCAGGCAAGGGAGGCGTGATCAAGCGGATCACGCAGCGGCTCAACCCGCGCACCTGCCGCGTCGCGGCGCTTCCAGCGCCCAGCGAGCGCGAACGCTCGCAATGGTACTTCCAGCGCTACGTCGCGCACCTGCCGGCGGCAGGCGAGATCGTCCTCTTCGACCGCAGCTGGTACAACCGCGCCGGCGTCGAGCGGGTCATGGGCTTCTGCACGGAAGCGGACGTCGAGGAGTTCTTCCGCACGGTGCCCGAGTTCGAGCGCATGCTGATCCGCTCCGGCATCGTGCTGGTGAAGTACTGGTTCTCCATCACCGATTCCGAGCAGCAGGACCGTTTCCGCATGCGCATCAAGGATCCGACGAAGCAGTGGAAGTTCAGCCCGATGGACCTGGAGTCCCGCCGGCGCTGGGAGCAGTACACCAAGGCCAAGGAAGCGATGTTCGCCCGGCCGCACACGGCGGATGCCCCGTGGTGGGTGGTCGACGCGGTCGACAAGAAGCGGGCCCGCCTGAACTGCATCCACCACCTGCTTGGCCGCATCCCCTACGCGGAGGTGCAGCGGCCGGAGGTCACGATGCCGCCCCGGGTGCGCAATCCCGACTACCATCGCGGGCCGATCCCGCCGGAGATGTTCGTCCCGGCGGTCTACTGAGGCGCGCGCCGGGCTCAGCCAGGCGCGGCGACGTTGAGCGGCGGCGTGCGCGCGAACCAGCCGGGCATCGCCTCCTCGATGCGCGCGGCGACGGCGAGCAGAAGGTCCTCGCGCCCGAAATTGGCGTAGAGCATCGCGCCAACCGGCATGCCGTCGGAATCGAAGCCCGCGGGGATCGAGATGCCGGGCAGCCCCGCCTCGTTGCCGGGCATCGTGTAGCGGCAGGCGGAGCTGAGCCGCTCCATCCAGGCGCCGAGGTCCTCGTCGGCGAGGAGGCTGTAGGGCCCGTTCGCCCTCGGCACGCGCACGGCGAGGGTCGGGCAGAGCAGCAGGTCCCAGGACTCCATCAGCCTTCCGAAGCCGCGCGTGACGACGTTGTTGCAGGCCATCGCCTTGTAGAGGTCGAGCGTCGAGTAGCGCTGCGCGGCCTCGAAGTGGCGGCGCACCATCGGCGTCAGCGCCTCCAGCATCGCCGCGCCGTCCATGCCGCCGGTCTCCGCGATCGGCTGGTAGAGCACGCGCCCGCAGATCCACTGCGTGACGTAGCCGCGCCACATCGCCTCCCAGTCGCAGATCCGCGCGTCGTCGATCTCGGCCACCTCGTGGCGCATGCCCTCGAGCAGGCGCGCGACGCCGCGCACCCTGTCGGCGACCTCGGGGTCGCAGGCGCCGGGCCGGCCCCATGCGCCGGTCGACAGCGCGACGCGCAGCCGCCCCGTCGGCCGCGCCAGCGCGTCGACGTAGGATCCCGCGAAGCGCGCCATCGGGTAGAAGCTGCCGCCATTGGGCATGCGCGGCAGGTAGTCCATCGCCGCGGCGCTGTCGCGCACGCTGCGCGTGACCACGCCCTCGACCGCGATGCGCCAGGTGAACTCGTTGTGGGCGAGGGGCATGGCCATGCGGCCGCGCGAGGCCTTGAGCCCGACGAGGCCGCAGAACGACGCGGGGATGCGCGTCGAGCCACCGCCGTCGCTCGCCATCGAGATCGGCGTGACGCCCGCGGCGACCATCGCGGCGGACCCGCCCGAGGAACCGCCCGGCGTGCGCTCGGTGTTCCACGGGTTGCGCGTCACGTTGACGTGGCCGAGATAGCTCGTCGACGTGTCGAAGGTCATGCCGAACTCGGGCGTGGTCGAGCGGCCGAGCGGCACGAGCCCGGCGGCCAGGAAGTTCTCCACCAGCGGGTCGGTGTCCTTCGAGACGTTGCCCGCGAGCAGCCGCGAGCCGGATTCCTGCCTGCGCCCCTTCAGCCGCGAGCCGAGGTCCTTGAGGAAGACCGGCACGCCGTGCAGCCGCCCATCGCGGGCCGGCCGGTCGCGCGCGGGGTCCTCGACGACGTCCTGGAAGACCTCGAGCACGCCGGCCAGCCTGCCGTTCACGCGCTCGACGCCGCGCGCCGCCTGCGCGACGACCTCGGACGCCTGCAGATGCCCCGAGCGCACGAGCCCCGCGAGGCTCGTCGCGTCGTGGCGCATCCATTCCTCCCAGCCCATGGCCGGCGCGTTCGACGTCATGCGGTCCTCCCCCTGTCTTCCCCGGCGCAGTGAAGACCGGTCGCGCGGCGCGGGCAAGCCCGTCAGGCGCGGCCGGCGATCCGGTCGGCGACGCGCAGGGCCAGCGCCTGGAGCGTGTTCGTGGGGTTGAGCGCGGCCGCGGTCGCGAAGGCGCTGCCGTCGATCACGTGCAGCCCGCGCACCGCATGCGCCTCGCACCAGCGATCGACGACCGAGGTCTCCGGGTCGTCGCCCATCGCGCAGGTGCCCATGAGGTGGAAGCCCGCGTCGCGGATGAGCGGCATGTCGAAGAGCTCGTGCGCGCCGGCCTCGCGCAGCAGCTCGCGCGCGCGGGCCATGCCGGCGTCGAGGATGGCGCGCGAATTCGCGCCGACGCGGTAGACCATGCGCGGCGCGGGCAGCCCGTCGCCGTCGGCGAGGGTCGGGTGCAGCTCGACGCGGTTCCCGGCCTCGGGCAGGTCGTCCGAGCAGATCGACACGCCCAGCGTGCGGTCGAAGACCTCGGCGAAGCGGCGGCGATGCGCGGCGCCCCAGGGCACGCGCCCCGCGGTGCTGCCGAGCGCGGTGAGCGCGGGACCGTGGCTCCGCATCACCTGCATCTTGAAGCCGCGCACGTAGCCGTTGGCGGGATCGGTCTCGTAGAACTGCTTGGAGACGATCGCGCCGGCGGTGATGCCGCGATGCCCGCCGACGGGGTCGGCGAAGATGCCGGTCACGCGCGCGAGCGGGTGGAGCATCAGGCCGCGCCCGACCAGCCCGTTGGCGTTGGCGATCCCGTCGGGGAAGCGGCCGGAACGCGAGATCAGCATCAGCCGCGGCGTGCCGATGCCGTTGGCCGCGAGCAGCACGCGGCGCGCCGCGATGCGGTGCCGGCGGCCGTCGCGGTCGACGAAGACGGCGCCGCTGGCGCGCGACTGCGCGTCGTGCGTCACCTCCGCGACGCGCGCGCCGGTGACCAGCCGCGCGCCGGCCGCGATCGCCGCCGGCCAGTACGAGATGTCGGCCGAGCCCTTGGCGCGGCGCGCGCAGCCGAGCTCGCAGGGGCCGCAATCGTTGCACCTGCCGGGCTGCGCGCCCGACCCGGTGTTGATCGCGACGTCGCCCGGCCACCAGTGCCAGCCCAGACGCTCGAAGGCCGCGACCATGCGCCGCTCGGCCGCGCCGATGCGCGCGGGCGGGGTCGCGCGCGGCAGGCGCGGCGGCATGGCCGGGTCGCCATGCGCGCCGGCCGCGCCCATCATCCGCTCGTTGAGCTCGTAGTAGGGCGCGAGGTCCTCGTGGCCGACCGGCCAGTCGCGCCCGACGCCATCAAGGCTGCGCATCCGGAAGTCCGAGGGATGGAAGCGCGGCAGGTGGCACGACCACATCACCGTGGAGCCGCCGACGCCGTTGTAGAGCAGCGGCCGCATCTGGGACTCGCCGTCGTCGATCGGGTAGTCGGCGGGGGCGCGGCGGATGTTGGGGTTGGGGCTCCATGCGCGCTGGCGCGCGCGCTCCCAGTCCGGAGCCGCCTGCGGGCTGCGCGCATGGTCGAACCACTCGCCCTGCTCGAGGCAGGTCACCCGGATGCCGAGGGTCGCGAGCCTCCACGAGGCCGCCGCGCCTGCCGCGCCGGCGCCCACGACGAGGACGTCGGTCTCGCGAGGCGCGGTCTCGTTGTCCATCCTAATCTTGCCTTGTCCCGCGACCGGGGCTTGCTACAACGGAACGCGGAGCGTGGCCGGAATCGGCCGCTATGGGAAGGATGGACGCTTGATGCTGGAGCTCCTGCAGAGGGCCGGCACGAGGGGCGACCCGCTTGCGCCGTGCGCGTCTGGGATCCGCGGATGGCAATGGCGGCGCGCCGACCTCGACGCCATGGCCGGCGACCTGCGCCTTCCCTCCCCCGCCGCGCTCGCGGGGGAGATCGCGCGGGCTCTGGAACTCGTGCGGGCGAATGGCCTCGACATCGACACGGTCGAGCAGGAGGACCTGCGCCTGCCGTCCTTCGCGCGCATGGTGCCGTCCCTGCGTCGCCTGCTCGACGACGGCCCCGGCATCGCGATCCTCGCCGGGCTCGACCTCGACGGGTTGACGGAGGACGAGGCGGGGATAGTCGGCTGGGGCCTCGCGAACTATCTCGGCAAGCCGATGAGGCAGGGATTGCGCGCCGACCGCCGGCTCTTCACCGTGACCGACAGGGGCGCCGCCAACCGCGACCCGACGCGGCTCGGCGCGAGCAACCGCTTGTCCGCCATGCATACCGACAATGGCTGCCTCGAGCCGCGCCCGCCCTGCTATGTCGGGCTGCTCTGCGTGCACGCGGCGCGCGCCGGCGGCGAGAGCATGATCGCCTCCGCCGCGACGCTGCACGACGCCATGCTCGCCGAGCGCCCGGACCTCCTCGAGGTCCTCTACCGGCCCTTCCACTTCCTGCCGCCGCATCTCCACACCTGGCCCGCGGGCCCGCGCACGATCGTGAAGCCGGTCTTCGAGCGAGTCGGGGAGGAGATCCGCATCCACTACGCGCGGGTGATGATCGAGCCGGGCATGCAGCTGGCGGGCACGCCGCTCGACGCGCTCCAGCGCGAGGCGCTCGACCATCTCGACGCGATGATGGAGCGGCCGGAGGCGAGCTTCCGCTTCCGCCTCGCTCGCGGCGAGTTCCTCTTCACGAACAACGTCCAGACGATCCACGGGCGCGCCGCCTACGAGGATGGCGACGGGCCCCGCGAGCGGCGCATGCTCAAGCGCTACTGGATGTGGCGGCGCGACCGCGGGCCGGGCATCGACCCGGTCGCGCTCGACGCCGCGGAACTTGGCACGGCATAACGAGGGCAGGACCGGCACATGCGCATATCGCTCACCATCGACGACGAGGGCCGGCGCGCGGAGCGCGCGTTCGACGTCGCGCGGATGTACAACCTCGGCTCCGCGACGCGCCGCGCCGAGGCCGCCGTGGCGCACCAGGAGGAGGTGGCGAAGGAGGGGATCCGCATCGCCTTCGACGTCCCGGCGCCGCGCATCTACCCGATCGCGACCCACTCGCTGGTCACCGGCGGCGAGGTCGAGGCGCAGAGCTCGCACAGCTCCGGCGAGGTCGAGATCGTGCTCATGCTGGCCGACCAGCTCTATGTCGGCGTCGGCAGCGACCACACCGACCGCGCCCTCGAGAAGACATCCATCCCCTGGAGCAAGCAGGTCACGCCGAACGTGCTGGCCCCCGTGATGTGGCCCTTCGAGGCGATGCGCGCGCGCTGGGACGACTGCGTCATGCGCAGCTGGGTCGATGGCCGCCTGTACCAGGACGTGCCCGTCTCGCTGTTCCTGCATCCCGACGACGTGCTGCGCATCCTGCGCGAGCGCGTGCCGGGCGCGCCGGCGCGCGATATCATCGTCTTCTGCGGCACGATCGTCAGCCTCGACAAGGCGCTCGGCTTCGGCCGGCGCTGGGAGATCGAGATGGAGGATCCGGGCGCGGGCCGCCGCATCCGCCACGGCTACGACGTGGCGAACATCTTCGACGCGGTGGCGGACGGGTTCCGCGTCCCGATCTCCGCCGCCGACCGCAGCATCCGCTGAAACCCAGGACATCGAGGACACAGGGAGACACGCCATGAAGATCCGTCGACGCAAGCTCGTCACCGGCGGCGCGGGCATCGCCGCCGCCGCGACCTACCTGCCGATCACCAGCGAGCTCGCGTCAGCGCAGCAGGCGCGCACGCTCGTCGTCGCCGCGGGCGGCACGCCAGAGGGCCTGGACGGCGACGCGCTCAAGGGCAACACGCAGCCCTGCGTCGTGCAGTGCTACGAGGGGCTGACCCGATACGGCCGCACCGAGCGCGATGGCCGCCCCTATCTCGACCCGACCCGCATCGAGGGGCACCTCGCGGAGAGCTGGACGGTCTCGCCGGACGGCAAGCGCTACGTCTTCAAGCTGCGCCAGGGCGTCCGCAGCTTCCGCGGCAACGAGCTCACCTCCGAGGACGTGGTCTGGGGCTGGAACAAGTCCTTCGCCCAGAAGCGCACCGGCAACTTCATCGCCACGGTCGCCAACGTCGTGCAGGGCGGCGTGAAGGCCGTGTCGCGCTACGAGGTCGAGTTCGAGCTGGAGGCGCCGAGCGCGATCTTCCTCAACGCGCTGACGCTCTACACGCCGGGCATCTACGACTCGACCGAGACGAAGAAGCACGCCACCGCGGACGATCCCTGGGCGCTGAAGTGGATCGACCAGAACACCGCCTGCTTCGGCGCCTACCACATGAGCGAGCTGCGTCCCGGCGAGCAGGCCGTGTTCGTGGCCAACCCGAACTACTTCCGCGAGAAGCCCTTCTACGACCGCGTCGTCTACCGCGCGGTGCCTTCCGCCGGCAGCCGCCTGACGCTGCTCAAGAGCCGCCAGGTCCAGTGGATCGAGCGTCCGTCGACGCAGTTCGTGAAGGACCTGCAGAGCGACCGCAACGTGAAGGTCCAGGACACGTTCGGCCGCTCGATGTCGTCGATCCGCATGAACGTCGGCATCAAGCCCTTCGACGACGTGCGCGTTCGCCAGGCGCTCAACCATGCCGTCAACAGGCAGGCCTTCGCCGACTCGATCTATTTCGGCCTGGCCACCGAGGCGCGTTCGATCGTGCCGCCCGCGCTCGGCGGGTACGACCCGAGCCATTTCCGCTATCCCCACGACCCCGCGAAGGCGAGGGCGATGCTGGCGGAGGCCGGCTACCCGAACGGCTTCGAGGTCGAGCTGCTCTACGGTTCCGAGTACTGGTGGGAGGAGCCGCTCTGCATCCAGGTCGCCGCCCAGCTCAAGGAGGTCGGTGTCACCGCCAGGCCGACCAAGATCACGCTGGCCGACCTGCGCGCGCGCGGCGCCATCAACCGCATGGACATGCCGTTCTTCGCCTTCGAGGACGGCCCGATCGTGCTCGACCCGGTCTACTGCCTCTACCTGCTGGCGCACAGCAAGGGCGTGTCGAACCGGGCGCGCTACGCGAACCCGGCGCTCGACGCGCTCGTCGACCAGGGGCGACAGACGCTCGACCGCGAGAAGCGCTACGACCTTATGCGCCAGGCGCAGAAGGTCTGGATGGACGACGCGCCCTGGCTGCTCACCGTCTATCCGACCATCTTCGAGGCCATGGCGCCGAACATCGTCGGCTGGACGCCCCATCCCGACGACCACGAGCGCTGGGTCGACCTGAAGGTCGGATGATCCACGGACTCTCCAGCCCCCGCCACCGCCGTCGCGACGACGCCGGCGGCGGGGGCGGACCTCGCGCCAGCGCATGACCCTCCCCGCATTCCTCGCCCGGCGGCTCCTGTTCTCCATCCCGCTGCTGGTCGGCGTCCTGTTCTTCACCTTCGCGCTGGTGCGCATCGGTGGGCAGGATCCCGTCGCGCTGCTCGCCGGCCCGACGGCGACCGTGCAGGAGATCGAGCTGGTGCGCCGCGAGCTCGGCCTCGAACAGCCGCTGGCGACGCAGTTCCTGATCTACGCCCAGAAGGTCGTCTCCTTCGACCTCGGGCGCTCCTGGCTCAGCAACAAGCCCGTGCTCGCCGAGCTCGTCGACCGCGTGCCCGTCACCTTCGAGCTCATGTTCTGGGGCGTGCTGCTCGGCGCGGCGATCGGGATCCCGGTCGGCCTGCGCGCGGCGCTGCGCGCGGACGGCCCCTTCGACCAGGCGAGCCGGTTCCTGTCGCTGCTCGGCTTCTCGATCCCGACCTACTGGCTCGGGCTCGTGATGCTCTTCGTGTTCTTCTTCCTCCTGGAATGGGCGCCGCCCGGCATGGGGCGCATCAGCCTCATCGTGTCGCCGCCGCCGCGCATCACCGGGAGCTACCTCGTGGACGGGCTGCTGACGGCGAACTGGGAGGCCGCGCATTCCGCCCTCTCGCAGCTCGTGCTGCCGGTGATCTGCGTCGCGATCGTCGCCTCGGCGCCGATCATCAAGCAGACGCGCGCCATGGCGCTCGAGGTGCTGGGCCGCGACTACGTGCGCCTCGCGCGCGCCGCCGGCCTGCCCGAGCGCGCTGTGCGCCGCATCGTCTGGCGCAACGCGCTGGTGCCCGTCGCCACCTTCATCGGCACGGAGGTCACCGGGCTTGTGGGGACGGCCTCGCTGATCGAGTACGTCTTCGCCTGGGGCGGCATCGGCCAGTACGGGCTGCACGCCATCACCTCGGGCGACTTCGCGGTCGTGCAGGGCTACGTGCTCTTCCTCGCGCTGTTCTCGGTGCTCGTCTTCCTGCTGGTGGACGTGCTGGGCTTCCTGCTCGAGCCGCGCTCGGGGGCCTCGGGATGAGCGCCGCGACCGCCGCCTCCCTCCCCGCCCGGCTCGGCCGGCGCCTCGTCGGCCTGGCGCGGCGCAGCCCGACGATGGCCATCGGCGCCGCGATCATCCTCGTCTTCGCGCTGCTCGCGATCTTCCACGGCACGGTCATGCCGCACGACCCCGTGCGCGCCTACCCGTCCGAGGTGCTGAAGCCGCCCAGCGCGCGCTTCTGGTTCGGCACCGACGGCAACGGCATGGACGTCTTCAGCCGGGTCATCTACGGCTCGCTCTACGCCTTCGGCATCGCCGTGCCCTCCGTCGCCATCGGCCTCGCCCTCGGCGTGCCGATCGGTCTGTGGACAGGCTACAAGGGCGGCCTGCTCGACGAGACGACGATGCGGGTCTTCGACGCGCTGCGCGTCTTCCCGATCATCATCCTCGCGCTCGCGATCGTGGCGGCCACCGGCCAGTCGCTCGCCAACGTCATCTTCGTGATCGGCCTCATCGACGCGCCGATCTTCGTGCGCGTGGTGCGCGCCGAGGTGCTCGCCCTGCGCTCCAGCAACTTCGTCGAGGCGGCGCGCGCGCTCGGCAACCCGACCTGGCGCATCCTCTTCGTGCACCTGCTGCCCAACGCGTTGCGCGGCGCGATCGCGCAGACCTCGGTCCGCGCGGCCTGGGCCGTGCGCATCAGCGCGACGCTCGCCTTCCTCGGCGTCGGCATCCAGCAGCCCACGCCGGAATGGGGCGCGATGATCCGCCAGGGCGCGGAGTTCATCGTCACCGGCCAGTGGTGGGTCGCGATCTTCCCGGGCTGCGCGCTGATCCTGCTCGTGCTCGGCTTCAACATGTTCGGCGACGGCGCGCAGGACGTCCTCGACCCCCAGCGCAAGAGCGGGAAATGACGCTGCTCTCGGTCGAGGACCTCCATACGCATTTCGTCTCGCGCTCGCTGGACAACGAGGTCCGCGTCGCGCGCGCCCTCAACGGCGTCGGCTTCAGCCTCGAGCGCGGCCGCATCCTCGGCCTCGTCGGCGAGACCGGCGCGGGCAAGTCGCTCACCGCGCTGTCGATCATGGGGCTGCTCAGGCCGCCCGCGCGCATCGTCGCGGGGCGCATCGCCTTCGAGGGGCAGGACCTCGTGTCGCTGCCGCCAGAGCGCCTCAACGCGCTGCGTGGCGACCGGCTGGCTCTGATCGTCCAGAACCCGCGCGCCTCGCTCGACCCACTGGCGCGCATCGGCGAGCAGCTCGCCCGCGCGCATCGTGCCCACCGCAGGGTCGACGCCGCGGCCGCGCGGCGCCGCGCGGTCGAGATGCTCGCCGCGGTCGGGCTGCCGGACCCCGAGCGCCGCGCGCGGGCCTGGCCGCACGAGCTCTCGGGCGGAATGGCGCAGCGCGTCCTGATCGCCATGGCGCTGATCAACGAGCCGCAGCTCGTGATCGCCGACGAGCCGACCACCGGGCTCGACGTCACCGTGCAGGCGCAGATCCTCGACCTCATCCAGGGGATGGTGCGCGCGCGCGGCCTCGGCGCGATCGTCATCACCCACGACCTCGGCGTGGTGGCGCATTACTGCGACGACGTCGCCGTCATGTACGCGGGCGGCATCGTCGAGCAGGGCGCCACCCGCGACGTGCTCTCGCGCCCGCGCCATCCCTACACGATCAACCTCGTCGACTCGACGCCGGAGCGGCTGGTGATCGGGTCGGGACGCGTCTTCGGCGGCGCGCCGCCCAACCTCTTCGCGCTGCCCGAGGGCTGCCACTACCGGCTGCGCTGCCCGCGCGCCGACGCGGCCTGCGCGGTGCCGCCGCCCTGGTCCGGCGCCGCCGGCGGACACCTGGCGCGCTGCCATCGCCCGGAGGCGCCATGACCTCGCCGATCCTCGCCGTCGAGGGGCTCTCCAAGCACTTCGCGATGGGCAGGGGCCAGAAGGTCCATGCCGTCAACGACGTGGGCTTCTCCATCCGACCCGGTCAGACGGTCGGGCTGGTCGGCGAGAGCGGCTCCGGCAAGTCCACGATCGGGCGCACCGTGCTGCGGCTGCTGCAGCCGACGGGCGGGCGCATCCTCTTCGACGGGCAGGACATCACCGCGCTGTCGGAGGCGGAGTGCATGCCGCTGCGGCCGCGCATGCAGATGGTGTTCCAGGACCCGTGGAGCGCGCTGAACCCGCGCCACAGCGCGCGCCGCCTGATCGAGGAGCCGCTGCTGCTCCATGCGCGGCTCGGCAAGGCCGAGCGACGGGAGCGCGCGGAGGCGCTTGCCGAGCGCGTGCATCTCGACCGCGCGATGCTCGACCGCCTTCCGGGCGAGCTCTCCGGCGGCCAGCTGCAGCGCGTCTGCGTCGCGCGCGCCATCGCCACGGACCCGAAGCTCATCGTGCTCGACGAGCCGACGAGCTCGCTCGACCTGTCGGTGCGCGCTGGGATCCTCGAGCTGCTGGCGGAGATCCGCGCGACGACCGGCGCCGGCATGCTGTTCATCACCCACGACCTCGGCACGCTGCGGCTCATCAGCGACGAGGTGGTCGTCCTCTACCTCGGCTCGGTCATGGAGCGCGCGCCGACGCGGCGCATCTTCGAGGAGCCGGAGCATCCCTACACGCGCGCGCTGATCTCCGCGCATCTCTCGCCCGATCCCTCGCACCGGCCGGAGCGCATCCGCCTCGAGGGCGAGATCCCGAGCCCGATCTCCCTGCCGCCGGGCTGCCCATTCGCCAGCCGCTGCCCCGACGCACGCGACGCCTGCCGCGCGACGCGGCCGCCGCTCGTGTCGCGGCACGGTGGCTCGGCGGAGGCCGCCTGCATCCGCATCGACGAGCCGAGGACCGGCGCCAGAGCCTGAGGCATCCCATGTCCGTCCACTACCCGACGCTGCTCAGCCCGATCCGGCTCGGCAGGCACGAGATCCGCAACCGCGTGTGGATGGCCGCGCACGCCACGCTGCTCGTGAAGGACCATCTCTTCACGCAGGCGCATCTCGACTACTACGCCGAGCGCGCGCGCAACGGCGTCGGCATCATCACGATGGAGGCGATGGCCGTCCATCCGACGACCCAGCCCTACAAGGGCAAGGCCTTCGCCTTCGACCCGCGCATGGTGCCGGAGTACCGGAAGATCGCCGACGCGGTCCACGCGCACGGCACGAAGATCCTGTGCCAGCCCTGGCATCGCGGCCGCGAGACGAGCTCCGTCACCAACGGCCTGCCGGTCTGGGCGCCCTCGGCGGTGCCGTGCTCGGTCTATCGCGAGATGCCGCACGAGATGACCGCGGCCGACATCGCCGAGATCGTCGAGGGCTATCGCCTCTCGGCGCGCTACGCGCGCGAGGGCGGGCTCGACGGCGTCGAGGTCCATTCGATGTCGCACGGCTACCTGCTCAACCAGTTCCTGTCGCCGGCGACGAACCACCGCAAGGACGCCTTCGGCGGATCGATCGAGAACCGGCTGCGCATCGTCATGGAGATCCTGGACGCGACGCGCCAGGAGGCCGGGCCCGACATGATCGTCGGCGTGCGCATCAACTCCGACGATGGCCACGAGGGCGGGCTGCGTCCCGACGACTGGGCCGACATCGCGCGGCGCCTCGAGGCGACCGGCCATCTCGACTACATCTCGTGCAGCCACGGCACGTATCTCAACCGCATGCTCATCTACCCGACCTCGCCGCAGGAGCACGGGTTCCAGATGGCGGCGACGCGCAAGGTGAAGCAGGCGGTCAGGCTGCCGGTCGTCGGCGTCGGGCGCATCGTCACGCCCGAGGAGGCCGAGCGCCACATCGCGTCCGGCGACTGCGACATGGTCGCGCTGGCCCGCGCCCTGGTCGCCGATCCGGCCTGGGTCGCGAAGGCCGCGCGCGGCGAGGGCCGTCGCATCCGCCCCTGCGTCGGGGCGAACTGGTGCATGTCCTCGATCTTCGCGCAGGCGCCGATCGCCTGCATCCACAACCCCGGCGCCGGCAACGAGCGCGCGATGGGCGACGACACGGCCGAGCCGACGACGCGGCCGCGCAAGGTCGCGGTGGTCGGCGGCGGTCCCGCGGGGCTGCGCGCCGCGCTCACGGCCGCGAAGCGCGGCCATCGCGTGACGCTGTTCGAGCGCGGCACCGCGCTCGGCGGGCAGGTCGCGCTCTGGGCGAAGGCGCCGAGCCGCAACGAGCTGACGCAGGTCTCGCGCTGGCTGGTCGATCGCCTCGCGGAGACCGACGCGCGGATCAGGCTCAGCACCGAGGCGACGGCCTCGCTGCTGCGCGCCGAGGGCTTCGAGGCCGTCGTGGTCGCCACCGGCTCGCGCGGGCTTCGCCATGGCTGGACGCCGCTGCGCCCCGAGCGCTGGAGCGGGCCGCCGCTGCCCGGCGCCGACCAGCCGCATGTCCTGTCCTACATCGACTACCTGCGCGACGAGCCTGCGCTCGGGCCCAGCGTCGTCGTCGTCGACGCGCTGGGCGGCAGGCAGGGCGCCGTGGTCGCGGAGGTCCTCGCCTCGAAGGGCCACGCGGTCGAGTTCGTGACGCAGCTTGGCCAGGCCTCGCCCGACCTCGCCGCGAGCCGCGACTGGGGCAAGGTGCACGGGATGCTCAAGCGCATGGGCGTGCGCTTCACCGTAGACGCCGAGACGACCGCGATCGGGCCCGACTGGATCGAGCTGCGCGACGTCTACACGGGCGTGGTCGAGCGCCGCGCGCCGGTGCATGGCGTGGTCATGATGCTCGGCGCCTCCGCGGAGGACGGGCTCTTCCACGAACTGCTGCCCGACCGCGCGCGCGGCCTCGAACTCCGCCTCGTCGGCGACGCCATGGCGCCGCGCCGCGCGAGCGACGCCATCCGCGAGGGCGAGATCGCCGCGCGCGAGATCTGAACCGACGACACACACCACGCAGGAGCGAGCGACATGACACCCGAGGGCAAGAAGGCGCTGGACGAGATCCGCAAGGTGCGCGGCTACACGCTGCCGCTGCACGACGCGCTGGCGGAGACGAACCCCGAGTTCCTCAAGCGCTACGGGGCGCTGTCGTCATACGTGATCTTCGGCCCCGGCGAGGACCGCGCGCTCGACCTCAAGACGCGCTTCCTCGTGATGGTCGGCATCACGACGGCGGTGAAGGGCGACCGCGAGGGCATCGAGTGGGCGGCGGCGCGCGCAATCAAGCATGGCGCGACCTGGCAGGAGGTCTACGAGGCCGCCTTCCTCGCGGGCCTTCCCGCGGGCATGCCGGCCTTCGAGGCGGCGTGCAAGGCGCTGAAGGAGATGAAGGCGGGCCGCGGCTGGGTCCCGCAGAAGCTGCCGGCCGCGGGCCGCAAGGCGTCGCGCGGCAAGGGGAAGGCGCGGCGCGCGAAGTGACGACCGCGCTGCGCGCGACGGTCGCGATCGTCGGCGCCGGGGCATCGGGCGCCGCGGTCGCCTGGCGCCTCGCCAGCGCCGGGATCGACGTGCTCTGCCTCGAGCAGGGCGGCTGGATGGACCAGGCGCGCAGCCCCGCGCGCGGCCATGGCTGGGAGCGCGCCCTGCAGTCGCGCTTCCATCCCGACCCGAACATCCGCCGCGCGAAGGAGGACTATCCGGTCGCCGCCCAGGACACGCCGATCCAGCCCGCTTCGTTCAACGGCGTCGGCGGTGGAACCCTGCGCTGGGGCGCGCATTTCCCGCGCCTGCGCCCGTCGGATTTCCGCGTGCGCAGCCTCGACGGCGTGGCAGACGACTGGCCTCTCTCCTACGAGGACCTCGAGCGCTGGTACGACCTCAACGACGAGATGACCGGCGTCGCGGGCCTCGCGGGCGACCCGGGCAACCCGCCGCGCCGTGCGCCGCGCGACCCGCCGCTGCCGCTCGGCGCGGGCGGGATGCGCCTCGCCGCCGGCTTCGACGCGCTGGGCTGGCACTGGTGGCCATCCGACGCCGCGATCCTCACCCGGCCGCGGCCCGGCCGCGCGCCCTGCAACAATTGCGGGCCCTGCGGCGTCGGCTGCGTGCGCGGCGCGCGCGCGAGCAACGACAACACCTACTGGCCGGCCGCGATCGCCGCGGGCGCGCGGCTGGTGACGGGCGCGCGCGTCACGCGGCTGGCGACGGCGCAGGCCGGCCGGCGCATCGGCGCGATCGAGTTCGTCGACGCCGAGGGCGTCGCGCGGCGCGTCGAGAGCGACATCGTCGTGCTCGCCGCCAACGGCATGGGGACGCCGCGGTTGCTGCTCGCATCGGCCGACGCGCATCATCCGCGCGGCCTCGCCAATGGCAGCGGGCTCGTCGGCCGCCGGCTCATGCACCACCCGACCGCGATCGTGACCGGCGTCTTCGACGAGCGCCTGGACGGCCACAAGGGGCCCTTCGCCTGCGCCCTCTACAGCCAGGAATTCTACGAGACCGATCCGGCGCGGGGCTGCGCGCGCGGGTTCCAGCTGCAGATGCTGCGCGGCTCCGGGCCGGTCGCCACCGCGCTGGGCGGGTACATGCGCCGCATTGGCTGGGGCAGGGGCCACCACCGCGAATTCGCGCGCCAGTTCGCGCGCGGCGCGACGCTCACCGTGACGGTCGAGGACCTGCCCGAGGAAGGCAACCGCGTCGAGCTCGACGCGACGCTGCGCGACGCCGTGGGCATGCCCGCGCCGCGCCTGTCCTACCGGCTGGGCGAGAACAGCCGCAGGCTCCTCGACTTCGGGATCGCGCGGGCGAGCGAGGCGCTGCGCGCCGCGGGCGCGCGCGACATCCTCGTCAACCCGCTCAGCCGGCAGGCCGGCTTCCACTTCCTCGGCACCGCGCGCATGGGCGAGGATCCGGCGCGCTCCGTCGTGGGCGTGGATGGCCTCTGCCACGAGGTCGCGAACCTCGCGATCGCCGATGGCAGCGTCTTCGTGACATCGGGCGCGGTCAACCCGACGCCGACGATCCAGGCGCTCGCGCTGCGCATGGCAGACGCGATCGTCGCGCGGCTGGAGAGGAGGGGAGGATGAGCATGGACGCGACTCTCATGGATGCGGTGCTCGGCACGCTGCTGCCCGGAGAGGGCGCCTGGCCGTCGGCAGGCCAGCTCGGGCTCGCGGCGGAGGTCGGCGCCGAGCTCGGCGAGGACGGGGCGGTGCTTCTCGCCGCGCTGCCCGTCGGCTTCCCGACGCTCGACGCGGGCGCGCGCGAGGAGGCGCTGCGCGCGGTCGAGGTTTCGCGGCCCGCCGCGTTCGAGCGCCTCGTCGCCGCCGCCTACACGGCCTACTACGTCGACGCGCGGGTACGGCGGGTGATCGAGCAGGAGACCGGCTACGAGGACAGGCCGCCGCAGCCGCTCGGCTACGAGCTCGAGCCCTTCGACGAGGCGCTGCTGGAGCGCCAGCGCGCCCGCCAGCCCTTCTGGCGCCGGCCATGACGCAGGTGTCGCGCCGCGTGCTGCGGGCGATCCCGGCGACGCCCGAGGCGATCGCGCCCTTCGGCGCGCTGGTCGCGACCGACGAGCGCGTCGCGCCGATCCGCTCGGCCTTCTACGGCGACGCGCTGGAGATCCGCAAGCCGGCGCGCCTGGTCAACGACGCGGACATCGAGCTCTCCGTCGCGCGGCTGCGGCGCCGGCCGATGGAGGCGCTCTGGCTGGAGCGGCATTTCCTGCACACGCAGGCCTTCATCCCGCTTGGCAGCAAGCCCTTCGCGATGATCCTCGCGCCGCCCTGCGAGGGCGACCTGCCCGACCTCGACCGCGCGGCGGCCTTCGTGTTCGCGGGCGACCAGGGCCTCGCGATGCATGTCGGCACCTGGCACGAGTTCCCGCTGGCGATCGAGGACGGCACGGAGATCGTGGTGCTGCTGCGCCGCCAGACCGTGCAGGACCTCGCGCGGCGCGACGGCAACGAGGCGAGCGGCCCGGACCTCGAGAAGCGCGACCTCGAGCGCCGCTTCGGCCTGCGCCTCGCGGTGGAGCTTCCCCGGTCCGGATGAAGTTTCTCCAGGGCAGGAATGCGTGGGCGCATTCCTGCCCTGGAGAGGTTTTCCGCTGGAGAGGTTTTCCGGCCCGTCAGACGCAGTAGGTCTTGATCGGCTCGAAGCCGTTGAAGGCGACCGACGCGTAGGTGGTCGTGTAGGCGCCGGTGCTGCGGATCTCCAGCTTGTCGCCGACCTGCAGGTCGATCGGCATGCGGTAGTCCGCCTTCTCGTAGAGCACGTCCGCCGAATCGCAGGTCGGGCCCGCCAGGATGACGCGCTCCAGCTTGCCCTTGCGGGGCGTGGAGATCGGGTACTGGATCGCCTCGTCCATCGTCTCGGCGAGGCCGCCGAACTTGCCGATGTCGAGATAGACCCAGCGCCGCGGGTCGTTGCGGCCCTTGCGCGAGATCAGCACGACCTCGGTCTGGATGATGCCGGCGTCGCCGACCATCTGGCGGCCCGGCTCGACGATGATCTCGGGGATGTTGTTGCCGAAATGGCGGCTGAGCGATTCGTGGATCGCCTCGCCGTAGGACGCCATCGCGGGCATGTCGCGGCGATAGCGCGCCGGGAAGCCGCCGCCGATGTTGAGCATCGACAGCTTCACGCCGCGCGCCTCGCATTCCTGGAAGATCCACGCCGCCTGCGCGATCGCGTCGTCCCAGGCCTGCGGGTCCTTCTGCTGCGAGCCGACATGGAAGGAGACGCCGTGCGGCACCACGCCGCGCGCCGCCGCCTCGACCAGCAGGTCGCGCGCCATCTCGATCTCGCAGCCGAACTTGCGGCTGAGCGGCCAGTCGGCGCCGACGCCGGAGGTGAGGATGCGGCAGAACACCTTCGCGCCCGGCGCGGCCTCGGCGAGCTTTTCGAGCTCGGCGCCGCTGTCGAAGGCGAAGAGCTTCACGCCGCGCGCGTGCGCCGCCGCGATGTCGCGCTTCTTCTTGATCGTGTTGCCGTAGCTGATCCGCTCGGCGGAGCCGCCAGCGGCCAGGACCATGTCGATCTCGTTCACGCTCGCCGTGTCGAAGGACGAGCCGAGGCGCGCCAGGAGCCTGAGGATCTCCGGCGCGGGGTTCGCCTTGATCGCGTAGTAGATGCCCGCCGTCGGCACGGCCGCCCGCAGCTTCCTGTAGGCGTCGGCGACGATGTCGAGGTCGACGACGAGACAGGGCGTCGCGGGACGTTGCTCGGCGAGGAAGCGCTGGATCTTCTTGGTCATTTCTTCCTGGTCTCCTCTTTCTTCTTCTTCTCGAGGGTCAGCCGATGCGGAAATTCCTGAACTGCCACGGGTCGTCGCGGTCGAGTTCCTCGGGGAACAGCGACTCGCGACCGTCGAGCGGCGTCCAGTCGCTGTATACGCCAGCCATCTCGCCGAGATAGGGCCGCGCGATCTCCATCACGCGGCGATGGTCGATCTGGTCGGCCTCGACCACGCCGGCGCGCGGGTTCTCGATCGCCCAGATCACGCCGCCGAGCACGGCCGCGGTGACTTGGAGGCTGGTGGCGTTGTTGTGCGGGGCGATCCGGCGCGTCTCGTCGATGCCGAGGCGCGAGCCGTACCAGAAGGCGCCCCGCGCATGGCCCATCAGGAGGACGCCGAGCTCGTCGATGCCATCGACGATTTCGTCCATCATCAGGCGCTTGCGCGGCTGCAGCTCCCAGTTCTTGCCGGCGAGCTCGTGCAGGCTGAGCACGGCGTCGTCGCAGGGATGGTAGGCGTAGTGGACGGTCGGCCGGTAGGCGACCGCGCCGCCCTCGCGCAGGGTGTAGTAGTCGGCGATCGAGATCGACTCGTTGTGGGTCACGAGGAACCCGTTGTAGGAGCCCTCGAGCGGCGTCCAGCTGCGCACGCGCGTGCCCGCGCCGGGGCGCAAGAGGTAGATCGCCGCGTCGCAGCCGAACTCGTGGCGCCTTCCGTCGACGGGGAAGTGGCGCTCGTGCGAGCCCCAGCCGAGTTCGGCCGGCTGCGAGCCCTCGCCGACGAAGCCGTCGATCGACCAGGTGTTGACGAACTCGCCGCGCGCCTTCGGGATCGAGGCGCGCTGGGTGTCGCGCTCGGCGATGTGGATCACCTTGACGCCGAGGTCGCGCGCCAGCGTCGCCCAGCCCGCGCGGTCGGCCGGCACCGCGGCCGGGCGGCCCGAGTCGGCGGCGATCGCCAGCAGCGCCTCCTTGACGAAATGAGAGACGAGGCCCGGGTTGGCGCCATGGGTGAGCACGGTGGTCGGGCCGCCTGCGTAGCGCGGCGCGAGCGCCAGCGCCGATTCGCGCAACGCGTAGTTCGAGCGCTGCGACGGCGTCAGCGACGGGTCGGTGTAGCCGCCGGCCCAGGGCTCGATGCAGGTGTCGAGGTAGAAGGCGCCGCGCGCCTGCGCGAACTCGATCAGCGCGACGGACGAGACGTCCACCGAGAGGTTGAGCAGGAAGTCGCCCGGGCCGAGCAGCCTGCCGAGGACCTCGCGGTAGTTGGCGCGGGTCAGGGGCGTGCGGTCGAAGGCGATGCCGTGCTGGCGCGCCACCTCGGCGCCGCGCTCCTCGGCGGTCACGATCGAGATGTTCGCGCGCGGCATGTCGATGTGGCGCAGCAGCAACGGCAGGACGCCTTGGCCGATCGAGCCGAAGCCCAGGATCACCATGCGGCCGGAGTAGGAGACGTGCTTCGTGTCGAGCCCCGCGGGCGTCGCGTCGCGTCGCTCAGACATCGACCCGGGCCCTGCGCGCGCGGTGAGCCGGCGCGGGACGCCCTGGCGAGGAGGCGGGTAGGGCAGCGAGCGCCGCGGCGCGACGTGCAACAAACATAGACAGCTCCCATAAGGCGCCGATCCACCGTCGACCGGCTCTACCGAACAGGACGCGTTCCGTCGTTGCTTGACCCTGCTGCACCGTAGCAGTGCGAGCTAGCCTAGGGCACGTGCGATTGGCGTCTCCGTCGCGTAATTAATGGAATCTCTGGCGCGCGCAAGAAGAAATCGCGGCCGCGCGATTTTTTTTCCCGCGCCGTGTCCCGCGCGTCGTCGCGGCGGCGTTTCCGTCGCTTCGACGTGGCGCCGTCGCGCCGCCGCCGCGCGCCTCAGCCGCCGGTCGCGACGTAGCCGAGCGCCGAGTCGCGCGCGCGGTCGTGGCCGCTGCGCCGCGCGGGATCGCCGAAGCCGCCGCCGCCCGAGGTCTCGAGCCGGATGATGTCGCCGCGCCGCAGCGGCAGGTTGCTGACCTTGGAATGCAGCTGCGTGCGCGCGCCGTCGCGGATCAGCATGAGCCGCCCGGCCGACCCGGGCTCGCCGCCCGCGAGGCCGTAGGGGCGGTGGCGGACGCGGTCCATCTGCGCGGTCATCGTCGCGCGCTCGGCGTCGACGCGCCACTCGCGGAACAGGCCGAGGCCGCCGCGATGCTCGCCTGCGCCGCCGGAGCCGGGCAGCAGGCCGTAGCCGGTGAAGGAGATCGGCATGCCCGCTTCCACCATCTCGAGCGGGATGTTGGCGTTGTTGTGCATCCCGAAGCTGAAGGCGTTGGCGCCGTCCTCGTCGGGCAGGGCGCCGCAGCCGCCGATCTCGATCTCCACCAGCACGTTGCGACGTCCGTCCGCGTGCTCGGTCTGGAACGAGCAGACATAGCTGCAGCCGTAGTAGGCGGCGGGCATGCGGTCCGGCACCGCCTGCGAGAAGGCGCCGAACAGCACGTTCACCAGCCTGTGGCCTGGCGTGATGCGGTGCGCGACTGGCGCGGGGTGGCGGGCGTTCACCACCAGGCCTTCGGGCGCGACGATCTCGATCGGCCGGTAGCAGCCTGCATTGGGCGGGATCGGCCGGTCGGCGCAGGCCATGGCCGCGTAGTAGATCGCCGAGCTGGTCGAGCCGAGCGTCGCGTTGATCGGTCCCGGGACCTGCGCGTCGCAGCCCGAGAGGTCGACCACCATGCGGTCGCCGGAGATGGTCACCGTGGCGTGGAGGCGCACCGGGCGGCTGGTGTCGATGCCGTCGTCGTCGAGGAAGTCCTCGAAGGAATAGGTGCCGTCGGGCATGCGGCGGATGACGTCGCGCATGGCGGCCTCGGAGGCGTCGAGCAGCGCCGCGCAGGCCGAGGTCAGCGTCTCCGCCCCGTACTTGGCGGCGAGCTTGCGCACGTTGGCGACGCCGACCTCGAGCGAGGCGATCTGCGACTGCAGGTCGCCGAGCACGATCGCGGGCTGCCGGACGTTCTGCCCGAGCATCGCCCAGACCTCGTCGTTGCGCACGCTGGCGCGGAAGAGGCGGATCGGCGGGATCCGGATGCCTTCCTGGTAGATCTCGGTGGCGGTCGCGGCGTAGCTGCCGGGCGACATGCCGCCGACGTCGAGGTGGTGGCAGAGCGTGCCCACGATCGCCACGCGCCGGCCCTCGTGGAAGACCGGGCGGAAGGCGAGGATGTCGGGCAGGTGCTGGCCGCCGCAATAGGGGTCGTTGCCGATCACCACGTCGCCGTCCCGCCATTCGTCGAGCGGGATGTAGCGCTCTACGATGGCGCGCAGCGCGTAGCCCATCGAGTTGAGGTGCTGCGGGATGCGCACGGACTGCGCGACGTTGAAGCCGTCGCGGTCGTAGATGGCGGTCGAGTAGTCGAGCATCTCGCGCACGATGGTCGAGCGCGAGGTGCGCCAGACCGTGACGTCCATCTCCGCCGCCGCGGCGGAGAGCGCGTTGCGCAGGACTTCGAGTTCGATCGGGTCGAGGGTCGTGGTCATGGATCGGCTCCGGCGCCTTGGCGTGGCGGGGTCGGTGGTGCGTCAGTCGCGGGTCGCGACGAGATGGCCTTCGGCGGTCGCGGCGACGCTCCATCCCGGCGCGACGAGGGCCGTGGTGTAGGCCTCCTCGACGATCGCGGGGCCGCTGCAGGCCTGGCCGGGCGCGAGGTCCTCGCGCTTCCAGACCGCGGCGTCGCGCCACGCGCCGTCGATCCAGACGCGGCGCGTGCCCGCCTGCGCCGCCGCCCGCGCGCCGCCTGCCGGCTTGCGCGCCGGCGGGCGGTCGAGGCGCCCGATCGCGGCGAGGCGCAGCGTCACGAGCTCCACCGCGTCGCCCGGGTTCGAATAGGAGAAGCGCTGCCTGTGCGCGTCGTGGAAGTCGCCGACCAGGCGCCCGAGGTCCGCGGCGTCGGGCGCCGAGACGCGCCATGGCACGGTGAGCTCGAAGGCCTGGCCGCGGTAGCGCAGGTCGGCCGAGAAGGCGAGTTCGCGGTCGCGTTCCGCGATCCCGTCATGGGCGAGGCGCTCGTGGCCGGTCGCCACGAGCTCCGCCGCCATCGCGCGGATCGCGGGCAGGCTCGCGTCCTCCGCTGGCATGACGCGCGAGCGCGCGAAGTCGTGGCCGAGGTCGGAATGCAGGATCCCCCAGGCGGAGAGCGTGCTCGCGTCCACCGGGAAGACGACGCGGCGCATGCCGAGCTCCTCCGCCACCTGCAGCGCGTGCAGCGAGCCGGCGCCGCCGAAGGAGAGCAGCGCGAAGTCGCGCGGGTCGAGGCCCTTCTCGAACAGGCTGAGGCGGATCGCCGCCGCGAGGTTGGCGTTGGCCATGGTGAGGATGCCGCCCGCGGCCTGCTCCACGCCGAGGCCGAGCGGCGCGGCGACCCGCGCCTCCAGCGCGCGGCGCGCGCCCTCGAGGTCGAGCTTCATGCGCCCGCCGAGGAAGAAGGCGGGGTCGAGCCGGCCGAGCGCGAGGTTCGCGTCGGTGACGGTGGGCTCCGTGCCGCCATGCCCGTAGCAGACGGGGCCGGGGCGCGCGCCTGCGCTCTCCGGGCCGACGGCCAGGCGGCGCCCGGCATCGACGCGCGCGATCGAGCCGCCGCCGGCGCCGATGGTCCTGATCTCCACCATCGGCACGCGCACGGGCAGCCTGTCGATCTCGCCCTGGTTGACGAGGTCGATGCGGTCCTCGCGCACGACCGAGACATCGTAGCTGGTGCCGCCCATGTCGACGCCGACCAGCGCCTTCTCGCCCAGCGCGCGCGACAGGTGCAGCGCGGCGAGCGCGCCGCCGCTGGGGCCCGAGAGCAGGAGCCGGACCGGCTCGCGCGCCGCCGTCTCCGGCGTGCAGACGCGGCCATTGGACTGAACGAGCAGCAGGCGCGGCGCGAAGCGCTCCTCGGCCATGCGCCGCGACAGCCGCTCCAGGTAGGCCTTCACGACCGGCATCAGCAGGGCGTTGAGCACGGTGGTCGAGCTGCGCTCGTATTCGCGGATCTCCGGGCTGACGTCGGAGGAGATCGACACGTCGACCCCGGGCAGGGCGGCCGCGAGGTGGTCGCGCACCGCGCGCTCGTGCGCCGGGTTCACGTAGGCGTTGAGCAGCGCGACGGCGACGGTGGGCACGTCGAGCGCGCGCAGCCGGTCCGCGAGCGCGTCGAGCGCCGCGGCCGACGGGGCACGCTCGACCCCGCCGGAGGCGGAGATCCGCTCGTCGAGGCCGATGCGACGGTCGCGCGGCACGAGCACGGGGAAGGTGCGCGGGCGGACCGAATAGACCTCGCGCCGGGCATGGCGCGTGATCTCGAGCACGTCCTCGAAGCCCGCGGTGGCGACCAGTGCGCCGCGCGGGAACTTGCGCTCGAGCACGGCGTTGGTCGCGATGGTCGTGCCGTGGAGGAGGTAGCCGACGTCGTCGAGCGCGAAGCCGAAGCGCCGCGCGGCCTCGTGCACGCCTTCCATCAGGCCGATCGAGGGATCGGCGGGCGTGGTCGCGACCTTGTGGCTCGCCACGACGCCGCTGCGCGCGTCGAGGACCTGGAGGTCCGTGAAGGTGCCGCCGATGTCGATGCCGATGCGCACCGGCCTGTCCGCGTTGGCCAAGCTCGCCCCTCCGCCAGGTCTGCAGGCCCGGCACTCTACATTCGGCGCCCCCGAAGTCGACTCCGCTGGCCTGCGCGCATGGCGCCCCCTCGCGGCGCGCGCGGGTCGCGCGGCAGACAGGCCGGGCGCGCCGTGGTTGTATCCATGCCGTGACCCCGCCGACGCTGACCTCGCACAGGCCCCTGCTCGGCATCGCGCTGATGCTGCTCTCCGGCACGATCATGCCGGTGATGAACGGCTTCGGTAAGATGCTCGCGACCTCCTACCCGCCCGAGCAGGTGATCTGGGCCCGGCTGCTCACGCACCTGCTCTGGGTGCTGGCCTTCTTCCTGCCGCGCTCGGGGACGGCGCTGTTCCGCACCGCGCGCCCGTCGATCCAACTCGCCCTGTCGCTGTGCATGCTCGTCTCGACGACGCTGTTCTTTTTCGCGGTGCCCCATGTCGGCCTCGCCAAGGCCTCGGTGATCAACTTCGTGGCGCCGTTCATGGTCATGCTGCTGGCGGTGCCGATGCTGGGCGAGCGCCTGGCGCTGCGCCGCTTCCTCGCCGTCGCCGGCGGCTTCGCGGGCGTCGTCGTGGTGATAAGGCCGGGCTTCGACGCGCTGGACTGGGCGAGCATCGCGATCCTCGCCAGTTCCTTCTTCTTCGCGCTGTTCCAGTGCTACTCGCGCCTCGCGGCGGCGGTGGACCGGCCGGAGACCTCGATCCTCTACTCGGTCCTCGCCGGCGCGGTGGTGATGTCGCTGGTCGTGCCCTTCGGCTTCGTGGTGCCGCGGACCTGGCTCGACGGCGCGATCATGGCAAGCCTCGGGCTGGTCGGCGCCACCGGCCACTACTTCATGGCGCGCGCCTTCGCCTATGCTGACGCCAGCATCATCTCGCCCTTCCTCTACTGGCAGCTGCTGGGCGCGGTCGCGGTCGGCTTCTGGCTGTTCGG
>Ga0169931_10000768_pt1 | contig 53551 bp, 39 predicted proteins | sample Kivu_15m_20L_FD_129675 | JGI IMG/M metagenome (GOLD analysis project Ga0169931, IMG submission 129675) | Freshwater microbial communities from Lake Kivu, Western Province, Rwanda to study Microbial Dark Matter (Phase II) - Kivu_15m_20L... | ecosystem: Environmental > Aquatic > Freshwater > Lake...
AGAGCCAGGTACTTGCGGCGGATCGATTCCCGAAGCGATGCATCCTGCATGAGCTCATCATGAAATCACGCAATACTCTGGACAAGAGCGATTTCGGCAGATTAAAGTGGCGCGAAGCCTAAGGCAAGAGTTCACCACAGAGGCACGGAGGACACAGAGAAGAAGCTCACCACGGAACACACGGAACACAGATGATGATCATGGCCAAGCTTTGATCACGTTCTTGTTTCTCTCTGTGTCCTCCGTGCCTCTGTGGTGAGGCAAGAGTTCACCACAGAGGCACGGAGGACACAGAGAAGAAACTCACCACTGAAAACACGGAACACACGGAACACACGGAAAAACAGATGAAGCTTATGGCCAAGCTTTGATCTCGTTCTTGTTTCTCTCTGTGTTCTCCGTGCCTCTGTGGTGAAAATCTTCGTTATGGCCAAGCTTTGATCTCGTTCTTGTTTCTCTCTGTGTTCTCCGTGCCTCTGTGGTGAAAATCTTCGTTATGGCCAAGCTTTGATCTCGTTCGTGTTTCTCACTGTGTTCTCCGTGCCTCTGTGGTGAAAATCTTCGTTATGGCCAAGCTTTGATCTCGCTCTTGTTTCTCTCTGTGTTCTCCGTGCCTCTGCGGTGAAAAACCTTCGTTCTTGATCCGCGATGCTGGTTGATCGTCGATTGGTTCTTCACCATGTTCATCGACACGCACGCTCATCTCTTCGACGGCCGTTTCGCCACCGATCTTCCGGCCGTGCTGGACCGTGCGGCGCGGGCCGGGGTCGAACTCACGCTTTGCCTCGGCATCGATCGGGAGTCGTCGGTGCAGTCCGTTCGGATCGCGAAGGACCATGCCGCGGTCGTGGCCGCGGTCGGCATTCAGCCGAATTCCGCGGCCGAAGCCGGGCCGGGCGACTGGGACGAAATCGTGCGGCTCGCCGAGACGGAGCCACGCGTGGTGGCCATCGGCGAAACGGGGCTGGACCGTTACTGGGATCGCACGCCGTTCTCGATGCAAGAGGACTACTTCGCCCGGCACATGGAACTGGCCCGCCGACTGGACAAACCATTCGCCATCCACTGCCGCGACGCCGAGGCGGACACGGTTCGGATGCTGAAGGACGACTTCGAGCGGCACGGTCCGATTCGCGCCGTGATGCACTCGTTCAGCGGCGACCTCGCCACGGCGCGGGCGTGCCTCGAGATGGGCCTGTTCGTCTCATTCGCCGGAATGCTGACGTACAAGACGGCCCAGAATCTGCGGGACGTGGCCAGGGAGATGCCGCTCGATCGCCTGCTGGTGGAAACGGACTGCCCGTATCTGCCGCCCGTGCCGCATCGCGGGAAACGGAACGAGCCCGGCTTCGTGGTCCACACGGCTCAATGCCTCGCGGACACGCTTGGGGTTTCGATCGCGGCCGTGGCCGAAGCGACGACGCGAAACGCTCGGCGGCTGCTGGGTCAGATCGCGTAGTCTTCGAAGATCTTCGCGCCCTTCGGCGTCACGAACACCTGCTCGCCCGGCTTCAACTCCAGGGACTTGTAACGATCCACGGTGAGGTCCACGTTGATCATCAGGCCGAAGTCCTCCGCCATCACGCGAACCTTGACGACGGAGCCCGCGGGGTTGATGTGCAGCACTTCGCCACGCATGCAGTTGCTCCCGGAGGCGCGGGCGATGTCCAGTTCGTGCGGCCGGATGTACGCGTCCGCCTGGCCGTCCGCGGTCGGCTTCAACATGCGGGTCGGCAACTCGACCTGACCCTTCTCGCCGAACAGAGCCTTGCCCCCCTCCACCCGCACCGGCAACTTGTTCACGTGGCCGAGGAAGTCCATGACGAACGCGTTCGCCGGATGCTCGAACACCTCGATCGGCGTGCCCTGCTGTTCGACCTTGCCCTGATTCATCACCACGACCTGATCCGCGACCTCGAACGCCTCTTCCTGATCGTGCGTGACGAAGATGCTGGTGACGTGATACGTGTCGTGAAAGCGGCGCAGCCACTGGCGAAGTTCGACACGGACTTTGGCGTCGAGAGCGCCGAACGGTTCGTCCAGAAGCAGCACTTTGGGTTCGGGAGCCAGCGCTCTGGCGAGGGCGATCCGCTGCTTCTGGCCGCCCGAGAGCGCGGCCGGAAACTGCTTCGCCTTCTCCTCCAGTCGCACGAGCTTCAGCAGCGTCATGACGCGTTCCTGAACCTCGGCCTCCGGCTTCTTCCGCACGCGGAGGCCGAACGCGACGTTCTCGAAGACGGTCATGTGCCGGAACAGCGCGTAGTGCTGGAAAACGAAGCCGATCTGGCGATCCTTCGCGGATCGCCGCGTGACGTCGTCCTCGGCGTAATGCACCGTGCCGGAGTCCGCGACCTCGAGCCCGGCGATGATGCGGAGCAGAGTCGTCTTGCCGGACCCGGACGGCCCGAGCAACGCGACAAGCTTTCCCGCCGGGCACTCGACCGTGACGTGGTCCAGCGCGGTGAAACTTCCGAACTTTTTCGAGACGTTGGTCGCCGTGATGCTCATGGAGCGGTTTTAATACAGGACTATGATTAGAAAGTAAATGGAGATTTCGGCCAGTTGCAGGATTTCGACCTGCAATGAGCCGCTTTCGATGGAGACCGACTGGGGTTCCCGAGGCTCAACCTTCGGGGTTGCGATTGAACTTCTGATACGGCAGGCGGATGCCCTGGACGAAGACCTGATCCGCGCGGAGCACGTTGACCGGCACGTTGAAGCCGAGTTGGCCCGCGTCCGTGGTCACATCGTCCTGGTCGACGCCGTCGCCGGAGACGCCGAAGCCGCCGATGAGGCTGGACGAGCCGTCGGCGTTCGTGCGGTACAGCGGGGCGCTTCCGGGGAAGAACACGATGCCGTTCTGGTTCAGGACGTTCGCCGTCTGGTGGAAGTTCGTGCCAGGGTTGAACGAGTCGTAGCCCACGACGCTTTGATACGCGGAGGCCGGCAGTGGCGCTCCGGTGAGCAGCCCGGTGGTGCGGCTGGTGCCGTTGGGGTCGTCGTTCAGTTGCGAGAACGGGCCGGGGTTCGTGCCGTCGATCCCTTCCGGGAATCGGGGCAGGCCGAGGTAGCGGAACGTGCGGTTGGTGAACGCCGTTCCCGCGGGTACGCCGGCGACATGATCCACGGCCTGATACTGTGCCGGGTCCGCGTAGTACATCACGTTGCGGGCCTTGGCCACGGCCACGTCGATGGAGAAGATCGTGGCGTCCGGTTCGCGATACAGCCCGACCACGTTCCCGCTGCGATCCGTCACGGCGAACACGAACTTGGCGCGGCTTCCGAGCGGCAGGCGAATCGCGGCGCGGGTCAGGTTCGATTGCGCGATCGAATTCGCGATGATGGACTCGACTTCCTGCTTGCTGATGCCGTCGCCGTCGTGGGGTGTGACGAGCCAGCCGTCCGGCGCGAGGAATCCGCCGCGAGTGAAGAGATCGTCGCCGTCGCCGGGAATGTTGTTTCCGCCGGGGCCGATGGCGATGTTCGTTCCGTTGAACGGGTCGCCGCGACCGACGCGGTTGCCGACTTCGATCACGCGATCGAGCCCTTCCATCCCGCCTTGTCCGAAGATGTCCAGCGTGATGCCGACGAGATCGATGCGGCCGTTGGGCAGGCCGAATCCCGCGGGGAGGGCCACGCCGTTGAGCGAGTCCACGGGGGCGATGCCGACGCCGCCGATCGAGATGCGGGTTCCCCCGACCGCGGCGTACGCGATCCACTCGGCCTCGAGAGTGCGGTCCGGCTTCGTCGGGTCGTGGGTGAAGCTGAGGGACGAGTTGGACTCGGTGGCGTAGCCGGTTTTGCCCGGGAAGAAGACGCCGATGCCGCCGACGACCTGCCCGTTCTTGTAAATCGGGATGCCGCCGGGGAGCGTGGCGATGCCGCGGCCCTGGGCCCCCGGCATGAGCCCGGACACGACGCCGTACGAATCGGGGGCGAAGAGGCGTTTGCCGTCCGGCACGAAGGCGGGGTTGATGTTAAAGCGGGCGGGGAGGAGCACGTCGTCCCCCGTGCCCTTGATGCCGTCGTTGCCCGGGTGCGACGACGAATCGCGGTTGGTGTGTTCGATCTGGAAGAGATCGACCTGCGGCGTGAGTGCGATTCCCGGCGGGAAGTGGCTGCCGATGTTCACCGGCGCCACGTACCCCGGCCCGCGCACGGTCGAGTTCGGATCCGTGATGTTCGGGTTCGATTCGACTTCACGCTGCGTGATGGTGGATTGACTGATGAACTGCACGGTGCGGCTGGTGAGCGGGGCCTGGTTGTTGCCGAAGTATGCGCCGGTGCGGGCGAGCGAGACGGCGCCGTCCACGGCGAACACGAGGTTGGCCGTGTTTCCGGTGATGTTCGCATCGACGCCGCTCTCGACGCGGACGCCGAGGATGCGGCCGTTGCGGTCCGTGATGGCGATGATCGCGTCCGTGCTGGCGGAAGCGGCCGCGGCGCGGTTCAGAAGCGTCTCCACTTCCGCGGTGGTCAACACCTCGTTGGTCGTCGGTTTGAGCAGATCCCGGAGCAACTTGTCGCCGGGGCCGGGGAACACGATGTCCGCTTCGCGGATCTTCAGGAGGATGTTCTGGCCACCGTCCGCGTCGAAGGTGTTGAGCGCCGGCCCGCCATTGAGCACGTCGTTTCCGACGCCGCCGAGCATGACGGTGTGCCCGCCGCCGGCGACGATCTTGTCGTTCCCCGCGCCGCCGGTGAACTGCGTGGGCAGATTCAGGGTCGGGGCCACGCGAAGCTTGTCGTTCCCCTCGAAACCGAGGACGAGCAGGTTGGTCACGCCCGCCGCCGGCGTGCTGAACACCTCTTGCGTGCCATCCATCACGACGATGTTGGCGTCCCGCTGGAACACGGTGATGCGGTCGTCGCCGGTGGTGCCGCTCACGGTGAGCAGCCCGGCGGCGAGGGCCGCCGATGCAGGCACTTCGCGCTTCTCGAGCTCATTGCACGTCAGCATGGGAACCTCGCCTATGTGGTGCAAGTTTCCGACTTGCAGATCACCGCTGCCCGAGCACAGATGGAGTCGCTCCGGTGTTTGACTGCACGCGATCGCAACTCCGGCGTCGTGATGTGCAAGTTGGCAGCTCGCACCACGAAGACTCCGTCTTGCTTCTATCGGCGAGCGGCACTCGCGAGGTTTACCCAATCTTCCCAACCGGCATGTCCCGCATTTTCCTCAGGGTCATATTCGAGAGGGGGCTTTGCAGGCCCACCAACCCGAGAGTACTCGAAGATTCAACCCACCCTACGCAGGCGAACCCTGTTACCTCACTTATGGGGGTACCTGGGCAATCTGCGAGTTATAAGTTGCTTTCGCGGCAGGTCCCGCCATAGAGTAGGTCGTGTCTCGGACTCACCACTTTCCATCCGTCTCTCTCGTGAGGAATCTTCAATGCCGAATGTCCGCAAGTTGCAGGTTGAAGACTTGGAATCGCGTGAAGTGCCGGCCACCGCGTTCGCGCTGGGCACCGGCGGCATCGGAGCAAACACCCCTGTTCCGGTTCGACACTGCTACGTCTGCCGATCTGAGCATTGGCATTCCGGTTAACGGTCTGGACGCCGGGTCCACCCTCGTGGGCATCGACTACCGGGCGGCCGACGGCCAACTGTACGGCTTGGCCCGCGATCTCGACCTCCTCCGCCTCTACACCATCGATACCGCGACGGGAGATGCCACCGCGATTGGCGCGGCGTTCCAGGTGGACGGCACCACCACCGCCGTGAAGTTCGGCGTGGACTTCAACCCGGCCGCCGACCGGCTGCGGGTGGTGACCGACCTGCCGAGCGACGGGGCCGGCGGCAACACCAACAACTTCCGCGTCAACCCGAACATCGGCGCCCTGGTGGCGATCGACGACGACCTCGACTACACCGGCCTGCCGGGCGGCGTCGGCGACGGCCCCGAGGTGACGGTCGCGTACAGCAACAACGACACCGACCCGGCCACCGGCACCACGCTGTTCGGCATCGTCAGCAGCGCCGACCTGCTGGTGACGAACACGCTGAACCCCCCGGCGTTCAACACCCTCACCGCGGTCGGCACAGGCCTCGGGGTGGACACCGGCATCAACGCCGGGCTGGACATCTTCGGCCCCACGAACACGGCCGTCGCCATCCTCGACGTGGCCGCCGGGTCGAGCCTGTTCACCGTCAACACCACCACCGGCGTGGCCACCCTGGTCGGCCTCGTCGGCGACGGGCTGCTCGACTTCATCGACGTGGCGGTGGCCCCGGCGGCGGTGCCGGTGTTCGCCGGCGGGCCGACCAACGGCACGGCCACGCCGCTCACCCCGACGCTATTCGGGACCGGCGCCGGGACGCTGACCGCCGGCACCCCGGTGGCCGCGTTCGTCAGCACCGCCGCGAACGTGCGGACGGCCAGCGGCGACGTGAACGGCGACGGCGTGGCCGACCTAATTGCCGTGACCGGGCCGGGCGTGCCGATCCGGGTGACGGTCGTTAGCGGCGCCGACAACACGACCGTGCTGGTGGCCCCGTTCGACCCGTTCGGCGGCAACTTCACCGGCGGCGGGTACGTCGGCGACGCCATCCCCGAGCTGGTCGTGGTGGCCGGGTTCGGCGGCGGCCCGCGCACGGCCGTGTTCAACGGCACCTCACTGTTCGCCACGCCGACCCGGCTCATCAACGACTTCTTCGCCTTCCCCGGCACCGACGCGGTGAACCTCCGCAACGGCGTGTTTGTGGCCGCCAGCGACATCAACGGCGACGGCACCGACGACCTGGTGTTCGGCGGCGGCCCGGGCGGCGCCCCGCGGGTGTTCATCCTGGATGGGGTGAAGATCGCGGCTGGCGACGTGTCCGGGGCGCAAGCATTGCCGATCGCCAACTTCTTCGTGGGCGGCGACACCGCCACCCGCGGCGGGGTGCGGCTGGCTCACGCCAACCTCGACAACGACAACCGCGGCGATCTCGTCGTCAGCAGCGGCGAGGACCTGGCGGCGAAGGTGCGAGCGTACCGCGGGGTGAACTTCACCGGCACCGGCGAGCCGACGACGTTCCAGGACATCACCCTGTTCGGCGGCGGCGTGCTGGCTGGCGGTGTGTTCGTCGGTTGAACGACGAGCGAGAATCGACAATCCCGACCCCCGCGGTCTGCGGACCGTGGGGGTCCATCATTTCCTCAGCGAACGAACCCGTCCTTTCGCTCCTTACCCAATCTTCCCAACCGGCACGTCCGGTATTTCCCTCATGACCGGACCCGGAAATGCCGAAAGGAGTAGGGATACCCTGAATTCGGCTCAGGAGCGGGATGCGTACTTTCCGCGAAATCGGGTTGGCTCTCGGGGCGTGGGTGCTGGTCGCATCCGTGCTCGCGGCCGCCGAACCGCCTCATGAAGGCCGAATGACCCGCGACGCGAACGGGGCGTGGGTGTTCACGCCGTCGCAGGCAGGGCAATTGGCGCGGGATGCGTCGGGCGGGTGGACGTTCACCTCGCAATCACCCGTCGTGCCCGCCGGATTCTACGGCGAACGCCGCACGCAAGAAGGGCAACTCAAACGGGACGCGCTCGGGAACTGGGTATTCAAATCCGAGGCGGAGGGGCGATTCGTCCGCACCGCGTCCGGAAGCTGGACCTTCACCCCGGCTGTGAATCAGGCCGCCTACCTCTCCGACCCGCTGGATCGCCTGTTGGAACCGAAGCTGAACCTGATCCCGGAGAACTCGGCGGACGCGCTCAGCGCCGCGGTGTACGCTCCGCCGCTGGGCTTCACCGGGCCGAGCGGAGTGGTCCCACGCTCCGGGAACAACGACGAATACGACACGCTCGAGGATCGCTGGCGCATCGGCCTGCCGGCCTACGATCGCTACGGCCTCGGCCACCCGCGAGTCTTCGACTACCCGTTCCGCCTCGGCCAGATCACCGACCCGTTCAACCAGAACGTGCTGAAGGGCGACTTCCCGATCATCGGGCAGAGCACCTTCCTCAACCTGACCGGCACGTACGCGATGATCAACGAAGGGCGGAACATCCCGACGGCGACCACGCCGTTCGAGAGCACGGCCCGGCCGTTCACGGACGACTTCTTCGGCCGCTCCGGGCAGTACGTCCACAACGACCTCGTGACGCTGTCGTTCGACTTGTTCCACGGGGACACGTCGTTCAAGCCCGTGGATTGGCGGGTGAAGCTGACGCCGGCATTCAATCTGAACGTGCTCAGCGCTCAGGAACTCGCCGTCGTGAGCCCGGACGTGCGGAAGGGCACCATTCGCCAGCGGAGCTTCACCACGCTGCAGGAGTGGTTCTTCGAGTACAAGCTCGCGGATCTGAGCCCCGAGTACGATTTCGTCTCGATGCGGGCCGGCTCGCAGCCGTTCTCCTCGGACTTCCGCGGCTTCATCTACTCGGACGTGAATCGCGGCGTGCGGCTCTTCGGCAACATGGACGGCAACCGCACCCAGTACAACCTCGCCTACTTCCGCCAGTTGGAGAAAGACACGAACAGCGGGTTGAACACGTTCGAAGATCGCAATCAGAATGTCGCCATCGCCAACATCTACCGGCAGGACTTTCTCTTCCCGGGTTACACGGCCTCGGCCAGCTTCCATTACAACAACGACGGCCCGGACGTGCTCTACGACAAGAACGGCTTCCTCGTGCGGCCCGATCCCGTGGGCGTGTTCCAGCCGCACCGAGTCGAATCGTTCTACCTCGGCGTGGCCGGCGACGGGCACATCGGGCGGTACAACATCTCGCACGCCAGCTACTGGGCGTTGGGCCGGGACAGCCGCAACCCCATCGCGGGCACGCCGCAGGCGATCAACGCGCAGATGTCCGCCCTGGAAGTGAGCTACGACCGCGACTGGGCCCGCTTCCGCGTCTCGGGGTTCTTCCAATCCGGCGACGGCAACCCGAACAACGGCGTGGCCACCGGCTTCGACGGCATCCTCGACCAAACCAACTTCGGCGGCGAGTTCTCGTACTTCCGCCGCCAGCGCCTCCCGCTCTTCGGCGTCGGCCTCGTGAACGATCAGAGCCTGTACACGAACCTGCGTTCGAGCCGCATCCAGGGCCAGAGCAACTTCGTGAACCCCGGCATGTGGCTGCTGAACATGGGGGCGGACTTCGACGTGACGCCCCGATTCCGCGTGGTCAACAACGCCAACTACATGTGGTTCGACAAGACCGCCACGCTCGAAACCTTCACGTTCCAGAACAAGATCGCCCGCGACATCGGGCTCGATTTGAGCACGGGCTTCGAGTTCCGCCCGCGGCTGAACAACAACGCGATCATCCTCGGCGGCATCGCCGGCCTGATCCCCGGCGGCGGCTTCCGACAGCTTTACAACAAGAAGGACGCCAAGGTGCCCATCCTGCTGGACGGCTTCGTCGAGATGATCTTCACGTACTGACGCGACTACAATTCCCTTCGAACGATCACCACGGACCACACCATGACCGCCACTCGGGACCGCGTACCCGTCACCGTCCTCACCGGATTTCTCGGCGCGGGCAAGACCACGCTTCTGAACCACATCCTCACCGCGAATCACGGCAAGCGCATCGCCGTGATCGAAAACGAATTCGGCGAAGTCGGCATCGATCAGGACATCGTCATCCGCTCGGAGGAAGAGATCTTCGAGATGAACAACGGCTGCATCTGTTGCACCGTTCGCGGCGACCTGATCCGCATCCTCGGCAACCTCATGAAACGCCGGGACAAGTTCGACTACATCCTCGTCGAAACCACCGGCATGGCGGACCCCGGCCCGGTGGCCCAGACCTTCTTCATGGACGACGAGATCCAGCGCGCCGCCCGGCTGGACGGGATCGTCACCGTCGTGGACGCCAAACACGTGAGCGAACACTGGACCAGCCACGAGGTCCAGGAACAGATCGCCTTCGCGGACGTGATCCTGCTCAACAAACTGGATCTCGTGTCCGCCGCCGACGTGGACGATCTCGAAGCCCGCATCCGCGGCATGAATCCGACCGCGAAGATTCACCGCACCACGAACTCGATCGTGGACATGGACAAGATCCTGAACGTGGGCGGGTTCAACCTCGATCGGGCGCTCGAAGTCGATCCCAAGTTCATGGAACCGGAGTATCCCTTCGTGTGGGGCGGCGTCTACCCGCTGGCCGCGGGACTGCACGAACTCGTGATCCCGCCGCGAACGAAGAGCGAGATCGCTCTTGCCGTCGTGGCCGCGCCCACGGCGGATGAAGCGGGACTGATCGCGGCGGCGAAGGCGGGCGTGGTCGCGTTCTCCGGCGTGGAGCAAGCCGTGCCCCCAGGCGGAACCGTGAGCCTCAGCCGCGACCTGTTCAAACTCGAACTTCCCGAGGGCGAAGTGCGGTTCACGTTGTCCGCGGAGAAGCTCGGCTCCTTCGCGTTGCTCTCGGGTTCGAACCTCGGCAAGATCGGAGTGAAGGTTCTCTCTCATGGGTCGCCGGTGGCCCCGGCCGCGGCCCGCGGGTTCCACCACAGCCACACCCACTCGGACGTCAATGCGGTCGGCATCACCATCCCCGGCGATTTGAACTCGAAGCGACTCAACGCCTGGATCGCGGAGTTGCTCCAGACACGCGGCCCGGACATTTACCGCATGAAGGGCGTGCTCTCGCTGAAGGGCGACCCGAAGCAGTTCGTGTTTCAAGGGGTACACATGCTGATCGACGGCCGCCCCGGCCGACCGTGGGGTTCGGACCCGCGCACGAACAAGCTGGTGTTCATCGGCCGCAAGTTGGATCGCGCCGAACTCGAAGCCGGGTTCCGCCGCTGCCTCGCCTGAGAGTGTCGTCGAACAACAAACTCCCGTGACTCACGTCACGGGCTCGACGGCACGTCGCGGGCTCGACGGCACGTCGCGGGTTCACTTCTTCTCCGGCGGCGGGTCGCCTTGCGCGGGGCCGTACTCGGTGGGCTTGTAGATCACGTCGAGGTGGGGGGTGTCGATCCGCTTGCCTTTGTCGAAGCGGCTGATCATCACCGCGTCGAGGATGCCCGTGGTGAGGAGCGTGCGCTCCGCCGGGTAGGGGGCGTGGCCGGTTCGCATCATCGAGTCGATCGCTTTCGTCAGTTCCGCGAAGTGAGCGAACGGCTCCATGTTGTGCAGGAAGAACTGGCACGATTGCGGCTTCGGCTCACCCTTCACCTGCCCCGCGAAGATGAACGACCCGCCCGGCCCTTCCCAGATCCAGCCGTTCGCCATCAGCACGAAGGCCCGCAGGCCGTCCCGATATTCGACCTCGAAGAGCCCGGCCTCCGCATCCTTCGCCGTGATCTCGCGAACATCCGCCTTGGCGTGGGCCGGCACGTGCTTGAGCGCGGCCTCGACGAGCGGCGTGGCCCATGCGTGGCGATCCAATACGGACCACATCGTCTTCGCGTCGTGGCACGTCACGGCCTTCACGCCGGTCTCGCCGCCTTTGCGGCGTTCCACCATGCACTGCAATCCTTCGAGCGCGTGGAAGCCGTACGCCTCGAACGGGCCATAACCGATTTGAACGGCGCCGGTGAGTTCGACTCCGTTCTTCAACACGAGGTTCGGCTTTCGCCAGGCCGTGGGCACGGACGACCCCGCGAGGAACGGGACCATCAGCTTGCGGGCTCGGTCCACCATCCACTTCGCGTCGTCCCACGCCACGGCGAGATGTTTGTCGTTGAACACGGGGACGGACTGCCCGGTCTTCTCGAAGACCTTGCAGATCTCTTCGAAGAAGCGGCGACGCGGATAGAGAATCTGCCCGCGGTCGTTCTTCGGGTAGTTGCCGTGTTCGCCGATGGAGAGCACGCCATCCACGGCGAGCTTGTCGCCGCCGAGGGTGAGGGCCTCTCCGATGCTCGAACAGATTTTGAAGCCGTGCTTCTTCGCCAGGTCGCGGCTCATGTCGTTCTTCGGCGCCTGATCGGTGAAGAGCGACACGAGTTCCAGGTCCGGCTTCGATTTGCCGTCCGGCGGGTAGCCCGCGAGGAGGTTGCGCAGGATGACGTCCGCATGGGACCAGCGGCGGTATTCCGTCACGATCGCGGCGATTTTCTTGGGCATGGGGGCTCCCCGATGCGGAGGAAGGCTACAGGGTGGCCGCCGCGAGGGCGAGGCGGCAGCCGCTTTCGAACTCCACGAGGTCCACGAATTCCTTCACCGTGTGGATCTCGTTTTGACCCGCGCCGAAGGTCACGGTCGGGATGCCGTGCTTGACCATCCAGTTGGCGTCGAGCCCGCCGTTGGTCACTCGGAGGTTCGGTTCGCGGCCGATGGCTTCGACCGCCGCCGCGGCCCGCTTCACCGCGGGCGAGTCGTCCTTCATGCGGAACGGCACGTAGTCCAGCCGCGAGGTGAACTTCACCTTGGCCGGGCGGCCTTCGTGGTCTCTCACCTGGCACGCGGCGTTCGTGAAGGCCTGTTTGAAGGCCGCCGTGATCTGCCGCACGAACTTCGCGTCGTGGCTGCGGCTTTCCCCCTTCACGTGAACGAAATCGGTGACCACGTTTGTGGCCTGTCCGGCGCTCTTTCCGTCCAGCGTGCCGACCGGGCCGACGTTGCTCGTTCCTTCCTTGCCGTTCTTCACGACCTTGCCGAACCAGCCTCCGGCGTGCACCTCGGCGAGCGCGAGCGCGAGAACCATCGTGGCCGAGATGCCCTTCTCGGGCGCAACCCCGGCATGCGACGCCTTCCCGAGGATGTCCACGCTCCAACGGTCGGCGCCGATCGCGCCGACGATCACGTCCGCGGCGCACCGACCATCGAAGTTGAAGCCCATGACGGGATCGCCGAGGTCCGCCGGGTCGAGGTGCTTGGCGCCGAAGAGGCCGCTTTCCTCGCGCACGGTGAAGAGCAACGTGATCGGCGGGTGCGGCAGCTTGCGGGCGATCAGTTCGGCCGCAAGCGAGACGAGCACGGCGCAGCCGGTGCGGTTGTCGCCGCCGAGGGCCGCGTTGGCCTCGTTCACGATGCGGTTCCCCTGCCGCTTCGGCTTCGCCCCCGCGCAGAGCGGCACCGTGTCCATGTGAGTCATGAACAGGATCGGCTTCGCGGGCTTCTTCGTCGTGCCGGGAAGTTTCACGATCAGGTTGCCGGTTTGCGTCGGCTCCGGAATGCGTGTGTTCGCGTCGTCGAAGCGGATCGCCGAGTTCGGTACCCCGGCTTCCTTCAGTGCCTTCACGATCTCCTTGCCGATCGCGGCCTCCTGGCCGGTCACGCCTTCGACGGCAAGGAAGCGCAGGAGGCGGCCGATGGCCGCTTCGATGTCCAGCGTGAAATCGGCGGGCATGGCAGGCTCGTGAGAAGGTGAGGCGAGCCGGCGACGTGAGTCGCCGGAGACGGTTCAACGAACGTTCACTTCGCGTACTTCGCTTCGGCGGCCTTGCGGAAGGCTCCCTGGCTCTCGCCGCCGTTCCCGGGGAACCCCGCGTGTTGCACCATGAACACGAAGACGAGCCCGCGCTTGGTGTCGATCGTCATGTTCGTGGCGTACGCGCCGCCGTGGCCGAACCAGCCGGGGCCGACGGCCCAGCCGAGGCCGTATTGGTCCTTCAGGGTGTCGGGCGTCTGCTTGCGGGACAACTCGCCGATGGCCGCTTCCGAGATGATCCGCTTCTCGCCGACCGTGCCGCCGCGGAGGAGCATCTGGCAGAACTTGCCGCAGTCCATGGCCGTGGAGAAAAGCCCGCCGCCGGGCACGGCGAAACGGTCCTTCTTCTCGCTGAGCGGATACTTGAGCGCCGTCACGGTCGTGGGTTCAAGCCCCTTCTTGTCCGGGCCGGGCTTGAAGGACTTCGCGAGCCGCTTCACCTGCTCCGGGTTCGGCCAGAAGGTCGTGTCCGTCATGCCGCACGGTTCGAACAGTCGCTTGTCCAGGAACGCGTCGAACGGCATCTTCGAGACCACCTCGATGATTCGGCCCGCGGTGTTGATCCCGGCGTTCGAATACTGGTACTTCGTGTGCGGCTCGTAGTTCAGCGGCGTGATCGTGTAGCTCCGCACCGCGTCCTTCAGCGGCAGCACGTCGATCGTCGGCGCCTCCATCGCCGAGACGAACGGCATCCCGCTCGTGTGGCTCAGGCAACTCCGCACCGTCGGCGGGCTCTTCGGCCGCTTCAGCAGCACGTGCTCCGCGTCCCGCTCCACCGCCACCATCACGTTCTTGAACTCGGGGAGGTACTTCTCCACGGGATCGTCCAGCTTCACGAGCCCCTCGTCCACGAGAAGCATCAGCGCGGCGCCGGTGATCGGCTTGGTCATGGACGCGATCCAGAACAGCGCGTCCGTCTTGATCGGCGTCTTCGAAGGAACATCCGCGTAACCCGTGGCGCCGAGGTCGAGCACCTTCTCCTTGTTCGCCACGAGCGTGACCGCACCCGCGAGGTTTCCAGCGTCCACGTACGGTTGCAGGGCATGAACCACGCTGCCGGAGTCGTCCGCCTTCAATCGCGGCAGCAGGAACGCGGCGGGAAGCGACGTGAGGAAGAGGCGGCGATCCATGACTCGGCCCTCGGGTGCGGCGGCGGTTCCGCATCAGTATAGTTGCCGGGCTCGCGGCGGAATACAACGGCGGCACCCCTCCTCGCTTCCGGGTGCCTCATGCTTCGCCTGCCGCTTGCCGCCACGCTCTTCGCCGGAACCGCGGCGCTCGCCCTCCTCGGCGACGCGACCGGTCAACAATTGCCGGAGAAGAAGCCGCCGGCGAAGGGGAAGTTCGACCCGCCCGCCTCCGTGAAGCCGGACGCCGCCACGCTCAAGAGCATCGTCGAGAAGACGGACCGCCTCCGCGAGGCGATCGCGAAACTGAAGGCGAAGAAAGTTCGCGCCGATCTTCTGGACGAAGTCGCCATTCATCTCAAGGCCGCGGAGAACATCGTCCGCTTCGAGGAGTGGTACGCCAAGGACAGCGTGAAGTGGGCGCTCACGACGCTCGACCGCGGGCTCGAACGCGCCGAACAACTGGACGCCGGCCAAGCCCCGTGGCGAACCGCCCGCGGCAAGTGGGTGCCCCGCGCGTATCGGTCGCTGGTGGACGGCTCCATTCAACCGTACGCCGTGCTCTACCCCGCGGACTACGGCCAGGACCGCGAGAAATCGTGGCGGCTGGACATCGTGCTGCACGGCCGCGATCCCTCCCTCACGGAGGCGAAGTTCCTCGCGACTCACGACAGTTCCCGCGCCGCGCCCAAGGGGCAGGACTTCGTGCAACTCGAAGTGTACGGCCGCGGCAACAACGCGTACCGATGGGCCGGCGAATCGGACGTGCGCGAAGCCATGCTCTTCTTCCTTGCGGACGAACCGCGAGGCGCCATCGCCCACGATCGCATCGTGCTCCGCGGCTTCTCCATGGGTGGCGCCGGCACGTGGCACATCGGCCTGCACCGCCCCTTCGATTACGCCGTGATCGGGCCGGGCGCCGGGTTCACCACCACGCACGGATACATCGGCGGGCTCCCCGCCACGCTCCCCCCGCATCAGGAGAAGTGCCTCCGCATCTACGACGCCGTCGGTTACGCCGAGAACGCGTTCAACGTGCCGGTCGTGGTGTACTCCGGCGAGAAGGACGCGCAGAAGGCCGCCGCGGACAACATCGAGAAGGCGCTGAAATCGTTCCCCGAGCCGCTCCGCTTCACGCACCTGATCGCGCCGGGGCTCGAGCACAGCCAGCCCCCCGAGTGGCAGGCCAAGTGCGAAACCGAATACCGCAAACACGCCGGGACCGGCCGCACCTTCCAGGAGCGAGTTCGCTTCGTGACGTACACCCCGCGCTACCACGACTTCGAACACGGCTCCATCGAAGCGCTCGAAGCCACCTACGAGAAGGCGATCGTGGACTCGACCTGCAAGGCGGGCGAGTTCACCGTGAAGACGACGAACGTCGCCGCGATGCGACTCCTCCCCGGCGATCATCCGTTCCCGCCGATCGTGACCGTCGACGGGCAGAAGCTCGACGTGCCCGCGGAGGCGAAATCCCTGATGCTCGTGAAGAACGGCAAGGCGTGGGCGATCGAGAGGATGTGGCCGAACGGCCCGCGCAAGCGGCGCGGGCTGCAAGGCCCCATCGACGACGCCTTCACGACGGAGTTCGTCGTCGTGGGCCCGAATGTGGACGGCACGACGCCCGGCGCGCGAATGGAGCGCTTCGCCTTCGAGTGGGACAAATACTTCCGCGGCACACTGCCCACGCGTGCCGCGAAGGACATCCCGGCCCAGCCCTTCGATCATGTCGTGCTGTTCGGGACCCCGTGGGACAACCCGCTGATCGCGGCCGCACTCCCCAAGCTGCCCATCACCTGGACGAAGACCACGCTCACGGTGAACGGCGTGGAGTACGACGCCCGCGCCCACATTCCCGTGCTCGTGTATCCGAACCCGGCGAACCCCGGCCGCTATCTCGTGCTCAACTCCGGGCACACCTTCGGAGAAGCGGAATTGAAGGGAACGAACGCCCAACTCTACCCGCGCCTTGGCGACTGGGCCGTGTTGAAGCACGCCCCCACGCCGACCAACCCGCACGCCACTGAAGTCGTCGCCGCCGGCCTCTTCGACGAACTGTGGCGCTTCAAGACAGGCCCTTGACGCATCGTCGAGCCGGTCGCGTGAGCGACCGGAGCTTGAGGATGCGCCACCAGTGGCCCAATTGTAAGTCGGCGATCGTCGCGGGGTATCACTGGGTGTCGTCGAATGTCTCCGGCGACGTCCAGGAATCCGTCCCATGTTCACGATTCGCAAAGGAACCGACCGCGGCGCCACTCGCATCGACTGGCTCGACAGCCGCCACACGTTCAGCTTCGGCGATTACAACGACCCGAAGTTCCATCAGTACCGCACCCTGCGGGTGATCAACGACGACCGCATCGCTCCCGGCGGCGGCTTCGGCACGCACCCGCACCGCGACATGGAGATTCTCACCTACGTGCTCGCGGGCGCCATCGAGCACCGCGACAGCATGGGCAACGGCGAGGTGATCCATGCCGGCGAGTGGCAGGCGATGCATGCCGGCGCCGGCATCCTGCACAGCGAGTTCAATCCGTCCCAAACGGAGAGCACGCACCTGCTGCAGATCTGGATTTATCCGGACCGCCGCGGCCACGTGCCGGGGTATCAGCAGAAGGCGTTCGACGGTGCCGGCCGGAACGGCGCGTGGCAACTGGCCGCTTCGCCCACCGGCGCCGACGGCTCGCTTCAGGTGCATCAGGACGTGAAGCTTTCGGTCGCGAGGTTGTCCGCGGGCCAAAAGGTGACGTACGAGTTGGCTGAAGGCCGCGGGGCATTCCTGCACGTGGCCACCGGCGCCGCCACGGTGAACGGTCACACGCTCGTCGCCGGCGACGCCATCGCCGTGGACGACGAATCGACCCTCACCGTGACCGGCGACCGAACCGGCGAAGTGTTGCTCTTCGATCTCGCGTAGCCATCTCACGCCGCCCGGCGGACCGTCTCCGGCGCGGCGGCTCGATCCAGATACGAGAACAGTTCCGACTCGAAGCGCTCTTTGCGAAACAGGAGCGAGTTCTTGCGCGCGGCACGCGGGTCGAATCGATCCGCGTCGCGTTCGAAGCGCTCGATCGCGTCCGCCGTGGCGTCGATCGACTGATCTTCGAAGAACACGCCGGTCGGGTCCGAGTGGTCGCCGAGGCCGCGAACGGTCTCGGTGGCTCCTCCGCGGCCGAACGCGATCACCGGGCACCCGCACGCCTGCGCCTCGAGCGGCACGATGCCGAAATCTTCTTCGCCCGGGAACAGGAGCGCCTTCGCCCGGCGGAGGTGGTCGCGAATCGTCTCGTCGCTTTGCCACCCGAGGAATTCGATTCCCGGCCCGGCCTTGGCCTGAAGCGTCTTCGCGTCCTGCCCGCTGCCGATGACGATCAGCTTCTTCCCCAGCTTGCGGCAGGCGTCGATCGCGAGGTCGAAGCGCTTGTACGGAGCGAGCGCGGAGACGACGAGATAGAAGTCTTCGCGAGGGATCGCGGCCGGGGTGTAGAACTCGGTGTCCACCGGCGGGTAAATGATGTCGCTGCTTCGGCCGTAGCACTCGCGGATGCGGTCCTGCACGGTGCGGCTGATGGCGATGAAGTGAGTCACGTGGTCGGCGGTCCGGCGATCCCATTCGCGAATCGCGGCGAGCAGCCGGCCCACGGCCGCGGCCTTCATCCGCCCCACGAGCCCGACCTTCCGGAAGTACGAGTCCTTCATGTGCCACGCGTAGCGCATCGGCGTGAAGCAGTAGCACACGTGCGGCACGCCTTCGGGCGGCCGGGCGGATTTGGCCACGCAATGGCTCAGGCTCACGACGAGGTCCGCGTCGCGGACCTTCCAGCCGGCCGCGAACGGCATCGCCGGGAGCAAGTAGCGATAGTACGAGGCGACCTTCGGCAGGCGATTGAGCACGCTCGGCCGGATCGCGAGGCGTTCGATGTCCGACCCCGCGCTGCCGCGTTTGTGAAACAGCGTCAGCAGCCTCGCTTCGGGCCACCGCCGAGCGAGCGGTTCGAGGCACTTCTCCCCGCCCCGCATTCCGGTGAGCCAATCGTGAACGAGAACCACCCGCCTGGCGTCCATGCCCGCGACCCATGTGTGAAGGTGCGGAACTGTACCGAATGCCGGCCCGGCGGGGAAGTCGGCTTCCGCCGTCGCCCGCGATTTGTCACACTCCGGGCGTGACGACCGAATCCGCGAGTCCCGATGTCCGTTCGCGTCCGGAGGCGCCGCTGCGCGAGCCGCAGCCGGTGTTGAAGAGCGTCGTCGTGGTCACGGCTCCGGCCGCGCCGCCCGTTTCGTTTCTCAAGCGAAATCGGCTCCTCGTTTGGTTCGTCGCCCTGCTCGTGCTCGCGGACCTCGGCGTCGGGCAGTTCGCGGACACCTGGCGGAAGCACTCGCCGGACGACTACGCGATACGGGTGGAGAAGTGTGCCGAACGCCGCCGCGATTTGCTCGTGCTCGGCGGGTCGCCCGTCGCCGAGGCCATCGATCCTGATCGGCTGCATGCGCCCGGCTCCGTGTACGCGATGGGGCTCTCCGGAGCCACCACTTCGGACCTGTATCACGCCGTGCTCCGTGGCTGCCCCGAGCCTCCGAGAACGATCCTCTACGGCATCACCGCCACGGATTTGAATGACTCGCGAAATGAACCGCACGGCCCCTACTCGCTCCTGACGCCCGGCGACGTTCGCCGCTGGATGGCGAAGCGACCCGAGAACCGCGAGTGGGTTCTTCGCCACTATCTGCAATCGCGCGCGGGCAAGCTCTCGAACCTGTTCCGCTATCGGCACGCCATCCGGATGTGGGCCGCGTGCGAGGCGGACGAACGATTCCCCGGCCGCTCCCCGGAAACGATGCGCGAGGCGGACGAACTTCGCGAGCACGCTCACCTGCTGGCGACGGGCAACGGCTACGCTCCGGCCCGCGGCTTCCGCGTCGGCCGATACGACGCCGCGAAGGCGGCCGGCGTCGCGGGCACGAGCCTGCCGTACCTCGCGAAGTACCGCACCGGTTCGCACCTGAAGTACCTGCACGAATTGATCGATTGGTGCGCCGCGAACGGCGCCCGACTCGTTCTGCTCGACATGCCCGTGACTCACGATCTTGAAACGATCCACGCCGCGGAGTTTGCCGAGTATCGTCGTCGATTGGAGGAAGTCGAGCGTGAACGGGCCGTTGTCGTGATTCGCACCCCTCGCGAATCCACCGGCCTCACGGACGCCCACTTCGCGGACCTGATTCACCTGAACGCGGACGGCGCGGCCCGCTTCTCCGACTGGCTTCGCAGGCAGCTGTCCCAAATGAGCGAACGATGATCCGCCCGCTGCGACCCTCGCTCACTCGACCAGGCGCGTGAAATGATTTTCGCCACGAAGGCGTTCTTCCTGTTCCTCCCGGTGGCGCTAATCCTGTACCACCTGCCTCGGCGGCGCGGGCACAAGTACGGGTCGCTGCTCGCCGCCAGTTGGCTCTTCTACACGTGGCTGAGCCCGCAGTATCTCTGGGTCATCATCGCGTGCACGGTGATCGACTATGTCGCGGGGTTGAAGATCGAGGCGGCGGAGGGGCCGGCGCGGAAGCGGTGGCTCGTCGTCAGCATCGCGGCGAACCTCGGGCTGCTCTTCGCGTTCAAGTACACCGCCTTCGCATTCGACAATGCGCTGTCGCTCGCCCGGCTCTGCGGCGTCGACGTCCACGATCGCACGTGGAGCATCCTCCTGCCGCTCGGCATCAGCTTCCACACCTTCCAGGGAATCAGCTACACGGTGGACGTGTATCGCCGCGAGATCCGCGCGGTCCGCAGTTTCCTGGACTACGCCCTGTTCGTGGCGTTCTTCCCGCAACTGGCCGCCGGGCCGATCGTGCGGGCGGTCGAGTTTCTTCCGCAGATGGTGTCGCCGCCGAGCCCCACCGCCCGGCAAGTCGCGGATGGCCTGCACCTCGTCCTGCTCGGCCTGTTCAAGAAGGTGTTCATCGCGGACCAACTGGACTCGCTCTTCGTCTCGCCGGTGTTCGCCGATCCGGCGGCGTTCGACGAATCGGCCCGGCGGATCGCCTGCCTCGCGTGGGCGGCCCAGATCTACTGCGATTTCTCGGGCTATTCGGACATGGCCGTGGGCATCGCGAAGTGGTTCGGGTTCGAGTTGCCGGCGAACTTCCGCCTGCCGTACCTCGCCACGAACATCGCGGACTTCTGGAGACGGTGGCACCTCTCGCTGTCCACATGGTTGCGGGACTACCTGTACTTCCCGCTCGGGGGCAGCCGCGGCGGTTCGGCACGAACCTACTTCAATTTGATGCTCGTGTTCGTCCTCTGCGGTCTCTGGCACGGGGCGACCTGGGCCTGGCTCGCGTACGGAACGCTGATGGGCCTCGCGATGAGCCTGCACCGCGCGGCGGATCGTGCCGCGACTGGTGTGCCGATCTGCGACGCGATCCGCGCCACGATTCTCTGGAATGTCGCGTCGTGGGCGTTCACCATGCTCTTCGTGGTGGGAACGCTGGTGCTCATCCGCATGCACGATTGGCCGTCCGGCCTCCTGATGTTGAAGGCGCTCTTCGGAGTGGAACGGCTCTTCGAGTGGAGCGGCGCGATCCCGCTCTGGGCGCCCGTGCTCCTCGGCCTCGGCCTGGTCGGGCACGCGGTTCGCGGCAAGCCGACGCTCCCGATCCCGATGCGGGCCGCGGGCTATGTCGGGATGGTGGCGCTGCTCGTGACTCTGGGCCCCGGCGTCGCCAAGACCTTCATCTACATCGCGTTTTAGACATTGGACCAGTTCTCGACGTTGAGTCCAGACACTCGCGCGAGGTCCGAGTCGTATGAATCCACTGTGAAGCTTCCGTGCCACAGGAGTCGTACATGACGCGACGGGTTCGGTGGTCGGCGCGGGTCGCGGTGGCGGTCGTCGCGGTCGGCGGAGCGATCGCCGGCGTGTGGGCGGCCTTCGTGCGCGACGCCGAGCGATTGCCCAAGCCGTTGCCGGTGCCTGCCGTGGATCGCGAGATCGCATGGCTGAACACCACGTCGGCTTCGGAGGCGTGGTCGCTCTTCGTGATCGGCATGAAGCGGATGGAGATGCCCGCGAACGGCCAGCCGAGCGGGCTCCACGTGGACGACGCGAACGCCTTTCCGCCTCAATCCACGGCCGTGCCCGAGATCGCGATCACGCGAGACGGCGTGCCCGGCCGGCTGCTCGTGCGCTGGTACAAGATCTCCAGCGAGGCGCCGGTCGAAGATTGGGTCAAGGCGTTGGCCGAACGCCAACCCGCTCCGCTGGCCGTGATCGGCGGCTCGACCAGCGACTGGGCCCAGAGGCTGGCCACGGCGCTCGCCGCCCGAGAAGCGTGGCACGGCGATCGACCCCTCTTCTTCATCACCACGGCGACGATCGACACCGTGCTCGGCGACCCGGACTCGGCCGCGGGCTTCCCCAGCGTCTCGGATCAACGCCGCCTGATCGACGTGTACCCGCGCCGCTCCTTCCGCTTTTGCTTCAGCAACTCGCAGATGGTGAAGGCCCTCTCGGATTACGTGCTGCACGACCCCACGCTGAGGCCGGGGCCGACGAATTGGCCCGCGCTGCGGCTCGCCGCGGGCAGCGGCGCGGCGGGCCCGTGGAACGCCATCGCCGGGCTCGCCCCCTTCGCCATCCGTCCCACGATCTTCCCCCTCGAATGGCAGGACGACACCTACTCCGGGGACCTCTACAACCAGTTTCGCGAGCATCTCTTCGAGTTGCTCGGCGACGATGGCGGCTCGCGAATCGTCCGCGATCCCGCGTTCGCGATCCCGTTCAGCGTCGGCGGGTTCACGCGAACCAACGCCGGAGAATCGGCGGCCGTTCGCGAGATTCTCAACGATCTGCCGCCAGTGGGGGAACGCTCGCTGATCGTGATCCCGACGGGCTCGAGCGGGCCCGCGCGGCGCGTGCTCCTCGCCCTGGCGGAACGCGTGCCTCAGGCCGGTCGGCGGCTCGTCGCCGTCACGGGCGACGGCTTCTCCGTGAACACCTTCTACCGCGACGCCGAGTGGTCGTGGCCGGCGCGGTCCATCCCGATTCCCATGGCGCTCTTCGCTCACGACAACCCCTTCGGGTGGGACGACGCGACCGACACGAGCCCGCCGCCCGGGTATCGGCTCGAACCGAAGACCACGACCGAGGAAGTGGCGCTGGACACGAAGCTCGGCCGCATGACGTGCGACGCGATTTTCGCCGGCGGCCGCCTCGCGGATCGAGCCGATGAAGTGGCGGAACGCCTCCGCATGCGGCCGGACAAGTTCTTCGACGACCGCGGGAATCGCCGCGGCCTCAGCGGCGAGCACGTGGTCGTCGTGCGGCCCGCGATGCGCTACGGCGACGCGATGCCCGGCGTCCCGCGGCCCGAGTCGATCATCGAGGTGTATCGCCGCGAGGACGACGGCCGCACCTGGACCCGAGTCGGGCTCGTGCCCGTGATGTGAACTACGACGGGAGTCGCGACGTGAGTCACAGGTCGAAAGCCATCTGGCGCGTCGTGCCGCTCGCGGCGCTTTGGATCGCGCTCGTCGGCTGGCTCGGCTGGCTTCTCTACTCGCGAACCGCGTGGACCGAAAAGTCCGACGAACAGGACATGCGCGAGTGGCTCAACGAGACGCGAGTGTTTCGAAAATCGCTGCCGGAACTCGTCGGCGAGTATGTCGAATTGGTGGAGCAGCACGAGGCCGACCGAGCCCGCGTGAAGTTCGACGAAATCGAGGCGCACCTCGCGGCCCTCGCCGAACCGACCCGCAAATACTCGGGCAAGCTGCCGCTCTTCCCCGAGATTTATCGCATCGGCGTTTCCTACGCCGGACCCGCGCCGAACGGCAAAGCCGACCACCCCGCGTGGGTCTCGCCGATGCCGCGACCCGGTGCGGACGCCAAGGCCCGCGTGCGAATGGTGGAAGCGACCGCGGCGGGCGGGCGAGCGCGGATCCAGTGCGAGTTTCGGATTCACACCAACCACCGCTTCGAGGAGGAAGAGCGAACGCGGCGATACTGGCAGATTCCGCTCGTTGCGTTTCTCGTTCCCGCGACGGGCGTCGCCGGCTTTCTCGCGTTCCGCACGCTGCGGAGGGAACGGCAACTCGAACTCGATCAGGCCGAGGCCGAACGCGCCGCCGAACATCGCGAACGCGAACTGCTCGAGAATCGCATGCGGGCCGAGAGCCGGGCCGCGGAAGCGGAGAAGGCCGCGCTCGAACTCAAGTCCCAGCTTTACGCCTCGATCGGGATCATGGCCGGAAGCTACGCGCACAACATCAAGAACCTGCTCGTGCGGCCGAACGACCTCCTCGCCCGCTGCCTGGACGGCTCCGGCGGCGCGGCCGAACGTCACGACATGCTCGAGGAAGTGAAGGCCACGCTCGGCACCGTCACGGAACGGCTTCAACAGATCCTCCGCACCGTGCGCCGCGATCCGACCCGCACCGAGATGACGCCGCTGGATCTCGCCGCACTCGTGCGCGAGTCGCAACACACGTGGAAGGAAACCGCATGGGACAAATGGAAGGTGCGAATCGCGGCCGAATCCGCGCCCGAACCGCTGATCGTCTCCGGGGATCACTCGCACCTTCAGCAGGCGCTCGAGAATCTGATCTTCAACGCGCGCGATGCGCTCTTCGAGATGCGGAACGTGCTGCGGGAGGAGGCGCGGACCGCGCCCGATCTCGAGCATCGCAAGCGGCTCGTGCTCGAGGCCGCGGCCTGGAAAGGTGAAGTCGTCATTCGAGCGTATCGTGAGGCTGACCACGCCGTGCTCGAGGTGCGGGACAACGGCATCGGCATGACGGACGAGGTCCGCGCGAACTGCCTGAAGACGCACTTCACCACGAAGCGGGACAACGCGTTGTTCGAGGGCTACAGTGCGGGGATGGGGCTCGGGTTGTCGTTCGTGGCCGTGGTGCTCGAGCACCACGAGGCGAAGCTGGAGATCGAATCCCGGCCGCGGCATGGAGCCCTTTTCCGAATCCACTTCCCGGTCGGGCCCGGATGACGCTCTTCTTCGATTACGAGTTGCCGGATCGGCTCGTGGCGCAGCGGCCGGCGGAGCGGCGGGACGAGTCACGCCTGCTCGTGGTGCGGCGGTCGGATCGCACGCTGGAACACCGCACGTTCCACGACCTGCCGGAACTTCTGGCCCCCGGCGACCTGCTCGTTCTCAACGACACCCGCGTGCTCCCCGCCCGGCTGATCGGCACGCGTGAACGCACCGGAGGCAAGTGGGAAGGCCTGTACCTCGGCCGGGACGCCGAGGGGCGTTGGGAACTGCTCGCCCAGACGCGGGGCTTCGTTCACGAGGGCGAATCGCTGGCCGTGGACGGCTCGGAACAACGCTTCATCCTGCGTGGCCGAACGGACGATCGGCGCTGGCTCGTGGAGCCGCATCCGCCCGGCGAGCCGGAGGCGATTCTGGCGAGGGTCGGACACATCCCGCTGCCGCCGTACATTCGCAAGGGCCGTGCGGCGGACGACGACACGGAGCGCTATCAGACGGTCTTCGCGGAGAAACTCGGCTCCGTGGCGGCCCCAACGGCCGGGCTGCACTTCACGCCCGAGTTGTTGAAGCGAGTCGAAGACCGCGGAGTGGTCACGGCGCGAGTCACGCTGCACGTGGGGCTCGGCACGTTCGCTCCGGTGAAGGCGGACGATCCGACGAAGCACGCCATACACCGCGAGTGGTGTGAAGTGACGGATGCGGCCTGCGTAGCGATTCGAGCTTGCACCGGTCGCGTGATCGCGGTCGGCACCACGGCCACGCGCACGCTCGAGACCAGCCGTGGTGAACCGTACCGCGGCGACACGGGGTTGTTCATCCACCCGCCTTACGCGTTCAACACCGTGGACGGAATGATCACGAACTTCCACTTGCCGCGGACGACGCTGCTGTTGCTCGTGGGGGCCCTCGCCGGCGGGGACCTGCTCAAATTGGCATATGAAGAGGCGATCCGCCGCGAGTATCGCTTCTACTCGTACGGCGACGCGATGCTCGTGCTCTGAACGGCTTTATCGCCGACTCGCGACCCGCCTGCGGGCCCGCCTCACGCCGCGTTCCGAAACGCGAACGGCAACACCACCGGTTCTTCTTCGTCGATCTCTTCCGTGGCGAGCGGCAACTCGCGTTGATCCCACTGGGTCGCGCGCTCGAGCAGAGCCGCCTCGCGCGCCGCCAGTTCCGCCTCACGACGCTCCCGCTCCGCATGCCACAGTTGCGACACCTGGATGAACTTGGCCTGCCATTCGTCCAGCCGCGCACGGCGAGCGTCGAGTTCGCCGCGATCGCCGCTTCGGCCGGCATCCAGGAGCAGGAGCCGTTCTTCGCGGGCCGCGAGGTCCTCCTCGCGTTGTCGCATCATCCGCGCCAAGTCTTCCAACTCGGCGACGGTCCGGCCTTCCTGTTCCTGCCACTCGGCCCGCGCGGCTCCGAGCAGCGAGAACTGCTCGGCCAGCACTTTCCGCTGATCCGAGACCGTGATCGCTTCGCGTTCGAGCGCCGCCTTCAACTTCGCGAGCGCGGCCTTCTCTTCGGTCTGGCGGCGTTCCTGAGCGTCGAGATCGGCGGTCCATTGGGTCAGGTCGCGATCCGCCTTGCGGTCGAGCGGCACGGCGTACTCCGAGCCGCGTTCCGGTTCCGGCTTCGCCATCACGGCGAGGATCTCGGCACGGAGTTCGTCCCGCTTCGCTTCGAGTTCCTCGACGATCGCACGGGCGTGCGTGGTCCGCGATTCGAGCCCGGCCGCTTCCTGCCGCAGGCTCGCGGTCTCGGCTTCGAGTTTGGCCTTCATCCGGCCGAGGTGTTTCTCGCGTTCGGCGAGTTCGGCCGCGCGAGCGTTCAACGCCGCGTCCTGCTTCGCGATCTGTTGCTGGTATTCGGACCGGGTCGCGGCGTGTCGCTTCTGTTGAAGGTCGAGATCGGCCCACGCCTGCTTCAACCGGGCGGCTTCATCCTGACGTTGCTGCAGGAACTCCTGCCGGGCGAAATCGAGGCGAACGATCTCGGCCGAAAGCTGACCGCGGGCGTCGTCCAATTGGCGCTGCTGGGCTTCGAGATGGGCACGGACCGCGTCCAGCTTGTGTTTCGCCTGGCGCGCATAACGGGCCGCGAGGGACCGGGCCTTCTCGCGTTCGCGTTTCGCTTCGCGAAGAATGCGCTCCGCTTCGGCTCGCATCTGCGTCGCGTCGTCTGTCGAAGTCGGCGTCACGTTTCGGCCTCGCGATCGGAACAACCCGCAATCCTGATCGGCATTCGATCGGAAAAACTTGAATCGGGCTCAAGTTTCCGTCCGGAGTTCCCCTTGACCCGCGTCGCGCCGCGGCCGTACCATTCCGCACCTTGGGGCCGAATCGGCCGGGTTCGCGGCGGAATGCGCGTTCCGCGCCGCGTCAAGCCCAAGTGACGTTCGTGGCGGTCGCTCCTCGCCCGAGGCGGCAAGCTGCGGTTGACAGCCAATCCCGGCTGCTCCTATAGGGGTGGCCACATGCACCGCCGGGGCCTCGCCGGTGCGGACGGAGGGTTTTTGGTGAGGCCCCTGCTCGCGTTCGCGAGCCGGCACCCGAGTCGCCTTTCACGGAGGGATCGCAGAGATGAAACGCAATTGGATGGGACGCCTGTTCGCGGTCGCGGTGGTTGCCGCGTCGTGGGCCTCGACCGCCTCGGCCGGGATCATTCCCGCCTCGGTGACGGTGACGCCCGAGGCCGGCAACTTCCGCTGGACGTACGCCATCGTCCTCCCGACCGACATGAAGCTCCAGGCCGGGGACTACTTCACCATCTACGACTTCGGCGGGCTCGTTCCCGGCACGAACGTCCAACCGGCGGACTGGTCGTTCAGTTCGAGCATGGTCGGCCCCGTGCCGACCGGCCTCGCGCCGATCGACAACCCGAGCATCGACAACCTGACGTGGACCTACAACGGCGCCACGATTCCCAGCGGCCAAGTCGGCCTCGGGAACTTCTGGGCCGTTTCGACCTCGGGTTCGAGCGTCACGGTGAACTTCACCGGCCAGAACCCGCAGGCCTCGACGGGCCAGTCGGACCGCAACATCGTGGACACGCTCGCCCCGGCCCCGCCCGGCCCGGTCGATCCGCCCTCGGGCGTTCCGGAACCGACGACGATGGCGCTCGCCGGCCTCGGCCTGCCGCTGCTCGGCGCCGCCCGCCTGCTTCGCCGCAAGAAGTGACCACTCGCGAAACTCGCGAAACGACCCGGAGCCCACGCTCCGGGTTTTTTCATGCGCCGCGTTCGACGGGCCGCACCTCGACGGTCGGGCCGGCGATGTGATGCAGGAGATGCTTGGGTAGGTGGCAGCGGATCGCGACCTGGTTCGTCTCGTCGCGAAATTCCTGGCGGTAGATTTCGGCGTGCGCGTTGAGGAACGCGAGGACGCGGCCATTGCCCGAGTCCGTCACGATCTCCGCTTCGATGAAATCCGCGGCGAGGGCGTCCATCACCGCGTCTTCGAGCAGGGTCAGTCCTTCGCCGGTGAGGCCGCTCACGGCCACGGATCTCGGATGCTGTGCCGCGAGCACGAGCAACTGCGTGCGATCCGCGACGCGGTCGATCTTGTTCAGCACGAGGATCGTCGGCTTCTCGCGGCACTCGAGTTCGTCCAGCACCGTGTTCACGGCCGCGATGTGTTCCTCGGCCTGCGGATTGCTCGCGTCCACCACGTGCAACAGCAACTTGGCGTGCCGGGCTTCCGAGAGCGTGGCCCGGAACGACGCGACGAGATGGTGCGGCAGATCGCGGATGAAGCCGACCGTGTCCGAGAGAAGCACGCGGCCCCAGTCGCGAATGCGCCACTGGCGCGTTCGCGTGTCCAGCGTTGAGAACAGTTGGTCCTTCACGTACACGTCCGCGCTGGTGAGCGAGTTCATGAGGTGCGATTTGCCGGCGTTCGTATAGCCGACGAGCGAGACGGTGTGCTCGCCGCTGCGGCTTTTCACTTCGCGATCCTTGCGGGCCTGCACCTCGGCGAGTTTGTGTTTGAGGTCGCGAATGCGGTTGCCGACCAGCCGCCGGTCCACTTCGAGTTGGGTTTCGCCGGGGCCGCGGAGGCCGATGCCGCCCCCCTTCTGCCGCGAAAGGTGCGTCCACATCTGCTTCAATCGCGGGAGCGAGTATTCGAGTTGAGCGAGTTCGACTTGGAGCCGCGATTCGACGGTGCGGGCCCGCGTGGCGAAAATGTCCAAGATCAGTTCGCTGCGGTCGAGCACCTTCACCCCGAGGGCCTTCTCGAGGTTGCGAGCCTGGGCGGGGCCGAGATCGTTGTCGAAGATCACGACGTCCGCGTCGGCGCTTTCGACGAGGTCGTGAACCTCGGTCACTTTGCCGGAGCCGATGTAGGTGGCGAGGTGGATGTCGTGCCGTTTTTGGGTGACTTCGCCGACGACGGTGGCGCCGGCGGTCTCGGCGAGGCCGCGGATTTCATCGCAGGGGTCCGGGCCGAACGGCCGGTCGGGCAACGCCACGCTCACGAGCACGGCGCGTTCGCTGGAAACGGAGAGTTCGTCGCGTTGGGTGTCGAATGCCTTGCCGATGTCGGTCGCCTCCTCCGGATGAATGCATCATACGCGATTCCAGCGCGTTCGACGCTTGAGGCGACGCGGGCATGACGGGGAAACGAAAAAGCCCATCCGCCGGGGGAAGCGGATGGGCTTGCGGTGAAGACCGAGGGGGCTCAGTCTTCCCGCTTGGCTTCGGCGATGCTCTTGATCTTCTCGCCAAGGAGAGCCACGTCGAACGGCTTCTTGAAGACGTCGTTGAAGCCGTGCTGGCCGAGTTGCTCGGGCGCGGCTTCGTCTTCGCTGGCGAGGCCGACGATCAGCGTGCCGGTGTGGGTCTCGTCCGCCCGCAGCCGGGCGACGATCTGGATCGATTCGGCCCGGCCGAGGCCGAGGTCGATGATGATCGTGTCCGGCTGGAAGTTCCCGGCCAGCATGCCGGCCTCGAAGCCGGAGTTCGCGTACTGGAACTTGAAGTCCTCGTCTTCGGGGAGGATTTCCTTGATGCGGTCGTTGAACAGCTTCTCGGTGCCGATGAGGAGCACCTTGTGCCATTCTTCCTCTTCGAGTTCCCCGAGGGGCATGCCGTGTTCCTTGAGGAACCGGATGAGTTGTTCGCGGGGGATGCGGCGGTCCTGGCTGCCGGGGATGCGGTATCCCTTGAGGCGGCCGGAATCGAACCACTTGGAGACGGTCCGCGGCGCGACTTTACAGATTTTCGCGACCTGGCCGGTGGTGAACACCTTTTTCATTGCGAGGCACTCCGTTTGAACTCGCTCGACCCGCACTGCCGCGGCTGTTGCCGGCCATCCGTGGCGGTCGCGTGATCCGGCCCCGGTCGGCGCCCCCGGGGCTTGGGGGGCTGAGCCGGTGTCGCGGCAGCCGCGCGGGGCCGGGCTCGTGGGGGTCGCCCAAGGTGGATCCATCCACCGGTCGAGTCGGTCGCGGGATGCCGGGGAAGCGGAAGTTCCGGGTCGCAACCCGAACCCCGCGGACACCGGCTTCGACGCCACTTACTTCGGCCGATTCAACCCGCGAACTTTGCAAAACCCGCGAAACTGGGGGCTTGGCGGTCGTTCGGGGTCGCCGTGGCAAACTGGGACCTTGGGGCGGACGAAGGCCGATAGCCGAACGCCGGCAATCGGGGGGGTGTCCGCGCTGTCAGTCACAGTAATCGTGTCGAATGGAGGTGAATCTTCGGTGTTACGTCATCTCTGGGACGTGCCTTCCGTGGCAAGAGGGCGGGTGAATCCGGTTGTTCCGGATATTCCGCCTCGGCATCCCATCATAGACCCGCCGACAAGGGGAAATGTGTCCGATGAGAGTCACGCGCAGGCGGCCTTCAACTTCTCCAAACCCGTCTTCGCCACCAGATGCGGGTCCTGCTTCCAGTACGACTTGTTGAACAACTCGAGCGAGAGGAAGCCGCGATAGTTCATCGCCTTGAGCGTCGCGAAGATCTCCTTCATAGGGGCGATGCCGTCCCCGGGGTACACGCGGTCCGCGTCCACGATCTTGTCGCGGTCGATCCTCGGGTAGTCGTTCACGTGGAAGATGCCGATGGCGGTCGGCCCAAGCAGATGAAGCCCGGCGAAGTCCGATCCGCCCTTGTACAGGTGATAAATGTCCGGGAGGACGCACCCCTCCGGGCTGCCGCACTCGGCGGCGACGAGCAGCGCTTCCCCCAGTCGTTTGAGCGTTTTCGAGAAGCCCCACACCTCGACGATCGGCGTGATGCCCATGCTCCTGCCGAGGGCGAGCAGTTCGCGGAAACGATCGGCCGCGGCGAGAAGGTCGACGACAGGCTGGGTGAACTTCGGGTCGTCGCGTTTGCTGGCGCCCCCGGTGGCGCCGACGGGCGGGGCGGCGAGCCGCGTGCCTCCGATCCGCCGCACAGTGTCCATGTCGCGCTTCGCCTGTTCGAGGCCTTTCTTCCGCCGCTCCGGGTCTTCGACGATCCACTCGGCGAACCCGATCGCGTCCGGCACCTGGAGGCCGGCGTCCGCGATGCGTTTCTTCAGGTCGTCGAGCGAGCCGCCACCCTTGACGTAGTCGTTGATCTCGCCGACCCACGGTTCGATGGCGTGGTAGCCGGCCTTGGAGGCGATATCGATCAGATCGAGGATCGGCCGCGATTTGCCGTCCGCGTCGCGAACGGTGCTGGTGTTCAGGCAGAACCGGAAGCCGGGCGCGGGCTCGGCCGCGGTCGTCTCGGCTACCGCCATCGTCGCTCCTCCCGCCGCCCCGACCAGAAGCGTTCGCCGCGTGATCGTTCCGTTCATGTTGATCTCCTGCTCACAGCGTATTCCGCCACGCGTCGGCGCGGGCCGAACTTCACCGAATCTTCGCTCCAATCCCGATTCTCAAATCTAAAATGCACGATAGAGTGAGTGTGTCGACTCGCCTTGAGACTCGCTCGCAAAGACAAGCCGCCAGGCGTCATGATGCGCCCGGCCCCCGACGGGGAAACGTGGTTCGGATGAATATCTCCCAAGAACGTTCATTCTTCGCCATCGTTCCTGCCGAGGGTCCGTTTCATGCGACATCACCGTTCGCGGTTCGCGTTCACGCTCATTGAACTGCTCGTCGTCATCGCCATCATCGCCGTGCTGATCGGACTGCTGCTGCCGGCCGTGCAGAAGGTTCGGGAGGCGGCGTCCCGCGCGAAGTGCCAGAACAATCTGAAACAACTCGGGCTCGCGGTCCACAACTATGAAGGGGCGCACGGCTCCCTGCCGCCGGCTATCGTCAGCAACCCGAGCGGTGGACCGGTCCCCGGCCTCGAACCGTTCCTGAAGGTCGGCATGCTCGGAAACTTGGGCAGCCACTACGCCCGCCATGGGTTCCTCTCGATCATGCTCCCGTACATCGAACAGGGCCAGATTCTCAACTCCGTGCCCGGCGGGTACAACTTCCGCGAAGACTGGAGCTCCACGGCGAATCAGCCGGCGACCACCTATCGAGTCAAGACGTTCGAGTGCCCCTCGGTGCCGGGCGAACACATCGTGAATAACCCGAACGCGCCGTGGCGGCCGGCCGTGGGCGACTACTGGCCCATCACCCGCGCCAACAGCAACGCCGTGGTCTGGACCGCGCTCGGAATGCCGGCTCCCGGCGACTACGGCTCGGCACTGACCCACAACCGACGTACGAACATGCTCGCCGTTGCGGACGGACTCAGCAACACGCTGATGATCGGCGAATCGGGCGGACGGAACGAAGGGTGGTCCGGCGGGAAAATGTACGACAACGGAAACACGTGGTCGGGCGTTCGCGGAGCGTGGGCCTCCGAGAGCAACAACATCGTGTGTGCGGGCACGCGGAGCCCGGTGACGCCCGGCGTCGCGCCCGCCGGGAAGGTCTCGTCCGCGGCGGACGCGGCGAACGGCGTCGCCGTCAACGCCTGGAATCAGGGCGAACTTTACGGATTCCACAGCACGGTGTGCAACATCTGCATGGGAGACGGCTCGGTTCGCGCCCTGAAAGCGAGCATCTCGTTGGCTTCGCTTCAGAAGTTGGCCTGCGCCAACGACGGCCAACCGAACGATCCGGACTGACGCGGTTCGTCCGTGGCGCCGGCTGGAGGCCGGCGCCACTCGCCGCGGCGATCACTTCGACTTGGGTCGGATCATGTCCGTCCCGACCCACGGTCGCAGCACTTCGGGAATCGCGATCGTGCCGTCTTCCTGCTGATTGTTTTCGAGAATGGCCACGAGCGCCCGTGTGCAGGCGACCGCGGTGCCGTTCAACGTGTGCACGAACCGCGTTCCCTTGAAGTTCTTCCCCTTGTAGCGGATCCCCAGGCGGCGGGATTGGTAGTCGGTGCAGTTCGAGGTGCTGGTCACCTCTCCGTAGTCGCCCGCGGTTCCGCGGCCGGGCATCCACGCTTCCAGGTCGTACTTTCGGTACGCGGGGCCGCCCAGGTCGCCGGTGCAGGTGTCGATCACGTGGAACGCCAGCCCGAGCCCGGCAAAGATCGCTTCCTCGAGTTGTCGAATCTCCTCGTGAATCGCGTCCGAGTTCTCCGGCGTGCAGAACGCGAACATCTCGACCTTCGTGAACTGATGCACGCGATAAAGCCCACGGGTGTCGCGACCCGCGGCCCCGGCTTCCGTGCGGAAGCAGTGCGACAGCCCCACATACCGCTTCGGCAGATCGGCTTCGTCGAAAATCTGATCCTTGTGCATGCCGCCGAGCGTGATCTCGGCCGTGGCGATGAGACACAGATCGGAATCGGCGACGGTGTAGACCTGCCGCGTGTTCGGATCCGGATCGCGGGGCATGAACCCGATGCCCTCGAGGATCTCGACTCGAGCGAGGTCCGGCGTGATGATCGGCGTGAACCCGGCCTTCACGGCGGTCTGCAGCGCGTACTGCACGAGGGCCATCTCGAGGAGAGCGGCTTCGTTCTTGAGGAAGTAGAACTTCTGCCCGCTGACCTTGGTTCCCGCTTCGAAGTCCGCGAGGTCCAGCGCCTCGCACAAGGCGACGTGATCTTTCGGCTTGAAGCTGAAGGTTCGCGGCGTGCCGATGTTCGAGACCACCACGTTCGCGGCGGAGTCGCGGCCGACCGGCGCCGCCGGGTGCGTCATGTTCGGGATCTGGTACAGGTTCGCCTTCAGTTCCTCCTCGACCGTCTTGAGCTTGGCGTCGATCGCGGCCACGTCCTCTTTCAGCTTCGCGGATTGGTCCTTGAGCGCCTGCTTCTCTTCGGGCGTCTTGGCTTGGGGGAACTTCTTGGAAATGTCGTTCTGCTTCGCGGCCGTCTCGCTGCGGAGGAGCACGAGCTTCTTGCGTTCGTCGTCCAGGGCGACCGCTCGATCGACCGCGGCCGCGTCCAGATTTCGATTCAGGCAGTTGGCTTTGACCGCGTCGAGGTTGTCGCGGATGAATCCGGCGTCGAGCATGGAGGAAGTTCCGGGAGGAAGGTCAGGCGGGCTCGCGGCGCGGGCTCCCGGCACGCTCGAACGCCGCCTGCGACTCCCCGAACAATTTACGGATATCGGCCGTCAGTTCACCCTCGATCGGGGGCTCTGGAACTCCGTCACTTGGACGGAGGCCGAAATGAGAACGCCCGCCGAGATTCGGCGGGCGAAGTACGACGCGATCGACGACTCTCACTCCACGGTCCACACGTCTTCGGCCTTGAAAAGGTCTTCCACTTTGCCCTTGCCCTTCTTGGCGATCGCGTCCGCGATGCGGCCGTCGAGTTGCTCTTCGTACGTGGGCTTGCGGACGGTCCGGAACACACCCACGGGTTCGGGGTACGGATTCTCCGCCTTCGGCGAGGTGTCGTGCGAGAAGCGGCTGAGCAGGTACGCGAGCGTCGGGTCTTCCGCGGTTTCGTCGTGGCTGAGGAGGTCGTCGATCTGGCAATCCTTGCCCACGGTCACCACTTCGGGCTTGAGGCCGTTCAGCCGGATGCCCTTGGTGCGGTCCTTGCCGAAGAGCATCGGCTTGTTGTGCTCGAGGTACAGAATGTTGTCCTGTTTCACGCTCTTCTCGGTGGCGTATTCGAAGACGCCGTCGTTGAAGATCTTGCAGTTCTGGTAAATCTCGATGAACGCGGATCCCTTGTGGGCCGCGGCACGCTGGAACGTGCTGACCATGTGCTGCACGTCGACGTCGATCGTGCGGGCGACGAAGGTCGCTTCGGCGGCGAGGGCCAGCGAGAGCGGGCGGACGGGCGTTTCGAAGGACCCGCCGGGGCTGGTCTTGGTCGGGGTGCCGAGCCGGCTCGCGGGAGAATACTGGCCCTTCGTGAGGCCGTAGATCTCGTTGTTGAACAGGAGCACCTTGATGTCCACGTTGCGGCGGAGAGCGTGGATGAGGTGGTTGCCGCCGATGGAGAGCCCGTCGCCGTCGCCGGTGACGACCCAGACCTGGAGATCGGGATTGGCGAGGCGGAGCCCGGTGGCGAAGGTCGGGGCGCGGCCGTGGATCGTGTGGAAGCCGTAGGTGTTCATGTAGTACGGGAAGCGGCTGGAGCAGCCGATCCCGGACACGAACGCCATCTTCTCGCTGGGCACGCCGACCGTGGTCAGCGCCTTCTTCATCTGTGCGAGAATCGAGTAGTCGCCGCAACCGGGGCACCAGCGGACTTCTTGATCCGTGGTGAGGTCCTTTGCGGTGAGGGTGGGAAGCGCGGTCGCGGCCATGATGAACCCGTGTGTATGAGACGAAGCCCACCCGCGGTCGCGGGTGGGCTTGATGGCGATCACATTTTTTCGATTGCGGCTTCGATTTCGCAGACGAGGAACGGCCGGCCCTGGATCTTGGTCAGCCCTTCGGCCGGGGCGAGGTACTTGGCGCGGAGCAGCCAGCAGAGTTGCCCGCCGTTCAGTTCCGGCACCAGGATCTTCTTGTATTTCTTCATCAACGCTTCGGTGTTCTTCGGCATCGGGTTGAGGTAGCGGAAGTGGACTTGGGCCACTTTCTTTCCCTTCCGACGCACGCGTTCGACCGCCGTGGTGATCGAACCGAAGGTGCCGCCCCAACCGGCGACGAGAATCTCGGCGTCCGGGTCGCCCGTGACGGCGAGTTCCGGAATCACCTGGCTGATGTTCTCGATCTTCTTGGCCCGCGTCTTCACCATGTGTTCGTGGTTGGCGGGCTCGTAGTTGATGTTGCCGGTCACGTCCTGCTTCTCGATGCCGCCGATGCGGTGTTCGAGGCCGGGAGTGCCGGGAATGGCCCACGGCCGCGAGAGGAACTCATCCCGTTTGTACGGGAGGAATTTGCCCGTGCCGGCGCCTTCAGCATCGGCCGCGACTTCATGACCGGGGCCGCTCCAACCTTCGCTGTTGGGGCCGGTCGCGTTCACGATCTCGATCCTGGGCAGTTTGTCCGCCTGCGGGATCTTCCACGGTTCGGAGCCGTTCGCGAGGTAGCCGTCCGAAAGGAGGAAGACGGGGCACATGAACTTGGTGGCGATGCGGACCGCTTCGTAGGCCATTTCGAAGCAATCGACGGGGCTCTGCGGGGCGATGATGGCTGCGGGGCACTCGCCGTTGCGGCCGAACATGGACTGCAGGAGATCGGCCTGTTCGGTCTTGGTGGGGAGGCCGGTGCTCGGGCCGCCGCGTTGGACGTTGACGATCACGAGCGGAAGCTCGGTCATCACCGCGAGGCCGATGGCTTCGGACTTGAGGCAGATGCCGGGGCCGCTGGTTCCCGTCATGCCGATGGCGCCGCCGAAGCTCGCGCCGATGGCGACGCCCGCGGCCGCGATTTCGTCCTCGGCCTGGAACGTCTTCACCCCGTACTTCCGCATCTCGGCCAGGCCCTCGAGCACGGACGAGGCCGGCGTGATCGGATAGCTGGCGTACACGAGCGGCTTGTTCGCGAGTTGCGTGGCGGCCACGAGGCCGAGCACGATCGCTTCGTTGCCCGTGATCTTGCGGTAGGTGCCGGGTTCGATTTTGGCCTTGGCCACCGTGTACTGCACGGGCATCACTTCGACGGTGTCGCCGTAGTTGTACCCGGCCTTGAGCGCCCGCGAGTTCGCTTCCACGTACTGCGGGTTCTTGGCGAACTTCTCGCGGATCCAGCGGAGCGTGGGTTCGAGGCTGCGCTCGTACATCCAGTACACGAGCCCGAGCGCGAAGAAGTTCTTGCAGCGATCCGCCTCGCGGGTGGTCAGCTTGCACTCGGCGACGGAGAGCCGTGTCAGTTTGGTGACCGGAACGCGAATCACCTTGTAGCCGGTGAGCGTGCCATCGTCCAGCGGGCTGACTTTGTACTTGGCCTTCGTGAGGTCCGAGACTTCGAAGCCCTCGGTGTTCACGACGAGGATGCCGCCGGGTTGCAGGTCGCGCAGGTTGGTCTTGAGCGCGGCGGCGTTCATCACCACAAGGGTGTCGAGGGCGTCGCCGGGAGTGTGAATGTCGGTGGCGGCGAAGTGGACCTGGAATCCGGAGACGCCGGCCAAGGTGCCCGCGGGAGCGCGGATCTCGGCGGGGAAGTCCGGAAACGTCGCGATGTCGTTGCCCGCGAGGGCCGAAGTGTTGGTGAATTGCGTGCCGGCGAGTTGCATGCCGTCGCCGGAATCCCCGGCGAATCGGATCGTGATGGACTCGACTTCTTCGCGGCGTCGGGGTTGCTGTTGGCCGTTGCTGCCGGCGGGCGGCTCGGCGACCGGGGCGGCCACCCCGGCGGAGCCAATCGCGGAACTCATTTTGGACCGTGCCTCGGACGAAAAACGTCGCCGTCGGAAAGGGTGGCGGGCGTAGAGTTGCCATATTGTGGCGCGGGGAAAAGTCCAGTGGACCACTTTCCGGGTCGGATTCCGTCCTTGCCATCGGCTCGGGCGGGGCGCATACTCAGTATCTTCCCACCCTTGGGGTTCCCCCATGCCGGCCACTTTCTCCCACCCGGCGATCACGCGGCGCACGGCGATTCAAGCCGGCTCCATCGGCCTGCTCGGCCTCGGCCTCGGCGAGTTGAACGAACTCCGCGGCGAGACGGCGAAATCGGGCAAATCCGTCATTTACATCTTTCTTTCGGGCGGGCTCGCGCAGCACGAGTCGTTCGACCCGAAGCCGGACGCGGCGGAGGGAATCCGCGGCGAGTTCGGAACCACGGCCACACGCACGCCCGGATTCCGCATCACGGAGCATCTGCCGAAACTTGCGGCCATCTCGGACAAATGGGCCGCCGTGCGGTCCCTCACGCACCGCTCGAACGACCACTCGCTCGGGCACCACATCATGCTCACCGGCCGTGGCGACGCGCCGACCGGGTTCAACCCGAGCCTGCCGAAGCCGGGCGATCACCCGAGCATCGCCTCCGTGGTCGGCGCGGTCACGGCGATTCGGAACAACCTGCCCCCGGCGGTGGTGCTGCCCGAGCGGCTCGTTCACAACACCGGACGCGTGATCCCCGGGCAGTTCGCCGGCGTGATGGGCCGCCTCCGCGATCCGTGGTTCATCGAGTGCGCCGGGTTCGACCCGCTCGCCTATGGAGCGTTCCCCGAGTACGAGTTCGATCATCAGCAGCGGCCGATCAAACCGAAGCGAGCCAAGTTCACCGCGCCGGACCTCAGCCTCCCGCAGGGCGTGGACGGCCTCCGCTTCGACAGCCGCATGAACGTGCTGAAGGGGATCGACCGGCAAAGAAAGTTGCTCGACGAAGCCGCGAGCGTCGGCATGTTCGACCGCTCACGCTCGGACGCGATTTCGATGCTCACAGACGCCCGCGTTCGCAAGGCCTTCGACCTCGATCACGCGGCGCCGAAGGACTTGGACAGTTACGGCCGCAACGCCTTCGGCTGGTCCTTGCTCATGGCCGCCCGGCTGGTCGAGGCGGGCGTGAACCTCGTGCAGGTGAACCTCGGCAACAACGAAACATGGGACACGCACGGGAACGCCTTCCCGCACCTCAAGGACAAGCTCCTCCCACCGACCGACAAATCGCTCTGCGCCCTGATCGGTGACCTGGAGGCTCGCGGGCTTCTGAACGACACGCTCATCGTGATGGGCGGCGAGTTCGGCCGCACGCCGCGGCTCAGCACTCTCACGCAACACTACAAGGGGCCCGGCCGCGATCACTGGGGCTCCGTGCAGAGCCTCTGGCTGGCCGGTGGCGGCGTGAAGGGCGGGAAAGTGATCGGCTCCTCGGACAAAACCGGCGGCTACCCCGCGACCGAACCGCAATCGCCCGAGAACCTCGGGGCCACGATCTACTCGCACCTCGGCATCCCGAAGTCCGTGATGTGGAAGGACGCCGAGAACCGCCCCCACCACGTGTACCACGGCGAACCGATGCCCATCGGTTGAGGACGATTCTCATCCCCAGTCCGGAATCGGGCGCTCTCCAAGAGATGGGAGCACGTTCATTCGTGGCCCCGGCTGCGGCGGGCGAATATCACACACTTCATCCTTGAACCGGAGCCCGACATGGCCAGCCCCGAGAAACGCGTCCAGGAACTGCACCTCACCCTGCCCCCGGCCCCGAAGCCGGTCGCGGTGTACAAGACGGCCGTGAAGCACGGCAATCTGCTGTACGTCTCCGGGCACGGCCCGCTGAAAGCGGACAAGACCCTGATCCTCGGCCGTGTGGGGCAGGATCTCACGCTCGAACAGGGGAAGGACGCCGCGCGGCAAGTCGGCCTCGCGATTCTCGCCACCGTGAAGGACACGCTCGGCTCGCTGGACAAAGTGAAACGCATCGTCAAGACGCTCGGCTGGGTGAACTGCACGACCGAGTTCACGGATCAGCCCAAGGTGATCAATGGGTTCTCGGAACTGATGAAGGACGTGTTCGGCGAGGAGGCCGGCGTCGGGGCCCGGAGCGCGGTCTCGGCCCACACGCTGCCCGGAGGCATCGCCGTCGAAGTCGAGTGCATCTTCGAAGTGGAATGACCCATGAGCGTCTCGTTGCTGGTGGTCGATGCGCAGTGTGGGTTCACGGAGCTCTGCCCGGCCGAGTTGCCGGTGCCGGGCGGAGCAGGGCTCGTGCCCGCGATCAACGCGCTGCTCGAACTGCCGTTCGCCCGCATCGACGCGACCCAGGACTGGCACCCGCCGGACCACCGCTCGTTCCACGGCCAACGGGACAACCTGTACCCGCCGCACTGCGTGGCCGGAACCCAGGGCGCGGAGTTCCTTCCCGGCCTGCGTACGGACCGCTTCCACGCCGTGTGGCGGAAAGGCTACGACCGGGACTTCGAAGCTTACGCCGTCACGGCTCAGCACCCCGGCTTCGCGATGTTCCTGAAAGCGAGCGGCGTGACAGGCGTCGTGATCTGCGGGATCGCCACGAACATCTGCTGCCATTTCGCGGCCCGCGATCTGCGGCTCGCCGACTTCGATGTCTGGCTGGTGGACGACTCCTCGGCCGGGATCGACGTGCCGCCCGCGGGGCTCTTTCAGGCGGACGCGAAACGCGAAGCCGAGCGGCTGGGTATCGTCTATGCCCCCGTCGCCGCGATTCGTGAAAAGATCCGCTGACGGCCGGCGAATCCCTTCCCGTGTGCCGAACCATTTCCCGTCCGAGGTGTCCCATGTTTCGCAGCGCGGCAGCCGGCTTGTCCCTGTTCCTGGCTTTTGCGGTGTCCCCCGTTCGCGCGGCGGACGACGATCCCAAGGAGATCATCACCAAGGCCCTGAAGGCCCACGGCGGCGAGGAGTACGTCACCAAGCATCAGGCGATGCGGGCCCAGAACAAGGGCAAGATCACGCTCCCGGGCGTCGGAGAAGCCGAATTTACCCAGGAATTGAGCTACATGCTCCCGAACAAATTCCGGGACGTGCTCGAACTGAAAGTCGGCGGGCAAACGATCAAGATCACGACCCTCGCCAACGGCGACGACATCTCCATCGACGCCGCGGGGCAGGCCGTTCCGGTCGACGACAAGATCAAGACCTCGATGAAGGACGCGATGGCGATGATCGGCGTGGCGCGGCTCGTGCCGCTGCTCAAGGACAAGAACTACGAACTGAGCTTGTTCGGCGACACGAAGATCGACGACAAGCCGGCCGTCGGCGTCCGCGTCTCCGCCAAGGGGAAGAAGGACATCACGCTCTTCTTCGACAAGAAGACGAACCTGCTCGTGAAGGTGGAACACCGGGCGCTCGAAGCCGGAACCGGGACCGAAGTGAACGAGGAGCGATTCGTCCTCGAGTACGGGAAGGGCAAGGACGGCGTGCCGCAGCCGAAGAAAGTGCTCGTGAAGCAGGACGGCAAGACGTTCATCGAAGCCGAGACGGTGGAGTACACCGCCCTCGAGAAGATCGACGAGAGCGAATTCAAAAAGTGACGCCATGATTGAGATCGACGGCAGCGTGGGCGAGGGCGGAGGGCAGATCCTCCGCACCTCGCTTTCGCTTTCCCTGCTCACGGGCCGCCCGTTCAAGTTGCTGAACATCCGCGCCAACCGCACGCGGCCGGGGCTTCAACCCCAACATTTGATGTGCGTGAAGGCCGCGGGCGCGATCTGCGGCGCCCATTACAAAGGCGCCGAGGTCGGCTCTTCCACGCTGTACTTCGAGCCGGGACCGGTCAAGGCCGGGAACTACACCTTCGCCATTGGCACGGCCGGGGCCACGGCTCTCGTTCTGCACACGGTCTACCTGCCGCTCGCGCTTCGCGGCGCCGAGCCGAGCACGGTCGTGATCGTTGGCGGCACGCACAATCCGTTCGCGCCGTGCCACCACTTCAACGCGATCACGTGGGGCGGCTACCTCGCGAAACTCGGCATCACGATCGAGCAGGAGATGGTTCGTCCCGGATTCTATCCGCGGGGCGGAGGCGAGATCCGAGCCGTGATTCACCCCTGCGAACGCATCGCGCCGCTGACCCTCACCGAGTGTCCGGAACTGAATACGGCGGGCGGCTTCGCCGCGGTGGCGAACCTCCCCGCGACGATCGCCAAGCGAGTGGCCCAGCGGCTTTCCACGAAGCTGAAGCGAGAGAAGATCGAGTCGCACATCCCGATCGAAGAGTGGGGCGGAAGCCTTGGCGCGGGGTGCGTCGCGGCCGTGATCTTCCGCCAGGCCCCGGCGCCCACGCTCTTCTTCGGCCTCGGCGAACGCGGCAAGTCCGCGGAATCGGTCGCAGACGACGCTCTCGAGGAAGCCTTGCGTCATCGCGAGGCGAAGGCCCCCGTCGACCCCCACTCGGCGGATCAACTGCTGCTCCCGCTCGCATTCGCATCGGGCCGAAGCGAGTACCGCGCGTCGCACGTCTCGCGACACCTCACCACCAACATCGACACCGTGAAACTCTTCGTGGACCGCGCCATCCGCCTCGACGACGACAACCGCGTCGTCGTCGAGTGAACCGGGTTGACTCGATTCGTAAGATGCCGGTTCATGCACGACATCGATCTGATTCTGACGCTCACCGGTGGCCTCGCGGTCGCGCTGGCTCTTGGATACTTCACGCACTGGATCGGGCTCTCGCCCATCGTGGGCTATCTGCTCGCGGGGGTCGCGGTGGGGCCGCACACGCCGGGTTTTCAGGCGGATCGGCACCTCGCGGAACAGATGGCCGAGATCGGCGTGATCCTGCTGATGTTCGGCGTCGGGTTGCACTTTCACCTGGAAGAACTGCTTGCCGTGCGGCGGATCGCGGTGCCCGGCGCCGTGGTGCAAAGCCTCGTCGCGACGCTGCTCGGGGCCGTCGTCGCGGTTGCGCTCGGATGGGGCTGGTCCGCGGGGATCGTGTTCGGCCTCGCGCTCTCGGTCGCAAGCACCGTCGTGCTGACCCGTGTCCTCGCGGACAACAATCATCTTCACACGCCGACCGGGCACATCGCGCTCGGCTGGCTCGTGGTGGAAGACATCTTCACGGTGTTCGTGCTGGTGGTGCTGCCGCCACTCTTCGGCGGGGGGGACGTGCCGGTCGCGGTGGGTCTCGCGGTGTTGAAGATCGGCGCCCTCGTGCTCGTGGCCGTGCCCATCGGCGGCCGCGTGATCCCTGCCGTGTTGAACCGCATCGCCATGAGCGGCTCGCGCGAGTTGTTCACGCTCGCCGTGCTGGTCATCGCGCTCGGCATCGCCGTCGGGTCGACCATGTTCTTCGGCGTGTCCATGGCGCTCGGCGCGTTCCTCGCCGGAATGATCGTTGGCCGCAGCGAGTTCAGCCTGCGGGCCGCGGCGGACGCGCTGCCGATGCGGGACGCCTTCGCCGTGCTCTTCTTCGTTTCGGTCGGGATGCTGTTCAACCCGCGGTCGTTGATCGACGCGCCGGGCACGGCGTTCCTCGCTCTCGCGATCGTGATGCTCTTCAAGCCGCTCTCGGCCGTCGTGCTCGTGCTCGCCATGCGGTATCCCGTGCGAGTCGCGTTCTCCGTGTCCATCGTGCTCGGACAGATCGGCGAGTTCTCGTTCATCCTCGCGGCCCTCGGCACGAAGTTGAAGGTGTTGCCGGAAGAGGCGACGAACGCCCTGGTCGCGGCGTCGATCGTATCCATCTCGCTGAACCCGCTGCTGTACCGCGGCGTGCGGCGGTTCGAATCGTGGGTGAGCCGCAAGCCGAAGCTCTGGGCCCTGCTGAATCGGCGAACGGTGAAGCCCGCGGGGCCGGCTCCGGCGGAAGAATTGAACGCCGACCCGCGCTTCCGCGCCGTCATCATCGGATACGGGCCGGTGGGCCAGACCCTCGCTCGATTGCTTCGCGAGAACGACATCCAACCCACCGTCATCGAGATGAACCTTGAAACCGTTCGCAAACTTCGCGCGGACGGCAAGGACGCGGTGTACGGCGACGCGTCCCGACCCGAGACGCTCAAATCCGCGGGGATGGCGAACGCGAACACGCTGATCCTCAGTTCCTCGAATCTGCAAGGGGCCGAGGAGGTGGTGCGGTTGGCTCGCGAGATGAACCCGAACGTTCGGGTACTGGCGCGGTCCGCGTACCTCAAAGAACGCACCGCGCTGCGGCACGCCGGAGCGGACGAGGTCTTCGCCGGGGAAGGCGAGGTGGCCCTGGCTCTCACCGAATCCGTGATGAAGGCCCTCGGCGCCTCGCCCGAGCAAATCGATCGCGAACGCGATCGCCTCCGCGACGACTTCTTCAAGTGATGCGCCGCGGGCCGTCGTCCGTAAGATGCCGGTGGACCCGTTCGGAGTCGATTATGTCCTTGGCCGATGATTTCCCCGAGATCGCGAAGCGCAGCGAGCCGCTCGCCCCGTACACGCACCTGAAGATCGGCGGCCCCGCCGAGTTCCTCCTGCAACCGCGGACGATCGAGGAGTTGCAGGCCGTGCTCGCGGCGTGCCAGAAGAAAAACGTGCCGGTTCGCATGCTCGGCGGCGGGTTCAACCTGCTCGTTCGCGACGACCCCGTCGTGGGGGCGGTGATTCGGCTCGCCGCGCCCGCGTTCACCGGGCTCGAACTCCGCGGGAATCGCATCGTCGCGGGCGGCGGCGGCCAACTCTTCGATCTCATCGCCCTCGCCATCCGCAACGGGCTCGCGGGATTGGAGACGCTCGTCGGCCTCCGCGGCACCGTGGGCGGGAGCGTCCGTTGCAATGTGGGGGACCGCTCCGGCGAGATCGGCCAGGCCGTGCAACGCGTCACCGTGCTCACGGACGCGAACACGATTCAGACTCGCAATCGCGATGAACTCAGCTTCACCGAGCATCAGTCGGACATCGACGAACCGGTGATTCTCTCGGTGGAATTCGAACTGGATGCGGACGAACCCGCGGCGATTCTCAAGCGGATGCGGCGAGCCTGGATCCTTCGAAAGGCCGCCGAGCCGTTCAGCTTCCAGCACGCCGCCCGGCTCTTCCGCAACCCGCCGGGGCAATCCGCCGCGACGCTGATCGACCGCGCGGGCATGACCAAGACGAAGTTCGGCGGCGCGGAACTGAGCGAACGAAACGCGAACTACGTGGTCGCTCACGCGGGCACGACCGCCTCGGACATTCTCCACCTCGCGGATCACGTTCGCGATCGCGTGAAGGAACGCACCGGCGTCTCGCTTGAACGCGAATTGCACGTTTGGTGAACGGCTTCACGCGGGATCAGGACGGAACGAGTCGGCGGCGGCGGACCGTCTTGGGCGCGGGCTTCACGCCCTCGCCGGAAACGATCTCGTCCATCCGAGCTTGGACGCCGGCCGCGTACGTCTCGGAAATCTCGCAGCCGAACCAGCGGCGTCCCAACTTCTTCGCCACGGCCAGCGTCGTTCCGCTCCCCGCGAACGGATCGAGCACGATGTCGTTCTCGTTGGTCGCCACGCGAATGATGCGCTCGAGCACGGCCTCCGGCATCTGGCAGGGGTGGCCGGTCCGTTCCTTGAACGTGCCACAGACTCGCGAGACGAACCACGTGTCCGACTCGGGTTGGAAGTGGTTGTCCGTTTCCTGCGGTCGCAGCACCCAGGTGTCGTCCGGAAGTTTGCCGACGGGGTTGGCCCGCGCGTCCGCGTAGGTCGTTTGCCGCGCCGAGGCGACTCGAACGCCGTCCGGATTGAACGTGAACCGTTTCGCGTCCTTGGCGAAGTACAGTATGTGGGCATGGCTGCGGTTGAACTTGCGGGTGCAGTTCACGCCGAACGTGTAGTGCCACACGATCCAGTTGCGGAGGGTGAGGCCGAGGGCGTCGATGCGGACTTTGTGCTCGGCCACGAATTCGTCCCCGATGGCGAGGAAGAACGAGCCGGTCGGCTTCAACACGCGATTCGCGGCGGCGAGCCACTGCTCCGTCCACTTCAGATATTCTCCCGCGGACTTGCGGTCGTGATAGACGTCGTACTCGTAGCCGATGTTGAAGGGCGGATCGGCGAAGACGAGATCGACGGACTCCGCGGGCAGCCGATTCAAATTCGCGACGCAATCGCCGACCGCGAGCCGATTCCATTCCATGGCGAAAAACTCCGTTTGGCTTTAATCCGTTTTATCGGAACGCGGCCACCGCGCCACCGGATCGCGTTGTCGCGATCCGGCGCCGGAGTGGTTCACGAAGGAAATGGAGTCCGCAGGGTGTGTCGGAACATGCGCGATTCAGGAGAAAATCGACCCGCCCAAGGTTCCCGTGCTGTCCGCGAACGACTCTGCGGGGATCTTCAGGGCGTTGAGGATGCTGAGGTACAGGTTGGACATGCGGGCGTCGTCCTTCCGCCAATACGTGCCGTGCTTGAGGCCCAGCTTCGATCCGCCGGCGACGAGCGTCGGGAGGTTCCGCGGGTTGTGCGTGGTGCTTGCCCCGCTGCCGAACAGCACGATGGTGTTGTCCAGGAGCGTGCCGTCGCGTTCCTTGCCGTTCTGAAGCCGCTCGAAGAAGTACGCCAGTTGTTGGCTGAGGAACAGATCGTACTTCGCGAACGCGAGCTGGCCGGCCTTGTCCGTGGCGTGCGAAAGCCAGTGGTGAGTGTGGCCGATGCCGAGTTTGATCGGGAACGTGTCGCTGATGCCCATGCCGTCCTCGCGGTTCAGCATGAAGACGATCGAGCGGGTGATGTCGGCGTCGAACGCGAGCGTGATCAGGTCGAACATCGTGCGGTAGAACTCGGCCGGCTGCTCGGCTTCGTTCGTCACGTCCAGTTTGAGGTGCGAGTAGTCCTGTTTCTTGAGCGGCACGTCGATCCATTTTTCGGAGGCGATCAGCCGCGATTCCACTTCGTCGAGCGACGTCAGGTATTGATCCATCCGCTCGCGGTCGGATTTGCCGAGGCTCTTGTTCAGCGTCTTGGCGCTTTCGTTGACCGCGTCCACGAGTTTGATCTGGCGTTGGAGTTTCTCGCGCTCGGCCTTCAGGGAGTCGCGGTCGCCTTTGAACAGTCGATTGAAGATGCGACGCGGATTGTTCTCGGCCGGAATCGGCCGCCCTTCCAGCGAGTACGAGATGGTGCCGGTTCGCGAGAGGAACCCGGTGCCCGCGTCGATCGAGAGCACGAGCGACGGCTGGCGGCAGTGCTGCTTCGTGTGCAGCGCGATCACCTGGTCGAGGCCGGCGGTGTTGTAGGTTCCCGGCTTGGGGTTGTGCAGCGGGGCGCCCGTGAGCCACATGTCCGAGCAGGTGTGCGGGTCGGCCTTGGGGCCACTCGGATGATGCAGGCCGCCAAGGAAACTGAGGTGTTTGCGGAACGGGGCGAGGGGCTCGGTCGATTTTCCGAACACGAACTGCCCGTCCTTCTCGGCTGTCGGGAACCACGACCACTCGTCGATCTTGTGTTGTTTCTGCGGCAGGGACATGCCGTTGGCGGTGTACAGGGCGCAGAAGCGTCGCGGCGCGTGGTCCGTGACGGCGGCGCCCATCGCGTCCAACGCGGGCAGCGCGAGGGCGGCGCCCCCGAGGCCATGGAGGAACGCGCGGCGATCGAGTGGAGCGGGCATGTTGATTCCGTTTGAAGAAGGCAACGCGACCCACAAGCGGGTCGCTCGTCACAGACCATTCAATCGAACGTCACTTCATGAAGTTTCGTCTCGCGACCCGCTTGCGGGTTTGCGGCGTCACTTCTCGAGAAACATCGGGCTCTTCACCACGTGGTGGATCAGGTCTCGCAGGCGGTAGGCTTCGCCCTTCAATTTTAACCCGTCCTTGCGGAGGAACTCAAGCTCGCGGTACGTGAGATCGCGGCCGGTGGAATAAATCGCGAGATGCTTCAGCACGCTGAACGCGACCTGATCGACGCGATCCTCGCCCAGATACTTCCGAAGCGCGGCGAAGTTCGCGATCGCGGTTTTGTCCGGGAGCGTGGACCGTGCGTCCACCTTGCCGGACTTGAAGAACCCGGCCGCGTCGTACTCCTCGAAGGGCACGCCCCACGGGTCGATCTTCGCGTGACAGTTCGCGCAGCCCGGCTGGTTGCGGTGCCGTTCGAGTCGCTCTCGGAGCGTGAGGTTCTTCGTCTCTTCCTTGAGAGCCGGAACGTTCGGCGGCGGGTCGTCCGGCGGCTCGGCCACGATTCGCCGAGCGAGCCACGCCCCGCGTTTCACCGGATTCGATTCACGACCATCCGAGAGCCCCGCGAGAATCGCCGGCTGAGTGAGCAAGCCGCCGAGTTCGCCCCGGCCATGTGGAATCGGTTGAAACGCGAAGCCGCTCTCGCTCTTCTCGCCGAGGCCGTAGTAACTCGCGACGACCTCGTTCGCGATCACGAAGTCCGAGGCGATCAGCGTCTTCACGGGCAGGTTGTTTCGGATCGCGTGTTCGAGGAAGCGGACCGGTTCGTCTCGCAGTTGAAGCCTCGTGTCGCGGGTGAGCTTCGGGAACTTCCTGCGATCCGGTTCGACGACCATGAACTTGTCGAGCGCCAGCCACTGGCTCGCGAACTCCTCGGTGAAACGTGTGAAACGCGGGTCCGCGATCATGCGGTCCACTTGGGCGTCCAGATTCTTGCTCAGTTCGCCGGCCGCGGCGAGTTTCAGAAGTTCGGCGTCCGGCGGGCCGTTCCACAGGAAGTAGCTCAACTTGCTCGCGAGTTCGAACTGCTCCAGCGGCTCGGGTTCGGGCGTGCGGCTCGTTTCCACCAGGAACAGGAACTGCGGCGAGGTGAGGATCACCTGCAACGCGTCTTTCACCGCGTCGTGGAACTTCGCGCCGTTCTTTGCCGCCTTCTCGTACACGGCGAGGAACGCGGCTTCTTCGTCGGGGGTGATCGGGCGGCGGAAGGCCCGCGTCGCGAAGCTCACGATCACCTTCTTCGCGTCGGTTTCACTGATGAAGATGCTCGCATGCCCGGCCGGCGGCCACGAATCGTACAGAGGGCCCTCGAACTCCACGGATCGGATCGCGAGCCGCGGCACGTCGCGGCCATCCGTGTACTCGCTCCGCACGCCGATCTCCCGAACCCCCGCGAGGTAGTTCACGTTGTCCTTTTCGACATTCGGATCCGGGTAGTTCGCGATCGCGCCTTCGAACACGTACTTGGCGAAGGCCGTGCCCGGCGCCGGAACCGGCCGGCCGACCGGGGCGAGCGTGCTGCCGCAATCGCGGCGGAATCCCATATGAACGCCCAGTTGCGGGGATCGCTTTTCAAACGCGAGGAACGCCTTCGCCGCCGCGTGGCTCTCGGGCAACTTCGTGAACGCCAGCCTCTCCAGTGACACTCCACTGACACTGGAGGTCAACTTGCCCGCAGGCAGCCGCACGACCAGGAACGCGGCCTGGCTCGGCGTGGCGACGAAGGACCGGCTGCCAAGCTTCAACGTGAGTTCGCCTGGCTTCTTGCTTTTTTCGAAGAACACGTCCACCTGATAAATCCCGGCCTCCTTCAACTCGACGGCGCCGTCCTGCATCAGATGGGACGCGTCGCTCGCGGCGGCCGGCGAGCCGGGATCCAGAAGCAAGCCGTCGTCGTATTTCGCGGCCGTCACCGTGACGCGGAAGCGGCCATGCTCGGGAAGTTCCCGCAACGCGATCTTGAAGTTCGCCCGCGGGCCATACGTGCTGCTCTCGCCGAACACCTCGCTGCTCGGGATCGCCGGCCGCAGGAGCAACCCTTCCAGTACGGTGGAGTACGCTCGGCCCTTCGGGTAGCCGTGGCTGCCGCGCATGCAGGCGAACACCGAGTGGTAGATCGAATCGTAGTCGCGCCACCCGCGGACCGTGTCGTTCCCTTGGTACCCTTCGATGAAGCGATACTTCGTCCGCATTTTGAACGGCTCGAACGCGAACGGCTTGGTCGCGTTCAGTTCTTCCACCGTGAAATCGCTCTTGTTCACGAGCAGGCTGTCCGCCCCCAGAATCAGATTGTCCTTGATCGGCGAAGGATTGATGCCCGCGCCGAAGTTCAGGCGGAAGTTCTGGATCGTCGGCTTCGCCTTCGGGTCGACGATGGTGCGGCTCAGCGCGGTGTCCGCGATGTCGAAGTAGGCTTCCAGCAGGAGCGGCGAAAGTTGCAGCGTCTCCTGATTGTTCACGAAGCCGTCCTTGGACACGGCGTCGGGCGGCAGCACGTCCGCGATATTGTCTTCAAGCAAAAGCAGTTCGCGGAGCGTGTTCTTGTACTGGGCCACGGTGAGCCGGCGCACGCTGCCGTTCTTCGGCGTGGGCCGCAAACGGGCGGCCTTCATCGCCGCCTCCATCCACTCGATGGCCTTCTTGCGTTCGGCGTCGGTCGGTTGCTTCGCGTCTTCGGGCGGCATCGCGCCGTCCCGCGACTGCTTCAGCACGTGATCCCACAGCTTGAGTTGGCGATCCTCGAGTTTGGCGTCCAACTGATCGACGCGCACCCCGGCGGTCTGCTTGTCCGCGTGGTGGCAACGCTGGCAGTACGACTTGAGGAACGGCTTCACGTCGCGGTCGAAGGCGTCGTCCGCCCGCGCCGTGGCCGGGATCAACAGGAAGAACGCGAACGGAACGGCGAATCGCGGCATCGGGTGAACCACGAGGTGCGGGCTGGCGGATCACTGGAATCTACCCGATGCCCGGCCCCACGGCAACCGTCCCGCGATCAGGGCGACCGCCTTTCCAGCAGTTGTTCCTTCATCAATTCCTTGAACGCGTTCTCGGCCACGAAGCCCCGCGTGCCCTTTTGAAGGAGCCGGCATTCGTACTTCTTGCGGCCGAGCCAGTAGTTCGCGGCGAAGTCACGCTCGGGCTCCCACTCCATCACCTCCACGACTTTCCCGGCCATGGCGAACGTGGGCGGGCCATCGAGTTGCGGAAGCTCGACGCGCGCGAGCGGCTGGCCGGCTTCGTCGAAGAGGCCGACCTTCAAATCCCCGCGGCCGCGGTGATAGAGGTGCCACTGGAAGTGGATGCCTTCCTCGATGTTGAGGCCGCCCTTGGCGCTGTCGCCGCTCATCCACGCGATGCGGGATCCGGGCGGGGCGTTCTTCTCGGCGTAGTCCACGGCCTCCCACAGCATCTTCGCTCGGGCGGCGAACTTCTCCTGACGGCCCACGTTCGAGATGGCGATCGCGGCGACGGCCACGCACGTGGCGCCGACCGCGGCCTTCTTCCACACTGTGAGCGGCAACGCGATCAACGCCGAGAGCAGCAGCGCGAGCAGGATGTCGAGCCCCCACACGGCCGGCATCGCGTAGCGGCCCGCGATCATGTTCATCGGCAGGTACACCACGATCCCCGCGCCGAGCAGCACGATTCCCGTCAGAAGCGCTGGACGCCCGGAAAGCCCGCTCGCGGTCGTCGCCGGGCTTGTCCGATTCTTGAACAGACACACCGTGGCCAGAGCGATCCCGAGCCCGAGGAACTCGATGCTGCTCGTGCCTTTCAACAGGCTGAGGAGGCGGCCGAACTGCGCGAGGGACACCGGCTGCGTCTCGTATTGGCCCGGGCGCCAGTGGTTCTTGAAGTAGATGAAGTGCGCGATGGGCATCGCGAGGGTGACGCCGAGCATCGCCGTCCGCCGCCAGTTGTTTCGCAAGGCTTCACGGAAGGGCACGCCATCGGGCCAGAGTCGAAGCAGCATCTGGGCGGGCACGAGCGCGGCGAAGGTGTTCTTGCAGCCGAGCGCGACGAACACCGCGATCGCGGAGGCGATCTCCCAGCGAAGCGGGCTCGGCGAATGCGCCGCCTTCCGCGCCGCGACCAACGCGAAGATCGCATAGGGCATCGCGACCCCTTCCGCCAGCGTGAGGCTCGTCCACACTTCGTTTCGGAACGGGTTCCACATCGCGACCGCTCCGGCGAGGAGCGCGGCCACGGGATGCACTTTCAACTCGCGGAACAGCCACAGGAACATCGTCGCCGCGAAACCGCACCAGATGAAGCGGTGCAGCCGCCAGAGGAACGGGTCTCCGCCGAAGAGGTTGGCCTGAATCTGCCAGTGAACCCAGAGCGTGGGGCGGAACGGCCCGAGGTGTTCGTAGTTCGCCTCGACCTTTTCCCACCACAACTCGGCATGCCCCTTGAGGCCGAGGCCGGCGGGCGCGGGGTAGACGAGGTTGCCGTCGTCGATGAAGTCGAACGGCGTGGCGAGGGTGGGGAGGTAGAGCGCGGCGAGGAGCAGGCCGCCGAGTGGAATCCACCAGGGGAAGCGTTCGGTGTTCATGGCGGCGTTCTAACGCGCGGCCGCTCTCGGCGCGAAGCCGAACTCGGCTACGGGGTGGGCGATCGGCAAAGGGCTAAAGCCTTGGGAAACGGGCTATGGAAAGTGGGCCCACGGTCGCCATGACGCGGGCCAACTGGGTGGAACGGCGGCGATCAAAACGGGGGAGTGGCTTCGGTGGAAGGTGTGCTTCGCGGCGGGAACGCCGTTGCGGACGCCCGAGGGTTGGAAGTGGATTGAAGCGTTCCGCGAAGGCGACTTGGTACTCAGCCGCGACGAGAATAATCCGTACGGCTTGGTGGTGGCGAAGGTCGTGGAGGAGGTGTTCGTCCGCGAGGGTTTGATCTGGAATCTGCACATCGGCGGCCAAGTGATTCGCACGACAGCGGAACACCCGTTCTACGCGGAGGGCCACGGCTGGGTGGCATGTCATGAACTTCGTGTTGGCGAGCGACTGCTGACGGAATCCGGCGCGTGGGCCGTGGTTGAAGATCTTCTCGACACCGGCGAATGGGAAACGGTGTACAATCTCCGCATCGCCGATTTCCACACCTACTTCGTCGGCTGCGACGAGTGGGGCTTCAGCGTCTGGGCGCACAATGCTGATTGCGGAGTCAGGACGCTCAAGAGCGGCGAAGTCGAACTCTTCGAGTTGTCGAACCCCAGCAAGGTTCTGTTCACTGGCACGCAGGAGCAAGCCGCCATCTTCGCAGCAAGGGGTAGCCACACCATCAACGGCCTCGCTCCTGAGTTGCCCCAGATTCTTACCGGCCACCCGAACCTCGTTGATGGGTTGCCCTTTGGTTACAAGGAGAAACCTTTCAGTCGATTCGTGCGCAACGTGGACGAAGAGATGGCCCGTGCGGGCTTTGACGACGTTCAAGCATTCATGCAGGGCAGCACGGCGTCGGGGGTCAAGCACTCGACGAAGCAAGCCCTTGATGCAAGGGCAGGGATCATGCCGAAGGATTACGACGTGGCAATCGTCAGCCCGAAACTCGCTGCAAGAGCTGCCGAACTGGGGCTTACCGACATCTTCCACGGACCGATGACGAGCAAGCACATCGCCGCACTGGGTCTGTCCGAAGGACAAGCCTACTTGACAACTGCTTCCAAAGGCGGGTTGCCCGTCAACTTCAAGCTGTACCGTTCCGTCCTCGACGTTTACGACGCTCAGCCGACTATCCCCTTCGCAAAGTTCAAGGGGTAAACACTGATGTACTACCTGACCGTGACGAAAGATGCTGTGGAGATTATTCGCCGCAAGTTGTTCAGCGATTACGCCGCTGCTGTCGAGTTTATCGGTCGATACTACCGACCAAGAGTCTCAGGAGGTCGGACTACACTACCGCTTGTGACGGAAGTCGTTAACGGCGTCTTTGCGAGATCATACGGCTCACTCACTCGACCGGAAAGCATTACCGACCCTGCTCGTGATGTCCGGTATCACGATGCGGCACAGCAAAGTGTGGCTTTCGACTTCGACGGGTCTTACACATTCCTGATTGAAAGCGAGGCGGGGATTCAGGACACAGATGCTATGCTAAAGCAATACGAGGATGATGAGTAACCGCATGTAGTCCGCTCGTCGCCGACTTCCACCTACCTGTGCAAAAACTCTGTCATGCCGAAATCGGGAGCCGATCGGCACTTCGATCAGGTTCAGAAGGCGGGCGATGTCATGGTTGGTTGGCCGAGCTGAATCTAGGAAATGGCTGCGAGCGAGCCGGAAGCAGGCGGCTGCGTGATAGGCGCGTGGCGGATCGTCCGCGTGGCAGCGACGTGAATAGTCGATGGAGTGTTTCGATCAGGCCGCGGCGCGGGCGTAGTGCTTGAGCAACCCGCCGAGCCGTTCGCTGCAGACGATTTCGCCACCCAGGAACGGCACACTCGGTGGGTGGTCGGGATCGGGCACCGAGAGCGGCACGTTGCCCCGGCCTTGGTGCGGCCGCTCGTCGTGGTAGTGGGCGATGAACTCCTTCACGAGATGCCGTAGGTGCTTCTCGCCGCAGACGACGAAGTGATCGAGGCATTCGACTCGAAGCGTCTGCACGAAGCGCTCGGCGTAGGCGTGCGAGGGGGTGCAAGACACGCTTTGCGAAGAGCATGACCGAACAAAACCCTCTCCCCGTTGGGGAGAGGGTGGTTTGTGGACTGCGAATGCAGTCCACAAACCGGGTGAGGGG
>Ga0169931_10000769_pt1 | contig 53533 bp, 57 predicted proteins | sample Kivu_15m_20L_FD_129675 | JGI IMG/M metagenome (GOLD analysis project Ga0169931, IMG submission 129675) | Freshwater microbial communities from Lake Kivu, Western Province, Rwanda to study Microbial Dark Matter (Phase II) - Kivu_15m_20L... | ecosystem: Environmental > Aquatic > Freshwater > Lake...
AGTCAAGACTCAATTAAGCCGTTCGGAGATTTTTTTTCTCTTGGACCAGTTCACAAAAAGTGGTGAAAACTTGAGGTTTTCAAACGACAAGCGCTTTTCGGAACTGGTAACCAAAGAAAAAAATCTTAACCTCACTTCTGTAATTAAGTCGGTGTCCGATTAAATTTTCGGTTATAGTTTTAAATTCTACTCCTTTATCAAAATTGTTTTTGTTAATATTTTCGGAATCCATCCAGATATTTACTTTTATTTTAATTCTGTTTAGTATTTTCCATGTTAGTTATACGCTCTTAAAATTGTTTTAAAATCTGTTTTCATTAATTCTTCCAAGGTGATTTTTGGATTTTTGTCCATGTATTTTTTCACGATGCGCCAGCCAAGGAATTGTCCCAGGCGGGGTGGAGCGGTGTCTGAAATGGGCAGTCCTGAGGTGAAGGGTCCATCAGAGAAAATGTTCAGCGCCATTTTGTAATCGCGTTTGAAGAGGCTGTTTTGCGCCACCAAATAGTCCCAGAATTCGCGTTCGTTTTCCATCGCCCAATCCATTTCTTCGGAAAAATACCTGATAATGAGGTGTTTATCCATTTCTGGAAAACAAGCCTCGAGCGCGTAGAAATGTTTGCCCCATTGGGTCATCACGTCGGCGAGTTCGGCATCGTCGTTGATTTGTGGCAGCACATTGCTCCCCAGCCAACTCATCATCATATCGCGCACCAAAAATTGTCTGTCCATGCGGCGTTTGATGTAAGGGTAAAATGGGTCATCTGGGAGTTGCTCTATGGCTTTGTTTTCTGCACCTAAATAGCGCTCAATGCCAACGCCAATCGTGTTTTCTGAGGAAACCACACTGTTTGAGAAAAGTGAATTGTACAAAATAATATGCTCTGGCAAAATGGCTTTGGGAAAATGGTGGTGCAAATACGCCAAACCCTGCTGAAACTGCTCGCGATAGCTCTCAAAATCCGCAAATTCTTGCTTGATTTCTCGGTGCAGTTTCACAATAAAAGTGTCTTGGGTAAATTGCTGAAGCGCCTCCAGGGTAACTGAATCCTCATAGAGTCCGACTTGGAGACAAGCGCCTAAATAGAAATTGTAAAACTCCAAATGGTTTTTGCCAAACTTGTCGTGAACCGCCTGAATCTCCTGTGGATTTTTGGCATCGGCGAGCTGCAAATCGAGGCGCTGCACTTCAAGGGAATGCTCCAAAGCATCGACAGAAATGTTGAGTCGATCGCGTTTGCATGAGACTAACGCAAGAATAAGTAGAAAATGAATGATGTTTTTTAGCATGAGGCAAAGGTAAATAATCTCGGTGCTTCTAACATCAATTTATCTGGTACAAATCAAACCAACGCTAACTTTTATTTCTCCCGCACCGCTGTTGCCCGAAAAATCTTACCGTCGCGTACTTCGTAAATCATGACCAGGAAGAGTACATCACCGCCATTTCTTCCGGTAATTCTCTCGTAATCAATTACTTTATTCCCAATTACGGTTCGCGTTATAATCTCCGAGTGGAGCTCAGGCGAATTCTGAAATAGCTTGGCATAAACGGCCGTTACAGCATCCTTCCCCTTGGCCCATGGTTGAGCTTCGCCGAGTGTCCAAAGTTCGATGTCGTCAGAAAAAACCGACATAAATTTATCGATATCCCCTGCGTTGTAAGCTTCCAGTTGCAATTGAACGATTTGTTCGGGTGTTTGGGCGAAAATAGAGTTCATGAGACTGATAGTAAGGATGATTGTGAAAAATTTGAAATACATTTTCTATTTTGGTTTTTGTTTTTGCGTTGTGAAATTAGGAATTATTATGTTGTTTGCAAAAACAGGTAACAACCCTACAAATTTTAAGTTCGTTTTTTGTTTCACTTTTGCCCACGGTTGATTTACACCGATAATCCATACTTTTACAGCCATGAATGTAATGGTGCAGAAATTTGGGGAAATTGAAATTCATCTGGTCAATATCCAAGGGAATTTGGATTTGCTGAATCCAGCCCATGTTGCGCCTTGGTTCACCTCCGCAGAAATGCAGTTCTGGGAAGCCATTTCAGCCGAAAAACGCCAACGAGAATTTGCAGCGGTGCGTTATTTGCTTTGTAGTCAAGGACTTAAAGGCGGACTCTTTTATGAAGATGAAGTGCCCAAGTTGACAAACGGAACACATATTTCAATTTCACATTCGCATGATTGGATAGGCGTGGCTTATTGTAATGCGCATCCAATTGGTATGGATTTGGAGTTCATTCAGGAAAAGGTGGCGCGGGTTTATGAGAAATATGTGCATGAAAATGAACGCGAATTGTTCCCAAAAACGGATCTTCAAAAAGCGACTTTGCTTTGGTCGTTCAAGGAAACGGTTTACAAATTGATGCGCCAGCCCGGTTTGCTGTTTTCTGAAGATATTTGTGTTTTTCAGGATGCTGTAGGACAATTCGTAGCCCGCGTTTCTGCCGAAACTGGGATTTTTGAAGTACCTTTGGGGCATCAACTCATTGAGCAATATGTGTTAACCTTCAACGCGGGCGATGTACAAAAACAGGCGTAACATTTGGGATAAAATCAGCAGTGCGGGAAAACAAATCGCGGTGTTGCTCGACCCCGAAAAAATCACCTTAAACGATACTTTTTCGGTGCATTTGCGCAATATTGAAGCGGCCGGCGTTTCATTGCTTTTTGTTGGTGGTAGCACGGTTACAAGTGAACAACAGCAGCAGTGCATTTCTTATTTGAAAGCAAATTCGAGTTTGCCTTTGGTCATTTTTCCTGGTTCGCCCGACCAAATTGTAGATGGTGCCAATGCTATTCTTTTGCTCAACTTGATTTCTGGTCGCAATCCCGATTTTTTGATTGGTCACCACGTGGCAGCGGCGCAACGCTTGTATGAGTCTGATTTGGAAATTATTCCCACGGCTTATGTTTTGATTGACGGCGGAACTCAAACGGCGGTGCAGCGTATCAGTGCCACTGAAGCCATTTCTCACGCAGATTTTCCCTTATTTCGCAGTACTTTTTTGGCGGGTGCAATGATGGGGAATCAAGTTGTGTATTTGGATGCGGGAAGTGGTGCTGAGCAATCTGTTCCCCAAGATTGGATTGCAAAAATGAAACAAGAAATTGCAATTCCGATAATTGTTGGTGGTGGCATTCGTGATGTATCGCGTATTGAACAATTTTTCGCTGCCGGCGCCGATGTTGTTGTGATTGGCAATCATGTGGAAAGCAATCCAGAGTTTTTGGAGGAGATCAATCGGTACTTGGTTTCAAAGGTTTAGTATATGAATGCTATAGAAGCTAAGTTTAATAAGTTATACCAGCTCATATTAGAAAGCTTACAGAATTCCTTTGATATTCGCCATTTCTATTTTGTGTTTGCCATCACAATTTCTCTTTTAGTCATTGAAATATTTTATGCCGGTTGGAAAGAATCATCTCTTCGCAAAATACTGGAATTCAACAAATCAACGCGTACGGATTTAATCGCCTGGCTAATAGAAACGGTAAATATTTTTAGTTTCTTATCACTTATTTTTTCATTTGGGGTGTTTTATTACCTCGTTGGATTTATTCAAAATGCGTTCGATATTACGTTTGAAATTTCAAATCCATACATTCAGTTGGTGGTGATTTTTGTTGTTTCAGACTTAAAAGGTTGGTTCGGGCATTATATTTTTCATTATTCGAAAAGTTTGTGGATTTTGCATTCCTTTCATCATTCCGCAACTAATTTTAATATCCTTACGCGGCAACGTGGTCATTTTTTGGAGGCTGAGATAAAACGTTTTTTTGATGTGATTCCCTTTGTTTTATTTGGTGCTCCTATTGCGACATACTTGCTGGTCAAAGTTGTTGTTGAAGCACATCAAATGTTGTTGCATTCATCTAGTAACTCGGATTGGGGATTTGTTGGCAAGTTCATATTGGTTTCTCCTGCATGTCATAGAATTCATCATTCTATTGAACCGAAGCATTTCAATAAGAACTTTGGAATTACGTTCATATTTTGGGATAAACTTTTTAAAACTTATCATGGCAAAGAAGAGCACGTAGAATTGGGCATCCCTGAAAATCCGTACAATAAAGGTTATTTTAAGGATACAATCACTTGCCAGTGGTTATTTGTAAAATCATTATTTTCTGGCGTTCGAAACTCAATATCACCAAAAGAAAAAAATTAGGACAAAATCAGTCCTGCTACAAATTGCGCTACAAAACCAATCACAAAACCGATAAGTGATTGCTGCAAATCGTGTTTTTGAAGGATAATTCTGCTACTCACCACAATTCCTGAAAGAATGAATAGTGCTGGAATCAACCAAATGGGGAAAATTGCCAAGGTGCTGTAATACACATAAACAGCTCCCGTAAGCATCCCCATTCCTGAGGCGTGTAAACTGACTTTAATGTCCCGATTGGCAATACGCACGGCCAACATGCCCAAAGCTGCCCCAAGCAGAATGCTATTTGTGGTTTTTGGAATATGGTTGGGTGGCAAATAAAACTGAATCAGCGCAAAAAAAACGATGAAATAAAACAACATAAATGATATGGGCGCTTGTCTTTCTTGGCGGTCATCCATGTGTAAATCAGTGATTTCACCGCTGCGTTTGAGCATAATCACAGTGCCCAATGGTGCCAACCAAGTGAATAAGCCAAAGAGCAACAAAAGCATCGTTTTCAGGTCTTGTGAAATGTGATAAAACGAGTCTGCAACCAAGAAAGATTCTGGCGTTCCTGGCAAATACATGAGCAACAGCAAGCCCATAAGTGGGATGTTGAGCGGATGGAAAATATAGGCGAGTATTTCAGCTGTTCTGGTAAGTGTTGTCATCGCGGCAAAAGTAGCAAGAAATGGGAAATGGGTTGGGGAAAATTTAATTGAGTTTGGTGGGGGACTAGTCGTTACTGAAACTTAGTTACGAATATCTTATTGATAATCAGTGAGTAAGTTTGTTAGGATGTAAAATCAAATTAAAACAGCGCCTTTTTCAAATTAAAAGGTTGCTAAATCATCAACAATCACTTCAAACCCTTTTGCGATTGGCCAACTTTTTGATGTACAAGGTATCAAAAAAGTAAATAAACCTAACAGAAAAACTGTTGAGTGGATTGCGCTCAAACATGTCTTGAATATTGGTGAAATAATTCAATTGAGTCAGGTCGTTTTGGTTGAACACAGCATTCTTCCAAACAATGTTAATTTCACTTGCAGGTGCGTAAATCCAACGGAAAACCATATCGATGGTGAATGCGTTGTAGTTGGTGTTGTACATGGAAACGCCATTGATATCCAAACCATCGAATTCCAGTGGATCGAGTCGCCCGTTTTCGTTTAACGTGGAGAACTGATTATAATCAACCTTGGCCCAATAATGTCGCAATCTAAAGGTAATCCCCATGCGGTTGGTGATGGTATAACGCAAATCAATGGTGGATATAGTGGTGAGCTTGTTGCGTTCAGAAAACAAAATGTCGTTGGGGAAGGGATTGCTCCCAAAATCACGGATGGCAAATCCTTGTTCGTTGTTGGCTATGTTTTGAGAATAGCTGGCAATCAAAAAAATCTTATTGTTCATGCGCCAACGTACACTGAACAGCAAATCAAGTTCATCCCAATTGTTACGATTCAAAAAAGCTGTGTGATATGCGTTAATATCTAAGGCCAAGCGCTTCTGATAATTGCTCGAAATCCATGTGCCGTAGCGAATATTCTGTGGTCTAATGAATACGGCGCCCCAAGAACGCGGCTCAAAAAAGTCATTCGATTCTGTGAGATTGGAGTTGAAACTAAGTCCATAGGAATGGAATTTTTTATCCGTAACTCCCATCGATGAACTCCAATACGTTGCAATGTAATTGTCGGGATTATAAAGTCTTTGATAACTGATATTACCGCGCAGCCAAAACCGATTCAATACCCAAAATGGTTTGAAAATGGTGTAGGATGAACTTGCTGTCGCTGTTCGTGTGTTGTTGACCAATAGAAAGCCCAATTCGTTTTGGTCATAAGTGTCAGAATCCTCTGAATAGCGAAGGGTATAGGCCCATTGACCGCGTTGTTTTCCTGTCGCAATTGAAAAAGCATGTCCGAATATGTTGCCTGAGTTTTGATAGCGCTGAGATAGATTAAAGTTCCCTGACACAAAGTACTTATTGTCTTTTGTGTTGATTTTGGTATGCAGCGCCGATAAATTGCCATCGCGCCATGACCCTGAACGCCAAACATTTGCATTTGTGAAGGTGATGAAACTGTTGTTTTTTAAGTTTTGATCCAAAACAACGAGATTGTAGTTGGTTAACGGTGCTGTCATCACATCTCTGCGAGCGCCTGTGATTTCGTTTTCTATACTGGCAAATGTGGCGGCCGAAATGCCATTGAAAACACCAATTCCCAATCCGCTTTTGGTTCTGCCTGAAACTTTAGATGCGTTGAATAATTGGGAATTCAAGGGGTTGCTTAAAACGCGTTCATTCTCTTCTAATTCATTGTTAACATCCCAATAATTGATAGGGCGCCCTCCAATTCTTCTTGAATAAAAAAGTCCAGATTTGTTGAAGAGCTCATTTCCCTCCGTGAAAAATTGACGATAATCGATGAATTGAACTTCGAATGGGGTGAGATTCAGTACTTCTGGGTCGAATTGTACCTGGCCAAAGTCTGGAATTAAGGTCATGTCTAAGGTGAAGGCATCATTAATCCCATATTTAATGTCCATCCCGCCATTGAAGGAGTAGCCCCAGTTTCTGTTGGAATTAGCGTTTTTTTGATGCTCGGCATAAAACGACGTATAGGGCATCAGCGACAATCGAAACGGAGGCGTGATTGTATTCACCCCAGTTAAATCACCACATTGGGCAAGATCGTTTTCAAAATCAGGCAGAGATGGATTCCAAGCAGAAAATTCGCGAACGCGAGAAATATTCCTGAAAAAATTCACACCCCAATTTTGTTGGTCAACCTTGGGGAAACGAATGGCAGAATAGGGTATTTTCATCTCAACACTCCAGTGGTCATCAGCGAAATGCACCGCACTGTGCCAAGCCATATCCAAGTTGCCCATCCAAGTATTTACATACAGTTTGGCATCGTATTGAACACCCAAATTGGAAACGCCAAAGGCAAAACCGTTTTGGTCGTCGTTGTAGGTGTCAATGATAAAGGTAAAGTAATCCGTGTTGGCATCAAATCCATCGCGTTGGCAAAGCACTTTCGACACCAAATCCATATCGTCGTAACATTTGGCAAAAATGTAAAGATGCAAATCATCATACACCACGCGCACCTCGGTTTGTTGGCTCGAGGGTTCTCCCACATGTGGGTTGGTTTGCGTGAAATTTGAGGTAATTGCGGCATTTGTCCAAGCAGGTTCAAGCATCAGACCATCCACCATTATTTCATTCTCAATACGCGAAGCCTCTAGTGAACGCTGTGAAAACAACCCCATGTTGATGAGCAAAATGCATAATACGGGGATGAAATGTTTCACGGGCGTTTTTGAATTTGGTGTGCAAAGATAAAACCTTACTACAAAAATGAACTACTTTTGGTTCGCCATTCACTTCAATTTTACCAAAAGGGCATATGACTTCACGAAACATACTCCAAGCACAACAAATTCATTTGACTTACGGCGATAGAATTATCTTGAATTCCGTTGATGTGACGCTTGAAGCAGGCTCGTGTTTGGCTATTGTTGGTAAAAGTGGCGCAGGAAAATCGTCGTTGGTGAAAATTTTGGCTGGACTTATTCCTGCCGATGCTGGACATGTGTATTTCAAAAATAAAGTGCTACATGACCCCAGAACACAGCTGATTGCTGGTCATCTTGAAATCAAATTGGTGAATCAAGATTTTGATTTGGACTTGTTTCATACCGTTGAAGAAAATTTGCGCATCAAATTACCAGGCTATGTGGAATCAGTTAAAATGGCGCTTTGTCAAGAATTACTTGAAGTAAGCGATTTGCTTCCATTAGCCAAGCAGCAGGTCCGTTTTCTTTCGGGTGGAGAGCAGCAGCGCTTGGCATTGGCGCGTACCTTGGTTGCTGAACCTGATGTTTTGCTTTTAGATGAGCCTTTTGTGCATCTCGACCCCAGTTTGCGCATGAAAATGGAACGTTATATTCTACAGAAAGTGAAAAGTTGGGGCGGTTCTATTGTTTTAGTGACACACGACGGACGCGAGGCAATGGCTTGGGCCGACAATATTCTGTATCTCAAAGAAGGCCAAGTGCAGCGCATAGATTCACCGTTTAATTTTTACAGACACCCTGAAAACATGGAAGAGGCAACTCACTTTGGAGCGATAAACACCCTCAATTGGCAGGGTAAATCCATATTGTTTCGTCCCAATGATTTCACAATCAAAGAAATAGGGGGCATAAATGCTACGAAAACAGGTGCTAAATTCATGGGAACGCATTACGAGAATTGGTTTATTACAGCCGACCATCAGGAAATCGTCTTATATTCGCAGAACGAAATGGACATCCATATCCAATTTGAACCGAACTATGTGGGAGCGCAATAAATATATTTTTTCCAAAATATTTGAACTGTTTAAAACCAGTTTTACCGAATTTTTCCGAGATAAAAGTTTCATTCATGGCGCAGCGTTGGCTTATTTTACCCTAGTAGCTTTAGTGCCCATTATGTATATCGCCTATGCTACTGTAGGACGTGTATTGGGTCAGGAGCGCTTGATTACGATTATTGCAGAATTTGCCCAAGAACATGTAGGTATTGAAGATATTGATTGGTTGATGGTTTTGCTCAGCAAACTCAATGTAGGCGGCGGAAGTTTAACCTTAGAAATAGCTGGTTTTGTGATTCTTGCATTTTCTGCTTCTGCTATTTTTAATTCCATGCGCGCCAGTATCAATACCTTTTTTGGTATTCATGTTAGTCAGCTCAAAATGGGGTTTTGGGATCAAGTAAAAGCCCGATTGATGTCGTTTTTACTACTTACAATTACCGGATTTATTTTTATCTCAGTGTATTTTCTAGAAACTGCATTTGTGTCTTTTGGCGCTCATTTTCTTGGGCAAGAAAGAACTACATTTTTGGCTATTTTTTCCACCCATTTGGGCTCAATTTTGAGCAATACTGTCATTTTCTTTTTTGTTTTCAAATACCTCCACGATGGTTTGGTACATTGGAGAATCGCCATTCGCGGTGCACTTTTTACAGGCGCTTTGCTCTATATCGGGCAGTGGCTCATCAAATATTATTTGACGCATTATTTCTTCGCTGTGGGCGGGGGAGTGGCCGGCACAATTTTCATTCTTTTGGTATGGGTTTTCTATTCTGCTCAAATCATATTCATGGGTGCCAAAATCACTAAGGTGTATGCCGACATGCTCAATATGCCAATTGTTCCACGCAAAAAATTCATCATCCCCAATGGCTAGATTAATGGCTTTGGATTTTGGTGCCAAACGCACGGGCATCGCAGTAACCGACGAGTTGCAGATTATTGCATCCGGACTCACAACTGTGGAAACGCCCAAGTTGCTATTTTTTTTAAAAGACTATCTTACTAAAAATCAAGTGCAAACCATTGTTTTAGGTTACCCAACAAGACTCGATGGTTCTGATACGCACAACACCAAACCTGTCGAAGAGCTGGCAGAAAAATTGAAATCCACTTTTCCCAACGTTCCTGTGCTTTTTGAAGATGAACGGTTTACCTCTAAAATGGCCAAAGACAGTATGTTGCAAATGGGTATGAAAAAGAAAGATCGCCAACGCAAAGAATTGGTGGATGAAATTAGTGCCGTGTTAATTTTACAAGCCTATATGGGAATATATTAAAGGACTTCGCTTATGAAATGGAGTATTTTTTTAGTTATTACGCTATTGGTAAGTTGGTCTGAGGCTCAAATGAATTCAGCCTTGGGAAACAATAAAATGAAGTTTGTTGGTTTTGAGTTTGGCCTCAGTGTATTTCAAGGTGCACCGCAATATTTGGGACTAAGCGAGTACCAATCTTTGCTCGATGATAAGCAGTTCCCGAATAATGATATATTTGGATATACACAAATATCTTCTAATCCTTCTGCTTCAAATAGTATTGTGCGCTTTGCCATGGTTTATAGTTTGTTGAATAGCAAGGGTAAGCGAATGTATGGCGATCCTGTTGTGCGTTTTGGCTTCAGCGTCAATAATTTAAGATTCAACAGTGATTTTTTTGAGAAAAATTATAGGTTCACCCTTGATACAGTTTTCAACAGCGGTAACATGAATTTTATTGACTCCACTGGAACGGTCTCAATTTCAGCATTCAACAATTCCAATCGATTGCGATTTTCGACCGAATTGCATTGGCAAACCTTGCCGAAATATCGCTTTTATTTGTATGGTGGATTGGGTTTTTCAGCGGGCTTTTCGACCAATTCCACGGTCAACTATAGCTATCGAAATGATGGGGCAATTCAGACCATCGACCAAAATGGAAATGTGTTGAACACCTTGGATAGCTATTATGATAGTGAGTTTAACCAGGTCGGTTCACGTCTTTGGACAGACTACTCATTTCATTTACCAGTGGGTTTAGATTTTCGTCTGGGCAACGCAAAACGCGAAAGGATTTATCGCTTTCTCCATTTTTTTATTGAGGTTACGCCAAGTTATTGGGTGAGTTCTGCAAAGGGGTTTGCCCCTACTGGCACAGCTGGATTATTAGTCACCTGGGGCTTGCGTTTCAAGTTGATTCATTGGCTTTAGTCCATCGATTTATCAAAAATAAATCAACCAAACAATATTAGAAATCAAGGTGCGTTTAGTTTGGAATTTTAAATTTCACACTATGAAAAAAATCCCTTTTTTGCTCGCTTTGGCAATTGCACCTATCACTATGTGCTTTTCCCAAACTGAGCCCAACACCAAGCTTAGAAGGATACAAATCTCAAGCATCGAGTTTAGTCGCATGTCTTATTTTGGAGAATCGAGTTTAATGACTGTGCAAGATTTTCAAAATTTGGCTTTGAACAACAATCTCCCTGAAATCGACTTTACAGGTTTACAATCGATGGGGTATCCTTTTGGCTCAAGATTGAACGGATTCAACGCGGCCTTAGGTTTCGATTTATACAACAAGTCGGGCGTTCAACCTTGGGGGAAACCTATTTTGCGCTTGGGGCTTTCTTTTATGAACAGCGATTTAAATTCCTTGAATTATTACAGACAAGACCGTTATGCTTATGATACCTTGTACACCACTTTTCAAGGCAACACTTCGGCTTTTCCCGTTGATTCAGTTGCCTATCAGTACAAATCCATCTCCTCTAGTGCAAACCGTTTGCGCGTGAATGCTTCTGTGTTGTGGCGCACCAACCCAGAGAAGCGCTGGTCGTTTTATACGGGAATCGGTCTTGGTATAGGTGTTTCACTGAGCTCGAAAATCAATGTCTATGACTATCAGGGAAGTTCGCTCGAGTACCAATCGTCTTATGGGACATCCTCAATGCAAGGTATTTATTAAAGTCCCATGGGCTTTGGAAGTTATGAGTCAATTAGAGGTCGCACTTGGTTTGATATGAATGTATTCATGCCTATCGGTGTAGATTTTAGAATCGGCAAGAAAGACAATATGTGGTACCATACGCATTTGTTTTTTGAGGCATCCCCGATGATTTGGTTGAGTAAAGCATCGGTCGTGCAAATGCAAACCAATATGGGTTATTCAGGGACTTTTGGTCTGAGAATCAAGTTTTAATTGTTGCATGTATTGCAAAAAGAAGGCGACCGTTTCAATGAAAATGGTCGCCTTTTTTGAATAGTATTTTGGATATTTTGGTACTAATCCTCAAAAATTTCAATTGATTCGATTTTGTCACCTGGTTTGATTTCATCCACAACGTCTACACCTTCAACCACTTTTCCAAAACAAGTGTGGTTTCTATCCAAATGCGCTGTGTTTTTTCGGCTGTGGCAAATGAAAAACTGCGAACCACCTGTATTTCTCCCCGCATGCGCCATGGATAATACGCCACGATCATGGTATTGATTGTCGCCATCCAATTCACAATCGATTGCATAACCAGGACCACCGTCTCCGCGACCATTTGGACAACCACCTTGTATCACAAAATCAGGAATTACGCGGTGCCATTTTAAGCCATTGTAGTAGCCATCTTTGGCTAAGGTTTTGAAGTTTTCTACTGTTTTAGGTGCATCTTGATCGTAAAATTCTACAATCATAACGCCTCTGTTGGTGGTAATTTTTGCTTTTTCCATATGTTGTTTTTTATTTTGCTATTCTATGATTTTTGGCACATCATTTACGGCCGAGCTTCCTTCAAGTCTCATTAAAACACTGTCGTAAATGCCATTCAGTAATGCTGGATTTTCGCTGTAATACATCAATGAAGCTTCATAACGTTTTCTGCTAATGCCGTGTTGACTTAATAAACTGTCGCCAGTCATCCTCATGATTTTGGCATAGCGCTCCAATTGAATATATTTCTGCTGAATGTGCGATTCCAATATGGATAAATCATGAACCAAAAATATCATCGAATCTTGCGGAATCAAATCTGCAGGTGCCTTAGATTCTTTGGGCTTTAACGTGCACGAAAAAACGGCCAGAAATATGATGATGCTGTATTTCATTCTTTATCCCCGAAAGGTCATGCGTTGACCCGATTGCTCAACCCGTAATTGACCATCGTTCCAAACCAAGTTTCCATTAACGAAGGTGCTTTCTATGGTATGTTGAAACGTTGTTCCCTCGAATGGCGACCATCCGCAATGGTACAACAAATTGTTCTTGTTTACCGTATATGGCTTGTTTGGATCAACGATTACTAGATCGGCAAAATAACCTTCACGCAAGTAACCGCGCTCTTCAATGCGAAATAATCGAGCAACATTGTGCGCTGCTTTTTGAACCAAGTCTTCCAATGTAATCTCGCCTTGAATTGATTTTTCAAACAACGCTTGCACCGCATGTTGAACCAAAGGTCCTCCAGATGGCGCTTTTGAATAGTTTTGATTTTTTTCTTCAATGGTATGCGGTGCGTGATCAGTAGCCAATACATCAATGCGTCCATCTCGAACAGCTTGCCAAATGGCTGCGCGGTCTTCAGCAGTTTTCACAGCCGGATTCCACTTAATAAAATTCCCCTTTTCAATATAATCTTTATCCGAAAACCACAAATGATGAATACACGCCTCTGCTGTGATTCGTTTTTCTTCTAAGGGAATATCGTTTCTAAAAAGTTCCAACTCCTTAGCCGTACTGATATGTAAAATGTGAAGTCGGGTATTGTGTTTTTTGGCTAATTCAACTGCAAAAGATGAAGATAGGTAGCAGGCCTCTTCTGAACGAATAATTGGATGGGCGCTTACGGGTATGTGTTCGCCATATTTTTCAACGTGCAGAGCCATATTTTTTTTCACGGTTGCTTCATCTTCGCAATGCGTTGCAATGAGCATGGGCACAGTTGAGAACAATCGTTCCAAAGTGGCTTCACGATCTACAAGCATGTTTCCTGTTGAAGAACCCATGAAAATTTTTACACCGCACACATTGTTCGGATTGGTTCGCAACACTTCTTCAGCATTATCATTGGATGCCCCCATGAAAAAGGAGTAGTTGGCTGGAGAAGATTTTGCTGCAATTTGATATTTATCTTCTAAGAGTTCTTGCGTTAAGGCATTTGGAACAGTGTTGGGCATTTCCATAAATGAGGTTATCCCTCCTGCCACAGCAGCACGCGATTCACTTGCAATGTTGCCTTTGTGTGTCAAGCCAGGTTCACGAAAATGCACCTGATCGTCAATCATACCCGGAATTACATATTTTCCTTCGGCGTTTATTTCAGTGACTTGACCCTGCACTTGAATGGATGAGTCAATTCTTTCAATTCTGCCATTGCTGATTAATATATCTCCAACAAAGCGCTTTTGCTCGTTGATTATTGTTCCACCTTTGATTAAAAATTTTTTCATATCTTATTGATTATAAGTCCATTTTTCTCATTTCCCAAACGCCCAAAATAGCTTCTTTAAAAATACTAGCACTCATTTTTGATGTTCCGTAGAGTCTATCAACAAATGTAATGGGCACTTCTTTAATTTTAAATCCATGTTTTTTGGCTGCATATTTCATGCAAATTTGAAAGGCATAACCCTTGAAATGAATGTTTTCAAATTTAATTTTTTGAAGCACATTGCGTCTGTAACATTTGAATCCAGCAGTGGTGTCAGCAATACCAATAAACAAAATCATACGCACATAAACTGAGGCAAAATAGGACATCAAAATTCTTCCAAGCGGCCAGTTTTTCACTTTTCCTCCCCTACAATACCTGGATCCTATTGCTAAATCTGCTCCTTGATTATGACAAGCTTCATAGAGTCGCTCCAAATCATCGGGATTGTGAGAAAAATCGCAATCCATTTCGAAGGTGTATTCATAATTTCGAGCCAAACTCCATTTGAATCCATGGATATAAGCCGTACCTAAACCTAATTTGCCACTCCTTTCCTCGATGTACAATTGATTCGGAAATTCCAACATCAGTTCTTTTACTTTCTGAGCGGTGCGATCTGGAGAGTTATCGTCGATAATCAGTAAATCAAATTTTTTCTGATACGAAAATACGCGTCGAATCATTGTCTCAATGTTTTCAATTTCATTGTATGTGGGAATGATTACTACGCTATCTGACATATACGAATTTTCAAACCGCTAAGATAGTTCAATTTTGATTTTCACTTGGTTCATTGTGTGAAATTCTAAGTTTTTTGATTAAACGGAGGATTGTATGTATTAATTGGCGTAATGGGGAAATGTTTTGTTGGATTTTCCAGAAAACCTATTTTTCTTCATATCTCATGTTTACTCTTGTTCCTTATCCCATTAGTCGGGACAAGTTGTGGTTCACTTTTCTCATGTGTTCTTTTGTTCCTTCTGTGGTTCAGTTCATCTCAAGTTTTCTTTTGTTCCTTAAGTGGTTCAATGCTCTCATGTTTTCTTTTGTTCCTTGTGTGGTTCATTTATCTGTACTTTTTGCTAACTTCAATCACTCATCAGAAATCTTGTTTTCACCGCTTCTGTGAACCCGAATTTAGCTCCATCCAAGATAAAACCTATCTTTGCCCAAAATTTGGTTTATGTACACATATTTCAAGCAAGAAAAAAGAGTTACTACCCACGTTTTATCAGAAATGAAAGCCCGCGGAGAGAAAATCTCAATGCTCACATCCTATGATTTTTCAATGGCGAGAATCGTTGACGAGGCAGGAATTGATGTGATTTTGGTAGGCGACTCGGCATCCAATGTGATGGCGGGACATGAAACCACTTTACCCATCACACTCGACCAGATGATTTACCACGCTTCGTCGGTTGTGCGCGCTGTAACCCGAGCCTTGGTGGTTGTGGATATGCCATTTGGCTCCTATCAAGGCAATTCAAAAGAAGCACTCTCCAATGCCATCCGTATCATGAAAGAATCTGGTGGACATTCGGTGAAATTGGAAGGCGGTCGCGAAATCAAAGAATCAATCGAACGGATTATTTCTGCTGGAATTCCCGTAATGGGTCACTTGGGTTTAACACCACAATCAATCTACAAATTTGGCACATACACCGTGCGCGCTAAAGAAGAAGATGAAGCTCAACGTTTGATTGAAGATGCCAAAACACTTGAAAATGCTGGGTGTTTCGCTATAGTTTTAGAGAAAATTCCAGCGAAATTGGCCAAACAAGTTGCAGAAAGTGTTACCATCCCAATCATCGGCATTGGTGCAGGTAATGGCGTTGACGGACAGGTCTTGGTTATCCACGATATGTTGGGCATCAACAATGAGTTTAATCCGCGTTTTTTGAGAAAATATGCCAATTTATTCGATGTTATGATTCAAGCGTTTGATAGTTATAATAGAGACGTGAAAAGTGGCGATTTCCCGAACGAAAAAGAACAATATTGATGGTAGAAATTCTTTACGAGGACAACCACATTATCATCATCAACAAGCGCTCGGGAGATATTACCCAAGGCGATAAAACTGGCGACGACCCCGTGGGTGAAGAGGTGAAAACCTACATCAAAAAGAAATACAACAAGCCTGGAAATGTGTTTTTGGGCGTGGCACATCGCTTAGACCGACCTGTTTCTGGAATTTTGGTTTTTGCCCGAACTTCAAAAGCATTGGAGCGCTTGGGTGCAATGTTTCGCGAAAAAGAACTGCAGAAAACGTATTGGGCTATCGTGGAACAAAGTCCTGAAATAGAGCAGGGGACACTTACAAACTACATCGCCAAAAACCAAGAAAAAAACAAATCGCGCGTGGTAGATGCCAAACATAAAGAAGCCAAATTGGCCAGTTTGAGCTATCTTACTTTGGCAAAATCGGATAAATATACCCTCTTAGAAGTTGATTTGCACACAGGTCGCCACCATCAAATACGCGTTCAGTTGTCAAATATGGGCTGCATCATCAAAGGCGACTTGAAATATGGAGCCAAAAGAAGCAACAACGATGGCTCTATTTCTTTACATTCTCGAAAAATCAAATTTGAGCATCCTGTTTCCAAAGAGCACATTGAAGTAACAGCACCTTGCCCAAAAAATGATGCGCTTTGGTTCTTTTTTGAGACAGAAATGGAAAAATAAAAATGCGAAACATCCTCAAAAATATCGACTTTCTGCTGCCAGGTTTGATATCGATGATTTTGCTTGCGTGGTTGTTTCCCTTTCAGGATTCCTATGAGAAATTTGTTCCGTTTTCAGCAATCAAATTCTGGGGAGTTGTTGCAGTTTTCTTGCTCTATGGCATGAAATTATCTCCTTCAGAAATGCGCAAAGATTTGTTCAACTGGCGTCTACATTTACTTGCCCAAGGCAGCACATATCTGTTGATGCCCGTTCTTGTTTTGTTGTTCTATCCTGTTTTTGGTCAAGGTGAATACACGAAATTTTGGCAGGCGGTTTTTTTTCTATCTGTCCTGCCTTCTACCGTAACAATGTCGGTTATTTTTGTTGCGAAAACCAATGGTAATCTGGGTGGTGCCATATTCAACTCAAGTATTTCTGGTTTTCTAGGAATTTTAATCACCCCACTTTGGCTCAGTTTTTTTCTCAAGACCCAAGGAGAATCTTTTGACGCGTCGGACTTAATTATTCGCTTGTTGGAGCAGATCGTGCTGCCTATAATTTTGGGTATGATTTTGCGTCATTTTTTTGAGCATGCAGTGAAATTGATACTGAGCAAACTTAAGCATTTCGACAAAATTGTGGTGATGATGATTGTGTATGGTAGCTTTTCAAAAGCATTCAACCAAAACATGTTTGACCTAATTCCCAGCACACAGCTTTTCGTTTTGATGGCTTTGGTTGTGTCGCTGCATCTAACTGTTTTTGAGTTGCTTGGCTTCATCGGGCGCCTCACCAAACTGCAGCATCGCGACCGCATGACCCTCATATTTTGCGGCTCGCAGAAATCACTGGTGCACGGCTCCGTTTTCGCTATGCTCGTTTTCGAAAGTCCTGAAATGCAAGTTTTCGCCCTTCTGCCCGTAATGATTTATCATGCTTTTCAACTGCTCTTTGCTAGTTACAAATCGATTTATTGGGGAAGAAATGCGCAAGAGGAGATAGAATAGCATTTATTGAAATGACTTATATTGGCTCAAACACCTCGTCTTCGCCGAAAACGTATTTTCCAAACATTCCGTTTTCTCATGTTTAGCTTCGCTGCTTTGAGGTCTAATGTTTCTTATGTTTCTTATGTGGTAGTTTTTCACTCTTCGTGTTTTGCTAAAATAGTCATTCATGCTAGCCACGAGTAAACTTGTTTTCAAGAACTTCAATTTACTTACAGCACCCGTCTTACTTTTCCAGACATTTCATCGTGGTTTTACCAAATTTTCTTACGTTTGTTCACGAAATTTTGTCCATGCAAAGGACCAAAAGCTTCCCATCCTCCCAACCAGTCTCAACCATCGATCAAGTTATCGCAGAGTTAGAAGGTATCATCGACTTGAGTATCGAAAAAAACAGCCGCATTGGTTATTTTGCCGTGCTTTATCATCGGGTAACCTGTCGCATCAAAGAGGGCATTGCCAACAACGAATTTCAAGATGGACCACGCATGGAAAAATTAGACGTGATATTTGCCTTGCGTTATATCGATGCCTGGAAAGCTTGGATTTCTGGTCAACCTTTAACCCAAAGCTGGCAAGTGGCTTTTGATGCCAGTAAAAACGGTGGCACTGTGATTCTACAACAAATGCTCTTGGGTATCAACGCACACATCAACTTAAATTTGGGGATTGCTGCAAGCGAAACTGTTGGTAGTCAAGGGAGCATTGTAAACATCCTGCACGATTTCGATACCATAAACGCGATTTTAGCCTCTTTGGTAGATGAAGTGCAAAAAGACCTGACCCAAGTGTCGCCCCTCATCCGTTTGGTAGATAAATTTGGCAAAGGTTGTCAAGACAAACTAGCTACTTTTAGCATTGATATTGCCCGAACAGGAGCTTGGTATTTTTCATGTTTGGTGCATACTTGTTCAACTACTGATTTGCCAGAACTCATTGCAGAACGCGATGCCTCTATTGCAAAATTAGCATCGAGCTTAGCCAAACCCAAGTCGTGGCTGCTGCGTAGCTTTGTGAGAATAGCCAGTTGGTTCGAATGGCGCCAACCTGAAGTTATTATCGAGAAATTGAGATTTGTGGTTCAGCAGCAATCGGGACAAACTTTCGTGAAGCGTTACTTTTCCAAGCTCATTTCGCGTTGATTTTCTGTGATTTATGAAATTTTTAATAGGTCTTTGTGTTTAGTCAAATTTGACTACTTTTACCACAACCAAAAGCTAATTCAATAAGCTATTTTTATGACAAAATCACACTTTTTTTCTATCGCGACTGCTCTTTTTCTTGCTGCTTTTTCACAACAAGCATCTGCCCAAATCACCGTGATAGCTTCAGATTTTCCAGGCAAAGGAGACACCGTTCGATATTCTGTGACCAACAATGTTTTCAATAATTACACCGAAACAGGCGCTAATTTCAATTGGGATTTTTCCAACCTCACGCCGCAATCACAAACATTGATGAAACATTTCAGTGTTGATGACGCCGATATCATTACACAATCTCTTTTCGGAAGTACGGTAATTCCCAAATACCGCGCAACCTATTACCTCCCAGCACGTGAATTGCCTCTAGCAACGTTGAGTGGGCTTTTGGATTTGCCTGTTGATGAAATCTATCGTTTTTATCGCAAAACCAATGATGAAATGACTGTTATTGGTCTTTCCATTTCTGCCATGGGCTTTGGAATTGGTAAAAGAGCTGATTCTTTAGAAATTGCGTATAAATTTCCTATGGTTTTTGGTCAGAACTTCAACTCGGAAGGCTCTGTGGATTTGGATTTGTCAGCAGTAGCTCCGTTCCGCCTCAAACAATTCCGAACTAGAGAAAGCGAAATAGATGGATGGGGCACAATCACAACGCCTTATGGTACCTTTGAATGTTTACGCATACACCACATCATCAACGAATTTGACTCGGTGCTTATCGATTTAGGAAATGGTCCCACTTGGATAGCGATTCCAATACCAACCATCCACGAGTATGAATGGTGCACAAACAATCAAAAAGGCCCGATTTTGAAAGCCAAGGCCAATGAAATATTCGGTTTTCAGCTGTTTAATGAAGTGATGTATCGCGATATTTTCAGAGATGACTTGAATGTGTCAGTTGCCGATGTCGCTCAGAACCAAATTCGCGCTTATCCTAATCCAGCAAGCACACACTTGTTTATTGAATTGAACGAAAATGTCCTTGCTCCAAAACAAATGGTCGTCTATAATGCCAGTGGGAAATGGGTGCATACTTTTGGCCCGGAGGCTATCACTATTGAACCAGGCAGAATAAAGCTAGACGTGAAAAATTTAAGTAAAGGAATCTATTTCTTGAATCTTGGAAACAATCTTGAGGTTTTGAAAATATCAATCGACTAAAATTGGGCGATACCATACAGTTTTGGTAAATCACAACATCAGGCATATGGCACTAATGGAACGCGTATTGAAAATAGCAGTCCAAAAATAAGCGCTTCTTGCTCAGGAAATTGTTTGAAATCAAGAGCTTAATTTGTGAATTTTTGAACTTTATTTTTTATTTCTTTTAAGGAAACTAAAAATTTGTAAAACTGAACAAAATCATTTCTGAATTTGGAGGTGCGTGTGCGCTAATGTTTACTTTTACCGGGTAATTTAAACCATGCGGGTTACGTTTTGTTACTCGTGTAAACATTCAATTATGGTGCAGAAAAAAGCAATGATTATTGGTTCGGGCTTGGTCGGTTCACTTTGGTCGGTATATCTCAATCAAGCAGGATTCGATGTAGAGGTTTATGAACGCAGAAAAGACATGCGTTTGACACAAATTTCGGCTGGAAAATCAATCAATTTGGCTATGTCTTATCGAGGTTGGAAAGCCTTGGATGCTGTTGGTGTGGGAAATGAAATTCGTGAAATAGCCATCCCGATGTGGGGCCGAACCATGCATCATGTTGATGGTTCAACAAGTTATCAGCCTTACGGTCGAGAAGACCAATGTATATACTCCGTTTCTCGTGGTGATATCAATGCCAAACTCATGACCATCGCCGAAGATAAAGGCGACGCCAAAATTCATTTCAACATGGAATGCGTGGATGTGGACATGAAAGCTGGTAAAGCGACTTTTCAAAATACCGTGACAGGTGAATTGGTTCACGCCGAAGCCGATTTAATTTTTGCGGCAGATGGCGCTTTTTCGGCAGCACGTTACAAAGGTATGCAACGCACTGATCGTTTCAATTTCTCGCAGAACTACATCCCCGATGGCTATAAGGAAATTCTCCTTCCCGCCAATCCTGATGGCTCTTATAAACTTGAAAAAGAAACACTGCACATTTGGCCGCGCGAACGATTTATGATGATTGCATTGCCCAATTTTGATTGCTCCTATACCTGCACCTTGTTCATGCCTTTCGATGACCACGAATTTTGCTTCGAAAATCTGAAAACAGACGCCGATGTGACAAACTTTTTCAAAACTGTGTTCCCAGATTTTTATGAATTGATGCCCAATGTAGCCGAAGTTTGGCACGATCATCCTTTGTCTTCTCTGGCGATTATTCGCTGCTATCCTTGGACCAAAGACAAACTCGTTCTGATGGGTGATGCTGCTCATGCCACAGTGCCATTCTACGGACAAGGGATGAACTGCGGTTTTGAAGACTGCTTTGAGCTGGATGCGTGCATGAAACTGTATCCGAACGATTACAAAGCCGCTTTTGATGCCTACCAAAAAAGTCGCAAACCCAACGGTGATGCCATGCAAGATTTAAGTTTGGAAAATTACATCGTGATGCGCGACTTGGTGGCCGATCCCGATTTCTTGTTGCTCAAAAAAGTGGAGTCTCGAATAAATGCGCTTTATCCTGAACAATATTTCCCGAAATATTCTATGGTTTCTTTTTCTGATATTCCTTATCACACAGCGCTAACCAAAGGCACTGAGCAAGAGAATATGATTAAGGCATTAATTGAAGAAAAATGCATCACCGCAGAAACAAGCATTGAAAATATCGATGCTTTGGTTTCCGCTTATATGACTAGATAACAAGTAGATACGATAATTTATGGAGCATTACGACGACTTACTTAAACGCTTAGAGCAAAAATTCAGTGCCATCGACCAAAAAACAGAGGTGCATTTGGAAGGATTGGTGCACGCCAAGCCAATTACCTATTGGGATTATATTATGCCCGAAGCTTTGTTGGGACTCCAAATTCAAAGAACAACTTTACCTGATGAAATGGTGTTTATTATCTATCACCAAATCAATGAGTTGTTGTTCAAAATGATATTATGGGAAATTGACCAAGTGTGCGAAAAAGAAGAAGTGAGCGCCGATTTTTTCGCAGAGAAATTGCGCCGCATCAGTCGTTATTTTGACATGCTTTCCACCTCATTCGATATCATGGGCGATGGCATGGAAGTGGAACAATACATGAAATTCAGAAACACTTTAACACCAGCAAGCGGATTTCAAAGCGCGCAATATCGCTTAATTGAATTTTCATCTACCGACACCATCAACCTCATTGATTTCCGATTCCGAGCCACAATCGATAGAAACACGCCCATTGAACATGCCTACGAACATTTGTATTGGCACGCTGCCGGCAAGGACCACATAACGGGCAAAAAGAACACGTTAATCACCAATTTCGAAAACAAATACAAGCCGTTTTTCTTGGAGAAAATGGAGCACTACAACACCAAAAATCTCTATCAAAAATTCAAAACGCTTCCTGATTCGGTGAAAAACGATCCTAAATTGGTTGAAGCCATGCGTCATTACGATTACACCGTAAACGTTTCTTGGGTAATGGCTCATTACAATGCTGCCATGAAATACATCGGTGGTGGAGAAGCCACAGGAGGTAGCGATTGGCGCAAATACATGCATCCCAAATACCAACGTCGTATTTTCTTCCCAAGTTTATGGAGTGAAGAAGAATTGAAAAATTGGGGGGAGGGATTGTAGTTCCTACCCAAACAAATACCCCAAACCTGCACCTGAAACTATCATCATAAGCTTGATCAGATTGAATTTATGACTTTCAGTAGATTCAAAGATAATGGTAGTGGAAATGTGTAAGAACATACCAACCACAACGGCCAAAACAATTTGCGCTACAGTTTCATTAATCAAATTTGGATTGAAATGTCCGATGGCAATTCCGATGGGTGTCATCAAAGAAAAAAGCACCAAAACCAAGAAAGTTTTTCTGCGTTTCCACCCGTTGTTCAAGAGTAGGGTAGTCAAGGCAATTGAAACAGGAATGTTGTGCAGAATTACACCCCACATCAAAGATTGTCCACCACCTGGGCCATGATTGTGTCCATGATGATGCGCATGTTCGTGGGCGTCGTGGGCATGATTGAGTGCATTGTGAAATTCCAAATCCATCGGAATGCCTTCAATAATAGAATGAATACTCAAACTGATGAACAAGGCAATCGGAATGTTGCCTTTAAAACTATGGGTGTGACCGTGTTCAATGCCGCCCGAAAAATATTCCAATATCAACTGCACCAAAAAGCCCATCATGATCCATAGTCCCATGTTGACACCCGTATCGGCGTGGTCATGGTACAATTCAGGAATGAAATGTAAAAAGGCAATAGACACCAAAAATCCGCCAGATAAAGCCAGCATGTTCTTGATGAGTTTTTTACCGTTTTTCTCTTCCAACAGGTAAACAATTGCTCCTGAAACCCAAACGGTTGTAATCAAAAGGGTGATGCCCCAAAATTCTGAAATCATTGTTTTTGTGCTATTAGTATAAGTCGGTCCGATTTTTCAGAATCAAATGGATTCAGATGGAAATCGCCGAAACTGTTAGTAATTCTAAAACCGATTTGCGTGAGTAAAGTTTCAAAATCTTCAATTTTCAGCAATTGAACGCGCTCCATGTAACTTTCAGAAAAATCTCCATCTGTAACGTGAATGTATTTATAAACATGGCTTTCATCAGCTTTGCGCTCAATATCAAAATGGATGTCGTTGATGGTTTTGTTTTCCGAAATCACCAAGTTTTTCACCGTTTTATGGGCATTCAAATAGTCGATAACCAAAATGCCGTTTTCAGTAGTCATGCTTTGTATGGCTTGCATTACTTTCTGGTTTTCTTCAATCGAATCGAAGTAACCAAAACTGGTGAAAAGATTAAAAATATGACTGAATTTTTCAGACAAAGGTTCGCGCATATCCTGTACCTCAAAGCGAAGTTGATCATTCTCAAATTGTTTGGCGTGGGCAATACTCTGTGCAGATAAATCAACACCCATGGTATTGAAGCCTAACTTATTCATGTAAATGCTATGTCTTCCTTTTCCGCAAGCCAAATCGAGTAATGAGGCCTTTGTTTTGTCAACTTCCAAAAAGCGCAGAAGATTGGAAATAAACAACTCGGCTTCTTGGTCGTCGCGATGCGCATACAACACATGGTAATAATGCGTATCGAACCATGTTGCAAACCATTCTTTTTTTGTTGTTGTCATGATTATTTAAAAAAAAAGAGGCTTTCATGGTTAGATAGCCTCTTTAAAATTTGTTGCGGTTCTTTCAAAAGTTTTGGAGTGTTTCTCTTTATCCTTTTTCAAAACCAGATTCTCATTAGTGCAAGCTGAGAGTCGCTAAAATGGTTAAACAATAATTATTTCGGACTCAAAAATAGTATTATTTCCGTTTGAATCTTCAACTCGAATGCGGAAAAATATTTTTTCATTTTCATCTGCAGGAATTGTTACCGAAATATTTCCATTGGCAAACGGATTCCACGTTGTGGGCGCCCCAGATAAATCGTAGTTTTGATTCAATAAATTATCGCCTGTTTTACTCGATCGAATTCGAATTTGCACCAAAGAAAGATGCACATCAGCTCCAACTGCTGATAGTAAGCCATCAATGTTGAGAACAGAACCGGCTGATATTGTCGCAGGTAAATTCATCGCAATTGTGGGTTGTTCAGGTCGCACCACATTGAAATAGAACACCTCAGGAAGCGAAACATTTCCCTCCGCATCCAATGATTGAATGATGCCGTGGTAAATACCTGAAGCCGTTGTATCTGGAACAATGAACATTTCCTCTAAATTGTAGCTCAAGCCACTGATGTTTTTGATTCGGATTTCGGCATAACGGGTCATGGTGCTCTTATGACTATGGCCGTTAAAATCGTGGTGAATGTCGATTTTAAACTGCCCGAGCTCCGTGTTGTCGTCAATTATTGCACGAATAATGAGGGTGTCACCTGGATTTACATCTAAGATTTGCTCTTGGTTTTCGCCATTTACAGAAACACCAGTCACGGTGGGCGGCAGTATGTCAGATTTTCGACAAGCAACCAAAGTGAGCATCAAAAGTGCGGTAAGAATTCTATTCATGATTGATGAAATTTCTGCAAATATACATATAATTGCAACTTAGTTGCAAAAGAATTTTTGTTATTGTAGAATCTCCTTGATATTCTTACCTAAATTTTGGAAGAATAAAAATTATTAATGTGTATAATTAACATTTTTTATGATTTTCATTTTGAAGCAATTTTTACTATTAATTTTCTTATAATCAAATATTTGGATTATTTTTATGGGCTTCGAAACACAATTTTAACAGCGATGAGAATTTTTAGAAAAAAGTTTGCTAAAATTTAAATGTAATTTCGCCCTAGATATAATGAGATAGATGAAAGAGAAGAGTACATGGTCCAGTGATTTGGTAGCTGGATTTGTTGTTTTTTTAGTCGCTTTACCCCTGTGTTTGGGTATTGCCATGGCATCAACCGGTAAACCTGAATTGTTGTTTTCGGGAATTATTGCTGGTGTGATTGGTGGCGTTGTTGTTGGTTTTCTCAGTAATTCGGCTTTGGGCGTTTCTGGTCCAGCAGCTGGCTTGGCGATAATTATATTCTCGGCGCTTGAAGATGTTGCATTCGACACTTTTTTATTGGCAGTAGTGATTGCTGGATTGGTGCAAATTCTCGCTGGTTTTTTGAAGGCGGGGATTATCGGTTATTATTTTCCATCTGCCGTCATAAAAGGTATGTTAGCCGCCATTGGTATCACCCTTATTCTCAAGGAAATACCACACGTTTTGGGCTATGATAAAGACACCACAGGCGATATGTCGTTTAATCAACAAGATGGTCACAACACCTTTTCAGAAATTTATTACGCCATAAAATACCACAGCGTTGGGGCTATTATCATTTCGATTATTTCTTTGGCGATTATATTGTTGTTTGAGCGTCCTTTTTTGAAGAAAATTGGATGGATGCGTTTTATTCCTAGCGCACTAATAATTGTAATTCTTGGGATTTTAGCAAACAATCTTTTTAAGGTTTATTTTCCGCAATGGGTTTTGAATGATGAGCACTTGGTTACACTTCCCGTTGCACATGGATTTGATGATTTTGTAGGGTTTTTCACTTTCCCAGATTTCACACAATTTGGAAATCCTCAGGTTTATATAATCGCTGGAACGCTAGCCCTGGTTGCAAGTTTGGAGACCCTATTGAGCGCTGAGGCCACTGATAAAATTGACCCATTGAAACGTACTACCAAAACCAATCGCGAATTAAAGGCGCAAGGTATCGGAAATATTGTTTCAGGTTTGATTGGAGGCTTGCCAATAACACAAGTTGTGGTGCGCAGTTCAGCCAATATAGATGCAGGCGGAAAATCCAAAAAAGCTACAATTATTCACGGTGCTTTCTTGTTTTTAGCAGTAGTTCTCGTTGCACCAATTTTAAACCAAATCCCCATGTCGGCACTCGGTGTGATTTTGCTAGTGGTGGGCTATAAACTGTCTAAAATTGGGCTCTACACAGGGATGTATAAACTAGGCTGGAACCAGTTTATACCGTTTTTAGTTACCGTGGTTGCCATTTTATTTACCGATTTGTTGGTGGGCATTGGTATTGGAATGGTTGTGGCCATTTATTTCATTCTGAAAAACAACTACAAATTTGCCTACAAACTTAAGAAAAACACTGTGGAAGGAAAAACGGTAGTTCGACTCAGTTTGTCTGAAGAAGTTACTTTCTTGAATAAAGGTAGTATTCAGCTCACACTAGATGGCGTTGAACCCAATTCGCATGTTATAATTGATGGAAGTAATTCAGGTGTGATCGATTATGATGTTTTGGAAATTATTCACAACTTCAAGACATTTAAAGCGCCCAGTGAAAACATCAGCGTGGAAACCATCAATGTGCCAGCTTATGTGGCAGCCGGTGGACATTAATTAATGGGAATGATGTGAAATTGATAAAGCGAGGCAACATCAATTCAGTTTGCCGTAGAAATACATGTCAAAACGTGGAATTTCGACTTCGAATGTATCGCCATTCACCAAGTTTAAAAAGGTGTAGTGACCGGTCATGAATCCAATTTCTGAAAATAAATCGCAGCCTGAGGTGTAAGAAAATGTGCTGCCCGGCTCTAAAATAGGGGTAAGGCCAACCACTCCCTGACCATCAACAATTCTTGGGGCATGCAAACTGTCGAATATTTCCCAATGCCTGCTCAATAATTGAACAGCAAAAACATTTGCGTTTTCAATGGTGATGTGGTAATTGAAAAAGAATCGCGACTGTTCAACAATAGAAATATCCTCATTCAATGTAACTTGAACACTGATTTTTATGCCAGATGATATTTTATGATGTGTGGTCATGTTTCTCCTAACGTAGCGTTTGCAAATGTATTGTATGTTTTTGAGAAAAAGAAGAATAATTTGAGGTTTAATTTAGAATGAGTTTAAATTAACTTTTATTAAACATCTTACTTTTTTGTCTGTTTTACAATCCAAACTAATGTATAAATTTGCGCCCGAATTTTAATACACAATTCACATGTCTAAGACAATATCTTTGAAAAGAGGACTGGATATCAGACTTGTTGGTGAAGCCGAAAAAATCACTTTAGATGCTCCGCGCTCGAAGTTTTATGCGGTTCGCCCAACTGACTTCCATGGATTGACTCCAAAAATGCTTGTGAAAGTTGGCGATACGGTTAAAGCCGGTTCCTCAATTTTTCAAGATAAATACAATGAGTCTGTTGAATATGCTTCACCTGTATCTGGAAAAATCCATGATATTGTGAGGGGAGATAAACGCCGTATCTTGTCTGTAGTTATCGAAGCTGCGGCATCTGATGAGTATGAAATGAAAAACGTTGCACATCCATCTTCTGCCAGCGCAGAGGAAGTGAAGCAGTGTCTTTTGGCTTCTGGATTGTGGCCTCTAATCAAACAACGTCCGTTTGATATTGTTGCCGACCCAGTTCAAACGCCTAAAGCGATTTATGTTTCCTCATTCGATTCAGCACCTTTAGCACCGGATTACGATTATGTGCTACATGGCATGCAGGCTGAATTCCAAATGGGTATCGACGTTTTGAAAAAGTTAACTGCTGGCGCGGTGCATCTGGGCATGAACGGAAAATCGAAACAAGATGAGGTTTTTGTGAATGCTCAAAACGTTACCAAAACAGCCTTTTCAGGAAAGCATCCAGCAGGCAATGTTGGCGTTCAAATTCACCATACCAATCCTATTAACAAAGGAGAATATGTGTGGGTGGTAAACGCGCAAGACCTAGCCATTATCGGACGTTATTTCTTGACAGGTAAATACGATTTAACAAAATTGGTTGCGCTCACTGGTTCTGAAGTGAAAGCTCCGAAATATTATCGCTCATTGCCTTGTGCTCAAATGAGTACATTGGTAGAAGGAAATACCAAAAATGAAGCTGATGAACGTATCATTTCGGGTAACGCACTTTGCGGTTCGCAAGAATCTATAGATACTTATCTGGGCTTCTACGACAATCAAATTACCGTGCTTCCTGAAGGCAACCAAATGAAATTCTTATTGACAGATGGTTGGTTGTCACCTGGATTGAATAAATTCTCTAATTCTAGATTGTATCCGACCTTCTTATTTCCTGGAAAAAAATACCGTTTGGACACCAATTTAAATGGTGAAGACCGCGGATTTGTGGTTACAGGCGAGTTGGAAAAAGTTTTCCCATTTGATATTTATCCAATGCATTTGGTGAAAGCTGCCATGACAGAAGACATCGATTCAATGGAGAGCCTGGGTATATACGAGGTAGCGCCTGAAGATTTTGCCCTATGCGAATTTGTTTGCACTTCAAAAATAAACATCCAAGATGAAATTCGTGCTGGTCTCGATTTGATCAAGAGGGAGTGTTTTTAATTACTGACTAAATAAATCCAAATACAGTGAAATTTTTAGAAAAACAACTCAAGAAATTAGAACCCACGTTTGCCAAAGGAGGTAAACTGGAAAAATTGCATTATGTATATGATGCCTTGGCTACTTTCGCTTTTACACCTGCCACCACAACAACTCGTGGGGCGCACATTCGCGATGGTGTTGACTTGAAAAGAACCATGTTCATCGTAGTTTTGGCACTTATTCCCGCTTTGATTTTTGGAATGTACAACACAGGTCATTGGCATTTTGTCGCTGAATCTGGCAATTGGAACTTACCGTATTGGGAACAAATGCTAGACAAGTTCTTGTACGGCGCTATCAAGGTTTTGCCCATGATCGTAGTTTCCTATGGTGTAGGTTTGGGCGTGGAATTTATCTTTTGTAATATCAAAGGTCACCCTATTCACGAAGGATTCTTGGTTTCTGGGATGTTGATTCCTTTGGTTATGCCTGTTGAAGTGCCGCTTTGGATGGTCGGTGTTGCCACTGGTTTTGCTGTTTTGATCGGTAAAGAAGTTTTTGGTGGAACAGGAATGAACATTGTAAATATCGCGCTAACTGCTCGTGCTTTCTTGTTCTTTGCATATCCAACCAAAATGTCAGGTGACACGGTGTGGATGGGCGGCAAAGAAGCAGATGGTTTCTCGGGTGCTACTTTCTTAGGCGATGCGCAATCATTGATTTCGGATTCACCAACAGTAGAAGGCGTATCGGGCATTATGGACAAGTATTCCTTTATGGACTCTTTCCTCGGTATGATTCCAGGCTCCATTGGTGAAACATCAGCCCTTGCTTGTTTGATTGGTGCTGTTTTGTTGATTGCAACTGGTGTGGGTAGTTTGAGAATCATGCTTTCATTTGCCATCGGTGGTTTGGCAACAGGATACTTGTTTAATGCCATTGGTGTAAATGCCTACATGGATATTCCAGCTTACATGCATTTGGTAGTTGGTGGATTTGCTTTTGGAGCTATTTTTATGGCAACAGACCCTGTTACCGCTGCACAAACGGCTAGTGGAAAAATCTGGTACGGTTTCTTTGGCGGTATGTTGGCAGTATTGATTCGTGTATTGAATCCTGCCTATCCCGAAGGTGTGATGCTCGCAATTTTGTTCATGAACATCATGGCTCCATTGATTGATCATTATGTTGTTCAAGCCAATATTAACCGTCGTTTGAAACGTCTTAAAGTTGCATAATTATGAAGATTAATAAAGATAATACAGGTTATATCTTCCTCTTCACCTTTCTATTGATTGGTGTGGTGGCAGTAATTCTATCTATTTTGGCTACCTCTTTGGCGCCTCAGATTACTAAAAATAATGAGACCAAAAAGCAAATGGACTTGTTGGCGTCTATCGGTGTTGAAAGTACGCGAGCCAATGCAAAGGATATGTATCAAAAATACATTGGTTCCAATCCGAGCTATGTAATCAATAGTAAGGGCGAAGTCGTTGAAGGAAAAGCTTTCGATATCGATATCAGAACACAACACAGAGACAAATCTATTACTGAGGATGCCAAAAAATATCCTTTGTTTATCGCCACTGTAGATGGACAGACTTTATACATCGTTCCCATGGTGGGCAAAGGCCTTTGGGGGCCGATTTGGGGTTATGTGTCTCTGAAAGATGATAAACGCACGATTTATGGTGTTTCTTATGACCACCTCGGTGAGACACCTGGTTTGGGTGCTGAGATCAAACAGAAATTTTTTACTGATAGATATTTGGCAGAAACAGTAGCTGATGAAGAATTGAACTTCATGCCTATTAAAATTGTTAAAGACGGCTCAGGTGCGCAACCTCAAAAAGTTGATGGTATCACTGGTGGCACAATTACATCTAAGGGTGTTGAAGAAATGGTGAATCGCACCATGGAAATTTATTTGAATTACCTTAAAACTATTTAATATGAGTGAGGTTGCAGAAAAAGTGAAAGCTCCGGCAGAGCCATTGTTTTCAAAGAAAAACAGAAAATTAGTTACAGATCCATTGTCTGACAATAACCCGATTACCATTCAGGTACTGGGTATTTGTTCTGCTTTGGCTATTACCGTACAAGTTGAACAAGCCGTTGTAATGTCTGCTGCGGTGTTCTTTGTATTGGCATTGGGTAATGTAGTAATTTCGATGTTGAGAAATTTAATCCCTGGTCGAATTCGAATCATCGTTCAACTTGTTGTAGTTGCCTCTTTGGTGATTATGGTAAACCAAGTTTTAATGGCCTATTTACCAGATGTTAGTGCCAAACTTTCGGTTTTCGTTGGTTTGATTATCACCAATTGTATCATTATGGGTCGTTTTGAGGCATTTGCGATGGGCAACAAACCTTGGCCTTCATTTATGGATGCTGTGGGTAACGCTTCAGGTTATGCCATCATTCTAATTATGGTTGCTGTTGTTCGCGAATTACTTGGCTCTGGCTCATTCTTCGGTATTCCAATTTTAGGAAGTCCAATTCCAGTTGAGGGCTATCCAAATGGAACAGGATTGTTTGACATGGGCTACATGAACAATAACTTGATGGTCTTGCCTCCAATGGCTTTGATTGTGGTGGGTATCATTATCTGGATCCAACGCAGCAGAAATAAGAACTTAATTGAATCACACTAAAATCTAAGAAAATGCAAGAAACCTTAAGTATATTTGTAAAAGGGATTTTCTCTGAGAACATGATTTTCGCCTATTTCTTAGGTATGTGTTCTTATTTGGCTGTATCGAAAACTGTGAAAACGGCAGTTGGTTTAGGAGCCGCAGTAATCTTTGTATTGGGCATCACAATTCCGATTAATTATTTGTTGGAAAATTATGTTTTGAAAGAAGGAGCTTTAGCTTGGTTAAATCCTGAATATGGGGTTGGCGGAAGTAGCACAATTAACTTGTCTTTCCTTTCTTTCATCATGTTTATCGCAGTTATTGCCTCTATTGTGCAGTTGGTCGAAATGTTGGTTGAGAAGTTTGCTCCATCGCTTTACGGTGCTTTGGGTATTTTCTTGCCACTGATTGCGGTAAACTGTGCCATTTTAGGTGGTGCTTTGTTTATGCAAGACCGTCAATATACATCCGTTGGTGATGCTACAGCATTCGGTATTGGTTCGGGTATTGGTTGGTTTTTGGCTATTGTTGCGATTGCAGCCATTCGCGAAAAAATCAAATATTCTCATGTGCCTGCTCCGCTTCGTGGTTTGGGTATCACCTTCATTATCACTGGTTTGATGGGAATGGCGTTTATGAGTTTTATGGGTATTGAATATTAATAGATAACGACGAATAAAATGATTTTATCAACAGGTTTAACAGTTACTACAACGCTTATCGTCTTTTTGGCTGTCGTGTTGTTATTGGTGAGCATTTTGCTCTTTGCTAAGGCAAAATTATCGCCATCAGGGAAAATCAAAATCACAATCAACCACGATACCGTTTTGGAAGTTGATGGTGGTGGTACATTACTGAGCACGTTGGGAAGTAATGGTATTTTCTTGCCTTCTGCTTGTGGAGGTGGTGGCACTTGTGTACAGTGTACTTGCCAAGTTTTATCTGGTGGAGGGAATATCTTACCCACAGAAGCGCCACACTTCTCGCGTAAGCAAATTGCTGATAACTACCGTTTGGGTTGCCAAGTTAAAGTGAAAGAGGACATGGAAATCCATATTCATGAAGAAATTTTGGGGATTAAGGAATGGGAAGCAGAAGTTGTTTCTAACTACAGCGTGGCTTCTTTTATCAAAGAATTTATCGTTCAGATTCCAGAAGACATGGATTATAAAGCGGGTGGTTACATCCAAATTCGTATTCCAAAATGTGATATTCCTTATTCTTCAATCGATATCACAGCGCATCCTGAAGAGCATCCAGGTGAACCAGAAAAGTTCAAAAAAGAATGGGACACTTTCAATTTGTGGCCTTTGGTTATGAAAAACGATGATGATGTAGTTCGTGCATATTCAATGGCTTCTTATCCTGCAGAAGGTAGAAGAATTATGTTGAATGTTCGTATTGCCACGCCACCTTGGGATAGAGCTCGAAATGCTTGGATGAACGTAAACCCAGGAGTTGCATCATCTTATATTTTTGCTTTGAAACCAGGCGATAAAGCTATGATTTCCGGACCTTATGGTGAATTCTTCATCAATCCATCTGATGCAGAAATGTTATACATCGGTGGTGGTGCAGGTATGGCGCCTATGCGTTCACACTTGTATGAATTGTTTCGCACCTTGAAAACTGGTCGTAAAGTAACGTATTGGTATGGTGGTCGTTCGAAACGAGAATTGTTTTACATAGAGCATTTCCGTGCTTTGGAGCGTGATTTCCCAAATTTCAAATTTTACATCGCACTTTCTGAGCCTATGCCAGAAGATAATTGGCAGGTAAAAGCAGATCTTGATGCTCCTGGAGATGGTTTCGTTGGATTCATCCACCAAGTAGTGATTGACCAATATTTGAGCAAACACGAAGCACCAGAAGATATCGAATTCTATTTCTGTGGTCCTCCAATGATGAACAATGCGGTTACTAAAATGTGTTCCGACTGGGGTGTTCCAGATGAAAACGTTAGATTTGACGACTTTGGTGGATAGTTTTATTGTCCGACTAAATCGTTTTTAAATACTAAAAAGCTTCTCGAATGAGAGGCTTTTTTTGTGTTAAAGCATTTTCAAAGTGCTGCTTAGAATTTATTTGTTCCTATAGAATATTAAAAAATATGGCTGCTTGTATGGGCTTGTTGCGCAGCTTTTTCAATGGAGCGCTAGCCAATCGCCAATGGCTAACAGCCAAAAGCTAAAAACATCCTTGTTAACGACTTGTTAAAGAAATTCTTCCATCGGAATACCGTTCTATTTTTGCTTCGAAATAAAACTAAACCCCATGACTAAGAACACGATTTTTTCCTTGATTTTTACGCTTGTAAGCGCTTTTAGCTTTGCACAAGAGATTGCTGTAAACAAAGAAATTCACGATTACGGTATGGTTGAATATGCTGGAAATGGAATTTGTGAGTTTATCGTAACCAATACTGGAACAGAGCCTTTGGTTATCACAAGCGCCAAAGCATCTTGTGGTTGCACTGTGCCAAGCTACCCGAAAGAGCCAATTGCTCCCGGTGCTTCAGCTGTTATTACAGTGAAATACGATACCAAAAGACCAGGCAGCATCAATAAAAGCATTAAAATTACTTCAAACGCGGTGAATGCCTCTGAAAAAGTGATTTACATCAAAGGACAAGTACAACAACAACCAGTTGATCCGAATCAAACAGGTAGCAATGGTAACCCAAACAACGGTGGTCAGCCAACTACACCTGCTGGTTCAGCTACAGGTGCGGCATTGCCAGGTCGCGGTTAAGAATTTTACCCAGAAATATTGCTAAGGCTGTCTGATTCAGGCAGCCTTTTTTTGTGCCTTAGTTTGACAGTAAGTTTCTGCGTTAAAACTCGTCTTATTCCTCAAACATATCTTCTTCACTAATTGCAGGACGGATAATTTTGTTGATTTCTTCCTCCGTTTTGCTGAGTTTTTCGCGACAGAAATCGACCAGACTTTTGGCTTCACTCACCTTACTTGCCAAATCATCGATTTTAATATCCCTATTTTCAAGGTCTTTTACGATGTTTTGTAATTGCGCGAGTGCAGTTTCGTACGTTAAATCTTTATTCTTGCTCATGTTGATTCGGTTTTATTTCTTCAATAATACTGGTAATGATGTGTTTATAACTCAAAGTGGTCATTTTTTCACCAACTGCAATTTGGTCGAAATGCAAGACATCTGTGTTGTTGATGCTGCTCAAAGTATAGCCTTTTTTTAGAAGTTGCATCGGATTCAAAACATCCAAAAGTGTATCCAATTGCTGAATTTCGAGTTTTTCTTGTTGTATTTTGTAGCCAACAGATGTGTTGATACGTTCCAAAAGCGCCGGCAAGATTACTTTATTTTCTAATTCAATTTTCGATACGATTTGGTTATGAATTTGCGCCAACAACATTTCTAAATCTTGAAATTTGCTAATCACATTAAAATGTACAATGCGGTGCAAATGCTGCGTCAAATCTTCAAGCTCATATTTCTGTGTTTGCAGCAGTTCTTTGCTCCAAAATCCCAATCTTTTTTGCAAATCATAAAATTCTAAGTGATGGCTCTGCAGCAATATCAATGACTTTTGTAGAATTTGATCGAAATTGGTGCGCAATTCACTCAAAAAACTGCTCACCTGAATATAAAAATGTTTGCCTGCTGCGGTAGGTGTGATACAATCCAATCGACTGACATGCGCAGCAACCACATCATCCGTTTCATGACCAATGCCTGTAATAATGGGAATTGGGCAGAGGCAAATGGCTTTACACAAATCATAATCGTTGAAAACATTCAAATCTGTTTTGCTTCCTCCACCACGAATAATCACCAAAGCATCCACATCATATTGTTGGGCTTCAAGGATTTGCTTAATCAGTGCGTGCTTGGCTTCGTTGCCCTGAACAGACGATGGAAAAACTTTGACTTTGAAATTGGTGTATAAAGCATTTTCAAAAAGTTCGTTCATAAAATCGCGATAACCCGAAGTTTCTGGCGAGGAAATCAACGCAATTTTTCGACTGATTTGTTTGATTGTTAGCTTTTTTTGAAGACCAAACAAGCCCTCTGACTTTAATTTTTCAATCGTCATTTGCTTTTGACGCTCCATTTCACCGTAAGAATAGCTCGGATCGATTTCTAAAATATTCAATTTCAATCCGAAAATCTTGTGGTAGTCAATGCGGACCAAAAAAAGCACTTTGTTGCCCACTTGCATCACGTCTTCGATGGACGAACCGTATTGTTGCACGGCTTTTTGTCGATTGGTGTACCAAAAATGAGCGTTGAACTGTGAAAGCAACTGTCCGTCGGTGCTATCCGCCAATTCCAAATATAAATGTCCGCCTTTGTTGTTGAATTTGGTGATTTCTGCGGCTACCCAATATGCGCTTGCCCCGAAATTCTTCATGATGAACTGCTCCAACGACGTGGTCAGCTGCGTAAGCGTGTATATTTTCCGTTCATCATTCATGCCACAAAAATAATCAAATTATGACAGGTTTTTAATCATTTGTCATTTTAGCCCTTATCTTCTTATCTTTGCCAAAATTTCAATTTATGTTGTTGCTCAACGGTAAAAAAACCGCAGAAGAAATTAAGCTAGAACTTGCAGAAAAAGTTGCAAAACGAAAAGCGAATGAACAAAAAATACCTCATCTGGCTGCTGTTTTGGTTGGAAACGACGGCGGTTCACTGACCTATGTTGGCGCCAAAGTTAAGGCCTGCGAAGAAATTGGCTACCAAAGCACGCTCTTGCGTTATGATGATCATATTTCGGAAGATGAATTGCTTCAAGTGGTACAAGATTTAAACAACAACCCCGAAATTGATGGATTTATCGTGCAGCTTCCCTTGCCCAAACACATTGATGAATTGAAAATTACGCGGGCCATCGACCCACTAAAAGATGTGGATGGTTTTCATCCGATAAACCTTGGGAATATGGTGCTCGGTTTGCCCGGATTTTTGCCTGCCACTCCTGCTGGAATTATGGAATTGTTGAAACGAAATAACATCGAAACCGCTGGTAAACATTGTGTTATTGTGGGTAGAAGTAATATCGTTGGAACACCACTGAGCATCATGTTGAGCAGAAATACGAATCCTGGCAATTGTACGGTTACTTTGGCACATTCTCGAACCAAAAATTTGGATGAACTATGTGCTTCAGCCGATATTTTAATTGCCGCTTTGGGTAAACCTGGTTTCATTACTAAAGACATGGTGAAGCCCGGTGCAGTTGTAATTGATGTGGGTACAACGCGCATTGATGACCCATCTCGTGAACGCGGCTGGCGACTTTGTGGAGACGTAAATTTTGATGATGTTTCTCCTCTAGCTTCTGCCATGACTCCTGTGCCCGGTGGCGTAGGTCCTATGACCATTGTTTCTTTGATGATGAATACTTTCCGAGCGCTGGAGCTGAATGGGAAATAGAGAAAAATATGCCCAATTGCCTGTGCTGAAGTTCCTAGGAGCTTTGTTTTTGGTGCTTGTAGGTTTTCCGTCCTTTGCCCAATTCGATTTTGTGAATCGCAAAAGCTTCACACCGCAAATTGACACTTTATTCTTTGAACACCGCAGCGGAACCCGACATATAGATTCCATGGATGTGGCGTATTACGGTCAATTTCCGAGTTATTTTAACAATGGTAGGGGAGTCTTACCATATTTTCAGACTTTGAATAATTTCGGAACCTATCGCTACTTTTTTGTTGATGAACGTCCTCTTTATCGCGCCAATTATCACTACACAGTTTTGCCATATGCGGGGTTTTATTATTCATTTGGAGGTGGTGGCGAGCAGCTTTTGGACTTGCGTTATGCACAAAATGTAGGCAAGCATTTTAACCTTTCTTTTCGTTTGCATCGGGCTGTCAGCGATCGACCCAGTGCGGGGTTTTTGATGCGCCGTTCAGAGGTTTTGAGCAATGATGTTTCCCTGAACTTGCACTACCACAAAGGCAAAGTCAATTCGTTTTTGGAAGCCTATTTTGGTTATGATAATTATCTCGAAAATTTTGGTTTAGACAGTTTAAACTTGCTCAATAACAATGCTTTGTTAATTCAAGTTCCCGCAAATCGCGCAAATGCTTCTGTAAGAACTCGCCGTGCTCAGGTTTCTTGGCGAACCGAATATGCGCTGGTCGAGGATTCTATAAAATCTTTGAAATACGTCCTTCAACCCAGTTTTCATACGTTTCAGCGCCGTTTTCAGGATTCTTTGATTGGATCACAAGGATACGATTTATGGTTAATCGACTCCATGAGAACTCGCGATTCGTGGGAGGAGCCACATCTGCTTTTGGAAAACGGCTTGCATTTCAAGGCCTTAGGCCTGCAAATTTATGGCGGATTTGTACTCGATTTTTTCCAGTATTACAATTTTGGGAAACGTGCCGAACGCTTGGATGGTTATTTGGTGGGCGCACTGAAATTCAATAAGAAAGGACTTGATTTGGATGCCAAGATGCGCTATTTTTTTTTGGGAACACCCGGTGAATTCCAGAATTTTGCGAAAATCAACTACAACATCACAGAGAAGTTAAAGGTGGGCGGGAACATGCTTTTTGACCGCACTTTTCCCGAATTTTTTCAACTCTTGTACAGCGGAAATGCTTTGGAATACGATTATTTAAACCAATCCATCAATCCCACCACGCGCTTCAAAATCGAGGGGCAAATCGGCTACGGCAAGAAACAGAAAATTCAGGCAGGTGTGGCGTATATGAATGTCACGAATCTCTATTATTGGCAAAATGCCGCTTGGAATTTTAACGGACAGCAACAGTTTCTTTCGCCCAATCTGTTGTGGAATGTGCAATGGAAAAAGCTGGTTTGGCAGGGCACAGCACGGTATTTTACGGGAGAAAAACAACTTTTAGGTGCTCCCGATTACCATTTAAATACCCGCATTTTCCTTGATGGCGCTTTGTTCAAGGCCCAACGTTTGAAAGTAGCCACGGGTGTCGATTTCCACTATTTCGATGGTTACCAAGTTTTCGCCTATCAACCTGAATTGGGTGTATTTGCTCAAAACAGCGCCAGTCCCTTATTGCCATCGACTAATATGTTGCTCAACGCTTTTGTGAATTTGCAAATGGACCGTTTTCGCTTTTTTGTTTCTGTGAATCGCATCAACACGCTATTCGAAACCCGAACATCGATGGTGGAAGGCATTGCTTTTCGTCCATTTTTTATCCGAATGGGTCTGAGCTGGGATTTTGTGAATTGAGTTTCGAATAATTATCTGATAAGTAAGATTTTTTCGCGTTAGGGATAGCAGCGGAAATCCTTTTATTTTTCGTCTGTTAAGCGAAAAAATAAAAGATTGCAGCGAATAGCCCGACCCGCGACCCATAGAAGCGGGGAACGCCCAAAAATCAATCTTTGTCCGTTAAACTTTGTCAGAGTGCTGAGTGGGGGTGTTGATTTTCAGAATGGAAAATGAATTTCAGCTTACTTTTCGGAATATTGCAAACCAACAGCCTACTCATTATCCACATATCTTCCTTTTACCTCCACAGTTTCCTCTCTAGGTACGAGCAAGAGCAATACAAACCCAATCACAAAAAATGCTGCAATCGACACCACCGACATCCGGATGTTGCCTGTGAGTTGATACATCAGTCCGTAGAAAAGTGTGCCGAGTACGATGCCCAATTTTTCTGTTACGTCGTAGAAGGAGAAATAGGAGGCAGTATCTGTTGTTTCGGGTAGGAATTTGGAATAGGTCGAGCGCGCCATGGCTTGAACGCCACCCATTACCAAACCAACGGAGCAAGCCAAAATATAAAATTGGTAGGGCAGGGTGATGAAATAAGCATAGATGCAAATCAAAATCCAGCCAACCACCACGATGCGCAGGGTTTTTAGATTCCCAATTTTTGTGGAAACAAAGGACATCAAATATGCTCCAGCTGCTCCCAACAACTGAATCAACAGAATAGCGATGATTAAACCTGAATCGGCTGCATCTGTTGGCCACACAATGGCTTTTTTGGCAAAATAAACCGCCATCAGCATCACGGTTTGCACGCCTGTGTTGAAAAAGAAAAACGAGCGCAAATATTTTTTGAGTCGAACGGTTTTTGAAAATTCTTTAAAGACCAACTTCAATTCTGCAAACCCTTTGAAGAGGATTTTTCTATCCACAAAACCTTTGCTTTTTGAGCCTGGCAGCACCCTGAAAGTGATTTGTGCAAAACCCATCCACCAAATACCGACAAGAATGAAAGAATATTTGGTGTAAGATTTATCAATGCCCATAATCATAGCGAGGCAGATAATCAATAGAATCATGCTTCCAAAATAGCCCATGGAATAGCCGCGCGCTGAGATTCTATCGTGATCGTCGGGCTCAGCAATTTCAGGCAAATAGGCGTTGTAAAACACAAAACTGCTCCAGAAACCAATGCTGGCAAAGAAAATGGAGAGCATCCCCAATTCCATGTTGTTTGGGTCGAACCAATACAAGGAAATACAAGCCAAAGCGCCCAAATAACAGAAGAATTGCATGAAGCGCTTTTTGGAGCCTGAATAATCGGCAACTCCTGAAAGAATGGGCGACAATAGGCTAATGAAGAGAAATGATGCAGAAAATACATAAGCGATTAAGGTGTCGGCATCTATTTTAAAAGATAAGAAATCGACCAAAACAGGCATCCCTTCTTGCCAATTCAAATTTGGGTTTTGCTCCAAATAATTCGCTTTGGTGATGTTGGAATAAAAAATTGGAAAAATCGCTGAGGAAATCACCAAGTTGTACACGCTGTTGGCCCAATCGTAAAAAATCCATCCGCGGATTACTTTGCTATTTCCCTTCATTTATTTTGATTTAATCTTGACAAAGGTGGAAAAAAAATCATAGCCAAGGATTTCTATGCGCTTTGGATAAATGGTTTTTTTCAACAAATCCTACAATCTCAATTTGAGTATGAAAAAATATTGTAAATTCACAGTCCAAATAAATAAACTATGGCGAGTAGAAGAATAATGAAGAAGAAGTTGAACCAAATGGTCAACGAATTGGTGGAGGAGGCTTTCTCAACGCAATTGGAAAACAGTGCTTTAACAGAGCAGAGTGACGCCTTGATTAATAAGATTGTTGAGTTTCACGAAGAGATGTTGGGTCGGTTGTATGCTGCTCAAGGTAAAAAGGACTTATCTGGTTTCGGTGCTGAAATGGAAGAACGAGGTTACAATCTCTTTCAGGATGTTATGAATTTACATGTTTAATTTAATCTAAAGCTTATGTTTGAATTTTTATCTGGCGCCGATCCAACCATAAAAATGTTTTGGTATGTGGCCTTACCAGCATCATTGATTTTTGTCATCCAATTGGTTCTAACTTTAGTAGGAGGAGATGCTTCAGATGGTGTAGATGCCGATTTCAATGGAGACATTGACGCCGATGGTCCTTTTCAATTGCTTTCGTTCCGCAACTTGATTAACTTTTTGTTGGGATTTGGTTGGGGTGGAATTTCATTCTCCGGAATGATAAGTAACAGCGGTTGGCTGATTTTTGTTGCTGTGCTAACAGGGGTGTTCTTTTTGGTACTCTTTCTGTTTATCATGCGTCAATTGATGAAGTTTCAAGAGGACAACACTGTTAAAATCACCGATTCCATTAATAAAACGGGTTCTGTTTACCTCACCATTCCTGCGAATCGTTCTGGCTATGGTAAAATCCAAATTTCTATCGGGGGATCACAAAAGGAATTTGAGGCTGTTACTGATGGCGATGCTTTGCCATCTGGTTCGGCTATTCGAGTGGTGGATACGCTCAGCGAAAATCTTTGTTTAGTTACTAAGCTTTAATATCAATAAATACAATTTCAATATGAATTTATCATCTCACTTTTTAATGCAAATTGAGTCGTTCGCCAATCCAGGAACACTCATTATTGTAATAGTTGCGGTTATAGTATCTGTGTTTTTAGTTTTAGCATCGCGCTACAAACGATGTCCATCGGATAAGATTTTGGTGGTTTATGGTCGCACGGGTGGCACATCTGCGCGTTGTGTTCACGGCGGTGGCGCTTTTATCTGGCCGGTTATTCAAGACTATGCGTATTTGGATTTGAAACCTATTTCCATTGAAGCGAATTTGACAAATGCACTTTCTCGCCAAAATATCCGTGTGGATGTTCCTTGTCGATTTACAATAGCCATTTCTACAGACCAAGACACCATGGGTTCGGCTGCCGAGCGTTTGTTGGGATTGAAACCAGACCAGATTCAAGAATTGTCGAAAGATATTCTATTCGGACAGTTGCGTTTGGTGATTGCTACGATGACCATCGAAGAAATCAACTCCGACCGCGACAAATTCCTAGACAACATTTCGAAAAACGTGGATACGGAATTGAAAAAAATCGGTTTGAAATTGATCAACGTAAACGTTACGGATATCAAGGACGAATCGGGCTACATCGAGGCTTTGGGTAAAGAAGCCGCTGCCAAAGCTATCAATGAGGCAATTGTGAGTGTGGCCGAACAAGAAAAAATGGGGGCAACAGGTAAGGCGATTGCTGACAGAGAAAAAGATGTTCAAATTGCAGAGACCAATCGCGATCGTGACGTTCAAATTGCAAATACAGAAAAAGACCGTGAGGTAAGCATTGCTGGTGCAGTGAGAGATGAGCAAATCGGTAAGGCTGAGGCAGATAGAGATAGTCGTGTGAAGATTTCTGAAGCGAATGCGATTGCTGTGCAAGGTGAAAACTTAGCGAAAATTCAAGTAGCCGATTCGGAAGCCAAGCGTCGTGAGCGTGAAGCTGAGGCTTTGAGAATTGCTATTGCCGCGGAAAAAGTACAACAAGCGAGAGCTTTGGAAGAGGCCTATAAAGCAGAGCAAGAGGCGGAAAAGCAACGTGCTGAAAGAGAGCGTGCTACACAAAATGCAAACATTGTTGTACCCGCTGAAATCGCCAAGCAACGCGCCATTATTGATGCGCAAGCCGAAGCAGAAAAAACAAGAGAACAAGCCAAAGGTGAAGCCGATGCGATTTTCGCCAAAATGGATGCCGAGGCCCGTGGTTTGTATGAAATTTTGACCAAACAAGCAGAAGGTTACCGCCAAGTGGTAGCTGCTGCAGCGGGCGATCCTAACAAAGCATTCCAGTTGTTGCTTATCGAGAAATTACCAGAATTGGTGAGAACACAAGTGGAGGCAGTTAAAAACATCAAAATTGATAAAGTTACTGTTTGGGATGGTGGAAACAATGGCGACAACGGCAACACATCAACAGCCAATTTTGTGGCGGGTTTGATGAAATCTGTACCACCTTTGAATGATTTGTTCAACATGGCGGGCTTGAATTTGCCGACCTATTTGGCGAATCAACCAACAGCTGACAACAAGGATTTTAAAACGGCCTCAAATCAGCCAAATCAAAACAAGAAAAACAATCCACCGAAAAGCGATGAGGGAACTCCTGATGCGGAAGTGGTAGAATAGAACCCAACACTTGAATTTATATGAAGTCTGTCTTTAAAAAGGGCAGACTTTTTTTATGTCCATAAAACAGGGTTTTTCCTGTTGTTTAGGTTTTTTGAATGCCCCAACTTTGCAGCGGATTACACGGAAAAAAATAAAAACTGCTATTACACACCAATTGAGCCGATTACACTCCTTAATGAAGCACCTCCACGAGTGCTGGTTTTTCTATCGCTTTTTAAGTCGCAAAGCGTTAACCGAATTTTGACGCCAATTAATGTGCGGTTTCTAAAAAACGCTTTAAAATTACTTTCCCCCACGGTGTCAGAATAGACTCAGGATGAAACTGAACACCGAAGCACTTGTTTTCGAGAGATTCCACAGCCATCACAATGCCCTCTTGAGAACGTGCCGTAATTTTTAGCGCGTCACCTGAAATGTCCAAGGCCCAAGAGTGATACAAACCTACTTCAAAAGTATCAGGAACTTCTTGAAACAGCACGTTTGGTTGTATTTGTTTGCAGTTCATCTGAATCCCGTGACGTACATGCTCCAAGTTGTATAAGCGCTCACCAAAATGTAATCCCAAGGCTTGCATGCCCAAACAAACACCTAAAATAGGCACCTTTCCCAAGGCTTTGTCGATTAAGTCCATCATGCAACCGGCATCATTTGGCAAACCGGGTCCGGGCGAAAGCACAATGTGCGAGTACTTCCCAAAATCATTGGGGTTGAACTGGTCGTTGCGAACAACTTCAACGTCATAGCCCAAATCGCTGATGTAATCGTACAAATTGTAGGTAAAGGAATCGAAATTGTCTAAAAGGAATACGGCCATGGTGCATTTGGATGTGGCGCAAAATTAAGAAAACTTACGCCGTGCGGGTAATTCTATCATAATTCCTTATTTTTGCAGCCTATTCCCAGAAAAATGCGAGAAATTTTCAGTATTCCCGGTGCACCCAAACCTATTGGACCTTATAGTCAAGCCGTAAAGGTCAATGGTACCTTATATGTCAGTGGACAAATTCCGATCAATCCGCAAACGGGCGATTTGGTTTTGGACAGCATTGAAAACGCTACACACCGCGTAATGCAAAACATCCAAGCCTTGGTTGAAGAAGCTGGGATGCAGATGAAAGATGTGGTGAAAATGAGCATATTTATCAAAGATATGGGACAATTTTCGCAAATCAACAGCGTTTATGCACAGTACTTCACGGGCGATTTTCCTGCGCGAGAAACGGTTCAAGTAGCCGATTTACCTATGGGTGTTCCGATTGAAATTTCCTGTTTAGCCATAGAAAATAATTGATAATGAAGAGCTTATTCTATTTTTTGCTTTCGATAATGCTTTTGTCTGGTTGTGGCAGATTGGGCACTTTTAATGTTGATCATTCGATTGAGGTGGTCATTCCATCGCAGTTTGGCATCAATTTACCTTTCAATGTCAATTCACCTGAAATTGAGACCAATGCCGAAGCCACTTTCGAGTCGGAAGGCACCAGCACAAAAAGAATTAGCAGTACCCAACTTTCTGAATTAAAACTCACCGTAGTCAATCCTTCCAATGCCGATTTTGATTTTCTGAATGAAATTGAAGTTTATATAAAAGCACCTGGCTTGGATGAAAAGCGTGTGGCATTTAAACAGAATATTCCTGAAACTGGCTTGAAATCAATTGTTTGTGAAATCGATGAAGTGAATTTAAAAGACTACATCTCCAAAGAAAATTTCAGTCTGCGCGTCCGAACCATTACAGATCAAGTTGTTTTTCAAGACATTCAAGTTCGCATCGATCAAAATTATAAAGTTCGCGCCAAAATCAGAAAGTGAAGCCAGAGTTATCCGTCATCATTGTCAATTACAACGTTGCCTATTTTTTAGAGCAATGTTTAAACTCTTGCCTCAAAGCTGCTGAACATGCGCGCGTTGAAATCATCGTAATCGACAACAATTCCGTTGATGGTTCCGATGACATGATGCGTGAAAAATTCCCGGAAATCCCCTATGTTTTCAACAAAGAGAATCTTGGTTTTTCAAAGGCGAATAACCAAGGTATGAAGATGGCTCAGGGCGAGTATGTCTTGCTCTTGAACCCAGATACGGTGGTCGAGGAAATGACTTTTAGGCTTACAATCGATTTCATGAATGCACATCCCGAGTCTGGGGGATTGGGCGTTCGCATGTTGGATGGTCGCGGGAAATTTTTGCCTGAATCAAAACGCAGATTACCAACGCCCGATGTGGCATTTTATAAAATTTTTGGTCTAGCTACATTGTTTCCAAAATCGCGCACCTTTGGCAAATACCACTTGGGCTATCTCAGTGAATTTGAAACCCACGAGATTGAAATTTTGAGTGGTGCTTTCATGATGATGCGCAAAAGTGTTTTGGATGAAATTGGTCTGCTCGATGAAGCTTTTTTCATGTATGGTGAAGATATCGATTTGTCCTATCGCATTGTTCAGGCGGGTTATAAGAACTATTATTTCCCCGACACTCGAATCATTCACTACAAAGGCGAGAGCACCAAAAAAAGCAGTGTCAATTATGTATTTGTGTTCTACCGCGCCATGATTATTTTCGCCAACAAACATTTTTCTCAAAACAACGCAAAGCTTTTCTCGTTCTTGATTAATTCTGCGGTTTATTTTAGAGCAGGTCTTGCCATTGCGCGTCGTTTGGTTTCGAAATCGGCTTTGGGCTTGCTGGATTTTGCGGCTTCACTCATCTTGTTGTTTGTTCTTAGCAATTTTTTCAAAGAAAACGACAAAGTGTTTCCTGTTGAAATATTGCGTTTCGCATTGCCAAGTTACACTTTGATTTGGCTCGTTTCGTTCTTTTTTTCGGGCGCATATGACCGACCTGTTTCTTGGATTAGACTTTTGAGAGGAGGATTTATCGGCACCATTACCATTTTAGCGCTCTATGCCTTATTGCCCAAAGAATGGCAGTTTTCGCGTTTGTTCATTTTAATTGGCGCCTTTTTGGTGCTTGGGTATTTTATCATCTCTCGTGTTCTTTTACATTGGCTAATACCAAATGGCAAGTTTCTCAATGTGAAAACAGATAAAATTAAGGTCATCGTTGGTTCACCAGGAGAATGCGTTCGGGTAGCTCAGGTACTGAAAAGCATGGAACTCACGGCGTCTAAAATGAAATTTGTATCGTCGGGCAATGAAAAATCCACAGATGCCATTGGTTCTATTTCCCAACTCAGCGAAATCGTAGAGATACACAAAGTGGATGAAGTGATTTTTTGCGCCAAAGATACTTCAGCACAAGAAATAATTGCTTGGATGTCAACAATCAGTAAACCCAATTTGGCATTCAAAATAGCACAACCTGAAAGCTCATTTATTATCGGAAGCAATTCAATTGATCATCCGGGAGAATTGTATTTGATGAATATAAATGCCATCAGCGAAGCCCGCCATCAAAGAGCAAAACGGACTTTCGATGTGTTAACTGCTCTGTTTTTTATTCTGTTTTTTCCACTGAGTATTTTCCTGTTCATTCGAATAAAACTAAGCTTTATCGCTGTGTTTAAGGTTTTATTTGGCAAAGCAACATGGGTAGGTTACGCTGGTCAAGCAACAGGGTCGAAAGTGTTGCCTAACATTAGGAAAGGTGTTTTTAGCGCTGCCAATCAATTTGATAATGCATCGAATCTGTCAGAAAGTGAATTGCAAAAAATCAACCTGATTTATGCCAAGGATTACAAATGGCAGGTCGATATGCTTATTCTTTTCAGAAAACTATTTGGAGGCAATTAATTTCCATAAATTTTAGCGTCCTTATATTCATCGTAATCATCCTATTCAACATAAAAAACGTATCTTTGCGCCTCGAAATAGAAATTTTATGGCACAGATAGAAATTCGTTTACCCAAAATGGGGGAGAGTGTTACCGAAGCAGTAATCACGAATTGGTTGAAGGAAGTGGGCGATACCGTAGAAATGGACGAGCCCCTAGTTGAAGTAGCTACAGACAAGGTGGATAATGAATTACCGTCTGAAGCAGCTGGTGTTTTGGTGAAACGACTTTTTGAAAAGGACGATACAGTTCAAGTTGGTGAAGTTATTGCTATCATTTCTACTGATGGAGGTGCTGCAGAACCAGTTTCAACACCAGAACCTGCTGCTGTGGCTGATGTCATTTCAAGTGTTGCTGTAGCTCAAAGTATGGTTACAAACAACGAAGCTAGTAGAATAGGCACATCATCTTCATCCAGATTCTATTCTCCGCTAGTGAAAAGTATTGCTGCCCAAGAAAATATTACTTTGCAAGAATTAGAAGCAATTTCTGGTACGGGTGCCGAAGGCAGAGTGACCAAAAAAGATATTTTGAATTTTATTGAAAACCGCACAGCTGCACCATTTGTTGCCCAAGCTACTGCGCCAGCTAGCACTGCTGGTGTTGTTACATCTTCTTCAAATGGTGTTGTTGCTGCTGCTCCTGCAAAACCAGCGGTGAAGAGCAATATTGTTATCAATCCGCAAGATGAAATCATCGAAATGGATCGCATGCGCCGTTTGATTGCTGACAACATGGTGATGTCGAAGCAAGTTTCTCCTCACGTTACTTCATACGTTGAGGCCGATGTAACGAATATTGTGAATTGGAGAAATCGCGTAAAAAATTCTTTCGAGAAAAGAGAAAACGAAAAAATCACCTTCACACCTATATTTATTGATGCCATTGTGAAGGCCATCAAGGATTTCCCAATGATTAATATTTCTGTGGATGGTACAAATATCATCAAACGCGGAAATATTAACATTGGTATGGCAGCTGCTTTGCCAAATGGAAACTTAATTGTTCCTGTAATTCACAATGCAGACCGTTTAAACTTATTGGGATTGACCAAAGCTGTAAATGACTTGGCCAATCGCGCAAGAAATAACCAATTGAAATCAGATGAAATTAGTGGAGGCACATACACCATCACCAACGTTGGTTCTTTTGGAAATGTAATGGGCACGCCGATTATTCCACAGCCACAAGTAGCAATCATGGCAGTTGGAGCAATTAGAAAAATGCCTGCGGTAATCGAAACTCCCGATGGAGATTTCATTGGAATCCGCCATAAAATGTTCTTATCCCATGCCTATGACCACCGTGTTGTAGATGGCTCTTTGGGGGGACAATTTGTGCGCAGAGTAGCTGATTATCTTGAGAATTTTGATCCTAAGACAGAAATATAATATTGTTTTATTGATTTTATATGACATTCTTATTTGTTTTTTTCTATTTTTGACACCTAAAACATTAATTATGAAGTTTCTTTACACTATTATTTTGTTGCTAAGTGCGCAAATTTTAATCGGCCAGATGTCGTCAGAGCGCTTACAACAACTCATTGAAACCGGTTATAAAAAAGAATTGTTGAAAACGAGCACAGATTTTCTGATTCAAGGAAATTTTTACCAAGCCTCCTTGATTACAGAAAAGTTGTTGAAAATGGAGCCAGACAACTCCAATTTTAATTATAGAATGGGACGTGCTATGATGGGGCTTTCGAGTGACCCATCGTTATCTTTGCCTTACCTTATCAAAGGTGCATCAGCAACTAGAAAAAATTATGATGCTCAGAGTCCAAATGAGAAATCAGCACCTTATGATGTTTATTATTTTCTTGGTAAATGCTACCATTTGAATGGTGACCTAAATAAGGCAGAGGAGTTTTACCAAATGTTTTTATCTACAGAAAAAGATAAAAAAAGCGTACTTCGCCCTTTTGCCAACCTTGGTTTAGAACAAGTTGCCAACGCCAGAAAAGAAATTGCTGCTGCTAAAAACTATATAATCAAAAACATTGGAGGCACTCTTAATGGTGCTTCACCAGATTATTCTTCAGTTGTTGCTTTAGATGGCACCTCTTTGTATTTCACTTCTCGTCGTTTGTGGTCGAATGGAGGAAATGCCCAGAAAAAAGATCTTTACTTGAATTTGCATTGGGAAGACATTTACGTTTCATACAATGACAACGGCGCATGGGGTACTCCTCAAATTTTGGATTTCTGTACACCAGATAATAATCAAGCTTCAGTAAGTATTTCAAAAGATGAGAGACAAGTTTATACCTACAACGATAATAGTGGAAATGGTGATATTTATGTGTCTAATTTCATCAAAGGTGAGTTTAAGTCACTTGAGAGATTATCCATAGCTAGAATTAATACAGCAGCATGGGAACCACATTTTGTTATTTCACCTGATGGTAATACAATTTTCTTTGTGTCGGATAGAGCAGGTGGATTTGGTGGTCGCGATATTTGGAGAATAGAAAAAAATTCTAATGGTGAATGGAGCATAGATCCTATTAATATGGGTTCCGATATAAATAGTGCTTTTGATGAAGATTCCCCATTCATATCTTTAGACGGACAAACTTTATATTACTCAACCAATGGTCCGAAGTCAATTGGTGGTTTTGATATCATGAAATCTTCAAGAAATACAGATGGTTCGTGGACTGCACCAGTAAATATGGGTTACCCTTTGAATTCAACAGGTGATGACATATTCTTTACGACTGTTGCTAGTGGTCAGATCGGTTATTTTACTTCATTCAGAAAAGGTGGCTTTGGTGATAAAGACATCTATGAAGTTGAATTGACAGATGAGAAAGTAGAACAAGTGGCTTTGTTGAGAGGGGTTGTTAAAAATGCGGACAACAGCCCAATACCAGCAGATATAAACGCACGTTTGATTTGCAAGAACTGTGAAGGTACTAGTGATGTTGAATTGTTGCCTCGCTTGAGAGATGGTGTTTTGATAGCTCCTCTCGAAAAATGTAAGGATTACGAAATAGTGTATTATGACCGTACCACTGAAATTCATAGAGAATCGTTCTCAACCACTTGTACTCCTGAATTTCAGCAGATCGACAAAGTTCATGTTCTTGGAGGAACACCAGTTGTTGCTGGTGAATACAGTATTGTAGGAATTGTTGTTGATGATAATACGGGCAAACCAATTCCAAATGCATTAGTTAAAATGACAATCTTGAGCGGTCAAACTACTGATAAGACCTATACCACTGATGCAAATGGTAAGTTCACCGCAAATATATTGGATGGTTATTCTTTTGGTACTGAAGTAAATATTTCCTTTAAAGTTGAAAAAGAGGGATATTTGGTTCAGAATTATGATAAATCGTTTAAGTTGAGTGGTGAAAACGAATTGAATTTAAGCTTCCGTCTTGTTGCAGGTGGCGTAATCAACACAGCGGCCGAGTTGAAGCCAATTTATTATGATTTGGATAAAGCTAACATTCGTGATGATGCAGCTGTTGAATTAGACAAAGTAGTAAAACTGATGAATGAGAACCCAAATTTGGTTATTGAAATTGGTTCTCACACAGACTGTCGTCATACTGCTCAATACAACTTGGCCCTTTCTCAGCGTCGTGCTTCTGAAGCAGTGAAATATATTCGTGCACGAATTTCTAATCCATCGCGTGTTACTGGAAAAGGCTATGGAGAGACGCAATTAACAAACAATTGTGCATGTGAGTGTGATAAAACCTTGAGTTCAATTGGTCTTCCTGCTTTCAGAGATTGTGAAGATGCTCAAATTCCAAATTGTACTGAAGCACAACACCAAATGAATAGAAGAACGGAGTTTAAAATTGTTTCTGGAACCACCAACCAACAAATTAAACCGAACACTTCTAATGCCGCCTCTTTGACTAACCCAACCTTGATTGACGCCAATGGGTATTATACGGTTCAAGAAGGTGACACTGTTTATTCAATTATGAGAGCTACTGGTGTACCTGTTGCGACCATTATTCGTATGAATAACTTAACCAATCCAGATGCTATAAAAGCTGGACAAAAACTGAAAATGAGATAGAAAAATCTGATATAGCAAAAAGCCAGACCATGTGTCTGGCTTTTTTTTTAACTCCAATTTTTGCTCATGATGAAACACGAATTTGTACAAGGATGGAATCGATTTATTATTGAGAAACTCTAAATGATTATTCAGATTCACGCAGATCAACGGTTTACAGTCGCAGTCGCAACCATGCCTTCAAAGCATCATTGGTGTTTTTTTGCTACTCGTGGTTATATGGCCTAGCGGACCTAATGATTTCAAGCAATAGAATTTTAAACAAAAACTGGGTCATTCGAATTGACCTTTAATTTGTCAATCGCTCAACAATCAGGTATTTATCTGATATTGTTGTCATTCATCCATTTCTGAAAAGCAGCAGCGTTTTTCAAGTGTTCGTCATAGGTTTTTGCAAAATTATGCTTACCGCTATTATTGGGTTGAGCGCACATGAATATATAATCATGTTTTTCATAGTTCAAGACAGCATCTACAACTCCTGATGGAGGAATGTTTATCGGCCCTGGAGGAAGACCATAATAAAGGTAAGTGTTGTATGGACAGTCGATTTCTCTATGCTTGCTGTAAAGCCTTTGTTGATTGTCTAATTCTCTGCCCCAGCAAAACTTGAATGTAGGGTCGCTCTGCAATTTTTGCCCGGTTCTAATTCTATTCAAATAAAGTCCGGCAATTGTTTTCCATTCATTCTTTGCTATACTTTGTTCCGCATACACGATGCTTGCCAGTGTAACCACATTGGATTGGCTGAGATTCAACGCTCTAGCTTTTTCATTTCTTTCTGGTGTCCAAAATTGCTTGAATTCCTCGGCCATGCGTTTTACAAATTGTTCGGCATCCGTATCCCAAAACATGTTGTAGGTATTGGCGATGAACATCGCAGAAAAGGTTTGAGGCGTAAACCCATATTGTGCCATAGTAGCTTCATTTTCAAGATATTTGACCAATTCTAGGCTATCTGTTGCAATGAACTTAGAGACTTTCCCTGCCAACTCTTGAACATCTCGGCAATTGTTAAAGGTAACAGCAACTTCAACTTCGCCATTGCCATTGCCCAAAGCGTTTAGCTTAAACCCATTAACCAAATAACTGATTCTGTATTTTTTTTTGATGATGTATTTTCCTGCACCAATATTGATGTCATTCAGTTCTTTATAATTTGCAATGGCATTAAAAGAACTATTTTCTTTGAGTACACCAGCCTCAATAAGTTGAAGCTCTAACTGCTCTAGCGTGGTGCCAGTAAACACATAAAATGTTACTTCCTCCGTGTTGCTTGTTTTTGCAGTTTTTTGCATAAACAATTGAAAGTAAGGGTAGAGCAAGAATGCACCAAGAGCCAACAAGGCAATGAGCAACAAACGAATTATATTTTTACGCTTCATTTTCAATATTACTTAAAAGATTTTGAAAAAGTACAACGTCAACCCACTCTTTGTTCCAACGTTTCCAATCTTTGAGGATACCAGATTTTTCGAAGCCACAAGATTTAAAGAGCGCCATACTTGCCTGGTTGTTGATGTCAACGTAGCAGTAGAGTTGATGCAAATCCAATATGTTTCTAGCGTAATCTAACAAGAGTATCAAGGCTTCTCTGGAATAGCCCATGTTGCGCTGTTCTGTTTCCGCAATCAGTATGCCAATAGCAGCTCTTCTAAATTTGAAGTGACCATCGTATAAATCGATACAGCCAATTGCGGCTTGGTTCGATTTCAAGCAGATCATCAAACGCTGTTGACCAGAGTGCCTAAAATGCTCTTGACGCTCTACATAATTGATGATAGTATGCAATGAAAAAGGAGTTTCTGTGTCGCTAACACGCCAATATTCAAGATTGTTTTCCCAAATCATGAGTTTCGTAGCATCTTCTTTTTCAACAGCTCTTAAAAAAATGCGCTCACTTTCGAGTTTCATACACAAGCATTTTATTCGTAATCATTTCTAATACATCGGTTTTGTTGTAGTTCAAAAGGGTCAACTTATCCTTCGAAATCAGCCCATTCGAATAATAAGCCAAAATATGCTCGTTTTCTTCTAGTTTCTTGATGAGATGGCTTAGTGTTTGCACGTTTTCATCGTGGTTCAGCAATAGGTTTTTAATGGGATTTAAACATGTTTCCCCGGTTTGAATAGGATTTGAAAAATGTGATGCAGCTGTATTAGGATCTAATTCATAATCAACTAATTCTATTAGAAAAAGTGGGATAGATTTTATTTCGCATAAGCGCCAAATATTGGCAATGTCTACATTTTGCTGGATGCCTGATATTGAAATAGAAAAATATAAACCATTGATGCTCAGTCCCAAGTGGGGTATTTCATGCCAATTGAAAACCCAGATAAAGCTGGCTCTTTTTGCAAAATCTGAGTTCATTTGAATTTCAAAATCCGATGATTGCCAGCTATATAGAGATTGTTCCGTCATATACTTTTTTTGCTGGTCCCTCTAAGAATATTTCGTCGAAACTGCCATTTGTAGTTTTTTTCCAATGAATGCGCAATTGACCTCCTTTCGTCCTGATGGCCGTTATTCCTTGTTCTTCGTTCTGTATTGAAGCCGCAGCCAATGCAACGGCAGTAACGCCCGTTCCACAAGAATAGGTTTCTTGCTCTACACCACGCTCATAAGTTTCCACGTAAATCTCGTTTGAACCCATGCAAGCCGTGTTCACATTGATGCCATGCTCCTTAAAGCGTTCGTTGTAGCGAATTGAACGACCCAATTCCACGATATCCGTTGAACCCAATTCGCAAAATCTCACGTAATGTGGTGAACCCGTGTCTAGCACGTAATCATGTAGTGCTTCACCTATAGATTCAATA